>Ga0315282_10008318_pt1 | contig 16823 bp, 11 predicted proteins | sample YL17G07_20_MG_FD_203693 | JGI IMG/M metagenome (GOLD analysis project Ga0315282, IMG submission 203693) | Sediment microbial communities from Yellowstone Lake, YNP, Wyoming, USA - YL17G07_20 | ecosystem: Environmental > Aquatic > Freshwater > Lake > Sediment | place: USA: Wyoming | collected...
CGGCTGGAGGTGAAGCACCAGCGCTTGGCAAGCTCTTGCTGGCCGTTGACCGCGCTCCGTCTTCTCTGGAACCCACTGGATCAACATGGCTTAACTGCTGTTACACTTTTGGGATACGAGCCGGAATTCAAAACTTTGATTCCTCCTCAAGGTCGAAATGGTTGAGAGCCAGAAGTGATCTCTCAACGGTTAGAGAGGTTCAAAACACGAACCTCAAGGCAAACTGCATCTGGCGAGGCGACCGGGCGTCGGTGAACTGCCCGAACCGCGTGTTGATCTGTTCCCCGGTCTTCGGGTCGAAGCGGGCACCGGTATCCAGGCCGGAGAACTGGATGTGGTTGAACGCGTTGTACAGCTCCCAGCGGAACTGGAGCTTCGCCCGCTCGGTGACGGAAAAGTTCTTGAAGATGGCGATGTCCCAGTTGTTCACCCCCGGTCCGCGGATGAGATTCTTCGCCGCGTTACCAATGGTTCCGACTGCCGGCAGCCGAAAGAGATCGGTGTTGAAGTAGCGGTAAAAGGTCTGCTCGCTCTTCGGGAGGACGGGGTTGTCCAGGACCACCACGCGAGCGCCCTGCGAAGCCGAGCCGGTAGTGTCGATGGCCGTCGTCGTCGAGTATCCGATGCCCAGTGGCCCGCCGCTGATGAAGCTGGTGATGCCGGACAACTGCCAGCCATTGAGCACCTGGCGGGCAATCGAGCTGCCGAGACGGAACTCGGGCACGTCCCAGACATAGTTGATGCGCAATACGTGAGTCCGGTCAAACGAGGCCAAGCCGTAATTCCACACCCGGACCGGCACCAGCGGACTGACCGAAGCCGAGTCGGTGTCGTTGAAATCCATTGCCTTGGACCATGTCCAGGCCAGTCCGAACTGGAGTCCAGTGGCGAAACGCCGCTTGGCCTGGACTTGGAGCGAGTGGTAGTTAGAGCTGCTGGCGCCTTCCATCATGTTGATGTTGTTGTAGCCGATGATAGGACGAAGGAAGGCGGCCGGCAGGGGCCCTGTAGCCAGCGTGGGATCGGCATTCTTCGGATCGAAATTAGCGCCCAGCGGGATGGGGTTGATGTCCCGCTGCCATAACAGGTGCCGGCCCAGCGATCCGCCGTAGCCGATATCGACGACCGTCCCGTAGCCGATGTCCCGCTGGACCGAGAGGCTGAAGTTCATCACTGTCGGCAAATAGCCCGCGCCATCCGCGCCGACGACGTTGCTTGGAAAGTTCAGACCGGTGGAGGAGAGCAGAGTTTTAATCTCGCCGAAGCTCACCACCGGAGACTGGAGCAGCGGCGGCTGGCCGGTGATGGGACCGGCGAAGCCCTCGGTGAAGAAACGGTTGTAGAACATGCCGAAGCCGCCGCGGATGGCGGTCTTGCCATTGCCGAACACGTCGTAGGCAAAGCCCAAGCGCGGACCCCACTGAATGCCGCGGTTTTTCACCAACGCTAGCGGGTAACCTCCTTCGCCTCCCACCACCATGCCGTTGAATAGCTTCCCGACCCCCAGAGCGATGGCGCCGATTTGCGCCACCGAATAGATTTGCCCGGTGACGGGGTGGACGCCAACACGTCGGCGCTGCGCGTCGAGGCCGGGGCGGATGAGTTGCTGGGCTTTCGCCGGATCGTAGCGGTCCGAAACGAAACCGGCTAGGAAGTTGTCCTGATCGGTAATCGGCAGGGTATAGTGCATGCGCAGGCCGTAATCCAGCACGAGCTTCCGGGCCACCTTCCAGTTGTCCTGGACGAAGAACTCATAGCCACCCGTGCGCTGCCGTGTCCATGCCTCGCCACTGGTCTCCGTGTAGGAATTGAACACTCCCAGCATGGCGTTGGCGTAAGCGTAGTTGGTGTCCAGCGGATTGTTCACGTTGCGCCCGAAGTCAAAAGAACCATTGAACGGGATGGCCTTCTTCTGGTGCCGGAAGAAGGTTTCGATGTAGGCTCCGACCTTGAAGGTGTGGGCGCCGCGGTTGATGGTGAGGTTGTTGGACCAGTTGTAGAGATAGTAGCGATTGTACAGCGGGAAACGGCCTTCAATAGAGAGATTGGCCGGGTTCGGAACGCCGCCGAAGGTCGCATTCGGCACGACCTTCAGAGGATTCGCTTTGGGGCTGAACTGTCCGATCTGGAAGCCCACGGTCTCGCGGAGGTTACGCCGCAGTTCCTCTTCCTCGTAGGAATTCTCTGCGGGCTGGCTCAGGAAGCAGAAGCTGAACTCATTGATCACGGTTGGCGAGATTATCCTGGTGTAACGCGCAGTCAGGCTCTTGGGGTGGCTCCACCAGGTCTTCGTCATCTGGGGCCAGTTCCCTGCATTCGTTACACCAAAACCGCCGGTCTGGTCCTCTTTGAAACCGGAGTAGCTGCCCGCCAGGAAGTTGTTCGAATTGATGTTGTAGTTCAGCTTCAAGGTGTCGGTGCTCTTCGGCAGTTCGTTTTCGGAGACAAACACGTAGTTGTACTGGCCACGCGAAATCGAGCGGTCCAAGAAATTGGGGTCATGGAAAATTTTCATCAGGGCCTGGCCGTTGCGGTCGATACGGCTGGCCGGGATGATGTTGCCCGGAAACGGCGCCCCGCCGCTATACGGGTCTTTCAAGGCAATCAGCTTGTTGTTCACGTCCAGCGACTGGGAGAAATTGCCCTCCTTTTCCAGAGGCGTGGGCACCGTCCTCTGCGCGGTAGCCGAGCTCTGCGTGGGCCAGAACTCCTGGTGCCAGAAGAAGAACAGCTTGTCCCGGTTGACATTGAACTTGCCGGGAATGTAGACCGGCCCGCCGATGTTGTAGGTCCAGGTATTGAAGCGGTAGCGTGGCTTCGGGATGGCGTTCTGGTTATTGAAGAAGTTGTTGGCGTTGAACTGCTCGTGGCGCTTGAAGTAAGAGCCTAGGCCGTGGAAATCCTTAGCGCCGCTCTTGGTAACGATCTGGATGTTGGAACCGGCCATGCGGCCGTATTCGGCCTGGTAGTTGCTGATCAGGATCTTCACCTCGCTGACCGCGTCCTGGCTGACCGTGAGCTTCAGCTGGTATCCGTTACCCATGTCAGTGGCGGGCACGCCGTCCACCGCGATGTTGTTGAAGGTCTGCCGGTTGCCCATGACGCTGAAGTTGGACCCGCTGCTCAGGTCATCGGCCTCGCTGACCATCACTACCCCGGGAAGCAGGCCGACCAGGTCCTTGACGTTACGGCCTCGGAGAAGGAGTCCGTCCACCTGAGTGCTGGTGATCACGTCGGCGCGCTCGGCGCTTTGCGTCTGGACAATGGCGCCACCTTGGGCGGTGACGGAGATGGTTTCCGTGATAGCCCCCACCTCAAGGCGGATGGTTCCGACCGGCAGGCGCTCGCCGGTCGCAAGCATGATGTCGCGCTTTTCGTATTTCTTGAAGCCGCTGCCCGTGACAGTGAGGGTGTAGGCGCCCGCATCGAGGCCGCCGATGGTGAAGTTGCCGGCGCCATCCGTGATGGAGTTGCGCTTCATGCCGGTGGCCTCATGCGTCAGCGTCACCGCTGCTCCAGGGATGAGTGCGCCGGACGGATCGGACACCGTACCGGAGATCGACCCGGTCACGATCTGAGCGAACGAGGCAGATGCCGCGAAAAGGACAAAACAAACAAGAAACGCGGAGAGAACCAGGAGCAGACGCAGGGGAAACATAACTAATGCCCCTCCAATCGGCTGTGCGGGCGCCGGATGTTGCACAGGCGCCCACTGCTGGCCAACGATTATACCCGCTTCACCGGGCACGCGGCAAGGGGAAAGCGCAGTTTGTCACTGCAATCTGCGAGAATTCGAGGCGAGAAACGGCTGGCAGGCCCATACCATCCTATCGGCCTCGCTCCGGACGCGGCTGGGCAATGAAAGACTTGAGCGCCATCAGCCACGTGCCATCGGCGAGCCGCAACGGGGCCGGGTCCGCGACACCCAGGCGGGCCGGTCCGGATTCCGGAGCGACGAGGCGATCGCCGTTCTCGATACGCCAGGTGCGCCCGTCGGCCGTGAAGGCGGAGCGAATGACCATCTTGCCGCCCGTGCGCGGGTTGGCGTTGACGTGGAAGTAAGTGCGCCAGCCTCCCGGCGCCGCCACAGTATCCGACACCGATCCTCCCAGATCCATGATTTCGCCGGCAACGAATCGCAAACCATCCTGCGATGTGCAACGCAGCAAGCGCGGCCCCAGCGAGATCAGCATGACCCAACCCGCAGGGGTTTCGAAAACGTCGGAATCGGTTGCGTTCCGATAGCGATCATCCCGGAAGGCCTCACCAAGATGTCGCCAGCCAAGCCCGTCTGTGGAAGAGAAGACCTGGATGCTGCCATCGCGCTCTTTGGTGTAGGCACGATACGAATTCTCTTTCAGCCGGACCACGTTCGGATCCGCGCCGCGCAAATTGGTGACGCGGAGTGCCCACAAGCCGTCCTTCTGCCGCACCATGGCGCCCAGCGCTCCCGGCTCCGTCTTGCCGGAAGCATCCACGAACAGGACTGTCGGGAGGCCCTCCGGTCCCATGAACAGCTCGGGCACCGAGGCCTGTTCCGCCAGCACCTGGCCGCCCACCTTCCACTCCAGCCCGTCCTTCGAGGTCGCCAACAAGACACGATGGTTCCACGGACCATTTGCATCTGGCAGCCCGGCAGGCGGCGCGCCCGGCATGCCGGCAGGGAATGCTGGGGCACGCGGGCGTTGGGCACTCGGAGTGCCGAAGCGGGGCGGGCCCGTTGAGATCACGATCCACCCTCCGTTTTTGGTCTTCACGGCCGCAGGATCCGCACCCGGGATCCGCGCCATGTCGAGCAGCTTCCACGCTTGGCCGTCGGTGCTGCCGGCAAACCACATTCCGCCGCCCGGTTCGCCAGTCAGAGGACCACCCGGTGCAGCGGGACCGCCGGTTCCAACGAACGTCAGGGTGTGGCCATCCGACAATGCGTTTCCCAGCCAGCGACGCCCGCCCGCGATCCGGACATCCTCTGCCCGTGCGAAGTTGAGCCCATCCTCGCTGGTGGCGTGATATCCAACGCCGGGTTGCGGCCCGGAGCCGGGAAGCTGGCGGCCGCGCGGGCCCCCGGGCGCGTCCTGCGGGCCGTTGTCTGGTGAGTAGAGATGAAACACGCCCTGGTGCAGAGCTACGGCGCAATCAATGACCGGGCGGCCGGGAATGCCAAAACGCACGCCGGGCTCGAAGGTGTAGTGAATGCCGTCCGCGGACACGGCGGAAAAGATGGCCGGAACGTCTTCCTCGAAACGGCGTCCGCGCAGGGAGGTGAAGTACAGCCTGAGTCGGCCGTCGTCCAGCACCACCAGGGTGGGGTCGAACGGAAACCGCATGCCTTCCGGCAAACCAGCGAGTTGGATGACCTGCGGCGGCGTCCACGTGCGGCCTTCATCTTCGGAGAAGCGGATCGCGACCTTATCGAAGTTGGCTGCATCATTCTCGGGAAAATACTGGTGGGCGGCGACGAGCCGGCCGTCCTTCATGCGCGTGAGGGTGGCCACCCCGCCGCGCGGGAACGTCGCCAGCCGCTCAACCCTGCCATCCGCATCAACCCGGTGGACGAGCAGGTCCTGGTCCCAGGGACCCGCAGCGCCTGGCTGCGGCAACTCGCGTGTTCCCGCCTCACGCGGGAACTGAATGGGCGGAGCGTATTGTGCATTGGTGACGGCGGCGCCCGGAGACAAACACGCCAATACAAACAGCACCACAACGCGCATGCGGCGATTGTAACCGAACATTGTAGGGACAGGCCTCAAGCGGCGGCGTCCGCGGGGCAGGACGCCCGGGGCGCCGCCCGCGCCATCACTTTAGCGCCCCAGACCTCACGGATGCTGTCCCAGGGGTAGATGGTGGGCTTCACAAAGTTGCGCCGCACGTTTTCGATCTTCTCCCCGAGGACCTCGATCTGCTCCAGCGCCGTGGGCCCCAGCCCGGCTTTATTGGCCCAGGCGAAGGTGGGCACCTCGGCGGGCTCGATACCCATGATGCTGGAAGCGACCATGTCGGTGGCCACCGGGTCGGTGCCCGCCACGATCACATCCATCTTCACCAGGGCGCCCTCGGTGGGGCCGTTGCCTTCCATGGCCATTGAGCCGTCCACCACCACCAGGCCGAGCTTGTTGGCGCGCACCATGTCCACAATCGCCGCCGCCGTCCCGGAGGGCTCCACTTTGGCGGTCCGGTCGTGTACTTCGCCGCGCACGGACTGGTACACGGTGCCCGGGTACACGCCGATCAGGTTCTTCATGCCCAGCGTGACCATGGCCAGCGAGTGAGTTTTCATCATCGGCACCGAGCAAAGCAGGTCGATGTCCTGGAGCGAGCGGTGAATGATCAGGGTGGGAAAAACGAAGGCGTTGGGGACCTTCGCTTCTGCCAGCTCGCCCGAATGGAGGTTGACCAGGGGCACGCCCAGCGACTGTGCCAGGTTGGTGTAGCCCAGTTCCTTGAAAACAAACTGCTGCATGGCGTCCAGGATGTCTCGCTTCTTGGTGCGGAAAATTTCCCCGCCTTGCACGTTGAACGGGGCAGCGGCGGCCGACCCCTCGCCGATCAGCACCTGCTTGCGCGCGCGCTTCATCAGTTGCGCCAGGGCCCGGATCACTTCCGGATTGGTGGTCGCGTTGGGGACAGGGGAGACCAGGTTGGGCTTCAGCATGATGCGGTCGCGGCCGTCGGTGACCGTCTTGATGCCGCCCAGCAGGTCGATGGCCCGCTCCACAGCCGCCGCGATGTTGCCGTCCTTGATTTTGACCACGCTCACGGCAGGCCGCCTCTGTCGTGCTGCAGGATCGGCGCGGACTGCCGCCGCGCCCGTGATGGCGACCCCCGCACAGGCCCTGAGGAAGTCTCTTCGTGAAGCTTCTTCCGTTCTCATACCAGTGCCGCTTTCCGGCCAGGCTCAATGCTGTTCACCCATTGACCTTTGCGTACGTTACCTTACCAGCAACGGGCGTAAACCCGCCACTTCCGCACGCACGCCGAAGGCGAGCGAGGAAATTAGCCGGGGGCAACGCCCCGCGGAAAATCGATCCCAAAAGAATTCACGCACCCCGGCAGGGTGCGGGGGAGGCCCCTGTTGCTGGGGCTTCTCGCTACTGGAGGTCGGAAACAAGGCGCTGGCGGGCGCGGGCCAGCGCAGACCGGAAGGCAACGGCAGCGGCCAGAAGCACCAATAATCCCCAGCCAACAAAGATCGCCCAGTGGGCGCCATTGCCTACTTCCCGGAAGAAAACCAGCAGCGGGTAGTTGAGGTTCCACAAGACAGCGGTGCCGATGGCGAAGGCGGCGGTCAGCAAATCACAGCGGACCACCAGCCAAGCCAGCAGAACCGCGAAAATCACCAATCCGAAGAAGGCCCCTACCGGCCGGGGGAGAAAGTCGGCCAGGTGCAGGTCCCAGGCTCCGAACAGAATCACCGCACCCACCTGGTTGGCAACCCACAGGCTTTGCCGCCTGACGTTTTCCCGCGCGTATTTCCTCGAGTAGTACGCCAGTGGAAGTCCTGCTCCGATGATGCCGAGGACAACGCTGGTGAACAGGAAGAACCCAAGCACCGAACCGGCCGGGGACACGCTTGCCAACGCTTGGCCCCCGGCATCGGGATCGAGGAACAGGGGAAAAAAGAACCCGGGGCCGCGCTGCGTCCACCAGGTGCCGACTAGGGCGAGACCGCCACGTGCCATTAACACCCGCAGCCCAGCCAGGCCGATGCCCGCCAACGCGCCGCGCACGAGCGCCAGGCCCACTGCCGGCTCAAGCAAGCGGCCGCGCCACAGCAGCGCGTAGGTCGCAATCCGCTGCGGCGCCCAGCGCCGCGACTGCTGTTCGACGGTGGCCAGGCCGATCCACACCAGCCCGACCGCCGCCACGCCAACAATCAGCACCACAAACGGCCCGGCCGCCGAACTGGACATCAGGCCGCCGGCAAACAGCCAGGTACCAGCCAGGCCAACGCACACTGCCAGCGGCAAGTGGTTTCTCATCAGCGGCCAATTGTAGGAGCGCCCGACAAGGAACGCGGCTAGCAGGCCGGCGCAGAACAGGATCCGAAAGAGCCAGACGCCATTCGCCCAATACGTGCGTAACTTCGTGAAGGTCACGATGAGTTGAACGTCCGGCAAGACAGCCGGCTGCCTGCAATTCACGTCCACCACGCCTTCGGCAAGCAGGGTCACCTGTGGGACGAACGGCGTCTCAGGGGAACGCGGTCTCCAGGCAACTGTGTAGCGCTCACGGCGTTCCCCGTCGATTGTCTCGCGCAGTTGAAACGCGGCCGGGGGTGGGCCACAGATGGCTTCCAGCGCCTGCCGCGCCGCCGCCCGGCGCACCTCAAGGCCGGGTGCTTGGTAGCCGGCGGGAACCTGCACGCTTGTCTCGCCAAAGTAAATGCGCTCCGCTTTACCCTGGCTGTCGATGACGGCAAAGCGCTGGGGTACCACCTGGACGCCCGCCAGCATCTGCTCAGCCGCGCTGCTGAAGCTCAGCCGCCACGCCGCCAGCTCCGCCGGCCATATCGTGCTCACCGGCGGCCTCTGAACGCGGACCGGCACGACCCAGGTTTCGAGCTTCTCTCTATAGGTTTCCGTTCGCGGTTGCAGTTCCGCCTCCCAAAGTGGGGGGAAGCGCTGCTTCAGGCGCGCCGCCGCATCCTCGGCCACGCGGCGGGCGCCGAGAGCGTCGATCTGCAGCCTCATCTGCGAGACCGGCAAAACCCGGTCGTGCAGCGCCAGAAAACAGAGCAGGCCCGCGATTCCGACAAGCAGCAGCGCGTAGTCGGAACGCTGCCAGTTGGCCAGACGGGGCGGCACTTCCGGCTCCCCGGCTTCCACGACGGGCGCCGCCGGTTGCTCGCTGAGCGCGGCCTCCAGTTCCGCCACCGCCTGGAAGCGCTTGCCCGGGTCTTTCTCCAGGCACTTCCGGATCGCCCGGTCAAGGAAAGCAGGCAAATGCGGCTCGACTTCGAGGGGCGCCGTCGGTGTCTCGTGGACCTGCTTCAGCGCCAGGGCCACGGGCGTGTCGGCGCGCAGCGCCGCTTTCCCGGTGAACAGCTCGTACATCACCATGCCCAGCGAGTAAATGTCGCTGCGCGCGTCGGCCTTCTTCCCCTGCGCCTGCTCGGGGCTCATGTAAGCGGGAGTGCCGCTGATAGTCGCGGTCGCCAGCGTATCGGCTGCGAGCGAGCGGGCCATGCCGAAATCCATCACCTTGACCACGCCATCGCCCGTGATCATGATGTTCTCGGGCTTCAGGTCGCGGTGCACAACCCCCTGGGCGTGCGCTTCGGCAAGGGCCGCGCAGATCTGCCGCGCCCACTCGATGCCGGTGCGGATTGAGGCGCTGCCGTATCTCCGCAGGAAGGCGCGCAGGCTCTCGCCCTCGATGTACTCCATCGAGATGGCGACGGTATCTCCGAAACGCAACAACTCGTGGATACGGCAGACGTGTTTGTGAGTGATCTTGCGGGCCAGCAGCAGCTCGTTCTTGAAGCGCTCGACCGCCGCCTGATCGGAGGCAATCTCCGGCTTCAACACCTTCAGGGCAACCAGGCCGCCAGTCTCGCGGTCGCGGGCTTTGTAGACAATGCCCATGCCGCCGCGGCCGACTTCTCCCAGCAATTCGTAGCGTGCCGTAACGGCCAGAGCGGTGGGAGTGGGTATGGAATCGAGCGTTGCCTGCTCCTCGGCAGTGGGACCGGGTGAGCGGCGCGGCGAGTCCTCGTTGCCCGCAGTGTGGCCCTGCAGGGGCCCCTCCCGCTCTGTTGCTTCGCCGGGCATAGGGTCTTGCGCTGGCGTCTGTCCTAACAACGATGGGCAGATTCTACACCAGCCCAGACACGCATGGCGCCGAAACTGCCGACAAAAACCAGGCAGACGCGGAAAGGCGCGTTGCGAAGCCAGTCGGGGACCGGCCGGCGGGACGCCAGCGGTACAGGGGGCCGGCCGGCGGGACGCCAGCGGTACAACACCGTGAACCCACGGGAAACGAGCCAAGTGCGGAGTGCGGAATGCGGAGTGCCGAGTGGCATCGGACGGCTACAATAGACGCTGATGCCGAGCGAGGCTTCTCCACAGCCGACCTGCAAGCTGTGCCAGGTGGCCGTGCCCGTGCCGCTGGAGGGCACCTTTACCTACGAGGTGCCTCCCAAGCTGGAGGGACTGGTGATGCCCGGGGGGCGTGTGCTGGTTCCCTTCGGCGGGCGCAAGCTGGCCGGCATTGTCACCGAGTTTCCTGCCGCTGTCCCCGCCGAACAAACTGGGGTTGAACTGAAGCAGATCGAGCAGGTGCTGGACGAAGCGCCGGTGCGGCCGGCACAGTCGCGCTCCCAGGTCCCGACCGGCAAGATGCCGGCGCTACGTCCTGCCGGGCGGCCCGGAGGGCCGCTCCGGCAGGGCCTGCGGGCGAGGACGCCCGCTGCGCGTCCCGCGCATTCATGTAGCGCCGGCCTCTGGCCCGAATTCGGGCTCGCCGGTAACCGACCGGCGGGACCCACGGCAAGCCAGGGCAGGCGTCGGCGCTCCAGCCGACCGCGTCCCACTTGTGTTCAGCGGCGGTCCAGGTTGGTGAGGCCGTATTGGCAGGCCAGGGCGATGGGGCGCTTCCGCCCGTGAGGGCGCCGCGACCGCGCTCGCACTGTTCATCAGCGGACTCCGCATTGGATCCCGTTACATCCACTCTTGACGAATCGAACAGAAGTGTTCGACAATCAGCCGGATGAGAGGCAGCGAGTTCCTCCGCAAGGTGAAATCAATCGCCAAGCGGAAGAAGCTCGCCTACCGTTGGAGTCCCCAACGGGGCCTCGGTAGCCACGGTACGCTTTGCCTCGGCGAGCGATTCACCGTCGTGAAGGACCTCAAGAAGGAACTCGGTCCCGGTCTGCTCGCTGATATGTGCAAGCAGCTCGGCATCCGAAAGGAGGACCTCTGATGTTTACCGCCGGTTATCCCGCGAGTTTCCTGCCCGAAGAAGGCGGCAAGGGCTTTCACGTCCGGTTCCCGGATCTGCCCGAAGCGCTGACCGGAGGAGACGATATCGAGGACACGTTTGCGCAGGCTGCCGACTGTCTGGCCGAGGCTATTGCCGGCCGCATCGCCCGCGGTGACGAGATTCCGCCGCCATCGAAGGCGAAACGGCGCCAGCACCTTATCAGCGTTCCGCTCTATCTTGCGCCGAAGCTGGCCTTATACCTGGCCATGCGCGAAGGCCGGATACCGAACACCGAACTTGCCAAACGCCTTGGCGTGAGCGAAACCGTTGTCCGGCGCATGTTGAACCCGAAGCACCATACCAGGCCCGAGAAGATCCAAGCCGCACTGATCGCACTTGGCAAGCGCATCGTCGTGACATTCGAGGACGCGGCATGACGGCTTCCACGCGGATTCCCGGGGGCACACCGCAACGCGCTCTGGTGCCCTGCGACAACGATTTCGAGCGCGACTTCGCGACGTTTCTTGACAACGCTGGAGGCGTCCGCGCATTTGCCAGGATTCCGCTTGTGGCGACACGTTAAGGTTCCGCAGAGAGAATTCGTGGCGCTGCAACCCACCCGCCCATCAGACCTGGCTGCCTTCGCTGCATGCTCGGGCCCCTGATCCGCCAGCGGCATAGGAGGTCCAATGCGCGGAGCGGGCATCGGACGGCTACAATAGACGCTGATGCCGAGCGAGGCTTCTCCAGAGCCGAGGTGCAAGCTGTGCCAGGTGGCCGTGCCTGTGCCGCTGGAGGGCACCTTCACCTATGTGGTTCCTCCCAAGCTGGAGGCCCAGGTGACGCCCGGAGTGCGTGTGCTGGTTCCCTTCGGTGGGCGCAAGCTGGCCGGCATTGTCACCGAGTTTCCTGCCGCTGTTCCCACCGAACAAACTGGGGTCGAACTGAAGCAGATCGAGCAGGTGCTGGACGAAGCGCCGGTGCTGAGCGACGAGCTGCTGCGCCTGGGACACTGGGTGGCCGATTACTACCTGGCGCCCGAGGGTGAAGTGCTGCGCGGCATGCTGCCGCTTTCAGCGGAAGGCGAGGTGCGGCGCATGGTGCGGCTCACGCCCGCCGGCGTGCATTTCGCTTCTCCGGTCAGCGATGCGCTGCGCCGCCGGCCGGTGGCGGAAGCCGACCTGCGCCGGCGGTTCCAGCTTACCGCCGACGACCTGCGGAGGCTGGAAGCGGAAGGCATCATCGAGCGCGTCTCGGAGGCCCGCGCGCGGCGGGAACGGCTGAACCCGCTGGTGGCCCTGAGCGGTGACGGGCATGCCGGCCCGCCGCCGCCCGACGTCCGCCTGACGCGGCGCGAACAGCGCGTGGTGCAGTTGCTGATATCGGCGGGCGGGCCGCTGCCGGCCAGCGAGCTGGCCGGCCAGGCCGCAGTGCCCGCGGCGCTGATCCGCAAGATGGCGGAACGCGGCTTGCTCAGCATTCAGGGGGATGCGGGAACGCCGCCGCAGACCTACGCCGCGCCGCTCCAACCCCTGTCCATCCGGCCCAGCGACCACACCCTGAATCCGCAACAACAGGCGGTCGTGGATGCGCTCCGCGGCCTGCTCCAGCAAAAGGCCTTTGCCGCCGTGCTGCTATACGGCGTAACGGGCAGCGGCAAGACCGAAGTCTACATGGAAGCCATCGCCGACGTGGTGCGCAACGGAGGAACGGCGCTGATGCTGGTCCCCGAAATCGCGCTGACCCCGGCGATGGCCGAGCAGTTCCAGGCGCGCTTCGGCCCGACGGTGGCCATCCTGCACAGCGCGTTTGCCGGCCGCCGGCGCAGCCGCGAATGGCGGCGGGTGCAGGGCGGCGAAGCGCGGGTGGTGGTGGGCACGCGCTCGGCGGTCTTCGCTCCGCTGGACCGGCCCGGCATCATCATCGTCGATGAAGAACAGGATTCCAGTTACAAGCAGGAAGAAACGCCGCGCTACAACGGCCGGGACGTGGCCCTGGTGCGCGCCCGCAACGCCGGCGCGCTGGCCGTGCTGGGCTCGGCGACGCCCAGCCTGGAGTCCCGCTACAACGCCGCCGCCGGCAAGTACCGCTGGCTGGAGCTGGGCGAGCGCGTCGAGCAGCGCCCGCTGCCGCAGATCGAGGTGGTGGACATGCGGCAGGAATTCCTGGAGCGGAAGAAGGAGGCGGTGTTCTCGCGGGCCTTGGTCCAGCAGGTCGAGCGGCGGCTGGCGGACAGCCAGCAGGTGATCCTGCTGCTGAACCGCCGCGGCTATTCCGCAGTGGTCACCTGCCGCTCCTGCGGAACCACCGCGCAGTGCGCCAACTGCAGCATCTCGCTCACCTACCATCGGCGCGAGAACTGCCTGATCTGTCACTATTGCGATTACCGGGCCCCGGTGCCGCAGGTGTGCCCGCAGTGCTCCAGCGAGCACCTGTATTACCTCGGCCATGGCTCGGAGAAGATCGAGGCGCTGGTGGCCGGCCAGTTTTCAAACGCCCGCGTGGTGCGCCTGGACAGCGACACGGCACGGGGCAAGCAGCAGTACGAAAGCATTCTCCGGGATTTCCGTGACGGGAAGTACGACATCCTGGTGGGCACGCAGATGACCGCCAAAGGCCACGACATCCACCGGGTCACGCTGGTGGGCGTGGTCTCGGCCGATATCGCCCTGGGCCTGCCGGATTTCCGCGCCGCCGAGCGCTCGTTTCAGTTGCTGACGCAGGTGGCGGGGCGCGCCGGCCGCGGCGACATCCCCGGCACGGTGATCATTCAGACCTACTTCCCGGACCACTACGCCATCCGCTACGCCGCCGCGCACGACTATCCGGCCTTCTACGAGAAGGAGTTGCGCTTCCGCCGCGTGATGCGCTATCCGCCGTTTACGGCGCTGGCCAACATCCTGCTGCGCAGCCAGAAGCTGGAACTGGCGGTGAAATGGAGCGGGGCGCTCTCGCGGCGCCTGGCGGCGGGCAATTGGGCGGGGGTGCGCATCCTGGGGCCCGCGGCCGCGCCGCTGGCCAAGCTCAAGCAGGAGTTTCGCTACCAGTTCCTGATCAAGTCCGAGGGCCGCGCCACGCTCCACAAGCTGCTGCGCGACTGCCAGGTCTTTGCCCGCGCCGAGCAGTGGCCCGCCACCGCGCTGGTCATCGACGTGGATCCCTTCACCTTGATGTGAAGGCCGCAGCTTTCACTGCGGGCCGAACGGCGTTACACTAAAGCAAGGTCACCGAGCTATGACTCAACGGGAACTGCTGGAGCGGGTGTCGGCGGACCCCGCGGTTTGCGCCGGCAAGCCCTGCATCCGCGGGACGCGTATCTACATCGCCATCATTTTGGACGCGCTCGCCGAAGGGCTTACGCCCGAGCAGATCGTCGATCACTATCCTTCGCTTCAGATCGATGATGTTCGCGCGGCGGTGGCCTACGCCGCTGAGTTGGCGCGTGAGAACCTCTGGAAGCTTTTGTGTCGTGAAGATCAAGCTGGACGAGAATATCTCCCGTCATCTGAAGAAGCCTCTCGCCGGGGAAGGCCACACCGTATTCACTGCTGCCGACGAAGGTTTGCTGAGTAGGTCGGATGAAGAGGTGGCAGCCGCCGCTTCGGCGGAGGGCTGCGTTTTGTTTACGCGCGACCTGGAATTCGGCGACCTCAGGAAGCACCCCCCAGGCGCTCACCCGGGCATCGTTCTTTTCCGGCCTCAGACGTTCGGTCCTTTGGGCGTGAATCGCTTCATTCTTGATTTCGTGCGCCAGGCCGACCTGCAAGAATTCGCGAGCTGCGTCGTGGTAGCCGAGCCGGGCCGCGTTCGGGTGCGCCGCCCCCCTTCACTCGACTAATGCGCGATGAACGGCGCAGGGGTGAAGCAGAGCAGGAAGATAGCCAGGGCGATGGCCCCCATCCAGCGGCGGCGGCGGTCCAGCGGGAGGGGGTCGAACAGGACCGGGTGGCGCATGCCCAGGAAGAACAGCAGCGTGGCCCACATCAGCCAGCCGTACCAGAACAGGTAGCCCAGCGGCAGCAGCCCCAGCAGGAACAACCGCGACAACAGGCGGTGCTTCTCCCCGATGATGGCGTACAGAATGTGCCCGCCATCGAGTTGCCCGATGGGAATCAGGTTCAGAGCCGTGGCAAACAGGCCCACCCATGCGGCCCGCGCGATGGGATGCAGATAGATGTTGTGCTCTCCGACTCCCGGGTAGTACAGGTGCTCGAGGAAGCGCACCAGCAGGGGATTGCCCATGGTCAGTGTCCCGGGGTAGTGCATGGCCGGCACGATCCGCGAGAATGCGATTCCAACCAGCAGGACCGGGAGGGCTACCCCGAAGCCCACCAGCGGCCCTGAAATGCCGATGTCAAACAGCGCGCGCCGGCTGACGATCGGCTCGCGTATGCGAATGAAGGCGCCCATGGTCCCGATAATGGTGGGCGCCGGAATGAAATAAGGATAGCTGGCCGCGATGCCGTAGTAGCGGCAGGTCAGGTAATGGCCCATTTCGTGGGCCAGCAGGATGCCCAGCAGGGTCAGGGAAAAGGGAAGCCCGGTGAGCAGCCGCTCCGGATGCCCCCACACCACGGAGAAGGGGTTCAGGTTGCGCTCCAAATCAAAGGCCGGCAGGTTGTGCGCGTAATTGAATGCCAGTTGCGCCCCGACGGCCAGCGTGGTCACCGCCGTCAGCACCAACAGCAGAAGATGCAGCCAGGTGCGCTGGCGCCGGAGCGGTGAACGGGCGACTTCCTGGGTGGACGGAAACTCGTACTCCAATGGCAGCAGGCGGTAGGAAGGGTCACTCATGGGGAATCATCGGGTGTCGCGGGTCGGGGCGCCGCCGAGGAGCCGCACGTCTGGCGCGTGCCGGAGCACAGCGCTGCTCCGGGCTGGCCTACAGCGATTGAAGCTCCTTGCCGGGCTTGAAACGAACCGCTCTGCCCGGAGGGATACTGACCACCTCGCCGGTTCGCGGGTTCCGGCCGACCCCTGTCTTCCGGGGCTTGACATTGAAGACACCGAAGCCGCGCAGCTCGATTCGGTCGCCTCGCTCCAGGGCCTTCTTCATGGTTTCAAAGACCGTCTCAACCGCCTGCTCGGCCTTCGTTTTTGTGATCCCGGTGCGGTTCACGACTTCGTTGATCATGTCGAGCTTAATCACTGCGTATCCCTCCTCGTGGGCCTCAGTATTATCAATCCGAACTCCATTCCAAATCAAGACACCGATTCAGGCCGCGCCGCCCCCCCGAGGTTGTCGCGCAACCCCTACAGAGAATTGATGCGCGCCAACCGACGGAGCTTCACTGTGTTGCGCCGGGGAGTGGTGGCGGCGCGGTGGCCCTGCCCAGTGTAGTGTCTTAGAGGGGGTCGGTGGCCAATGTGGTACCTGGCGTGCTCAAGAAAACGCTAATCGTGCATTTTTCTGTGGACATGCCGTTCAGTATCTGTTAGATTTGCGCGTTTCCTTGGGGGACGGTCGGGGCCGGGGGCCATGGGTTGCCGTATCTTATTGAACCGGCTGTGGTTACGGTCCAGATGTGAAGGACCCGGCGCAGAGGGCGTAGCTTCCGAGGGGGGTGCGCAGCCCAGCGGACCGAGTGGCAAGCTGGTTGCTTACCATTCGCGCGGAGTTCGGTCTAAAGCCATTGCCCGGTTCCGCCCCCATAACTTAGGGAGCAGCCGCGCACTGTGATGCTGTGACAGGATGGGCTACAGCGGCGTGGCAAGGGCGAGGCTTGGCCTGGGGAAGCGAGACCGAGCGGCGTGTTCTGTTGCCGCACGGCGGGGCCTAATTCTAATGCGCGTTCAAGTTGAGACTAATTATCCAAGGCCAAGCCGTGATGGTGCGCAGACGCTCGGTGTCGGCGGCCAAGCGGGGCAGACCTTGCTCCAGTTGGCGGATGACCGCATCCAAG
>Ga0315282_10008319_pt1 | contig 16822 bp, 12 predicted proteins | sample YL17G07_20_MG_FD_203693 | JGI IMG/M metagenome (GOLD analysis project Ga0315282, IMG submission 203693) | Sediment microbial communities from Yellowstone Lake, YNP, Wyoming, USA - YL17G07_20 | ecosystem: Environmental > Aquatic > Freshwater > Lake > Sediment | place: USA: Wyoming | collected...
GACGTGAGCCTCGGTTGCACGGCGACCGACGCGGTGTCGGGCCTGGCGAACGCCGCCGATGCGGCCTTCTCGCTGACCACCTCCCTGGCCGCTGGCAGCGAGAACGCGAACGTCAGCACGAACGACCGCTCAGTCCGCGACCTGGCTGGCAACGGCGCGACGGCCGGGCCGATCGGTGGCAACAAGATCGACAAGAAGCCGCCGTCAATCACGATCGCCGCTCCGGTGGCCGGCACCTATATCATCAACCAGGTCGTGCCCGCGAGCTACGGATGCGTCGATGGAGGATCGGGGCTGGCGTCGTGTGCGGGACCCGTCGCCACTGGCGCCTCGCTGGCGACCTCATCGGTGGGCGTACACAACTTCACGGTAAATGCTGCGGACAACGTCGGGAACCGATCGGCGCAGACGATTGCCTATACCGTCACCTACAACGTCTGCCTGCTCTACGACCCCAACAAGGCGAAGAACAGCGGGAGTACCTTCCCGATCAAGGTGCAGGTGTGCGACGCGAACAACGCGAACGTCTCCCTCCCCGGAATCGTTCTGACGGCGACCGGCGTCAATCTCGTCTCGACCAGCGCGCCCGGCATTCTGGACGACGCAGGGAACGCGAACCCCGAGAACAACTTCAGGTTCGATCCGGCTCTCGGCGCGACCGGAGGCTACATCTTCAACCTGAAGACGACCGGCCTGTCCACCGGCACCTACGCGGTGAGCTTCGTGGCGACCGGCGACCCGACGACGCATGCCGTGCAGTTCCAGGTGAAGTGACATGCGCAAAGCTTCCCGGGCCGGCTGCGTGCTACCCTGATCCTTCGGACTTTCGGACTTTCGGACCTCGGACCTTCGCAGCTCGGACCCCCGGACCTCGGACTTCGGCCCATGATCGTCATGAAATTCGGCGGCACGTCGGTGGAATCGGCCGAGGCGATCGCCCGGGTGACGGAGATCGTGCGGGCCAGAATCGCGCGGCGGCCGGTGGTCGTCGTGTCCGCGATGGGCAGGACGACGAACCGGCTGCTGGCGATCGCGAGCCACGCGGTTGGGGGCCGGGCGGACGAGGCGTTTACCGAACTGGACGCTCTTCGCGACTATCACGTTTGCGAATCCCGCGTGCCGCAGGTGCTGGAGGCGCATTTCCGGCAGCTGGGTGAACTGGTCCGGGGGCTGGCGGTGCTCGGGGAGCTCACCCCTCGTTCGCTCGACGCGATCGCGAGCTTCGGCGAGCGGCTGTCGAGCGAGATCGTGACGCAGCGATTCCGCCAGGCAGGACTCGATGCCGTCCACCTCGACGCCCGCACCGTGATTGTCACCGACAACCGCCACACGCAGGCGACGCCGCTCTACGCGCAGACCGACGCCCGCCTGACCGCCACTCTCCCGCCGCTGCTCGAGAAGCACGTGGTGGTGATGGGCGGGTTCATCGGCGCCACCGAGACGGGCATCACGTCGACGCTGGGGCGCGGCGGCTCCGATTTCACCGCCTCAATCGTGGGCGCGGCGCTGAACGCCGAAGAAATCCAGATCTGGACCGACGTGGACGGCATGTTGACGGTCGATCCGCGGATGGTGCCAGGCGGCCACCGGATTCGCACGTGCTCGTTCGAGGAAGCGGCCGAGCTCGCCTATTTCGGTGCGAAGGTGCTGCACCCGGCGACGGTGCTGCCCGCGAAGGAAAAGGGGATCCCGGTGCTGATCCTCAACTCGAAGCGGCCCGACGCCGGCGGCACTCGGATTGTCGCCCACGCGGTACCGTCATCCAACGTCGTCAAGTCGATCGCGTGCAAGACGGGCATCGCGCTGGTGAACATCCAGTCGATGCGGATGCTGATGGCGCACGGCTTCCTGCGCCGCCTGTTCGAGATCTTCGACCGCTACGAGACCGCGGTCGACATGATCGCCACCTCGGAGGTGAGCGTCTCCCTGACCGTGGACGATCGTAGCCGCCTGGACGGGATCCGCGCGGAGTTGCAGGAGTTCGCCGAGGTGTCGGTCGACGAGAACGCGACGATCATCTGCCTGGTCGGCGACAACATCCGGCACACGCCGGGTGTCGCCGCACGCGTGTTCCACGCGCTCGACCTCATCAGCGTCCGCATGGTCAGCCAGGGCGCCTCACGGCTGAACATCAGTTTCGTCGTCGCCGGCGAAGACGGCCGCCGCGCGGTCACACTGCTCCACGACGAGTTCTTCCGCGAGCTCGATCCCACGGTCTTCGAGTGACGCGCTATAATTCCCTCGTCATGGCAACGAGTCGCTTTCCAGTCGGTGAAGAGACGCTCCGAGATTTCTGCCTCAAGAGACACATCCGTCGGCTCGCGTTGTTTGGATCGGCCCTGCGAGACGATTTCGGTCCGCAGAGCGATGTCGACATCCTGGTGGAGTTCGAGCCGGGCTACGTGCCGGGGTTCCTTCGTCTCGCCGCGATGGAAAGAGACCTGTCGGACCTTCTGGGCGGTCGGAAGGTGGACATGCGTACGCCCGCAGACCTCAGCCGCTATTTTCGTGACGAGGTCGTTGCCGGTGCCGTCGTCCAGTATGCAGAAAGATGACCGGTCCGCGACGATCTCCCGCCCCTTGCGGCCCTACTGGAAGCTGCACTCTCATCGCACAGACACGACGGTTGACGGGCTCGCCCCCCGGCTGACCGAGCGAGACGACGACGCTTGGAACTGCGCGCGGGCCAGTCCGGCCTGGTGCAGAAGCTCCTTGGCGCGGTGCTCACCCAACGCGGTGACCGCCCAGAAGCCCCGTTTGGGATTGACGAACGGCCGTTCCGCGGGACGCCGCGACCGCGTGTCGCCATTGAGGTAGCCTCGGGAGGTGCCCGATCAGCCGTCGGCTTCAAGTCATCCTCGCGTTCGCCCTCGTCTACGTCTTCTGGGGTTCGACCTACCTCGGCATCCGCATCGCCGTGCAGCGGCTTCCACCCATCCTGCTGGCCGGCGTGCGCTTCTCGATTGCCGGCGCCGCCATGCAGACGACCGCGGAGCATGAAATCGACCCTGCGGACTGACGGGGGTCAATAGTTGATAGTTGATGGTCAATCGTTGCGTTTGCGGTCAACGATGAACTATCAACTATCGACTGTAAACTGCGCTTTCGGCGAGGCATTCCGATGACTGACGACATGGTCCACGACATCGAAGCGATGGCCGGCCAGCTCGTGGAGTGGCGCCGCGATTTCCACCGGCATCCCGAGCTCGCCTTCGAGGAACGGCGCACCTCCGCGTCCATCCGTCCGTTTCTCGAAGAGTGCGGCATCGAGGTTCGCACATGCGCGGGAACCGGCCTGCGCGGCGTGCTTGAAGGTGCGCGCGGGGGACCGACGGTGGCGCTGCGCGCCGACATGGACGCGCTCGCCATCACCGAGGAAACCGGCGCCGAGTACCGCTCGCAGAACCCGGGCGTCATGCACGCGTGCGGTCACGACGGCCACATGGCGATCCTGATGGGCACGGCGAGGCTTCTCAGCCGCCACCGCGCGACGCTGCCCGGCCGCGTGGTCTTCCTCTTCCAGCCGGCCGAGGAGGATCCGCCGGGCGGCGCGAAGCGGATGATCGAGGAGGGCGCGCTCGAGGGCGTCGATCGCATCTTCGGCCTGCACCTGTGGCAGCCGATGCCGAGCGGCATCGTCGGTCTTCGCGCCGGCGCGCTGATGGCGCAGGCGGACAAGTTCAGGGTGGTCGTTCGCGGCCGCGGCGGCCACGCATCGCAGCCGCACGGAGCCGTCGATCCGGTTCTCGTCGCGTCGCACGTTGTCGTCGCCGCGCAATCGATTGCGAGTCGCTTCATCGACCCGCTGGTGCCCGTCGTCGTGTCGTTCACGACGGTGCACGGGGGATGCGCGCACAACATCATCCCGGATACCGTGACGCTGACCGGCACCGTCCGCGTACTGGGCGCGGACGTGCAACGGGCGGTGAAGCAACGGCTGCGCAACGTGTGCGAGCAGACGTGCCGGGCGTTCGGCGCGACCGCTGAATTCGAGTACGAGGATGGATACCCGCCGGTCGTCAACGACGCGGCGATGGCCGACCTGGTGACGCGAGTCGCGAAACGCGAGCTGGGCGAATGCCGCGTCACGACGATGGAACCGGTGATGGGCGGCGAGGACTTCGCCTCCTACCTGCAGCACGTGCCGGGCGCCTTTGCCTTCCTCGGTATCGGCAGCTCGACCTCGCATCCGCATCACAGCGCGCGGTTCGACATCGACGAAGCCGTTCTGCCGCTCGGCGTCCGGCTGATGACGGCCGTCGCGCTCGAAGCGCTGGCGCAAGGAGGTCGCGACCCACTTCGCCGATTACAAATATGTCATTCGGTGTCGTGACCGCGCGAGTTGAGTCCCGACCCCCTTGCGTCGTTCCCGGTAGAACGTCCGTGCCCTCGCTTTGATGAGGTGTCCATGAGCCCGAAGACGATCACACGTGGGGTCCTGCTCGCCCTCACGCTCGCGCTTGCCCTCTGGTTCGCGTCGCCTGCCGTCCTCGGCCAGACTGCATCGCTCTCGCCCGAGCAGAAAGTGGACGCAGTCTTTGCCGCGTGGACGGCGACCACGCCCGGCTGTACCGTCGGCGTCTCGTCGGCGGGCAAGATCGTGCTCGAGAAGGCGTACGGCATGGCGGACCTCGAACACGACGTCCGCAACGTGCCCGACACCATCTTCGAGGCCGGCTCGGTCTCGAAGCAGTTTACGGCGGCCGCGGTGCTGCTGCTGGCGCGCGAGGGCAGGCTGTCGCTCGACGACCCGGTGCGCAAGTACATCCCGGAGCTGCCCGATTACGGCAAGCCGCTGCTCGTTCGCCACATGCTGAATCACACGAGCGGCCTGCGCGACTGGGGCGAAGTGGAAGGGATCGCCGGGTGGCCGCGCACCACGCGCGTCTACACCCACGCGCACGTCCTCGACATCGTCAGCCGCCAGCGCGCGCTGAACTTCGAGCCCGGCACCAACTGGTCCTACAGCAACACCGGCTACAACCTGGCCGCCATCATCGTCGCGCGGGTCAGCGGCCAGCCGTTCGCCCAGTTCTGCCGGACGCGCATCTTCGACCCGCTCGGCATGATGCGGACGTCATGGCGCGACGACTTCAAGCGGATCGTGAAGGGCAGGGCGATCGCCTATGAAGGAGGCAAGGATGGCTACCGCCAGGACATGCCGTTCGAGAACGTGCACGGCAACGGCGGGCTGCTGACGACCGTGGGCGACCTGCTGCGATGGAACGAGAACTTCTTCACGCCGAAAGTCGGCGACCAGGAGTTCCTGCGGATCGAGCAGGAGCCTGGCCGGTTCAACGACGGCCGCCAGCACGATTACGCGCTCGGGCTGTATATCCGCAACTACAAAGGGCTTCGAGAGGTCAGTCACAGCGGGTCCACGGCCGGATACCGCGCGTACCTGACGCGCTACCCCGACCAGCGCATTTCGGTGGCGGTGCTGTGCAACGTGACCGGCGGCCAGGCCGAGCGGTACGCGCACGCCGTGGCGGACATCTACCTGGCCGGCACGATCACCGCGAGTGCGCCTGCCGGCGTGAAGATCACCGCGGAACAGGCCGCCGGGGTCGCGGGCATGTACCGCAACGTGCAAACCGGAACGGTGCAGGCAGTGGTCGCGGACAAGGAAACGGTGCGGGCCGGGAGCGGGCCCGCCCTCATTCCGCTGTCGGCCTCGCGGTTCACGCCCGCGGCCGGCGGCCGGACGTACGAGTTCGACGGGAAGGGGCGCCTGCGCGTGGTCGCCGGCAACGGCACGTCCGAAACCTACGAGCGCGTGGAGCCTGCGAAGCCCACTGCGGCCGAGTTGCAGGCGCTCGCCGGCGCGTACGCCAGCGACGAGGCGGAGGTCACGTTGAACGTCATCGTCGGAGGCGGGGAACTGAAGGCGACCAGGCGGCCGGACACCAAGGTGACGCTGCGGCCGCTGTACAAGGACGCCTTTGCGGCACCGAGCCTGGGAACGATTCTGTTTCGCCGCGACAATCAGGGGCGGGTGGATGGGCTGAGCGTCGTGCAGGATCGGGTGTGGGACTTGAGGTTCACGCGGCAGGAGCGCGCGGGCACGCTGTAGAGGCGTGGTACAGGTAGGGATCAGGGATCGGGGATCAGGGATCGGGGATCAGGGATCGGGGATCAGGGATCGGGGGGCGTCTCCCCCTGATCCCTGACCCCTGATCCCTACGTCTGATGGACTGGCTCTACGCGATCTGCTCGACCGTCTTCGTCACCGTCTTCTCGACCGTCTTCATGAACCCATCGAGCACGAACTTCAGGTCGGGCTGGCCGATCTCCTGCAGTTCGTATTTCACGCGCACGGTCGGTTTCTGAATCTTCACCACGCGATTCAGATCGATGGGCGTCCCGATGATCACCGCGTCGCACGGCACCCTGTTGATCGTCGCCTCGAGATCCTTCACCTGCTGGTCGCCGTAACCCATCGCCGGCAGCAGCACCCCGATGCCCGGGTACTTCCTGAACGTCTCGGTGATCGTGCCCACCGTGTACGGCCGGGGATCCACGATCTCGCTCGCCCCGTACTTGCGGGCGGCGACCACGCCGGCGCCGAACTTCATCTCGCCGTGGGTGAGCGTCGGACCATCCTCGATGACCAGGGCCCGCTTGCCGGTGATCCGCTCCGGATGATCGACCGATATCGGCGACGCCGCATCGACGATGACCGCACGGTCGTTGACCGAGCGGATGTTGGCGCGCAGCAGATCGACCGAGCGGCTGTCGGCCGACTCGATCTTGTTGATGATGACGACGTCCGCCATCCGGAGGTTCGCCTCGGCGGGGTAGTAGGAGAGCTCGTTGCCGACGCGCAACGGATCGGCCACCACGATCGACAGGTCCGGCTCGTAGAACGGCATGTCGTTGTTGCCGCCATCCCAGATGATCACGTCCGCTTCCGCCTGCGCCTGCTCGAGGATGGCGCCGTAATCGACGCCCGCGTAGATGATGGTGCCCGAGACGATGTGCGGCTCGTACTCCTCCATCTCCTCGATCGTGCACTCGTGCTTCTTCAGGTCGGCGACGCTCGCAAAGCGCTGCACTTTCTGCCTGGCCAGATCGCCGTAGGGCATCGGGTGGCGCACCGCCACCACCTTCAGGCCCATGCCGCGCAGGATGGCCGCAACGCGCCTGGTCGTCTGGCTCTTGCCCGACCCGGTCCGCACGGCGCAGATCGAGACGACCGGCTTCGTGCTCTTGATCATCGTCTGCCCGGCGCCCAGCAGCTTGAAGCTGGCGCCCGCGGCGTTGACGACCGAGCTGCGGTGCATCACGTAGTCGTACGACACGTCGCTGTAGGCGAACACGACCTCGCCGACGCCGTGCTTCTTGATCAGCGATTCGAGCTCGCTCTCGGGGTGGATCGGGATTCCCTTCGGGTACAGCTTGCCGGCGAGCGACGCGGGATAACGGCGCCCGTCGATGTTCGGGATTTGCGTGGCGGTAAAGGCAACGACCTCGCAGGATTCGTTGTCGCGGTAGACGACGTTGAAATCATGAAAATCGCGTCCCGCCGCCCCCATGATGATTGTCTTGATGCGATTCATGCCTGCCTCGTGTTTACGGTCCGGGGTCCGGAGTCCGAGGTCCGACGTCGGACTCCGGACTTCGGACTTCGGACGACGCCGTCCTTGGTTCGGGTGCTGTCAGCGTTCGATGACCTTCTTAATCCGTTCGAACGCCCAGTCGATGTCCTCGCGCGTGATGACCAGCGGCGGGGCGAACCGGATCACGCGCTCGTGAGTTTCCTTGCACAGGATCCCCTGCTCCTTCAGGGCCTCGCAGTAGGGGCGCGCCGCGGATCCCAGCTCGACGCCGATCCACAGGCCGCGCCCGCGCACCTGCTTCAGGTCGTCGCTCTTCAGCGTCCGCAGCCTGTCGAGGAAGTAGGCGCCCATTTCCGCCGAGCGCTCGACCATGTGCTCCTCGACCAGTACCCGCAGGGATGCGCGCGCGATCGCGCACGCGAGCGGGTTGCCGCCGAACGTGCTGCCGTGATCGCCCGGGTGGAAGACGCCGAAGACATCCTTCGAGGCCAGCACCGCCGACACCGGGTAGAACCCGCCCGCCAGCGCCTTGCCGATGATGATCACGTCCGGGTGCACGTCCTCCCACTGGTGGCAGAACAGCTTGCCCGTGCGGCCCAGGCCCGACTGGATCTCGTCGGTCATCAGCAGCACGTTGTTCGTCCGGCACAGCTCGGCCGCCCGTTTCAGGAAGCCTTCCGGCGGGATGACGATCCCCGACTCGCCCTGGATCGGCTCGACGAGAAACGCGCAGGTGTTCGGCGTGATCGCGGCCTCGAGCGCCTTCGCGTCGCCGTAGGGAATGATCGTGAAGCCCGGCGTGAACGGGCCGAAGCCGTCGCGGTACTGCTCGTCGGTGGAGAAGCTGACGATCGAGATCGTGCGCCCGTGGAAGTTGCCGGCGCAGGCGATGATCTCGGCGCGTCCGTCGGCGATTCCCTTGACCTTGTAGCCCCACTTGCGCGCCAGCTTCAGCGCCGTCTCCACCGCCTCGGCGCCCGAATTCATCGGCAGCGCCATGTCCATCCCGGTGAGGTCGTGCAGTTCCTTGTAGAGGAGCGGCAGCTGGTCGTTGCGGAAGGCCCGCGAGGTGAGCGTCACGCGCCGCGCCTGGGCGAGCATCGCCTCGAGGATCTTCGGGTGGCAGTGGCCCTGGTTCACCGCGGAGTACGCGGCCAGGCAGTCGAGGTACCGCCTGCCGTCCACGTCGTAGACCCACACACCCTCGGCGCGCTCGATGACGACGTCCAGCGGATGATAGTTGTGAGCCCCGTATGTGTTCTCGAGGCCGATGTAGGCCTCGGTGTTCAGTCCGGTTCGCGTCTGATTCATCGACTCTGCTCCTTGGGACATCTTCCAAGGCCATTCCGTAGAGCACCTTGGAAGCTGTCCTAGGCGGCCGCCCCGCGGCCGCGCCACTAGTAACCCGGCGAAGCCGAGTTACTCCCACAACATCGTCAGCAGCGCCATCCGGACGAACAGCCCGTTGGTCGCCTGCCGGAAATACAGTGCGCGCGGGTCGGTATCGACGGTCTTGTCGAGTTCCACGGTCCTCGGCAACGGATGGAGGATCATGGCGTCGGATTTCATCATCGTGAGGACGCTCGAATCGATCGTGTAGCGGCGCAGTTGCTCGCAATTGGCGAGCCGGTCGGGGAGGATCCGCGTCTGGTAGACGACGTCCACCTCGCCGATCACCCTGTTGATGTCGGATTCCAGCGCGTACCAGGTGCCGTGCTCCTCCAGGTGCTGCAGGATGTCGGCCCGCATCTGCAGCTCGGCCGGGCTGACGAAGTAGATCTTCACCCGCTCGAACTTGCTCAGCAGGTAGGCAAGCGATCGGGCCGTGCGGCCGCGGTCGAGCTCGCCGATGATCGCGATGCTGAGCCCCTCGAGACGCCGCTCGCGGTAGATCGTGTAGAGATCGAGCAGCGCCTGCGTCGGATGCTGGCCGCCGTTGCCGTCGCCGGCGTTGATCACGGGAACCGGCGACACCGCGGCGGCGCGTCTCGCGCCGCCCTGTTCCGTGTGCCGCAGCACGATGACGTCGGAGTAGCCGCCGATGATCCGGATGGTGTCCTCGAGCTGCTCCCCCTCGATCTCGGAGGAGAACATCTTCGCCTGCTCGGTCGCCATGACCCGGCCGCCGAGGCGGTGCATGGCCGCTTCGAACGAGAAGCGCGTCCGCGTGGACGGCGAGTAGAACAGCGTCGCCATCACCCGGTGCTGGTAGTCGAGCGTCCCGCCGCGCGCAACGATCGGTTCCATGCGGCGCGTGCGATCGAACAGCTCCATGAGCAGCGGCACCGTGAATTGCTGCGATTCGACGACGTGTTTCAACGGCATGTCGTTCTCACGGGTGCTTCGTGCCATGTGCGTCGTGCTTCGTGCAAGGTGGCGCCTCGCTTCGCTGCGCGCTCATCTAGACATGATGCGCGGTGCGTCAGCTCCAGCGCCTCCACGCACCGGGCACCCGGCACCGAGCACTTCGCACTCGTTCCGTCACAGCGTAATGTGTGTTCCCGCCTTGCCCTGCATCGCCTCCGGGAGATGCTCGTAGGAGGTGATGATGACTTCGCGTCCCGGTCCTGTTCCCCGCAGGAACCGCAGCGCGGATTCGATCTTCGGTCCCATGTTCCCCGGCGGGAACTGTCCCGCCTGGTAGTCGCGCTCGATTTGCTCGACCTTCACGTGGCCGAGCCCCTGCTGCGTCGGTTTCCTGTAATCGCGATAGACCCGATCGGCATCGGTCGAGATGATGAAGTAATCCGCCTGCAGCCGGCAGGCGAGCAGCGCCGAGGCCCGGTCCTTGTCGATGACCGCCTCGATCCCGGCAAGGCCGCCGTTCTCGCGCACGACCGGGATGCCGCCGCCGCCCAGCGCGATGACGAGCGCGCCGCTCTCCATCGTGCGGCGGATCGACTCCTCCTCGACGATTTCGATCGGCTCGGGCGACGGCACGACCCGGCGGTACCCGCGCGCCGCGTCCTCGACGATGCTCCATCCGAGCTGCCGCGCCCGCTGCTCGGCGTCGGCGCGCGAGTAGAAGGGCCCGATCGGCTTGGTTGGATGCTTCATCGCGGGATCGTCGCGCGAGACGACCACCTGCGTCAGCAGCGTGACGACAGGGTGAAGCAGCCGCGCGGCCGCCAGCTCGTTCTGGAGCGACTGCTGCAGCAGGTACCCGATTTCTCCCTGCGTCGCCGCATCGCAGACGTCGAGCGACTGCGCGTAGACCTGGTCGGACGCGCGCTCGGACCGCAGCAGCGCCGCGCCCACCTGCGGCCCGTTGCCGTGGGTGAGCACGACGCGCAGCCCGTCGCGGATGAGCGCGACGATCGCCCGGGCCGTCCGCCGCGTGTTCGCCAGTTGCTCGGCGATGTCGCCCTTCTCGCCCGCCCGGATGAGCGAGTTGCCGCCGACCGCAATCACGGCTGTCTTAGCCACTAGAGGACCCTGGCTTAAGCCGTCTATTTCATGAGCGTCGCCATGATCGCCTTCTGTGCGTGCAGGCGATTCTCCGCTTCCTGGAACACGACCGAGCGCGGGGAGTCGATGACCTCGCTGGTTACTTCTTCGCCGCGGTGCGCCGGCAGGCAATGCATGAAGATGGCGTCGGGCTTCGCCTTCGAGAAGAGCGACCCGTTCACCTGGCAGGGCATGAAGATCTTCCTGCGCGCTTCTGCCTCGGCCTCCTGTCCCATGCTCGCCCAGACGTCGGTGTAGACGACATCGGCGCCATGCACTCCCTCGGCCGGATCGCTGGTCACCAGCAGCGTCGCGCCCGTCTTTCGTCCTTCTTCGCGCGTCCAGCGGACCGCGTCCTCGGCCGGTTCGTAACCCTTCGGGGTCACCACCGCGACATGCACGCCCAGGCGTGCGCCGGCGAACATCAACGAGTGCGCGACGTTGTTGCCGTCGCCGACGAAGGCGAGCTTGATCCCCTCGAGCCGCCCCTTCACCTCCTGCACCGTCAGGTAGTCGGCCATCGCCTGGCAGGGATGGCTGTAGTCGGTCAGGCCGTTGATGATCGGCACGTGCGCGCACTCGGCCATCTCCTCGACAATGCGGTGGGCGAAGGTGCGGATCATGACGGCCTGCACCATCCGCTCGAGGTTGCGCGCAACGTCCGGGATCGATTCGCGCGTGCCCAGGTTGATCTCGGCGGGCGAGAGGTAGACCGAGAAACCGCCCAGCTGGTGGATGCCGACGTCGAAGCTGACGCGCGTGCGCAGTGACGGTTTCTCGAAGATCATCGCGAGCGCCTTGCCCTTCAGGGCCTCGCCGTACTGGGCCGGGCGCGCCTTGATGGCGGCGGCGAGGTCGAGCAGGCGCCGGATCTCCTCCGGGCTGAAATCGCGAATGGAAAGAAAATCATGCGACGTCATCGACGCTCCCTGCGGACACCCACGTCCGCGATTACACCCCAGCCGCACCTTTCGGTCAAGTTTGCGGAGGATTTATGCGGGTTGGTGAATAATGTTCGGGTCGCGGCGGCCGCGGGCCGAAGGGTCGCCGGCGGCGCCGGAAGGCGCATAAGTATGCGCGCAGTAGCAAGAATATGCAAGCGCCGCCTTCGCTCGCCTGCACCCGCCGCGAGCGGCGGCGTGGCCTCGCCGTCGCGGCGCAGAACCGTCAACCGAGGCGGCCGACGGCCCGCCCGCCCGCTCGGCGCCTACCGCGGCGGCCCCGTCCGCCGGGAGCGCCGCCGCCGCCGGCGCCGCGGGTGGAACCCCGCGCGGCCCGCCTCTCCCGTCTCGGCGCCCCGCGCCTGGTGCAACGCACGCCAGTGCGCCGCCGCGTCCGGCGCGCCGCCGTGAATCTCGAGCCAGGCGAGTGCTTCGCCGAAGGCGCTGCGGCTCATGACGCTGCCGATCGCGCGCGGCGAGTTCGTCGCCTCGAACAGCCGCGGCTGCAGCACCAGCACCTGGCGCAGCCGTTCGATCTCGCGCCGCGGCATCGGCAGCACGCCGAGCGTCAACCGGCCCGGCTCGCGCATGGCCGGCAGATGCGCCTCCAGGGTCGCCGAAGCGTGTCCCGGCCGGCCGGCGGCTGCCGGCGCGTCGCGCACGTGGAACATCCGCGGCGAGAATCCCAGCGGCACGAGCAGACTGCCGAGGAGGATCGCGTTGGTCAACCGCTCCGGGCCGAACCGCCGGCGGTAGGCATCGAGCCGGGCGAGCGACTCCCACAGCTCGGGCGAGCAGCCGCGCTGCAACTCCGGGGTGATCCAGCCGAGCAGGCCGACCTCCGCCAGCCAGCGGAACGTGCGTTCGGCGGCGCCCGCGCGCAGGATCTTGTAGTACTCCTCGACCAGCCGCGCCGGGGCGCTGCGCGCGATGGCCGCGCCGTGGCTGCGGATCGCGCCGGCGACGGGAGGGTCGATCGTGAAATCCAGCCGCGCGGCCAGGGCGATCGCCCGCAGCATGCGGACGGGGTCCTCCTGGAAGCGCTCGGCCGGATCGCCGATCGATCGCACGACGCGTTCTTTGAGGTCCTCGAGACCGCCGACGTAATCGATAATGGAAAAGGTCGCGATGTCGTAGAACAGCGCGTTGATGGTGAAATCGCGGCGGAAGGCGTCTTCCTCGGGCGTACCGAACGTGTTGTCGCGGTGGATCAGCAGGTCGCGCTCGCCGCCGTCGGCTTCCATTTCGCCGGGTTCGTCGGCAACCGCAGAGACCTGCCGGCGGAACGTCGCCACCTCGATGATCTTCTGGCCGAACTTGACGTGGGCCAGCCGGAAACGGCGCCCGATGATCCAGCAGTTGCGGAACAGGCGCTTCACCTGATAGGGATGCGCGGAGGTGCCGACGTCGAAGTCCTTGGGCTGGCGGCCCAGCAGCAGATCGCGCACACTTCCGCCGACGAGGTACGCCACGTAGTTGGCGTCCTTCAGGCGGTACAAAACCTTGAGCGCGTCCGGGTCGATATCGCGGCGGGAAAGCGCGTGCTCGGAGCGCGGGATGACGATCGGCTCGACCATTGACGGAGAATTATAACAAATGGCGGTCGCACCAGCCAGCCAACTCCATCGTACACAAAGACTTAGGCGTCGCGCCGCGCGCGGCGCGCACATGGCCCTGCTGTCTGCGGTCCTGATGATCGTCGCCGCTCCGAGTGCCGCCGCCCCGGCGCAGCCAGACGCGCTGGCCCGCGCGAGGCTGTTCTACAACCAGCAGCAGTACGACCAGGCGATTGCATCGGCGGAAAAGGCGGTTGGCATCCCGGCGCTTGCCGACAGCGCCCGGCTGGTCATCGGCCGGTCCTATCTCGAGCGCTTCCGCCAATCCGCGAACGCGGCGGATCTCGACGCGGGTCGCGCCGCGCTGCGCGGGGTACAAGCCGCGATGCTGCCCCCGCGCGATCAGGCCCAGCTGCTCATCGGGCTGGGCGAGGCGCTGTACCTCGACAACTGGTTCGGCCCCGCGGCCGGGATCTTCTCGAGCGTGCTGGGTGCTTCGACCCCTGCCGATCTGCGCGACACGGTGCTCGACTGGTGGGCGACCTCGCTGGATCGCCTCGCCCAGGACCGGCCGCCCGACGATCGCGAAGAGGTGTACACGCAAATCGTGGGACGGATGGAGGACGAACTGGCGCGCGATGCGAGCTCGACGAGCGCCGCCTACTGGCTGGCCGCCGCCTCGCGCGGCGCAGGGGATCTCGACCGCGCGTGGTACGCGGCGGTCGCCGGCTGGGTGCGGGCGCTCCTTTCTCCACGGCGTGGCGCCGCCCTGCGCGCGGATCTCGATCAGCTGGTGCAGACCGCGATCATTCCCGAACGCGCGCGCACGCTGGGTCCCGATCGCGACCGCGCGATCGCCGAGTTGCAGAAGGAGTGGGAGCAGGTGAAGGCGAACTGGAAGTAACGTCGTCCGAGGTCCGAAGTCCGAGGTCCGAGGTCGAGGTCCGAGGTCCGAGGTCCGAGGTCCGACGTCGACGTCCGAGGTTCGAGGTCGAGGTCTGAGGTCCGAGGTCCGAAATCTGTGCGAGCCGCCCCGAACGGGCGGCGCACAGGAGGAGTGTGATGGCGGCATTTGAGCGCTTCGAAGACATTCACGCATGGCAGGTCGCTCGCGAGCTCGTGAAGTCCCTTGACGCTGCCACCGATGCGTGTAAGTTCGGTCCGGACATCGATCTCCGCAGCCAGCTGACGGCCGCGGGCGCCTCGGTCATCAGCAACATCGCGGAGGGTTTCGGCCGCGGCAACGACGGGGACTTCATTCGCTTTCTCGACATCGCGAGGGGCTCGGCCGCCGAGGTGCAATCCCTTCTCTATGTCTGCGTTGACATCGGATATATCACGGAAGGGGACAGCGAGCCGTTGCGGCGCGGCGCCGGCGACTGTACGTCGCTGATAGCAGGCCTGCAGGCGTATCTGAAGCGCTCGCGAAAGGGGGTGCGAAAGGGCTAGTCTCGGATGACGCGACATCTGTGTGTCGACGTCGGACATCGGACGCCGGACTTCGGACGACGCTGATCGTCTATCCCTTGGCTTCCTTCCAGTTCTTTCCAATCCCGACATCCACAGTGATCGGCACGCGCAGCGTGACCGCGTGCTCCATGCGGTCGCGAACCAGATCCGCAACTGCCTGCGCGTCGCCGTCGGGCGCTTCGAACAGCAGCTCGTCGTGGACGGTCAGAATCATGCGCGCGGGGCGGGACGCGTTTGCGTTGCGCTCGTCCAGCGCGGCCTGCACGTCGATCATCGCGCGCTTGAGGATGTCGGCGGCCGTTCCCTGGATCGGCATGTTCACCGTGACGCGTTCGGCGGCCTGGCGCACCTGCTGATCGCGGCTGGTGAGGTCCGGCACCGCGCGCCGCCTCCCGAACATCGTCTTCACGACGCCCGACTGGCGCGCGTCCTCGATCGTGCGGTCGATGTAGGCGCGCACGCCGGGGAAGCCCGCGAAGTACGCGTCGATGAACTGCTGCGCCTCCTGCTGCGACACGCCGATGTCGCGCGCCAGCGTGAACGCCGTCTTGCCGTAGAGCAGCGCGTAGTTGACGATCTTCGCCCGGCGCCGCAGCTCGTACTTGTCGATGCCGCTGTTCGGTCCGAACACCTTCAGCGCGGTCCGGTCGTGGATGTCGACGCCCTGGCGGAACGCCTCGGCGAGCGCCTCGTCGCCCGAGAGGTGCGCGAGCACGCGCAGCTCGATCTGCGAGTAGTCGGCCGAAATCAGGACGTGCCCTTCGTCGGCGATGAACGCCGCGCGAATCTCGCGTCCGAGCTCGGTGCGAATGGGGATGTTCTGCAGGTTCGGGTCGCTGCTGCTGAGCCGCCCCGTCGCCGCCACCGCCTGGTTGAAGCAGGTGTGCACGCGCCCGGTCTCCGGGTTCACCAGCTGCGGCAGCGCGTCGATGTAGGTGCCTTTCAGCTTCTGCATCGCGCGCCACTCGAGGATCTGCCGGGGCAGCTCGTGGACGAGCGCGAGTTCCTCGAGGACGTCGGCGGCCGTCGAAACCTTCGCGCGGCGCCTCAGCGGCTGCAGCTTCAGCTTCTCGAACAGCACCTCGGCAAGCTGCTTCGGCGAGTTGATGTTGAAGGGCCCACCGGCCGCCTGGTAGATCTGCCCGGTGCGCGCCGCCAGCTCGCCTTCGATCCTCGCCGACAGCTGCGCCATCACCTGGCCGTCCAGCCGCACGCCCGCGCGCTCGATCTCCGCGAGGACGGGCACCAGCGGCATCTCGATCTCGCGATACAGGCGCTCGAGATCCTCCGCCGCCAGCAGCGGGCAGAGCCGGTCGGCCAGCTGCAGCGGCAGGTCGGCGCGCTCGCCGGCGTAGTCCAGCACCGCTTCCGGCGGCAGTTCGCCGAGTTCGACGCTTTTCGCGCCGCGCCCGCGGACGTCCTCCTCGGAGAGCGCCTTGTAACTCAGATGCTCGAGCGCCGCATCCTCGATCGGGTGGCCGGAGCGCGTGGCGTCCAGCAGGTAGCTGGCGATCATCGTGTCGCACTCGAGCCCGCGCACCTGGACGCCGAACCGCTCCAGCAGGACCAGGTCGATCTTGAGATCGTGGCCGACTTTCGCGATGCCGGCGTCTTCGAAGACGGGGCGCAGGCGATCGAGCACGTCGGCGCGGTCCAGCGTGACGTTGCTGCCCAGCATTCCGACCAGCCGGTGCGCGATCGGGACGTAGCGGGCCCGGTGCGGCGCCGCCGACACCGCGATTCCGACGATGTCCGCGCGCATTGCGGCCGGGGCGCTCTGCAGCACGCGGAACGAGAAACGGCCGGCGCTCCTCAACTGGTCCACGACCGCGTCGAGGTCTTCGAGCGA
>Ga0315282_10008320_pt1 | contig 16822 bp, 11 predicted proteins | sample YL17G07_20_MG_FD_203693 | JGI IMG/M metagenome (GOLD analysis project Ga0315282, IMG submission 203693) | Sediment microbial communities from Yellowstone Lake, YNP, Wyoming, USA - YL17G07_20 | ecosystem: Environmental > Aquatic > Freshwater > Lake > Sediment | place: USA: Wyoming | collected...
TGGTGAAAGCAGATGCTTCAAGCAACCTGAAAGATTCGATTTCACAAGTGTTAGACTTGATTGGTTTCAAATCGAGTGCGTCAGTGAAGACCGTTGTCGTGAAGCCTAACCTCTGCTACTATTGGGATGCAAGTACCGGGTACACTACGGATCCACGAGTTGTCTCAGGAATAATCGATTATGTCCGCGAGAAATTCGGAGATGTTGACATCAAGGTCGCTGAGGCCGACGCTTCAGCAATGCGCACAAAATACGCTTTTCCAGTATTAGGGTATGATGGTTTAGCAAAGGAGAAGAATGTTGAGCTTTTCAACCTTTCCAATGATGTTCTGCTCGACAAGACTGTCGAAGTTAATGGACGCAAAATCTCGTTCAAAGTGCCTAAGACCTTGACAAAGTGTGATTTGTTCATCAACGTTCCGAAATTGAAGATTATGCGTGCTACGAAGATTACTTGTGCAATGAAGAACATCTTTGGTTGCATCGGTTTTCCGAGGAAAATTGTATACCATAAATATCTAAATGAAGCCATCGTTGGCATCAACAAGGTTTTGCATCCGCACCTCACTATCGTTGATGGCCTAGTTGGTCTGGGACGCTTTCCGGTTAAACTGAATCTCATTATGGCTAGTAACGATGTTTTTTCAGTCGATTGGGTGGCTTCGCAGATAATGGGTTACAAGCCTTCTGGAGTAAAGTTTCTGAAGCTTGCTGTCAAGGAGAAGGTGGGAGATCCTGACGGCCTAGTAACTGTTGGCCAGAATCCTAGAGAATTTGCGAAGGTTTTCCCGAAAGAAGGATTTGCTGCCACTAGATATTTGTGGGATGCCCAATTCTGGTTGTTGAATGCTTATCGCAGGGCTACAGGCGATATCCTTCCGCCAGTTCTTGACGAGAAATGAGACATCAGAGCATAAGCGTGCGCTGGAATAGCAGAAACATGTGTGAAAGCCATTGAGGATCTGCATTCTGAGTTGCTTTGAGGATTCCATGCAAAAGGAATCCGGTGCGTCAGTAAGGATCTACAACTTGGCAAAGGGTCTTTCTTCTCATGGAAACAGCGTCAAAGTCATAATGCCCGGCAGGGAGAACATGCGCAAGACTGTTGATGGGATTGGAGTTTTCTTCATTAGGGGTTTTCTCCCACATAGGGTACTTAAAATCATTACAAAGCTTCTTGGTGTGGCAAGACCTACCTCCCTCTACTTTTACGATTTTCTCTTTATTCTTAGACTTCGGAGAATAGTTCAAAAAGCGGATATTGTTCAATTCGAGGGAACGGGAGCTGGAGTGCTTACTCTCATATTCAAGAGGTTCCTGAAGAAGAAAGTTGTCATCGATTGCCATGATGTTTTTCAAGCGTTGAGGTTGCATCATACAAAAATGTTAAGAAGGATTTTGGAGACTTCTCTGGAAAAACTGGACTATAGAAATGCTGATTTGTTATTGACAGTTTCCGAGAGCGAAAGCAAGTATCTAGTTTCGATGGGCTTTCAGAGACCCAAGATACACGTTGTTCCCAACGGCGTTGACACTAAATCCTTTGCGAAGTCAACCAAGCATATCGAGACTCGGAAAAAATACGGTCTGAAAGACTCTCAAATCGTAACTTTCGTGGGTAACCTAGATTACTCACCCAATCGAGAAGCGATTCAAGCACTTTCTTCGATGATCGCACCAAGAGTCCTAGATGAAATCAAAAATGCAAAATTCCTCGTGGTCGGAAAGAGCCGGGATAAAATAGAACTGCCCAGATTAACATTCACAGGCTTTGTTGATGACGTTTCAGATGTTCTTAACATTTCTGACGTCGCTGTTGCTCCTCTGTTTCATGGATCAGGAACACGGTTGAAGATCCTTGAGTATTTTTCATGCGGCCTTCCTGTTGTTTCTACATCAATTGGGGCCGAAGGTCTGAACATCAAAGACGGTGTCAACATTTTCATTGAAGATAGTCTTGAAAGCTTCGCAAGTCGCATAGTTGAACTGCTCAAAAACAAAGACCTGTCAACAGCCTTGGGTAAGGCGGCAAGAGCACTTGTAGAAAGCACTTATGATTGGACGCAGATTACCAAAAAGTTAGAAGTCACCCTTAATCGTCTCCTTTCTGAACAATTCATGAAGGTCTGAACTCAAGCGCTAACCAATCCATCCTGTTATGAAAAACATGTCTGGAAGCGTGGCGATTTTTTGGACCCCAAGGTTACCATCGGCGTTTGCGTTAGAAACTGTGAGGGTTCTGTTAAGGATGCTATTGATAGCATCATAACTCAAGATTTTCCTCACGATCGAATTAAGGTGGTCTTCATTGATGATGGGAGTGAAGACAGGACTCTTTCGATTATCCAAGATTATATTCACAAAATGAACATGTCTACCGTCGTTATTCACACCTCTTGGAAGGGTTTGGGTTATGCGAGGAACATGGTCATCGCAAACGCTGAAGGTGACTATATTCTTTGGGTTGACGGCGATATGACGTTATCGAGGGACTTTTTGAGGAAACTCGTAGAGTTTATGGAAAAGAACTCCAAAGCTGGGATTGTGAAGGGAAGACAAGCATTGTTGCCGGGGCGTGGTTTGTTAGCAACTCTTGAAGGATATTCCCGTGCTGCTGGTAGAATGGTTGACTATCAGTCGCGGAAAGGTAGGTTCAAGGCTGTTGGAACTGGTGGCGCGTTGTATCGAATTAAGGCTGTTAGGCAGGTTGGGGGGTTCGATGATAACTTGAAAGGTTACAATGAAGATTGGGACGTTGAACTTCGGTTAAGACAGGCTGGTTGGTCATTTCACACATTGAACGTCACTTTTCATGATTACGAGAGGTATGGGTTGACATGGAAGTCATTATGGCGTAGATATTGGCTTCGGGGGTATTTCACACACTATTTTCTTCACAAGAATAGGGGGATGATTAAACACTATAGAATGCTTCCTCCAGCTGCTTTTCTGTCTGGGCTTCTTGGTTCGTTCACCCTCTTCAGACTGACGCGGCAAAAAGTCATTTTCTTCTTAGCATTTCAATCCACATTCAAGATGACAGCGTGGTATATGGGGTTTCTAAGAAGCCATTTAGATTGCTATGCTCCAGAATCATAAGAAGTCTGATTTCAGAGTTTTATGATGTTCCTCATTACTGAGTTAGAGAAGTGAAAAGTAGGAATATCACTGTTGGAAACAAGGTTTAAAAGAATAACCATTTGAAAGATGCACGCAGGATGCGAATTGGAATGAAAGTTGGTTTGATAGGTTGTGGCAGGGTTGCCAACATTCATATGAATGCTTACAAGGCAATTAACAATGTGAATGTGGTTGCTGTATCAGATACCGACATCAACAGGGCGAAGGCTTTTGCTGAGCCCTACAGAATTGACAAAGTCTTTTCGAACTACATGGATCTTTTTGAAGTCAAAGACCTCGATTTTGTCGATGTATGCACTCCTACGTCGACGCATGAATCAATAGTTCGTGATGCTGCAAAGTCCGGACTCAATGTGCTGATGGAGAAGCCTATGGGTCGAAACAGCAGAGAATGCGAGAGAATGGTCGAAGAGTCAAGAAAACATGGAACCAAGCTGTGCGTGTGTCATAATCAGCTTTTCTACCCCTTTGTCAGACATTTGAAATCAATAGCAGATTCTGAAGGTTTTGATTTGACTTCTTTCCGAACATTTCACAAGGAGAATTTCGAGTTTCTCAAGGCTCATGGTCTAGCCCATGATTGGAACTTGAGCCCTGAAAACGGAGGAATTCTGTGGGAGGTAGGATGCCATCTTGCATACCTCCACTTGCACTTTTTGAAGGATATAGAAGAGGTGTATGCCTTAGGTGTCAGGGCCAAGTATCAGGTTTGGGATGACTTCATAGTCTTGTTGCGGACTTCTTCTCAACGTTATGGCATTATGGAGATCTCATGGGTTGCACAAGAACCTGAAATGGTGTACGAAGTCGTCGCTTCTAACGGGAGAAGAGTGCAGACTTTCCTTCCTCATGGTTATTTGATTGAGAGAACGCAGAAGACGCTTGCGAGCGCGGGAGATGTTGCACGCAATTTCCTTTCAGATGAGAGACGACTTTTCACGAAATGGTGGAAGTTTGCAAAGGATCAAGTTGAGAAGCCGCAGCTGGGACATATTGGTTTGATCCGCAGCTACGTCGAAAGCCTGGAGAAAAATTCTGCTTCACCAGTGACCGGAGAAGATGGCAGGAATGCTGTCAAGCTTCTTGAATGTATTGAACAATCCTTGGAAGAACGAAAGCCAATCAAATATTCTTCTTGGTAAAGATTTCTCTGATTAACCAAGCCTGGACGAAGACAGGGAACGAGATTCGTTGTGGTTCACAAAGCCAATCCAGACTGCCAGAGAGCATTCAGGAGTCAATGGCAAACCATAACTATTAGTGATGAGCCCCTATTTCGCGACCTAATTATTCCGGAGACTTAAGCGTTCTAAGGTGCCATTTGGAGTGTTAGCGGATGCGGATATGTATATGGCGTATATGTGAATCCGTCCAAGGTCTGGTCGGGTGCCCGCAGGAAATAGTTGGTGCCTTCAACATATCCAGGGGAATTGCTTATTTTACTGTTGAATGAAATAGAAGTTCCGTTTGAATAGACTGCCGTGTTGTTCCAGACGTAAAACTGTTCCACATCATACGGCCAAGCTTCACCGTCATTGCTAAACTGTACTGTTGGGGTTCCATACGAAGTATTAAGAATTACAGTGTTGTTCCACACTACACCTCCACCGCCTCTGGGTTCGATTGCAGCGTCTTGACCATAAGAGTAGCTTTCATCTGTAAAGTTGAATACGTTGCTGTATGATTCTAGTCCTCGTCCTCCAACACCGTTCCCAGCGTTTCCGTGTACATCGTTCTGTCCATAGGGCGCGCATTCTTGGAAGTAATTGTACCGCGAAACATAGTAACCATTACCATTAGACGCGATAGCATGCCTACATCGGCTGAAATTGCAGTTTTCAATGTAGATTATAAGATTGTTGTATTGACCCGAATAATATGACAAAGGATTCCAAGTGCTGTAATCGCCCACGACTATTATGCCGTAGCCCCAGACTGCCCAATCGCCAGGCGCACTTGAATTTTTGGGTTGAAAACGGTCTTTGTAAGGATTGTCAAAGTTGCAATGATCTATTACTCCTCTATTGATTAGGGGATACGTACCTCCTGTGTTGGCGCTACAAAATATTGCTTGATTTACAAAATCTTGAAAACTACAATGGTCAATGCGAAAGTCTTTTTGACACCATACAGAAAGCGCATTATTGGTGGTGACACTTTCGTTCTCCACAAAACCGATGAACGATATTCCTGAAATACGAATTGGTATTCCCTGTGTTGGACCTCCATTTATCTGCCCACCAGAAGCAAACATTGTAGAGGAACCACTGTTCACTGTTTCCTGCAATATTGTAATGTTAACTCCCGCACCTATGACGCTGACGCTTGGAGGAATAGTTACACCTACTCCATTCACTGGCGGATTAAACGTAAAGTTTCCCGCTGGAACGTAAACTGTTCCGCCACCTACAGCCGCCACAGCATTCACAGCAGTTTGAATATCCACTGGAGAACCGCTTTTTGCGGTTATGCTGAAAAGTGATATTTTGCCCGTGTTTTCAATAACAACAGTGTTCATCAATGATGAAAACGTGGGAGATAGAGCGAAAAGCCCCACAATCATCACTGAAAATAAGAGTAACGCGCAAAACTTTGGGCCTCTCAATCCTTTTGCTCCCTCTTTAACTATCCATGATCTTCGAATAAGTATGTTTCTTATAAGTGCCTTGTTGTTCATGTGCTCTTCGCATAGACATGTGTGAGAAGCATGTAATAAATCTTGTGTCTCACGACTGTGGAGTGCGCGCCAGAGAAAATTCCAAACGAAACAACCCACCTAATCACACCTGAGAAAAGGAGAGGAGACGGAATAGAGCTTGCGGGTTCTTTTTCTTTCGCTGTTTGATCCCTTTGTGAGTGCATCTGGCCCAGGGGCTCATATGCGCGGCCTTTCTCAATCTCTTACCAAGTTAGGTTGTGAAGTACATGTATTGGTCTTGAATTCAGAAAACAGTAATCGCGTTGTGAATGAAGTTCAACTGCATTATCTTAGTCCTTCTTCTAATCCCTACCTCAGAATACCCGTAGCCAAAGATTCGGTTTTTTCTCTGCGTGCACGCGCGGAAGTTGACAGATTATGCAGAGAACATAAGATGGATATTATTCATGGTCAGAGTCCTTCAAGTTATGGATACGGATTATTACGTAGACGTGACATACCATTTGTTGTCACTCTACATGGCACATCGTTCGGTGAATTAGTATCCTATTTCGATGTACTTCTTTCATTCATCAACCGCAACCTTATCTTCGAAGCCATGGGTGAAATGTTAGCCGCTTTTCTAACCAACATAGAGTATAAACGCGCTGACAAGATTATTGCAGTCAGCAAAGCAACAGCTGAAGAAACAGTGAGGTTTTTCCGTTTACCAAGAGAGCATGTTGTGACTATTCACAATGGAATAGATTTGGCAAGTTTTACAGATTTGCGAGTAGAAGAAGAAAACGAAGAGCATACAATGTTGTCTGTGGGCAGGCTTTCATGGAGGAAGGGTTACAAGTACTTAATCGACGCGATGCCCAGTGTTTTGGCTGAATATCCCGATGCCAAACTTTTTCTAGTTGGTGATGGTGAACAAAGAACGCCTTTGCAGCGGCACGTCAAGAAACTTGGAATCGAAAATTCTGTGAGTTTTCTAGGAAACGTTTCAGCGGAAAAGCTTCATTCTCTTTATCATGAAGCGGATGTTTACGTCCAACCTTCGCTTTATGAGCCATTAGGCATCGCAATCTTGGAAGCTATGAGCATGAGAAAACCAGTCGTAGCAACGCGTGTCGGAGGGATTCCAGAACTCATCACAAATGGAGTAGAAGGGTTATTGGTTGAGCCTCGAAACAGTTTGCAACTTGCGAGGGCGATAACAAATGTTTTTTCAGATTCATCGTGCAGAGAAAGATTTGGGAGTAACGCGAGGAAAAGAGTCGAGAGAGAGTTCACATGGGAAGCAATTGCCAAAGAAACCATGGAATTGTATAGAAATTTGTTAAATGGAAGTTAAAAATGGTTTTCGATGCTAGGATAACGAGTTTGCACATCCATCATAGAACTCAGAGCGTAGAATAAATGAACATTGTTCATATAACTCCCTTATATCTGCCTTCAGTTGGTGGAACGGAGATTCATACAAGAGAATTATCAATTGAACTAGCAAGGTTGGGGTATCAAGTTTCAATTTTCACGACCGATGCAGCATATCTTGATGATTTGTTTCCTAAAATTGGACATAAAGCTCAATTCTTAAGAGAAACCGTCTTCAATGATTCAGGTATTGTTGTATACCGTTTTCATGTGACCAACTCTTTGTTTTTATCTTTTATAATAAAATGTCTGAGCGGAACTTATAGCATTATGAAAAAGCCAGGATTACACATACAAGATCTGTCCGACTATATTGATGCATTGAATAACTCGCCGATTGTCCCAAAAATGTATTTTAAACTGATCAATGCAAATAATATCGACATTGTCAATATTACTCCCTTCCCTTTTGGGTGGTCGCTTTTTCTCAAAGATATATGTAAGAAAAAGCGAATTCCTTTAGTTATAACTCCGAGGGCGCATACCACGTCGTGGATATATTCGCAGCCATTTTTGATAAAAGCAGCTAAAGAATCGGATGCTGTAATCGCGTTGACTGAGCATGAAAGAAGTTTTCTTACCGAAAAAGGTGTTCCTAGAGACAAGATTTATGTTACTGGTATTGGAATTTACCCTGAGAAATATCAGACTGGGGATGCTTATTTCTTTAAGGCAAATCATGGAATCCCTCGAAATTCTAAAATTGTTTTATTTATTGGAAGAATAGATAAGGGTAAAGGCGTTGATCTTTTACTCAAGAGTATGAAGACTGTTTGGAAAAGAATCTCTGAAGTTTACCTCGTTCTGCTGGGAAGATCTACCAAAGATACACCAAGGATAAAACGTCTTTGTCAAGACGAGAGTAGGGTGATAATTTCGCCTGACGCTTCAGAAAAAACAAAAGTTGATGCTTTGTCAGCTTGTGATGTGCTTGTTCTTCCATCAATATATGAGTCTTTTGGAGGGGTTTTCTTAGAAGCGTGGTCTGCTGGAAAACCAGTCATAGGATGTCGAATACCAGCTGTAAAATGCGTTGTCAGCGATGAAGATGATGGGTTTTTAGTATCTTTGGATGTAAGGGAATTAGCCGAGAGGATAATTTATCTATTAGAAAATGAAGATGAAGCTAAAAGAATGGGCGAAAGAGGTAAGCAAAAAGTTCTGAAAAACTATACATGGGAAATTATAGCTAAAAAAACACTCGCAGTTTATGAGAGCATCTCTCTCGCGCGCAAAAATGACATCAATTTTACGTCGAACATTTTGATGACATACATTAAATGGGATTAATTAATGGAAGTTGATAGACCTATTAAAGTTTTGTATTTCACGCATCCCGCCGCGTTCAACATATTTGGCGGAGCAGAAATTCAGATGATGAAGACAAAAAGGTATTTGGAAAAGTCCGGAAAATGTTTTATTAAACTCTTTGATATTTTTTGTGACAAGCTAGAAGATTATGATGCACTTCATATTTTTCAAATGAGTCCAGAGTGTCTATCGTTGTTTAGACTGGCTAAGCTTAAAGGTTTGAAAACTGTTCTTACACCTATTTGGTGGGAGCCGTATTCTCGGGGTCTTGAAAAATTTGGCCCTATGGCTTTTGCTAGATTTTGTTCAAATTTGAAGATTTATAAAATGATTACATTTCGGGAATTGTACCCGTTCAAAGATTTTCTTGATTTGGCAGATGTTATTTTGCCTAGTTCTGAAATGGGAAGTATGATTTTGTCTCACAGATTTCGTGTGAATCCAGGGAAGTTTTTCGTTGTTTACAATGGTGTAGATGATAGATTTGCTAAAGCCGAACCTAATCTATTTGTTGAAAAATATGGGATAAAAGATTTTATTCTCTATGTAGGGAAAGTTGGAAAAGTTAAAAATTTATTATCGCTTCTTAAAGTTTGTAGAGAAATTGAAATACCTACGGTAATTATTGGGGATGCTCAACCATTTGAGAAAGATTACTTTATGGCGTGTAAAAAAATAGCCGAATCTAGTCGTAATATTCATTTTATTGGTTCCTTGCCTCATGATTCAGATGAGCTTGCTTCGGCTTATGCTGCTGCTAAAGTTTTTGTTTTACCAAGTTGGCATGAAGTGGCTAGTTTATCTGCTTTAGAAGCAGGGTTGGCGGGTTGTAATATGGTCATAACTCAACGAAGCTCTGCACCGGAATATTTTAAAAATTTCGCGTTATATGTGAACCCGGCGTCTGTTAAGGATATAAAAGAGAAGATTTTAGAGGCTTATGCAAAGCCAAGGACTGATGAACTTAAGCAGCGTATATTGAATAATTACACATGGGAAATAGTGGCAAAAAGAACCATGGAAGCATACAAATTAGCACTAAAAAGGTAGGAGAATTATGGCGATAGTTTCAAAGGAGTATTGGAGAAAGTTTTGGTCAAAATATAAGCCAGAAAGTATAAAATCGGTTTTATTTGAAGATATTTTTGAAAGATATTTAAGTCATAATCCAGAACTGCGTTGCGTTGAAATAGGGTGCGTTCCTGGAAATTTCCTCGTTTTTCTACATAAAAGATATGGCTATAAGATATATGGAATAGACTATTCTGATGAGATTGGTGCATTAAAGGAAAATATGAAGATCAATGACATAAAAGAGTATAAGATTTTTCAAGAAGATTTTTTATCGTGGAATACTAAGTTAAAGTTTGATATAGTGTGTTCTTTTGGGTTTATAGAACACTTTACAAACTACGAGGAAGTGATTGAAAAGCATATTAAACTTCTCAAACCTGGCGGATTATTGTTTTTATCTGTTCCAAATTTTAGATATGGTAGGGCCGTTTTGCATATACTTTTCAGAGACTTTGCAAAAGTGGTAAGGACTCATAATCTTAAGGTTATGCATCCAAAAACAATAAAAAGTGCATTAGAAAAAAAAGGTTTAAAGATTCTTTTCTTAAATTACTATCAAACCTTCGATTTTTGGTTTGTAGATCCGCATGAAAACAAAACTAATAACATAATTGAAAGACTTCTTTTATGGTTAATATGGCGTTTTAAAATATTTATTGCAAAGTATAACGTTAATGTTCCAAACAAGTATTTTTCCCCTTATATAATTTGTGTAGCGCAGAAACCAGCATCAAGCGGCCAAAACTTTTCATGCCAAAATCCGAAATGAAAAATCAAAAGCCACATTTTCGAGGATTATAAAGAAGTTGATATCATCAGATAACTTCAAATAAAATAGAAAATTTGGCAACTTTTTCTATAACTAAAATAGTGTAAGAAATATATGTCGACCCGTAATAACTTTATTTAGGTTGTTGAAATGTTTCACCAAAAAAGATTGTTAAAGTGCATACTTCAGCTTGGTTTAACACTGTTAATTTTGAATGTTTTAGTATTTTCTCCTCCTTTCAGTCTAAAAATAGACAAGGTCGCAGCGAATTCAAGTGAGTGGATTCAGGGAGATTGGCAATATCGTAGGAGCCATGTGATTAATCCTTCCCCTGGAGCTGGTTCGAACTATCAAGTGCGCATTACAGTCTATCACTCTTCTCCTGTTACGCAACATTATTTAACAAATTGGAACAAGTATGCTGGTAATCCTTTGTTTACACCGGATGCTAATAGAGCTTGGCCTGCTTGCATTTATCATGATGGAATTTACTATATGTATTTGGGTTATTATACGAGCAGAAGCGACATTCGCCTTTACACTTCAACGGATGGAATAAATTTTGCAGAGCATCCTAATTCTCCAGTCATTACCCGGGGATCTGCTGGAAGTTGGGAAGGAGTCAGCATAGAACCGCATTCAATAATCTATATTGACGGTCAGTGGCGTCTTTATTATTGTGGTTTAGATGCTAGTGGCGTCTGGAGAATAGGCTATGCATACAGTTCAGATTTAATAACTTGGACGAAGTATTCGGGAAATCCAATAATGTCGCCTGTCTCGCCTGAAACAAGTGTTGCAGACCCTCAAGTCTTCTTGTGGAAAGGTAAAGTTTGGATGCAATATTCAGCAAGAGGTTTTGGAGGTAGCAGTAGCTGGAGTTTGACGGTAGCATGGTCAAATGATGGCGTAAGTTTTACAAAGTCAAGTCTGAACCCGATTAGAGTCGACGCCTCTCCCGGCGGTGTTTACGTCTTAAATGACGATGAGATTTGCGGCTTAGTTAGGGTTTATGAAAACGGCGTATGGGAGGTTGAAGCGTTCCATTCTACTGATGGAGAACATTACACATATTATAATGACGGAGAGAATGTGATGAAGGTAGGCAGCAGTGGACAATGGGATGCGGCGGACATTGGTCATTTAGACTTAGTAAAAATCGGTGATGTGTACAAATGTTATTATGCAGGGAAAGATGCGTCTGGCACTTTCAGAATTGGTTTAGCAACAACCACAACACTAACTGAAGTCAGTGATGAAGGAGAAACTGTACATCTAAATGGTCATTGCAGAACTGACTTTGGCGATGTAAGATTTACTGGTGCCGATGGTGTAACTCTTTTAGACTATTGGATGGAAAGTAAAGTTGATGGCGATAACGCTGTCTTTTGGGTTGAAGTTGCAGACGACTTGAGCACAAATAACGCTACAATCTACGTTTACTACGGCAATCCAGACGCTACAACAACAAGCAATGGAGACAACACTTTCCTGTTTTTCGATGACTTTCTAGGCACGTCGTATGATTCTAACAAATGGCAAGTTGAAGGTTCTCCAACAGTAACCGTAAGCAATTGTGAACTGAAGCTTCAAATAGACTCTTATAGCGGTAGCTGGTCTGCCCATGGTTTAAGAAGCAAAACTTTCCAGATGGATGAGAAGCGAATAATCACCAAAATGAAGTTTTCAGTCAATAGTGGAAGTGTAGCAACTAACGCGTATGAAGCGTATTACAGTAAAGGTCAGTGCAATAAAGTTGATTTTGATGCCTCTGTTGATAATCTATATGCGAGTGCTGATAAGCGAGACATAGGCGGTAGTTTTGATGATTTGCTTTTGTTGTCTGGGTATACAGTAGATACGTATCACACTTTTTATTTAGCAAGACAAAGTCAAGTGTTAAAAGCTTGGCTTAACGGAGAATATAAAGGACAAATTAGCTCAACAAACGTTAATGACGGTTCAGCCTACATTGCTCTATGCCTTGAAGAATGGGATTCTCACTCAACTATAATAGGCACATACGATTATATTGCAGTTGCAAAATACGTTGACCCTGAGCCAAGCCACGGCGCATGGGGAAATGAAGAACAGGAAGGAGTGCAGCCAACTCCGTCAATAAGCGTTTCCGACATGAGCGTAAACACTACAACAGCTGGAAAACCCTGTAATTTCAGCGCCTTATTTACGGCGCAAAACAGCAACCTTAGCAGTTATATTTTCGGTACAAACAACACCGGAGTATGGGCAAACGACACTGCAATATCTTTTGACGAGGGAAAAACTCAAGCCTTGGCATCTATCGTAAAAAGCATTAACAGCACGATAGGCACCGTGGTTCAATGGTATATTTGGGCAAACAACACAGCCGGAAACTGGACATCCACTGGAATACAATCATTTGTAACTTCAGGAAACCTAAGTACAATTGCAACATTGACCACATACGGCTATGCAGCCGTTGAATATGCCTGCCAAAGAAAAACCTTCTACGCTAATGGAAGATTCTGGATATTCTACTATGACGGTGCTCGTAGTGCAGGATATAGCACCTCAATAGACGGCTTCTCATGGACACCTTTTACGCCGTTTACATCCAGAGAATGCGGCGCAGGATGGCGATTAGCAGTAGCTTTCAATGGAACTTACCTACATTACGTTTTCAGCACAGGCGTAAACGGCGACCCATTGTATTATAGGTGTGGATTGCCAAACGCCGATGGAACAATAACATGGTTGGATGTAGAACAAAACGTCACTATTGGCGAAAGTGATACTGGTCATCTGTGGCCTGCAATTGCAATTGACAGCGAAGGCCGACCCTGGGTGGCATACGCCAGAAAAAATGCCACTGAAAATAGCAGATATGCCTACGTAACAACCTCATTAACCCCTAACGGAACATGGATAACTGCACCAGGATTTCCACATCGATTATCCTCAACCAACTATACTGGAATAAATGTTATGATTGTGCCATTAACAAACCAAAAAATGTTGGCTATAGTATCATGCGGCGGATGGCAAATTGAATCTTACCTATGGAATGGTTCTTCATGGAGCGAAAAACAAACCACATCAAGCGCAATCACAAGCGATGGAATTATTGAATGCGGATTATCCGCTGTAAACCAAGGCGATGATGTTCACCTAGTCTTCATAAAAGATTCCACTCACGACTTGATCTACACCAAATACAGTTATGCCACAAATTCTTGGGGACCAGAAACAATAGTCCAGCCCGCAGTAAACAGCGAAACATCCCCCGTATTAAGCATTGATGCAACAACAAACAAGCTCTACTGTTTTTGGGCAGGCTCTCCCGTCGCTAACTGTATTTATTATAAAGTTTACAACGGTTCAGCATGGAATTTCGAAGGTTCTAATCCATGGATAGCTGAGAGCAGTTTAGCTGGGTATTACCAATATGACGGGTTGTCAGGATTTTACCAAAGCTACAACAATCTGATTGGTTTAGCATACACGAATGGGATAGACAGTGTTTACCAGTTAAGATTCGCGTTCTTAACTACGCACGCTGGTGAACACGTCATAGTAGATCAAGCGTTTGTTAGTGATGAAAGAGCCGATATAGATAGCACACAAACCGTTTGTTTCCATGCTAAATGGAATAACGATGGCTCTGACGTCATTCAAGGAAGCATCTACGTCAACGGAACAAAATATACCGCAAACACTACAGGATGGATAAGCTTCACTGTCACTTCATTTCAAGTAGGAAAACAAGAATGGGCTGTCACAGCTGTTAATTGCGGTGGAGTAACAGCCTACACACAGACAACTCCAAACCCCACCATAATCTGGGACCAAATACAAATAACCAACGGAGGAACAACAAAAGAATCAGTCACATTAGGCGAAACCGCAACAATATGGTTCCAAGCACAATACGAATACGACAACAAAATCTTCGACAACACAAATGGAATACTATACGTTAACGGATTACCGATGACATGGTCAGCAACAAACAACAGATGGGAATACGACTACACGCCAACAACTCCTGGAACAAAAACCTTCACTATCTCAGCAGTTTTAGACAACTCCTATGGGCTAACAGCGATAAACGACATTGCAGGTCCTCAAACAATCAATGTTTGGTCTCTACCATTCTCCATAATCTCAAACTCAAACATAACAGAACTCACCTTCAACTCCACAAGCAAAACATTAAGCTTCACAGTTAGCGGTCTGTCAGGAACAACAGGCTACACAAACGTAACCATAGCAAAAACCCTAATCGAAAACATAACCGAACTAACAATATACATCGACGGAAACCAAACAGCCTACACAGCTACCTCGACAGAATACACTTGGACAATACACTTCACTTACCACCACAGCACACACAAAGTTATCATAACCCTGAACTCACCAAACTCTGCACAATCCAATGAAACCCTACTTAAAACAGCCGCAGTACTCACCGTCATCGCACTCGCAACACTCGCCACACCATTACTAGTTCTGATAAGACGCAGACGTAGGCAACATCAAAACTGATCAGCAGTTTTCAATTCACCCTTAACAATGCGGAATCTAAACACGATACTTCAAAAATTCTAATTTACCACTGAACCATGCATTGACATAAAGGCATGAAGAGAACAACTTCACGGAAGAGAAGCCTGCCATTTTTGAGGCTTCTATAAGGAGAAATATCATTGAAAGTAGCAGTTATTTTAGGAACTAGACCAGAAATAATCAAAATGTCCCCAGTGATTAAAGAATTAGAGAATCAAAACCTAGATTACTTCATACTACACACTAATCAGCACTATTCTTCCAAGATGGATCGAATCTTCTTTGAACAACTAAACCTGCCGGAACCCAAATATAACCTAAATATAGGCTCAGGAACGCACGCTGAAGAAACCGGCAAGATGCTCATCGGAATCGAAAAGATCCTTATGAAAGAAAAACCCGACATCGTTTTGGTGGAAGGCGACACCAACACTGTCCTCGCCGGCGCCTTAGCTGCCGCAAAGCTCGGCATCAAAGTTGGCCACCTCGAAGCAGGATTAAGAAGTTATGACAGACAGATGCCTGAAGAAATCAACAGAATCCTAGCAGACCACTGCTCAGACCTGCTGTTTGGACCAACTTTGAAGTCAAAGCAGACACTGTTGAACGAGGGAATTCTGGAAAGCAAGGTCTTCCTGACGGGCAACACCATGGTGGACGCTGTCTGCCAAAATCTGGAAATAGCTACAAAGAAGGGAATAACACACAGCAAGCTTGGGGTGAAGCAAAAAATTACTTCCTAGTCACCATTCACCGCCAAGAAAACGTGGATAACATGCACAGGTTTCAAGGCATCTTGAAAGGACTGGAAAAAGTCAGCGAAAAATTCGCCTTTGACGTTATCTATCCAATCCACCCAAGACCCAAAAAAAGACTGAAAGAATTCAAGCTCGAAGCGAAAGCTATCAGGATTATTAGCCCCCTCGACTACTTGAGTTTCCTTTACCTTGAAAATAACGCGGAACTTGTTTTGACAGATTCGGGTGGTGTTCAAGAGGAAGCATGCATCCTAGGTATTCCATGTGTAACCTTAAGATACAATACGGAGAGACCCGAGACTATAGAGGTTGGAGCGAATGTTCTAGCAGGCGCAGATCCTGATGAGATTGTCAAAAAAACAGAACTCATGCTGAACAGGAAGAATAAATGGGAAAATCCCTACGGCGACGGTCAAGCCGGGAAAAAGATAATTCAAATATTGTCGAAAGAGACTAGTGAATCAACTGAAACCGCGTGTAAGCTCTAATTTTGGTCAGTCCGTGCTCAATCTTGGCGCATACACAGGACGGACTCAGAGACCTACAAACAATAGTTCAAACAAATAGCAATAAACATAATTAGGATAACGCACAAAGCCACTGCAGTATTCTGAGAAACAAACAGGTGTAAGCAAAATGTCTGCAACGCGTAGCTGGAAATCATACGGTTTCGTAGCGCTAGTACTGATTTTGCAGATCATAGTTTATTTCGTGGTATATGCGAATGTTCTAATCGCACGGACGGCTGTCTGCCTCCTTTATCTAATGTTTGTTCCAGGAATAGCTATCTTGAAACTGCTAGAACTGAAGAACTTGGACACAGCCGAAAAGGCTCTATTCTCGACTGGACTAAGCATCGCCTTTCTAATGCTCATAGGCTTAATCATAAACGAGATAGGACGACTAGCCTTCACCAATCCCCTCTCGCTCAATCTCCTGCTCATCAGCATTAACACGGTCGTATTGCTGATAAGCCTCATTGCCACTAGACGTGGCGGTTCAAGTCTACCGCGCTTGCCTCAGCTAAAACGTTCGGAATGGTTATTTTCAATTTTGTTGACCGTTTCACTTTTCGTTTTGGGTTCTTACGCAGCAGTCATGGTGAATACTCCGGGTGGCAGCTTTCTTAGCTCGTGCGCT
>Ga0315282_10008322_pt1 | contig 16821 bp, 11 predicted proteins | sample YL17G07_20_MG_FD_203693 | JGI IMG/M metagenome (GOLD analysis project Ga0315282, IMG submission 203693) | Sediment microbial communities from Yellowstone Lake, YNP, Wyoming, USA - YL17G07_20 | ecosystem: Environmental > Aquatic > Freshwater > Lake > Sediment | place: USA: Wyoming | collected...
CGCGAGACACCTGGACCGGAAGGCCGCTTCCCGCCAGTGGACGAACGGGGCGGGCGGGGCGTCCGCCCCGCCCGCCCCACTCCCCGCGCGCAGCCGTCCGAGTCCAGGCTACATCAGCGGCGCGGTCAGCGCCTCGTGGTCTCGTGCGCGCTTGTACTCCGAGTCCATCTCCATGACCCCGCCGACGAACTCGTAGTCGGCCATCAGCGCCACGTAGGGGTCGGCGCAGAACTCCTCCGGCGAGCGCACGCCGCTGTCGGGATTGCCCTGGCAGCCGACAAGCTTGCCGGTCGCCAGCATCTCCAGCGCGATGGCGGTCGTGAAGGCGGTCTGGCAGACGACGGCCTGGGTGCCGTACTTGGCCACAGTCTCCTGGTTGTCGGCGACGTGGTAGAAGTAGAGCTGACGCTGCAGGCCGTCCTTCTTGCCCTTCACCCAGACGCCCGCCGCGGTCTTGCCGACGAACGCCTTGCCGAGCTCGGCCGGAGCAGGGGCCACCGCGGCCACGAAGTCGCGCGGCGCGATCTCCATGCCGCGGAACGTCACCGGTTCCATGGTCGTCAGGTTGAGCGACTCGAGCACCTGAATCCCGGCGATGAAGTCGTCCTCGAGGCCGTACTTGAAGGTCACCCTCTTGACGCCCTTGAGCAGACGGGCGTTGCGGGCCATGTGGATGACCTCGTCGTGCGCGACGTGGCCCATCTTGCAGTGCCCGATACCCGCCGGCACGAAGAAGTCCTCCGTCTCGCTGAACGCTTCGACCTCGTAGAAGCCCCTGTCGACCTCCCAGACGATCGCCGGGCACGTGCACTCGTCGAGCGTCGTCCAGATGGAGAAACCGAACGCCATGCCCTTGAAGCCGGGGATCTCGAGATTGGCGCCGTCGCGCACGCCGATCTCGTCGACCTCGTCGAAGAAGTGGTCGGCGGCGTAGCGGGCCAGGTAGTCGACCATGCCGGGTTCGACTCCCTGGCCGAGCAGGGCCAGCTTGCCGATCTTCTCGAAGCGCTCGTGGTAGTCGAACTGCACCTGGTCGTGGAACGGCCGCTGACTGCCGTCGGGCAGCGGCTCGGGGTCGTCGCCCATGCCGGTGTCGAGGTAGTGGCGCCTAGCCTTGAGGACGCCCTCCATCACCCGTAGGTTGAACTGGGGCGGAAGCAGGTTGCAGACGATCTCGACATCGTGCTCCTCGGCGAGCGCGGCGACCGCATCGCGACTGCGGGCGTCGACCTGCGCTGCGGGGAAGCGCTCCTCCCCCAACCGCCGCGACACGGCCTGCGCTCTGGCGAGGTCGTAGTCGGCGAGCACCATCGTCTGGATGATCTCTCCCTGGGGGTCGCGGCGATCGACGATGGCCGCCAGCGATTCGCCGACACCGCCGACTCCGATCGTCAGGGCTTTCATCTGGCGTGCTCCTTTCTCGCTGGTCCGAAGGCTGCGGGCCGCCGCGACTCCGGCACGGATGCCGCCAGCCAGCTGCGCATCCCTCGATCCGGCGGGTCGCCGCGGCTACCTGCCGGCGTGCGCGTCACTTGGTACCCTGCCCGGGTGAGCCGGCGTGTTGGTCTGGGCGACGGGGGCGGGGCGAAGGCGCATGCCTTCGCCCCCGCCCCCATAAGGCTCCCCTTACGCTTCTTCGGTCACCCTCTTGCCGGTCCGGCGACGGACCACGAGCCAGACGATCACCGCAACGACGACCACGGCGGCGACCACGATGATGACGATCGTCGTGGTCGAGATGCCGCCGCCGCTGGTCTTCGACTGCGCGACCGGCTTGAGGTTCAGGTAGGTCTCACGGTTGAAGGAGCTGCCGAAGACCGGCCCGGGGGCGCCGTTGCCCAGCTTCAGCGGCGTCCAGCCCGTCCACTTCGTGGTGTCGTAGGCCTGCAGGGCCTTGGGGTAGTCGAGCACGCTCAGCGGCAACTCCGAGTACATGATCTCCTGCATGCGGTCCATAACCTTGACGCGTTGGTCGGGGTCCATGATGCTGGCCTGCTCGGTGTTGAGCTTGTCGAACTCGGCGTTCGACCAGCAGCCCTCGTTCCAGTTGCCGATCTGCTCGGTCGTCCACCAGGGCACGGTCTGGCCCGGGTCCAGGAAGCCCGTCGTGTTCTCCAGGTAGGTGTCGTAGTCGGGCACGTAGGTGTCGCCCTCGTAGTTCCAGAAGTGGTCGTCGATCGAGCCCACGTCCATGATCTGGTAGTCGACGTTGATGCCCAGCTCCTTCCACCAGCCGGTGATCAGCTTGCCGTCGGACTGCTGCGCCAGAAGGTCGGCCGCGGCCCAGAGACGGATCTTGATGGGCTTGCCGCTCTTGTCCTCGCGGGTACCGTCGCCGTTCGTGTCCTTGTAGCCGGCGTCCTCGAGTATCTGCTTGGCCTTCTCGATGTCGAAGGTGTAGGCCTGGTCGGCAGACGGCGACCAGTGGTAGTCGGGGTTGGCCCAGGTGTCGGGCGTCAGCACGGTGGTGCCCACCACGCCATATCCGCCGCAGGCCACTTGGATCAGCTTGTCCTTGTCGATCGCGGTGGCCAGGGCGCGGCGGAACTGGACGTCCTGGAGCACGGGGTTGCCCTTCGAGGGCCCGGTGCAGCAGTTGAAGTTGAGATAGTCGAAGTTCAGGCAGTTCCAGGCCACCGTGCCGAACGTCTTGTCGCTCTTGAGGCCCTCGAACTGCGCCCGCGGCATGCCCGCCGCCGCGTCGAGGGTGCCGTTCTTCAGCTCCTGGGCCAGGATGTCGGCGTTCTGGTAGTTCTGGAAGTAGATCTCATCCACGGCCGGCTGCTGGCCCCAGTAGTAGGGGTTGCGCACCATCTTGACGTAGCCCTTCCTCTTGAACTCGGTCACCTGGAAGGGCCCACTGCCGATCAGCGGCGGCTTGGCCTGGTAGGTGTTCTGGGCGATCCAGCCCGAGACGTCCTTCCAGACGTGCTCGGGCACGATCGGCAAGGTGCACGTCGCGATGTCGGCCTTGGGGTAGTCGCAGATGATCTTCACCGTCGTGGGGTCGACGGCGACGGCCTCCTTGATGCCGGCGGTAAGCGGCGTCCAGTTCCAGATCTGCTTCTGGACGATGAAGTTGTAGGTGAAGGCCACGTCGCTGGCCGTCAGCGGCTGGCCGTCCTGCCATTTGACGCCGGACCGGATCTTGACCGTGTACACCTTGCCGTCGGCTGAGATGCCGCCGTTCTCGGCCGTCGGTCTCTCGAGCGCCAGTTCGGGTCCGTGCGAGCCGTCGGGATAGGTGTTGAACAGGTAGTCGTAGTTGAGCGACCAGATCTCGTAGGAGGCGTCCTCGTAGCCGATGAAGGGGTTGAGGTTGTCCGGCTCGCCCATCCAGCCGATCTTGAGCTGCACCTTGCCGCCCGTCGATGAGGCCGCCGGCGCCGGCGACCCGCTGTCGGCCGCTAGAGCCTGCCCCACCGCCGCCAAGCAGGCCGCGGCGATGAGCACCACGACCAGCAGCAGCGCCAGCTTCAGTGTCCTCTTGTCGTGCAGCATGTTCCCGTCCCCCTTGCCTGTTGCCCTGTGGGTCCTGATGGGTGCGGGGGGGCCGCCTAGGCGGCCTCGCGCACCCTCCTCTCCAGCTTCTGAAGCTCCCGCTCGACGTAGCCCTCGGCGACGATCCTCGTGGTTCCGCGATCATTCTCGGCCGACCGCGCGGACGATCGGCCGTCGCGCCGGTGAACACGCCGCCAGATACCTCTCATCGTTGACCGCTTTGCCAAGAACCAGGAGCCGAATAGCGCCGCCGTTCGGAGCCACACCTGATGGTATACAATCTCATTCGAACTGAGCAGAGATTATCACCATGCTGCTCCAGTGAACACCAATCGAGAGCGTCCCAAGAAGGCCGATACCGGCTCAAATCGTACACGATGCTGAAGAAGAATCTCTCATTTCGAACAAACCGGCATTTCTCTCAGGAGACGCCGCCGTGATGCTCAGCATCGGGCAGGCAGCCAGGATCCTCGGCGTGACGCCGATCACCGCGCGACGTTGGACCGAAGCCGGCATCCTGCCCTGCGTCAGAACACCCGGCGGCCACCGTCGCATCGCCCGCGAAGACGTGATGGACCTGTCGCGGGCGATCGGCGGCAGCAACCAGGCCGCCGTGCGGAGAGCGCGGGAACGGGAGCTGGAGACGCTGGTCGCAGCGTCGATCGCGGTCGCGGCGCAGCTCGACAGGGAGGCGCTGTTACCCGAGATCGCCAAGCACGTCACCGTGCTCTGCCGCTGCACATACTGCGCTATCAGCAGCTACGCAAGCGATGACGAGACATTGACCATACTCGCCGAGTACGACAGCGGCGGCCGGCTCGAACCGATAGTCGACCGCGTCATCGATCTGCGCGAATACCCGGCCACCGCGGCACTTCTCCATGACCAGGCGTCTGCGGTGTTCAATCTCGACGATCCTCGCACCGACCCCGCAGAACGCGCCGAACTCATGCGCGACCGCGTCAAGAGCAACCTCGTCGTGCCGCTCGTCTACCAGGGCCGCTCGATCGGACTGCTCGAAGTCACCGACGCAGAGAGTTCACGCACGTACTCGCGCCAGGAACTGCGTCTCGTGAGCGCCCTCGCCGGGCACGCGGCGGTCGCGCTGCACAACGCCGAGCTCTTCCGCGCGGCCACCTCCGTCGACGCCGCCATGCGCACGCTTCACGGGCGCATGAGGACCGCCTCGGAGCACATTCTGGCGGCAAGCGAGTCCGGTGTGCCCGAAGATCCGTTGACGCTCATCCCGACGATGGTGCGCGACGCCTTCGATGCTCTGTCGGTGATGGTGACGCTCGACGATGCCGTCGTGGCCGCGGTGGCCGCGCCGGCGGAGGCCGGCGGGGTCGAACCGCAGCGCAGCGAGGCCCACGTCCTGACGAGCGCCGCCGACACCTCACGCGGGCGCCTGACCGTCACCGTCGTCATGCCGGAGGCTGCCGGCGACGGCGAGAGCGACCTCCTCGAGATGACGACTGCGTTCGCCGCCCTGATCTCCACCTACGTCAACAGAAGCGCCGACGGCGCGGCATCAGAGACGACCACGTAGCGCGCCGCGCTCTGCTGGAGCAGTCCGCGCACGTCGCGGCCGCACCACCCTCGCCCGCCTCAGACCTCCCCGCGCGCGACCTGCCCGCGCACGTCGCCGAGCACGCGCCCGAGGCGCCCGACGATCTGCTCCATCTGCTCCTGGGTGAGTGTCGCCGGCGGCTCGATGCGGAACGTCTTGGCGTTGAACAGGGTGCCACCCACCAGGACGCCCTCACCGAACAGGCCGGTGCTGACCGCGTAGCCGATCTCCGGCGACTGGAACTCGAGACCGATGAGCAGGCCGAGACCGCGCACCTCAGCGAGCAGGTCGCCGTACTCGCCGCGCAACTCCTCGAAACGCTCGCTGAGCCAGGCGCCCTTCGTCGCGGCCTGGCCCGGGATGTCCTCCTCGAGCGTGGCGTGCAGGGCAGCGATGACCGCCGACGTTGCCAGGGGGTTGCCGCCGAAGGTCGTCGTGTGGATGTACGGATTCTCGATGAACGGCTCGAACACCGCCGGCGTAGCCATGAAGGCGCCCACCGGGACGATCGCCCCGCCCAGGGCCTTGCCCATCCCCATGATGTCGGGGGCGACGTCCCAGTGCTCGATGCCCCACAGCTTGCCGGTGCGACCCATCCCGGTCTGCACCTCGTCGGCGATGAGCAGCGCTCCCCACTCGTCGCACATCGCGCGCACCTTGGGGAAATAGTCGGCCGGCGGCACGATGGCGCCGGCCTCCCCCTGCACGGGTTCGGCGATGAAGCCGGCGATGTCCAGACCGATGCGGTCGCAGGTCCGGAACTCCTGCGCGAGAGCGTCGGCATCGCCGTAGGGCACGAAACGCACGCCGGGCAGCAGCGGGTAGAAGGCGTCGCGGAACTCGCCCTTGCCGCTCACGCTGAGCGAGCCCATCGACTTGCCGTGGAAGCCGCCCGTACACGAGATGATGCCGTTCTTGTGGTCCTTCTTCTTGCTGTGGGCGTAGAGCTTGGCGAGCTTCATCGACCCCTCGCTGGCCTCGGTGCCCGAGTTGCAGAAGAAGGTGTACTGCAGGTCGCCCGGGGTGAGCATGGCGAGGAGCCTGCTGGCGTAGCCACGCATCGGGTCGAGCAGCTCCTGCGAGTGCAGCGCCTGGTGCTGGAGCTGGGCCTGGACGGCGTCTTTGACCGTCGGGTGGCGGTGTCCGAGCATGTAGATGCCGAAGCCGCCCAGACAGTCGATGAACTCGTTGCCGTGGATGTCGTAGAAGCAGTTGCCCTCGTCGCGCCATTCGACGGCGGCGTAGTCGGTCGACACCGACTTGCGGTACTCGAGGATGCCCGGGTTGACGTAGCGCTCGAAGTTCTCGATGCAGTCAGCGATCACCGCCTCCTGCTGCTCGGGCGTGACGTCACGCGTCCGCATCAGCGCGAGTGCCTCGGTCGACTGCTCGAGAGCCTTCTTGCGTATCTTCTCGTCCATCGTCTCCCCCGTCCTCGCCTGATCCGCCGAAGAGCTTCGCCGTCGGCGCTCGCCAAACGACTACGTCGTGCTAGTCCAGCGGCAGCGTCAGCGCCCGCCTATCCTGCGCCCGCTTGAACTCGGAGTCCATCTCCATGAGGCTGCCGGGGAACTCGTAGGCGGCCATCAGGTCGACGTACGGGTCGGCGCAGAACTCTTCGGGGGAGCGCACGCCGCTCTTCGGGTGGTCCTTGTAGCCGGCCAGCTTGCCGGTGGCCAGCATCTCCATGGTGATGACGGCGGTGAAGGCGGTTTGCGCTGTGATCACCTGGGTGCCCAGGCGGCCAAGGACGTCCTCCGCGTCGGCGAGCTGATAGAGGTAGACCTCGCGTTCAAGCCCGTCCTTCTTTCCCTTGACCCAAGTGCCGGAGGAGGTGATGCCGACGAGCCCCTTGCAGAGCTCGGAGGGATCGGGCGCGACGGCGGCGACGAAGTCGCGCGGTGAGATCCTGGTGCCGCGGAAGTCGACGGGGTCCGTCTTGTGCAGGTCGAGCGACTTCAGCACCTCGATGGCGTCGATGAACTCCTGGCCGACGGCGTACTTGAAGCTCGCCTTCTTCACGTTCTTCAGCAGGTGGGCGTTGCGGCCGATGTGCACGACCTCGTCGTGCTCGATGTGGCCCATCTCCTGATAGCCGATGCCGCCCGGCAGCAGGAAGCTCTCCAGCTCGCTGAAGGGCTCCACGGTGTAGAAGCCGCGGTCGGCCTCCCACACCACGGCGGGGTTGGTGCACTCCTCGATCGTCACCCAGATGGAGAAGACGAAGGCCATGCCCGTGTGACCGGGGATCTCGAGGGTGGCGCCGTCGCGGATGCCGATCTCGTCGATCTCGTCGAAGAAGTGGTCGGCGGCGTAGCGGGCGAAGTAGTCAGCCATGCCGGGCTCGATCCCCTGCCCGAGAAGGGCCAGCTTGCCGATCTTCTCGAACTCGTCGTGCAGGGTGAACTGGTCGGAGCCGAGCAGCTTGCCGACCTGGTTGAAGGGGTCGGTCGGGTGCGGCTCGGAGAGGCTCATGCCGCTGTCCATACAGTGCCGGCCCGCCTTGAGCGCCGCGTGCATCATCGGCATGGCGTAGTTGACCGGAAGCATGTTGCAGATGATGTCCACGTCGTGGCGGTCGGCCAGCGCCGCGACGGCGTCGGGATCGCCGCCGTCGACCTGCTCGGCCGGGAAGCGCGCCTCGCCCAACCGCTGCGACGCCTTCTGTGCCCTGCCCAGGTCGTAGTCGGCGAGCACGATCTTCTCGAACAGCTCGCCGCTGGGGTCGCGACGTTTGGCGATGGCGGCCATCGACTCGCCGACTCCCCCGGTCCCAACGATCAGTGCCTGCATGTGCTGCGCTCCTTCGTGCCACGGCGCGCCCTCGTCGCGCGCCACCGGGTTTGCGTCGTACAGGTGTACCGAAGGATATCCTGTGTGAGGTCGCGTGAGATCCGGCCGACGCACGTGCGGCAGCCGACGCGCAGACGAGCATCAGGGGGCCGCCTCCCGCTACAATGCTCCCAGCGCCCGCGCCAGCCATGCCGTACCGAAGCAGCGACAGATGAGCAGCGACCCCCGCTTGGCGAGCTCGCGCGCCGCCATCGAGGTCGGCGCCGCCCTCGTCTCGAGCCTGCGGCTCGACGATGCGCTGACCACTGCCGTGGAGCGCATCGGCGGGGTGCTCGACGTGTCGTCGGTGGCGCTCTGGCGTTGCTCGGGCCGCAGCCGTCAGGCTACCTTCGAGGCCTACTGGAGCCACGATGGGTACCCGCCGCACGACCCCGATCACGTCGGCATGGTCATCGGACTCGACATGCGACCCCAGTTCGTTCCCTTGATCGAGCAGCGGGTGACCACCGAGTACCGCAGCGACGATCCCGACCTCACCCGTCAGATGCGCGCCTTCATGGAGCTCCGCGACCTGCACAGCATGCTCAAGGCGCCCCTCATCGTGGCCGACGAGGTCATGGGCGTGCTCTCCCTGGGGGAGACGCGCGCGGTGCGCAGCTTCACTGCCGAGGAGCGGGAGCTACTGGATGAGCTCCGCCTGCTGGCCGCGATCGGCATCCGCAACGCCGACCTGTACCGGCTGCAGGAGGAACAGCAGCGCCGCCTCATCTCGCTGCTCGAGTCGAGCCGCTCGATGGCGATCTCACTCGGAGCCCAGCATGCCATCGAGACCATAAAGCTCGAGATGGCCCGGCTGCTGCCCGGCGTCGACCTCGAGCTCGACGTGCGCATCGACCTCGGCGGCGGTGAGCTCGAGCGCTTCGTCGCCGAGGAGGCCGACGGCGAGCTGACGCTCGAGTACGGGCTGGGACCGCCCGACGAACTCGCCAGGCGATCCCTCGACGAGCAGCGGCCGGTCCAGCAACGTACCGAAGAGCGCCTGCGGTTGGTCGTGCCGCTGGAACTGCGCAGCGGGGTCTCGGGCTTCGTCGACCTGAGCGGCCCGATGCCGCGCGAGTTCTCGGATGACGAGATAGCCTTCGTACAGACGCTGGCCCATCACGCCGCCGCGGCCTTCGAGCAGGCGCGCCTGCAGCGCCACATCGCCAGCCGGTCAGTGATCGATGCCAAGACCGGGCTCTACACCACGGCCTTCTTCCACGACCGGCTGTTTTCGGAGCTCGTGCGCGCCGACCGCTACGACGAGTCGGTGTCGCTGATCCTCATGGCGGTCGACGACATCAAGGAGTACCGCGACGCCGACGGCGACCCGGCCGCCGAGGCCGTCATGCGCGCCCTGGGGCGCTTCCTCAAACGTCACCTGCGGCGCCGCATCGACGTGGCCTGCCGCTCGGGCGACAGCCAGTTCGCCATCGCCCTGCCCAACACCGCCCTCGCGAACGGCGCAGCGGCGGCAGCGGCCGAGCGGCTGGGTGCCATGATCTCGGCCCACACCTTCTGCGGCGACGACAATCGGTCGTTCGGCGAGGTCACGGTCAGTCAGGGCGTGGCCTGCTATCCCGACCACGCCCACGACGCTATGGCCCTGACCACCGCAGCCGAGAACGCCCTGCGTGTGGCCCACACGAGCGGCGGCAACCACGTTCACGTGTCGCAGGAGATCGCCGAGAGGCTCACCGAGTAGTCAGGAGTGTGACGTGGCTGTTTCCCTTCCCCGCATCGAAGCCAGCGGGTCCAACCGTGAGATCGGGCGCCGGATCGGCGAGGCGGCACGCGAGCAGATCCGGCGCTCCGTCGCCCACTACGAGGAGAACATCGAGTGGCTGGCCGGCACGACCTTCGCCCAGGCCGAGGAGAGATCGCTGGCCCTGCTGCCCCATGCCGAACACGACCTGCCGCAGTACGTCGACGAGCTCGCCGGCATGGCCGAAGGCGCTGGTCTGCCGCTCTCGAAGCTGCTCGTGCTCAACTGCGGTGAAGAGATCCTGTGCGCCCCCAGACCAGGCGCCGGGCACTGTACGTGCCTGGCGCTGGCGTCGCCGGGGCGCACGGTCGTGGGGCACAACGAGGACTGGATCGAGGACGACATCCAGAACATGGTGCTGCTCGACCTCACCGTGCCCGACGGCACGCGGATCCTGGCCCTGACCGGCGCCTCCTATCTGCCGATGTGCGGCGTGAACTCACACGGCATCGCCTTCTACGGCAACACCATGTACGCGCACGACGGGCGACCGGGCGTGCCCAACATCTTCAAGCACCGGTGGATGCTCGAGGCGGCCAGCCGCGAGGAGGCCGACCTGCGCGCCTGCATGAGCGGCCGCGCACGGGGCTCGAACCACCTCTTCGCGCAGGCCGGCGGACAGATCTGGGACATTGAGGTGTCGGCCGAGCGATCAGCCGTCATCGAGACCGACGACTGGCTGGTGCACACCAACCACTACACGGCCAATGAGCTGCTCGACGTGGAGCGCTCGCACTCGGCCGGCTCGCGACAGCGGCTGGCGCGGGGGCGCGAGCTGGTCGCGGCCGGCCTGCGGGCCGGCGACGACCAGCTCGCGCTCGTCGCCAGCGTCCTGCGCGACCACGCCAACGCGCCCGCCTCGATCTGCGCCCACCCGGTGCCCGACGATCCCGAAGACGGCCCCACCACGGGCAGCGTGATCATCGAACTCGAGGAGAGGCGCATGCACGTCTGCGCCGGCCGGCCCTGCGAGAACGCCTACCAGGTCGTGTCACTGGCGTGAGCCCGGTGCGCGAGCGGTCCGCGGCTCGCTGCTTCTGGCAGTCCTGGATGATCGCGTCGGTGGCGATGGTCGGCGCGGGGGAGGCGCCGGCGGCGCGCACGCCGCCGGCGCCTCCCCCTGCTGCTACACTGCCCGCAGCATGAACGAGCCGTCGTCCCGCCTCGACCGCCGCGTCTACCGGGCCAACAAGTCCCGTGCCTACCGCAACCGGCGCCTCGTCGCGCTGGTCGTGGTCCTCCTCGTCGTCGTCGCGCTTGCGATCGGGGCGTTCGCACTCATCAGGGGCTGCGGCGGCTCCGGACATCAGGGTGGCGGGGGCTCGCCGACCGCGGTGGCGTCCGCCACCGCCACGGCGAGCCCCTTCGCCTCAGCCTCGCCCTCGGCCTCCGCCTCAGCCAGCCATTCCCCCAGCCCCTCCCCAAGCCCCGCCGCCTGGACCGGCCCGCCCTCCAGTAAGCTCAAGCTCCACCTGCGCAAGACCATCGGCAGTGTGTCGATCTCGCCGAAGTCGGTGGTCAGCACCGGCACCGGCTACGTGTTCGCCCAGAACATGATGTACCGGCACACCATCACCGTGTACGACTCCGAGACGCTGCGACTGGTCAAGACCATCCAGGACACGGTCAACCTGGCGAAGTTCGGCATCAATGGCAGTAGCGGGACCGTGAGGGGCGCGCCGGTCGAAGCCGCGGTCACCCCCGACAAGCGCTACATGTACATCTCGCAGTACTCGATGTACGGCGACGGCTTCTACCACCAGGGCGACGACGTCTGCTCGCCGAGCATGGGCATCGACAGGAGCTTCGTCTACCGCGTGCCGCTCGACACGCTCAGGATCGACAAGGTGATCAGGGTCGGCGCGGTGCCCAAGTTCCTCACCGTCACGCCCGACCAGAAGTACCTGCTGGTGAGCAACTGGTGCTCGTACACCCTGAGCGTCGTCAACGTGCGCTGGAACAAGCAGATCAAGAGCATCTACCTGGGACCCTACCCGCGCGGCATCGCCGTCGACCCCACATCGCGACGCGCCTACGTGGCCGTGATGGGCAGCACCAACATCGCCTGCATCGACCTGCGCACCTTCAGGGTCTCGTGGATCTACGGCGTCGGCTCCGGCCCTCGGCACCTCTGCATGTCCCCCGACGGCAGGCACCTGTACGCGACGCTCAACGGCGAGAGCCGCGTCGCCAAGATCGACCTGAAGACGCGCCGTGTCCTCAGCAAGGTCTACACCGGAGCGCAGCCGCGCAGCATGGCCATGGCCCCCGACGGCAAGTCGCTCTACGTGGTCAACTACGACTCGAGCACGATGAGCAAGGTGCGCACCAGCGACATGCGCGTGCTCCAGACCCTGAACACCAACGCGCTGCCGATCGGCATCACGTACGACGCCCCCACCAAGAGCGTGTGGGTCTGCTGCTACACCGGCAGCATCCTGGTCTTCCGCGACCGCTGAGCCGTCTTCCGGGGCGGACGAATGTCCGCCCCGCCCTCCCGACCTCACGCCACCGCGACCGCCTGCTCCAGGTCAGCGATGGGGTCGTCCGCGACGTCGTGGACCAGGTGCTCCTCGTCAGGTACCATGGTGCCTCGGCGAGGCTCGGTCCGTTCCCGGCCTCGCCACATCACCGCTGCCACCGACCATCGGGGGGACCGATGACGCGCACGAGCATCTGCCTGACATTCCTCATGGCCAGCGTCGCTCTTGCGAGCGCCGTGGCCGTACCGGCCGCGGCGCTCGCCGCACCCGGCGCTGGCTTCGCCTGGACGTCTCCGTACTCACCGGGCACCACGAGCGCGACGTCGTTCTCCTCGGTGGTCCCCGGCCCCGCAGGTTCCGTGTACGCAGCCGGCAACTACGAATCGTCGATGATCGGCCTGCCCGACGGCTCGCGCCTGCTCGCGGCCAGAGTCGACGCCGCCACCGGCTCATTGATCTGGCAACGGACGACTAAGGGGCCGAGGCGCCGGGGCGTCAGCTGCGCCGGCGCGACGAGCGACGCCGCCGGCAACCTCACGATCATCGGCCGCGCCGCGACCGGCAAGTGGAACATCTACGTCGCCAGGTACGACTCAAACGGCAAGCTCCTCTGGTGGCGCCAGGCCGACGGCAGCGCCCACCACTTCGACAACCCGGCCGCCGTCGCGACCAACGCACGCGGCGCCGCCTACGTCGGTGGCTGGCTCAGTGACAGGGGCTACGGCGAGGATGGCGTGGTGCTCAAGTACGGCGCCACCGGCATCCTCAGGTGGAAGTACCTGCTACGAACGAAACACATCGACGAGGTCCACGACATCGTCGTCGATGCGGCGGGCAATGTCTACGCCGTCGGGACGCGAAACGGCACCCGCACGACCAGTCAACTCGTCGTGGTCAAACTGAGCCGCGGCGGGAAGCTCGTCTGGCTGAAGACGATCAGGGCGGCGGCGACCGCCTACTTCGGCGAACGCATGGTGCTCGCCCCCGACGCCGTCTATGCGGCCGGCATCAGAGGCGCCGGCGCCACCAACACCCCGGTGGTCGCCAAGTACGACCTCGCCGGCACTCGCGCCTGGCTCACCCAGGACGACTCCAACATGGTCGAGCTCCGTGACGCAGCCCTCGACCCGAGCGGGCGTCTGATCCTCGCCGGGGACGCTTGGGACGACGCCGCCAACATGCAAGAGGGTTCACTAGTGGCGTTCGACGCGACCGGCGCTCGCTGCGCCGCCGCGACCTACATCAACAACGTCTCGGGTCACGACGCACCGGCCTCTTTCAAGTCGCTCGCCGTCGACCGCACCGGCATGATCTACGTGGGCGGCGCCATGTCTCAGTCCGACGACGGCAGCTGGGTCTACGCAAGCTCGCTGGCTCTTCGTTACCCGGCTGTCGACGTCTCACCGTGGCAGCCCCAGACGACGTGGGTCCACCCCGACACCGGCATCGGAAACTGGAACCGGTGCAACTCGGTGCTCCTGACCTCAGACGACAATGTCTACGTCGGCGGCATGGTCCAGACCACGATGACTGGTCCGATCAGCGGCTACCTGCAGAAGCTCGGGTCGACGCCCTAGGTCGCGTCCGCCCGGCTACGCGACCTCGAACGCCTGCGTCAAGTCGGCGATGAGGTCGCCGGCGTCCTCGATGCCGACCGAGTAGCGGATCAGCCCCTCGGGGATGCCCATCGCCTCGCGTTCCTCGGGCGTGCACTCCACGTGGCTGGTCGTGGCCGGCGGACCTGCGATGGTCTCGACGGCGCCGAGGTTGGCGGCGCGACGCGCCAGCCGCAGCCGCGGCAGCACCCGCTTCACCGCCTCGAAGCCGCCCTCAAGCATGAAGCTGAGCACCCCGCCGTAGCCGCGCATCTGGCGGGCGGCGACCTCGTGGTGCAGGTGCGTCTCGAGCCCCGGGTAGTGGACGGCGGCGACCGCCGGCTGGTCCTGCAGCCAGCGTGCGATGCGCAGCGCGCTCTCGTTCTGACGACCGACGCGCAGCGCCAGCGTCTTCATGCTGCGGACCAGCAGGAAGGCCGCCATCGGGTCGAGCGCGGCGCCGGTTATCTCGCGGTAGTGGAAGATGCGGGCGACGTGCTCGGCGGCGCCGCACACGACGCCGCCGAGCACGTCGCCATGGCCACCCAGGTACTTTGTCGCACTGTGGATCACCAGGTCGGCGCCCAGCGACAGCGGAGTCTGGTTGATGGGCGTCGCGAAGGTGTTGTCGACGACCACGATCGCGCCGACTTCGTGCCCGGCGGCGGCCAGTCGCGCGATGTCCACGATCTTGAGGGTCGGGTTGGTGGGCGTCTCCAGATAGACGAGCGTGCACCCCTCGCCGATGGCGGCCTCGATCTGCTCGTGTTCGCTGGTATCGCAGAGCGACACCGCGATCTGGAAGCGCGGCAGGAAGTCGAGAAAGAGCCGGTTGGTGCCGCCGTAGGAATCCTTGACTGAGACCACGCGGTCGCCGGGCGAGAGCAGCCCGAAGAGCGTGTCGCTGACCGCCGCCATGCCGGTGGCGAAGCTGGTCGCCGCCGATGCGCCTTCGAGCACGCGGACCTTCTCCTCGAAGGCGCCCACCGTCGGGTTGCTGTTGCGGCTGTAGATGTGGCCCGGCTTGCGACCCAGCGCCACGTCAAGCCACGCCTCCACGTCGGGATAGCCGTACGCGGCGCTGTACACCACCGGCACCTGGGTCGCTCCCTGCACCAGCGACTCGCTCTCACCGGCCCATACGGCCACGGTGTCAGGCGAAAGTCCGGTCATCGGGTCGTCTGAGGACTGCTGTCGATCCGCCATGCAGAAGCTCCTTCGGTCAGTTCCGCGCAAGTCTAGTCGCTTCTGCGCCGCGACGGACGTGCGGACGCGGCGGCGACAAGAAAGCACTTGCGAGCGATTCGCAGCTACGATACGGTGGCAACATGCACCACGCCCGCGCCACACTCCGCAAACAAGGCTACCGGCTCACGCCGCAGCGCAACCTCATCTGGGAGGTGCTGCGCGACGCCGGCCGTCACATGACCGCCGACGAGATCGCCGCCCAGGTGCGCGCCACCATGCCCGACGTCAACGTCTCCACCGTCTACCGCACGCTCGAGCTGCTGGTGAGCCTCGACCTCGTGGTCGAGACCCATCTCGAGGGCAGCAGGTGCTACTACGAGGTCTCCCCCGAGCCCACCCACCACCACTTCGTCTGCACGCAGTGCGGCGCCGTGGGTCACTTCGGCGACGACCTGCTCGCGCCGGTGCACGCTGAGCTCCACGACCGGCAGGGCTTCGCGGTGAGCGAGATCCAGGTCACCGCTTTCGGCCGCTGCCGGGACTGCGCAGCCGAGTAGGAGCTCCGTGCACATCCCCGACGGCTACTTGAGTCCGCAGACCTACGTCGTCCTCGACGCCGCCATGGTCCCCATCTGGATCGTCGCCGCCCGAAAGGTGAAACGCACGCTGACCGCGAGGCAGATCCCGCTGCTCGCCCTGGGTTCGGCCTTCGCGTTCGTCATCATGATGTTCAACGTGCCGGTCATCGGGGGGTCGACGGGTCACGCCGTCGGGGCGACGCTGATCGCGATCATCCTCGGGCCGTGGGCGGCGGTGATCGCCGTCTCCATCGCGCTGGTCACCCAGGCGTTCGTGTTCGGCGACGGCGGCATCACGGTGATCGGCGCCAACTGCTTCAACATGGCCGTGGTCATGCCGTTCGTCGGCTTCTACCTCTTCAGGCTCTTTGCCGGCGACGCGCCGTCGGGTCGCCGGCGGGTCATCTCATCGGGCGTCGCCGCCTACGTCGCCATCGTGGCCGGAGCCATCTGCGCAGGTGTCGAGTTCGGGATCCAGCCCTACCTCGCGCACACGGCGAGCGGGCAGGCTCTCTACGCGCCCTACAAGCTCGCAGTGGCGGTGCCGGCCATGGCGCTCGAGCATCTGCTGTTCTTCGGCTGGGTCGAGGCGCTGGCGACCATGGGCGTCGTGGCGGTCTTGGCCAGATCCGACCCCGGTCTGCTGGCTGTGAGACCCGCCGCACGTCCGCTGCGCTGGCTGTGGGCCGGCATGGCGGGACTGATCCTGCTCACTCCCATCGGCGCCCTCGCCGCCGGGACGGCCTGGGGCGAATGGAGCCCCAGCGACGTGCGCGACCTGGTCGGCTACGTGCCGCAGAACCTCGAGAAGGTCGGCGGACTGTGGCGGGCGGTGATGCCTGACTACGCGACGCCCGGTGTCGGCAACGCGCTGCTCGGGTATCTGATCGCCGCCATCGTCGGCGCGGGGATCACGGTCGGGGCCGCATGGGGGATCGGGGCACTGCTGGCGCGGCGTGGCGCGGTGGACGCCGGCGCGGCTCCCGACGGGCTGCCGGATGCGCGTGTCGTCAGTCGCGGCCGTGGGCGGACTCTCGCCCGCCGAACAGCCGATGCCGTGGCGCACGCCGTCGCCGACGTGCTCGAGAACGAGGAGATCGCGACCCGTCCCGGTCTGCTCCAGCGCCTCGATCCGCGCATCAAGCTCGTCACCCTGCTGCTCTTCGCCGTGACCGCCAGTCTGGTCCATTCCCTCTGGGTCCTGATCGCGCTGGTCGGGGTCACGCTGGCTCTGGCGGCCGCTTCGCGAGTGAGCGTCGCCTCGTTCATACGGCGGGTGTGGTCGTCGGCCGGCCTGCTGGCCCTGCTC
>Ga0315282_10008323_pt1 | contig 16820 bp, 14 predicted proteins | sample YL17G07_20_MG_FD_203693 | JGI IMG/M metagenome (GOLD analysis project Ga0315282, IMG submission 203693) | Sediment microbial communities from Yellowstone Lake, YNP, Wyoming, USA - YL17G07_20 | ecosystem: Environmental > Aquatic > Freshwater > Lake > Sediment | place: USA: Wyoming | collected...
GCGAGCCTCACGCGAGAGGCCGAGGCCCGCCGGCGCGCCAAGAGCGACACGCTGACGAAATGGAGCCAGGCCGCCCGCGCCAAGTATGAGGCCCTGGCCAGGTAATCGCTGGTGTCAGCCGCGGCGGATGCCATGCCCTGGCCGCCTTTGCCCGGGCATGTTGCCGGATGGACAGCAAGCATGCCCACGCCAGCGGCGGCCCGCCGCGGCGGGCAGGCAGTGGGCATGCCGCCCGTGGTTTGGGGACGCCGGCACAGCAAGCCGGAAACCGCATGCGACCGGATGCAAGAACCTGGCTACTGATCCTCCTGGTACTGGCGTTCCTGGGCCTGCTGCTGTTCTATCCCATCGGGTACGTGTTCAAGTCGGCCCTCTGGGAATCGACGGGCCTGACGTTGCACTACGTCGCCAACCTGCTGAGGCAGGAGAACTACCGCGAGGGCATCCTGAACGCGGTCCTGCTGGCGGTGGTGACGACGGTCTTCTCCTCGGTCCTGGGCGTGCCGCTGGCGTACCTGAGCGCGAGGACCGACTTTCCGGGGAAGGGCGTGCTTGCGGCGGCGATCCTGGTTCCGATGATCCTGCCGCCGTTCGTGGGGGCGATCGGCATCCGGCAGGTCCTCGGGCCGCAGGGCGTCCTGAACGCCGCCCTCCTGGGTCTCGGCGTCATCGACAAGGCCCACGCCGTCGACTGGCTCATGGCATGGCCCCTGGCGGGCCTCGTGATCCTCCAGGCCCTGCACCTGTACCCGATCCTGTACCTGAACGTTGTGGCGGGGATGGCCAACGTTGACCCGTCGCTCGAAGATGCCGCGCGCAGCGTCGGGGCCGGGCCGTGGCGCGTGTTTCGGCGTGTGACGTTCCCGCTGATCCTGCCGGCGTACTTTGCGGGGGCGGTGATCGTGTTCATCTGGGCGCTGACGGACCTGGGCACGCCGCTGATGTTCAACTTCCGCAAGTTGATTGCGGTCCAGATTTTCCAGCGCGTCGGGGAACCGGCCTCGAGTCCCGACTCCAGCGCCCTGGTGGTCGTCCTGCTGGCGATGGTGGTCGCGCTGTACCTGGGGGCGCGTGCCCTGTTTGGCCGCCAGGCGTTCGGCATGATGTCGGTGGCCACGCGGGCGGCCACGCCGTCGCGCCTGGGCCGGGCGGGAACGATGGTCGCGTGGCTCCTCTTCGGCGGCGTGACGCTTCTGGCCCTCGTGCCGCACACCTCGGTCATCCTCTACAGCCTCAAGACCGAGTGGCAGTGGACGGTGCTTCCGGCGGGCCTGACGCTGGATCATCACCGGGCGGCGCTCGGCGACCCGCGAACGCTCGGGAGCATCACGAACTCGATCTTCTACTCGCTGGGGGCGGCGGCGGTGACGGCGGTCCTGGCGGTCTGGCTGGGGTACGTCCTGGTCCGCAAGAAGTTCGTTGGCCGCGGCCTGCTGGACGCCGCCGTGATGCTGCCGCTGGCGCTGCCCGGCATCGTCCTGGCGTTCGGGTACCTGAACTGCTTCGCCGACTGGGGCGACCGGCTTGTGGCGGCGGGCGTGTGGCGCACCAACTACCTGTATCCGCAGGCCAACCCGGTGGCGCTGCTGGTGGCGGCGTACGCGGTGCGGCGGCTGCCCTTCATGGTGCGGGCCGCCGTGGCGGGGTTCCAGCAGACGAGCCGGACGCTGGAGGAGGCGGCCCTGAGCGTCGGCGCCTCACCCGGCCTGACGCTGCGCAAGATCACCGTGCCGCTGATCGCGGCGAACCTGGCGGCCGGGGCCATCCTCGTGTTCGCCCTGTCGATGCTGGAGGTCTCGGACAGCCTGATCCTGGCCCAGAGCGACGAGTTCAACCCCATCACGCGGACGATTTATCGTATCTATTCCGGAGAATACAGCATCACGGGCGAGGCGGTCGCCAGCGCCCTGGGCGTGTGGGCGATGGTGTTCCTGGCGGCGACGCTCGCGGCGGCCAGCGTCCTGATGGGCCGGCGCCTCGGCGCGATCTTCCGGGCGTGAGAGGGCCGAAGGGCCTTGCGCGGCGGGGGTCGACGGGCGGCGCACCGCTTGGGGCAGCGGTCCCGGGAATCCCGGCGGGGGAGGCCCGGCTTACTGGGACGCCGCCCGTCCCGGCCCGACGCCGGCTTCGAGGATGTTTTCCCAGGTCACGACGCTGTTGCCGCCCATCTTCTTGGCGCGGTACATGGCCTGGTCGGCCCGGTGGACCAGTTGGTCGGCGGACATGTCCTGGGTGGCATCGCTCACCGCCAGGCCGAGGCTGCTCGCAAGGGGTATCTCCAGGTTGCCGTGAACGACCGGCGTCTTGTGGATCATCCAGCGGACCTCTTCGGCCACCAGGGCAGCCGCGTCGGGGCCAGTCCCGGGCAGGACCAGTAGGAACTCATCGCCGCCGTACCGCGCGACGATGTCGCTGCCGCGCAGTCGCTGGCTCAAGAGCCGCGCGACGTGCCTGAGGGTGGCGTCGCCCGCCTCGTGGCCGTGCGTGTCGTTGATGGCCTTGAAGTTGTCGAGGTCCATGAGGACGACGCTCAGCGGCGCCCCGCTGCGGCGCGTCCGGACGATCTCTCGCTCGAACAACCTGGCTGCCAGGCGGCGGTTGACCAGGCCGGTCAGGTAATCCGTCGTCGCGAGCCGCTCCAGTTCGGCGTTGGCGAGTTCCAGTTCAACCTTGGCCCGTTCCAGGCTCTCCTGCATCTGGCGCTGATGGGTCACATCGTACCCGAATGCCGCCATATGGGTGCGTGCGCCGGCATCGTCGGTGGTGATGGTGTACTTCCAGGAGATGAGGCGGCGTTCGCCCGACTTGGTGCAGATGAAATGCTCGTGGCCGCCGACCGGCTTCAGGAGACCTTGGCGCAGGTCCTCGCGGACCCGGTTCAACTCCGCGCGGGCTTCGGGCACCGCCAGGATCTCGGTGTAGGACCGGCCGAGCACTTCGTCGCGCGCGAAGCCGGTGATCTGCTCGGCGCCCTTGTTGAACATCATGACGTGACCGTCGGTGAGGGCGATGCCGAGGACGGCCACTTCCTCGGTCTCAATGATGCCGCCCATGAAATCGCGTTCGCGCTGCAAGTCGGCTTGAACGCGGCGGAGTTCGTCGAGGGCGGCCTGGAGCCGGGCTTCCTGAAGTTGCGCCGCCTCGGCACGGGCCCGCTCGCTGATGGCCGTCTGCTGATCGCGGTTCCGGGCCGCACGCATATCGCGCATCAGGAGCAGAAAGCCCATCAGCAGCAGGAAGTATCCGCCGCTGGAGGTGGGCAGCCGGATGTCCGACGACCACAGGTCCCACTCGGAGACCAGCGGCGCCACCAGCCACAGGGCCTCGGCCGCCATGATCAAGGCCGTGCCGCTCGTCAACACCGCGTAACTGAGGGGCGTTCCACCGACCTTCCTGCGGATGACCGTCGGGATGGCGAGTGTGGCGAAGACGAGGACCGCCAACTGAAGCAGATGGTCGTAAAAGCGCCAGTCGGCCAAGGAATACCCCCACCCCATCCCACAGAGCGCACCCTGTCATTGGCAGGACAATACGGCCTGGTAAAGTATCGGCAGAAAGCGGCCGGGACTTGAACCTGCCTCAGAAGATTGCGGTGCACGAAGTTCCGCTCGGCGCCCCCGGACGAACCCAGGCCCCCAGGCCTCCAGGCCCGGCTCGCCGACCCCTAAAGCGATGCCAGGCGGCTGTCAATCCGCTCCCAGTGGGTGCCGCGCCAGAACAGTTTCGCGCACCGCTGGCAGCGAAAATAGTCCTGGCACCAGGCGAACGTGCGGGCGGGGACCTCCGGCCGGGCCGATTCCCGGGGAACGGCCAGCAACTGCCCGCCGCAGGCCATGCATCGGGGCTGGCGCCGAGACAGACGCAGTGCCTCCACGACGAACTTCAGTTGCTCGAACTTGCGCTTCCCCGGCGGGACCAGCAGCGCCTGCACCAGGCCGGCCTGCACGGCGCCGTGCCGGGCCACCTCGGCGTCGGATGTCAGGAGGACGCGACGGCTCGCCAGTGCCCGGCGCACGAGTTCGGCGTCGTCGATGCCTTCGACCCAGGCCGCGTCGTAGCCTGCCGCGCGGAGCCACCGGGCCAGGCCGCCCAGCATGGCGTCGCACCAGAACGCGGGGCCTTCGTCGCTGTTGGTTTCGGTCATCACGTCTTTGGTCTTCACGGGCACGGCTGCGCGCCCCGACGAGTCGAAGACCCGCCGTGGCGGGCGGGGCGCGCGTAAAGGCGCACCACGGCAGATGCTTGCCACCCACGCGACGTTACGCCCCGAACTTGGCGAGGCGGCCGGCGTGGGCCAGGGCCAGCGGCATCAGGTGCGTGCTCGGCCTGATGCCCAGCCCGCCGCGAAGGCACGCGATCTCGTTGAACTCGCTCAGGCCGTCTCGCCGCGCGGTCTTTGCCGCCAGGAGCACCGGCACCGGGTGCCACGAGTGCGCCTTCATCGCCGACGGCGTCGAGTGGTCGGCCGTCACAATGAGGACGGCTGGCCCGAGTTTCTCCAGGGCCGGGATCGCCGAGTCGGCCTCCTCGATGTAATGGACCTTGGCATCGAAGTCGCCGTCTTCGCCCGCCTTGTCGGTGTGCTTGTAGTGGAGGAAGAAGAAGTCGTATCCTTCCCATGCGGCGGCGACGCTCGCCACGTCGTTGGCGATCTCGTTGGTGGCCTCGAGGGCGTCCATGCCGACGAGCCTGGCGACGCCGCGGTACATCGGCGTCCCTGCCGCGACGGCCGCATGCAGGCCGAACCGCTCCTGAAAACTCGGCCACTGCGGCCGCTTGGCGAACCCGCGGGCCAGGATGCCGTTGGCCTTCTTCTCGTCGGCGATCGCCTTCATCGCCTTCGCAAGGACCTTCTGGACGGTCTTGGCCGTCTGCACGTTCGCCTTGGCGCCACTGGCCGCGCGGACCTCCAGCGGCGGCACGCCTTCCTTCTGCGGGTCGGTGTCTTCGAGGCCGTCGCCCAACCCCTCGCCGCGAAGCACGAGCAGGGCCCGGTGCTCCTTGACGGGCGCCCACAGCACCTCGACGCCGTCGACCTCCTTGACGGCCTCGGCGAGTCGGGCCACCACCCGTTTGGACTCGTCGGTGGGAATGCGGCCGGCGCGGCGGTCCTTGATGGCGCCCTTGGAGTCGAGCGTGCAGAAGTTCAGCCGCGCGGCCACATCGCCGGGGCGGAAGTCGAAGCCCACGCCCACCGCCTCCAGCGCCCCGCGGCCAATCTGGTACTCGACAGGGTCATAGCCGAAGAGGCCGAGGTGCCCGGGCCCGCTGCCCGGCGTCACGCCCGGGTACACCGGCTCCAAGAGGCCGCAGGTGCCCTGCGAGGCGAGGCGGTCGGCGTTAGGGGTGCGGGCGGCCTGAAGTTCAGTCTTGCCCTCGGGGCCGGCCCCGATGCCGCCCAGCCCGTCCCACACGTAAAGGATGATCTTGGAGCCGTTGTCCTGAAGCAGGGGTCGTAGGTCCATGCCGGCCATGTGAGCCTCCTGGGGTGTGTATGCTGGTGTCGCAGCAACGTCTTAGTTCTACAACGGTAGATCGGGTCCCTTGCCGCCGGCCTTACTTCAACACGACGAACATCTGGCGGTCGCCGGACCGCACGAGCATCGGGATGCCCTTGGCCAGGTTGGCCTTGCGGACCGCCTGCCTGAATTCCGCGACGCCGGCCACCTTCTGGCCGCCGACCTCGATGATCAGCATGCCGCGCTTCAGGCCCGCCCTCCCTGCCGGGCTGCCGGGTACGACCTCGCTTATCAGGACGCCCTGGCCCGCCCTGTAACCGTAGCGCTGGGCGGCCTCGGGGGTGAGGCTGGAGACCTGGAGGCCGAGTTCCTTGAGTTCGGTCGGCCCGGTGCTGCGTTCGGCCCTGGCAAGTTCCGGCTGGCTGGGCCGTTTCTCGACTTCGGCCCTGAGGGTCACGCGTTTGCCGTCGCGGATGACGACCAGCGCGGCGGTGGTGCCCGGCGCCGTCCAGGCCACCGCCGACTGGAGATCATACGGGGCCTTGACGGGCTTGCCGTTGTACTCGACGACGACGTCGCCGTCCCTGAGTCCGGCCTTGGCGGCGGGCCCGCCAGCATTGACCTGGCTGATGAGCACGCCCTCGTCGGACCTCAGTTTCATCGACTGGGCCAGTTCCGGCGTCAGGTGCTGGATGGTGACGCCGAGCCACCCGCGGACGACCTTGCCGGTCTCGCGGATGCGCTTCATCACCTCCGAGGCCAGGCTGATGGGCACCGAGAACCCGACGCCCATGTACCCGCCGGAGCGGCTGGCGATGGCCGTGTTCACGCCGATGACCTGCCCGCGCATGTTCACCAGCGGCCCGCCGGAGTTGCCGGGGTTGATGGCCGCATCGGTCTGGAGGAAGTTCTCGTAATCGGTGATGCCGATGCCCGCGCGGCCGGTAGCGCTGATGATGCCCATGGTCACGGTCTGCTCAAGGGCAAACGGCGAACCGATGGCCAGCACCAGGTCGCCCACCTCGACTTTGTCGGAGTTGCCCAGTTGGGCCACGGGCAGGTGCTCGGCCTTGATGTGGATGACCGCGATGTCGGTCGCCGGATCGGTGCCGATGACCTTGGCCTTGAACTCGCGGCCGTCGGCCAGGTGGACCGTGATCTGGTCGGCTTCGGCCACCACGTGGTTGTTGGTCAGGATGTAGCCGCCGGTATCGACGATGACGCCGGAGCCCAGGCCCTGGCGCTCGAACTTGCGTGTCGGGCCGCCACGCCCGTCGGGTTCGAAGCCGAAGAATCGGCGCAGAAATTCATTCGAGCCGAACGGAATCCCCGGGGCTTCGACGGTCTGGCTCACCCCGATGGCGACCACGGCCGGCTTCACGCGCTTGGCTACCGCCCGGAAGGCTTCCTGGAGCCGGTCCACGTCGGCGGGAATCGGCCCAAGCGGCTCCGGCTCGGCCGCCGATAAGGACGCCGACAGGCCCGGCCCGCCCGCAGGTACGGCCCTGTTCAGGAGAATCGGCACCGCCACGCCCGCCACGACGATGATCCCCAGGGCCACCACCAGCACGCCCACCAGACGACCATAACTCATGATGCCCTCCTTGCCGCCACCGAAGCCCAGATATCCGCCTCTATCATAGCCGACGCCAACAGACGCCCACAAGTGATTACGGGCGACCGGGCAAGCGGCACTACCCGCGCGGCACGTTTTCGCTTGACGCCGCCAAGCCGACAAGTATTCTCACCACGTCAAACGCTATGTCTGGCGAAGGACTACCCTGTGGAAGATATGAGGAAGGGCGGTCAGCGCGGTCCGCGGGATTCACGAGGCAAACGTCCGCCGCGGGCCACGGCCGATGAAGGGCTCGGCAGGTTCCTGGCGTTCATCCTCCGCCATCACCCCGAGGAAATCGGCCTCACGCTCGACGAGGAAGGCGCCGTTGACATCGAGACGCTCCTCAAACAGATCCGGACCAGGCCCGGCCTCGAAAACGCCACCCGCGAGCGGCTCGAGCGCCTGGCTTCGGGCCAGGCGGCTACGCGGTTCGAGATCCTCGGCAACCGTATCCGGGCACGGTACGGGCATAGCCTGCCTCAGATCATCCGGTACGAACCCGCCGCGCCCCCGCCGCACCTCTTCCACGGCACCACCCCCGAGGCCGCCGAGGCAATCCTGCGGGAAGGCCTGAAGGCCGTGCAGCGGCAGCGCGTGCACCTCTCGGTCGACACGCCCGCCGCCGGGGAGGTCGGGCGGCGGCGGTGCCCCAACCCCGTCATCCTCCGGATCGACACCGCGTGCGCCGCCAAGGCGGGCGTCCGGTTCTACCCCGCCGGCCCGTCGGTGTGGCTGTCGGACGATTTGCCGCCGGCGTGCATCACGCGGGTGGAGTAGCCTGCCGCGCTCGCCGCGGCCAGTCGAAGATCCGCCGCGGCGGACGACCGCGTCGACGATGGCGACCACACAGGTATACATGAAGCCATGACCGAACTAATCCAGGACGGCGAACGCGACCGGGCCACCGACCCGCAGTACGCCGCCATCAGCCCGCTGGCGGTCGTCGGACTCCTGGCGGGCCTCCTGGGCGCCGCGGTCTACGCGGCCCTACTCATCTGGAACATCGCCGCCGCGGAGACCCTCTGGGTCTACCAGGTCGTGCCTCCCGTCGGCGTCATCCCGGTGGTGGGCCTCGTCCTGAGCGCCATGGCCTACAAGAGGATCCGGCGATCACAGGGCGTCCTGGCGGGGCGCGGCATCGCTCTGGCCGGCCTCGTCCTGGGCGCGGCCGTGACGGTCGTCTTCTGGGCCGTCGAGGTCTACGGGTGGCACGAGGAGCGCCAGGTCGAGGCCATGCTGGCGGCGCGGGCCTGCCAGATCGTCGACGACATGGCGGCCGGCCGCTATGACGAGGTCTACGCGTTGATCCCGGCCGACTTCCCGCAGCGCCAGGCCGCCGATGCCGAGGAATTCCGCCGGCAGTTCATGCCCCTGTTCGAGGGCGCCGGCAGCCTCGGCAAGCGGGAACTCATGTCGCTCCAGGTGGCCGGGATGGTCGAAGGCTGCGCCGTCGCCCCCGCCGAAATCCGCGCCGACCTCCAGAAGCGGGGCCTGGACATCGGCGTCTGGTTCCGCCGCGCGCCCGGCGGCACGTGGGAACTGGCCGGCGTCAGCGGCGCCGAGACCTTCGAGAGCCAGATGAAGCATCCCACCGAGAACGGCCCGCCGCCCGTCAACGGCCCGTACATCCGCCAGCACGAGCACCACCATTGAACGGCGAGGGACTCGTGGTCCGACAATCGCGAAATGAGGGATCGCCGGGCGGCATGCCCACGCCGCCTTTGCATGGGCATGCATGCCCAGCCAACGACGGGCTGGGCATGCCACCCGGCTGCTCCTCGCTTGATGAGTAACGAAGCACTAGTCCCTGTTCGCCAGTCCCTGTCCTTACGATTCTCTGTACCGCCTTATCTTGGCGCCGAGTCGGCCGAGTTTCTGCTCGATCTTCTCGTAGCCGCGGTCCAGATGGTAGATGCGAGAGACGGTCGTCTTGCCGTCGGCCACGAGGCCGGCGATCACCAGGGCCGCCGAGGCCCGCAGGTCGCTCGCCATCACCGGGGCACCCGACAGGTGCCGCGCGCCGTGCACCACGGCCGCGTTGCCCTCCTTGCGGATGCGGGCGCCCATGCGGCCCAACTCCGCCACGTGCATGAACCGGTCCGGGAAGATCTTCTCGGTAATGACGCTTATGCCGTCGGCCGACGTCAGCGTGGCCATCATCTGGGCCTGGAGGTCCGTCGGGAAGCCGGGGAACGGCAAGGTCGTCACGTCGACGCTCTTGAGGCGCCGCCGTGCGCGGACCCGGATAGTGTCGTCGAAGTGCTCGACCTCGGCCCCGGCCTCGCGCAACGTATGGACCAGCGCAAACAGGTCGTTCCAGCGAGCGCCCTCGACGGTCACGTCGCCGCCGGTGGCCGCTCCAGCCAACAGCAGCGTCCCCGCCTCGATCCGGTCCGGGATGACCGTGTGCTCGCACCCCGTCAGCCGCTCGACGCCCTCGACGACCAGCCTTGGCGACCCGATGCCCTGGATCTGCGCGCCCATCTTCACGAGAGCGCGGCACAGGTCCTGCACCTCGGGCTCGCAGGCGGCACAGTCGATGACCGTGACGCCCTTCGCCAGGACGGCCGCCATCAGGATGTTCGCGGTGCCGGTGACGGTCGAGCCGAACGGCCCGCCGAGGTACATCTCGGCGCCGCGGAGCCGCTTTCCGGGGCCGACGATGTAGCCGTGGCGGATGTCGAGGTTCGCCCCGAGGGCCCGCAGGCCCTTCAGGTGCAGGTCGACCGGCCGGTCGCCGATCGCGCAGCCGCCCGGCAGGCTGACCTTGACCCTCGTGCGCCGGGCCACCAGCGGCCCCAGCACGCAGATGCCCGCCCGCATCGTCTTCATGATCCGGTACGGCGCCTCGTTCTTGCGGGTGCTCGTGCAGTTGAGGACAAGGTCGCCGCCCGGTTCGCGTTCGACCTTCACGCCCAGCACCGCCAGCAGGCGCGACATCGTGCGGATGTCCGCCAGGTCCGGCACGTTCTTGAGGCGTATCGGACCCTCGGCCAGGATCGAGGTAGCCATGATCGGCAGGGCCGCGTTCTTGGCCCCGCTCGCCCTGACACGTCCTTCGAGCCTTCGACCGCCCACAATGTCCATCGCATCCATCGCCATCCGCTCCTTCGGGTCCGGCGCAGGGCGCGGCCGCGCCGGGGACTGTTTGGCACATCATAACGCGCCCCGCAAGCGGGGCGGCTAAATCTTTCTTGCCACGAGCAGCCGGTCGAGGCCGGCGTAGTCCTTCACGATGTGCACGTCGCCGAGGCCGCGCACTGCCGACGCCCTCTCGGCCACCGCGGCGCCCTGCCCGGCTCCGATCTCGACGAGCATCGTCCCGCCGGGGCGAAGGTAGGCCGGGGCGCCCTTGACGACGCGCTCGACGATCTCCGTCCCGACCGGCCCGGCCACGAGGGCCGCGCGCGGCTCGTGCTCGCGGATTTCCGGCGCCAGGGCCGCCCACTCCGATTCCGCCACGTAAGGCGGGTTGGCCACCAGGAAATCCGCCGGCTGCACGTCGGCCGCATCGAGCGGCTCGTACAGGTCGCCCTCCAGCAACGTGATGCGGTCGGCCACGCGGTGGCCCTCGGCGTTCTCGCGGGCCACCGCCAGGGCCGCCGCCGACAGGTCCGTCGCCGTAACCCGCGCGGCCGGAAGGTACGCCGCAAGGCTCACGGCCACGCAGCCGCACCCGGTGCACAGGTCGATGATGCCGATCGGCGCGGGGAGTGCGTCGCTGGCAGTCGCGGCCGCCCCGGCGGGCCGCCGCTTGACGCCGGCCATCCGCAGGACTTCCTCGACCAGCAGTTCCGTCTCGGGCCGCGGGATGAGGCAGTCAGGTGTGACCTTCAGCACCAGCGACATGAACTCGCAGGTGCCGATAAGGTACCGTGCCGGCTCGCGGTCGGCCCGGCGCCGCACGAGTTCACGCAGGCGACCGTGGTCCGCTTCGCCGACGGCCTCGTCGTAGCGCGTGTACAGGTCGATCCGGTCGCAGCCCAGGACGTGGGCCAGAAGGATCTCGGCCTCGAGGCGCGGCTGCGGGATGCCCTTCTTGTCGAAGAAGCCGCGGGTCCATTCAACGAGGCGGCCGATGGTCCATTCGGCTGATTCGTCAGGCATGGCGGCTCCGCCCGGCGTGCGCAGACGCGAGGCGCACGTAGAAGCGCCGACGTTTTACCGCCCAGCGCGGGGCGTGGCAAGGGCAAAGACGCCGATTGGGGGTGCGGCCCAAACACGCGGTCGCCTTCGGCTCCCTGCTGAACGGTTATTCGACGAGTTCGAGCGATCCCAGTTTCGCAGCGCGGTCGGCGTCGAGGAGGGCCTTGAGAAGACCGTCGAGGTTCCCCTGCATCACCTGGTCGAGGTTGTAGGCGGTGAAGTTGATGCGGTGGTCGGTCAGGCGGTTCTGCGGGAAGTTGTAGGTGCGGACGCGCTCGTTGCGGTCGCCGGAACCGATCTTCGACTTGCGGTCGGCGGCCCGCTCGGCCCGCTTCTTCGACTCGTGCAGTTCGAAGACGCGGGCCGAGAGGATGCGCAGGGCCTTCTCGCGGTTCCGGCGCTGGCTCTTTTCGTCCTGCATGTGGACCACCAGGCCCGTCGGCAGGTGCGTCATGCGGACTGCCGAGGATGTCTTGTTGACCTTCTGCCCGCCGGGGCCGCCGGCCCGCATCGTCTCGATCACCAGGTCCTCTTCCTTGAGTTGGACGTCGAGGGCCTCGGGCTCGGGCATGACCGCCACCGTGGCGGCCGAGGTGTGGATGCGGCCCTGGGCCTCGGTCTCGGGCACGCGCTGGACGCGGTGGCCGCCGGACTCGAACTGCATCTTGCGGAACACGTCGGGGCCTTCGAGGCCGAAGACGACTTCGCGGAATCCGCCCAGGTCGGTCCCGCTGGCGCTGAGGTTCTCGCGCTTCCACCCCTGCGAATCGGCGTAGCGGCAGTACATCTGGTAGAGGTCGCGGGCGAAAAGGGCGGCCTCTTCGCCGCCGGTGCCCGCCCGGATTTCGAGGATGATCCGGGTGGCGTCGGTCCCCTCCTCGCGGTCCAGGAGGCGCGACTGCACTTCTTCGAGCATCCGCGCTTCGAGGTCGCGCTGGATCTTGGCCTCGGCCTCGGCCAGGGACCGCAGTTCGGCGTCCCCGGACCGGAGCATCTCCTCGGCCTCTCGCCGGGCCTCGCGGGCGGCGCGCCACTTGCGGTACGGGTCGACGATGCCCATGAGGCGGCCGCGCTCGCGCATCAGGGCGGCCATCTTGGCGGGATCGCCGCCGACTTCCGGCGTCGAGACTACCCGGTCGATCTCCTCGACGCGCTTGTCGAGTTGCCCGAGCCTGGCGGCCAGCGTCTCGCCCTTCTTCGTCTGCGGTTCAACCATGGCTGTCTCCACACCCATACCAAGAAGGACGGGGCGAAGTGACGTGTCCTGCGCGCACCCTTCGCCCCGACTGTGCCTGCGGCCCTAATACGCGTATGCGCCTTGATCCTTCATCGTGGGTCATTATACCGTGCCTGGCCCCTTTCGCAAGGGGCATGGAAACGCAACGGCGGGAACAGGCAACCGGGAATGGGGAACAGCGGTGGAATAGCACTACAATGCCACTTAAGCCTTTGCGCGATGGGTCTCGATACGTGTTAAGCGTTGTCATTCTGAGCGAGCGCAGCGAGCGAAGAATCTCGCCTTGGTCTTAGTTGGTTGCCCGTAGCGCACGGCAAGACCCTTCGCTTCGCTCAGGGTGACACCCATGTAAGCCGCGCTAAAGAAGTACGGATCAGGAGACCCGCCGCGCCAATTGGCGTTGTAGGTATACGGACTATGTTGATAAAGATGTAACGACCAAAGAACTCGGTGTTTACCGGGGATCCGAAGCCGACCGCGTGTTCAGACGCCGATGCATATTGCGGTTTGACGGCCCCCCGCGCGGTATAATGCGGCCCGCGGCCGGAAGAAAGGGGGAGGCCATGGAATCCAAAATGGCCCTGCGCCAGCGCGCGCGGAGAATCGCCGAACGCCTCACCCGCCAGTACCCCGACGCCAAGTGCCGCCTGAACTTCACCACGCCCTTCCAACTCCTGGTGGCCACCATCCTGGCGGCTCAGTGCACCGACGACATGGTCAACAAGGTCACGGCGGCCCTGTTCGAGAAGGCCGACACTCCGGCGGCCTTTGCCGCCATGCCCCTGGAGACGCTCGAAGCGGCCGTCAGGTCCACCGGCTTCTACCGCAACAAGGCCAAGGCCGTCAAGGCCATGAGCCGCATGCTTCTGGACGACTTCGGCGGCAAGGTGCCGGTGGAGATGGAGGACTTCGTGGGACTCCCCGGCGTGGCTCGCAAGACCGCCAACGTGGTCCGCGCGGCCGCGTACGGCCTGCCCGCGATCATCACCGACACGCACTTCATCCGCCTGAGCCAGCGCCTGGCCCTGACCAAGAACACCAGGCCCGACAAGATCGAGCAGGACGTCTCCGCCTTGCTGCCGGAATCCATCTGGTCGCCTTTCAGTCACGCGATGCTCTTTCACGGCCGCGCGATCTGTGTGGCCAGGAAGCCCGCGTGCGACCGGTGCGTCGTCAGCGGACTGTGCCCATCGGCCTTCAAGTTCCCGCACTTTCAAAAGGCCAAGGGCTGAGAGGCGCGAATGCCGGCCCCGGGCGTGTTCACACGGGGCTAGATGGGAGGAAATGATGAAACTTAAATGGGCGTTCAACAGCGCCACGGTCATGAACCTCGGATGGGACGAGGAACTCGCCCTCTGGAAAAAGTTCAAGTGGAAGGCCGTCGAGGTCTGGTTCGACAAGGTCAAGGCCTGCATGGAGAAGGGCCGCACGTGCGCGGAACTGGGGCGCGAGATGCGCGACGCGGGCGTCGAGCCGATCGGCGTCGCACCGGCCATCGTCTGGACCGACAGCGAGCGCCACGACTCGAAGCACGAGTACGACGAACTCGCGGAGCGGATGAACGTGACCGCGGCCCTCGGGGCGACCGCCCTGACGATCGTCGCCCTCGGCAAGCGCGGCCCCGACGCTTCCGTCGAGCACGACCGCCTGGCCGACAAACTCCACAACGTGGCCAGGATGGCCCAAGAGCGCGGCATCCGCCTGAACCTGGAGTTCATCGGCGGCCTGCCCGTCAACGGCACCCTGGGCACCTGCATCGAGTTGATCCGCCGGGCCGACCACCCCAGCCTCGGCCTCCTGCTGGACCTGTGCCACTACTACACCAGCCCGAGCCACGTCGAGGAACTCGACCTCTTGCCGAAGAAGAAACTCTTCCTGGTGCACGTCGACGACGCGCAGAAGCGGCCGATGGAGGTCCTCGGGTGCGAGCACCGCTGCTTCCCCGGCGAGGGGCGGATCAACGTGCCGGCCCTTTTGTCCGAAATCCGCCGCCGCACCAGGTACGACGGGTACTACTCCGTCGAACTCTACGACCGGGACGTCTGGGCCATGGACCCCAAGGATGTCTTCAAGAAGACCGCCGCCTGCCTCAAGATGATTCAGAAAGGGATGAAGAAATAGATGCGCCTCTCCGCCGCGGCGGGTACAGCCTTCGCGTTGCTGTCGCCCTGAGCGGGCGCGGGGGTCGGGAGGCCGGCCGCGCAGAACGGTGTGGCGCCCACGGAAGCGCCTCCAGGTCAGCGCGTCAAGGAACAGGTCCATGAGAAACCCAATGACAGCCGCGGTTGCGGCGGCGATTCTCCTGGCTTCGTGCGCCGCGTGCCGCGCGGAGGCCGCCGCAACGCCCCAAACCTCCACCCCGAAGGAGCCCAAGGCCATGCGAATCTACATCGGCACCTATACCGGCCCCAAGAGCAGGGGCATATACCAGTCTCGCCTGGACCTGGCGACCGGCGCCCTCAGCACGCCCGAACTCGCCGGCGAGGCCGCCAACCCCTCCTTCCTGGCCATCCATCGCAACGGGCGGTTCCTCTACGCGGTCAACGAGGTCTGGGGGCCGTCGGGGAAAGCCGAGGCCGCCGTCAGCGCGTTTGCCATCGCGCCGGAGACCGGCAACCTGACTTTCCTCAACAAGCAGCCCTCGGGCGGCAGCGGGCCGTGCTACGTCGTGGTGGATAGGGAGGGCAGCAGCGCCCTGGCGGCCAACTACGGCAGCGGCAGCGTCTCGGTGCTGCCCATCGGCCGGGACGGACGCCTGGCCGAAGCCACCGCCGTCATCCAGCACAAGGGGTCCGGGCCCGACCCCAAGCGCCAAGAAGGCCCGCACGCCCACTGCATCGACCTGGACCCGGCCGGCCGATTTGCCCTGGCCGCCGACCTCGGACTCGATAAGGTCCTGGTCTACCGCTTCGATGCCGCCAAGGGGACGCTCACGCCCAACGATCCGCCGGCCGCCGCGGTCGCCCCCGGGGCCGGGCCGCGGCACATCGCCTTCCACCCGAGCGGCCGGTTCGTATACGTCATCAGCGAGATGGCGAGTTCCGTGACCGCCTTCGCCTACGATGCCGCGCGCGGCACGCTCAAACCGTTGCAGACGCTCTCGACGTTGCCGGCCGATTTCCGCGGCGGGTCGAGCACCGCCGAGATCGAGGTGCACCCGTCGGGGCGATTCCTGTACGGCTCGAACCGCGGCCACGACAGCATCGCCATCTTCGCCGTCGCCGAAGACGGAACGCTCAAGGCCCTCGGCCACCAGCCGACCCACGGCAAGACGCCGCGCCACTTCGCCATCGACCCGACGGGGGCCTACCTGCTGGCCGCCAACCAGGGCTCCGACAATATCGTGGTGTTCCGCATCGACCCGTCGTCCGGCCGCCTCGCCCCCACGGGCGCACCGGTCACCGTGCCGGCGCCCGTGTGCGTGAAGTATGTTCTGCAACAGTAGGTTTCGCATCCCGGAAGTGAGTGGAAATTGGGGTTCGGCGCGACCTGAATCCGAAGCCCCAGCCGGCCCGCCGCGCGGGCGGACCTGACGTTACTCTAAGCCGCCTCCAAGCACCTGTCAAGCACCGATACGTCGATGGTGAGGACATGGGTTCAGACCCATTTTCCGAACGGCCGGAGAAGGCGTCAGACCCCACCCGTAACCGAGGCATTACAGGGGTACGGGGATTTTCATTGACGCCGGATGCCGGCTGCTTTAGATTAGGATACCGGCGGATTTACGGACAGGTTGGGGCAAACCTCTGCAACCGGCCGGGGTTTGCCCAGTGTGTTTTGTGGGCGCGGGGCGGTCGCCGCGGCTAGGATGCGGCGCTGGCCGGCGGTTGCCGGCGCCCGCAGGCGGGTCGAGAGCGCCCGCCCTACATGGCAAAGGAGGCGGGGATGGGTTTTGCCGAGGCTGTCAATTATAAAGCCATCGAACTGTGCCGCCATGTTGTCCGTATGACCACCGAGGCCGAGTCGGGGCATCCGAGTTCCGGCTGCGCCCTGGCCCACATCACGGCGGTCCTGATGTATCACCAGATGCGGTACGACCCGGCCAACCCGTGGAACCCGCTGAGCGACCGCCTGGTCCTCTCCGAGGGCCACGCCGTGCCGGTCATCTACGCGGCCTACGCCGACGTCGGGGGCGTCGTCGGCAAGGACCCCTCCGGCGCCCGCAAACTCTCGATCGACGACCTGTGGACGCTGCGCGAGATCGCCAGCGTCCTCGACGGGCATCCGAACCCTGCCATCGGCTTCCCGTTCTTCGACGCCGCCACCGGGTCGCTGGGGCAGGGGATCAGCGTGGCGGCGGGCCTGGCCCTGGCCGCCCGCCTCGACGGCATCGACAAGACCATTTACGTCATCTGCGGCG
>Ga0315282_10008324_pt1 | contig 16818 bp, 19 predicted proteins | sample YL17G07_20_MG_FD_203693 | JGI IMG/M metagenome (GOLD analysis project Ga0315282, IMG submission 203693) | Sediment microbial communities from Yellowstone Lake, YNP, Wyoming, USA - YL17G07_20 | ecosystem: Environmental > Aquatic > Freshwater > Lake > Sediment | place: USA: Wyoming | collected...
ACCTTGGCTCTCCAATCCACCGGGTCCTCCGTTCCGGGCTCAGCCCAAAACAGAGTAGTCGGCTTGGTTCCCAGGGTGGGCCAAATCAGAGCATCACAGTGGGCCAATTGAGAGTATCGAAATCACCGCCCCTGCCTTCCGACTCCTTCCCGCTGCCTTACCAATCCGCAATCCAAAATCCCGAATCTAGAATCAGAACCCCCCAGTGTCTGTGGGTCCTTAGCTAAGAACAGACCACTTAGTAGAGCTCTTCGGTGCAGCCTGAGTACGGCTGAAGCACCAAATGAGTTGGTGCCACCACTGGGGGCTGGTCAGACCGACAGTTGTGCAGGTGAAAAACAGTCGTTAGAGAGGCGATGGGATGTAGCGGGTGACGGTTTGTACTTGCCCGTTTTCCTGCCTTAGCTCAGCCTCAACTTGCGCTTGAGAAATGCTCTGCACTTCCACATCTGTCCTGAAACCCACTTCCCTGTTCTCACGCACCTTGGTGACATCGCCAACGCGATATGTCACTGAGCTGATAGCGTTGAGAGAGTCCAGAGCCCCGCCGAGCGAGAGTGAAACCACCCACCGCTGCCTCGCACCAAGCTGGTAGGGATGGCTGACGAAAAGATTCACCGGCGGCCAAACTGAGGGGCCAGAGGGCTCGTCAATCTGAGGCCTCCTTAAATGAAATGGGAACGTCGCTGGCCCATAGTCTGTATCTTCGACCCATTCTGAATCCAAGCTACCTGGGATTCTCAGTTTCCTTAAGAGGAATTCCGAGCTTCCTTCCGGGTCAGCGAGAACAATCTCGTATCTGTTGGATTCGTACCGCTCCTCTCCATGATATCGGCTCCGGAGCCCCTTTAGATTCAGGCCGTAAGACCCTGCTGCAAACACGCTGTAATTCGACCTCAAGTCAAGAACGGACCGTTGTTGATGTTCATGGCCACAAAGCACAACGCAGAATCCTGCATCACGCAACCAATCCATGGCCTGAGTTGCGTTGTACAGGTAGCTTTTATCCTTTGGTAATTGGTCTAGCAGCGGGCTGGGGCAGTGATGCATGGCTACCACGGGCACGAGCTGGCGATCTTTCTCGAGCATCGATTTGAGCTTGATTCCCGCAGCAGTAACCGCATCGTGTCTTAGAAGCCCATAGTTGTCATCCGGGTGAAACGTGCAAGGGTAGGTTGTATCGAGGCCGACCAGCGCAATCCCCAGCCGTGAGAATGCGTCAAAAGAGACCACGGTTTCCGGCCCATTGAACTCGCGAGAACAGACGTTATGAAAAAAGCCCCCAAACTTCTCTAGCTTTTTAGAAAGACCTCTAGCTCTTTCTCTATTTGTTGGGTCCTTGCGATCCAGCCCCGGCCAGCGGGCCTTAAACGCCTCCTCGCAATCAGTCCTACTGACATCATGATTGCCGGGGACCACGGCGACTTGGTCTGGAGGAATGCCGAGGGAGTCGCGGATGAGCTTGATCGTTGCCTCCGCCTTCTCAAATTCCGTCTTTTTTCCTTTGGTAGCACTGTCACCGGTGACGATCAGACCTACTTGTGCAGATGAGAGTTCCTGATGGCGAGACAGCTGCCCCTTTATATCATCAACCAGTCTCCTCGCGCATCTCTCGTAACCTGCTGCTTCAGATTCCGATTCAGCACGGCTTTCTTGCCCGCACTCAATATCGCTCAGATGTACCAACGCAGATTTGTAACTCATGGCTGAGGGGCGTGACTGCCCCGCCTATGGCTGATACCGCCCCGCATAAGGAAGATTGTCCACGAATCTCTTCCACCCGGTGGGCAGTCCCTTAAGTGCATCCTTAGCGGCAAAAACGGCGAAGCCAGTTCCGTCACCTGTCTCCAATCTCCAAGCGCGAAGTATCCCGCAAGGCGACGTTAGTCTCTTCTTTGGATCGTGGATGTCATACTGGAACTCAACAATCACTCCTCGCACCTTAACTGACGCGGGGGTGTCTCTGGAAGTGCGGACCTCCACCTCAGTGAGAGGTCCTCCATCTTGCGAGTCCCCTACCAGGGATACACCCTTGGTTTCCACACAGAAACCCTTGTAGCTCCGGTCACAAACATTAACAAGAAATCCCTCGACGGAGATTTGCGCATCTGCGGTCGTGAGCCTCAGGGAGCAAGAGGAATCGATCCTCTTTCGGGAAGTCGCTTGAGGATAACCTCGGAGAAGGGGCATGAGGCCAGCAAGTACCGTGTCATACGCTGCCCTGAACTGATGTCGCTTTTCCGCTCTCGACTGCTTGTACAGTTCGTTGGCAACCTTGTCCAGGGTAGCCTGCACTGCAGCGGGGCGTTCCCCCCGCAACGGCTTGAAGCGAGCACAGAGGGCAGACGTGGCATCTCGCCAATAGCATAGGTCGTTTGGCAGAGGCTTCGCCCAAACCACCAACGGCAACGTCGACTCTGCGAGCGTTACCAGTCGCCTCAGGACTTCCTCACGGAGGGTTGGCATCTTGCTGACCATATTCACAGTGAGTTGGTAAGACAAGTCGCAGTACGAGGTAATGGCGTCTAGAAAAGGGCGGTCCTGTTTCCAAGGGTTTTCAAATGTCGCCCGGCAGTATGCGGTGAAGTAATCTAGCGTCTGCCAAAAGGGCTCGAAAACCGTTTTGGAGACGTCGGCTATTTCCACGTAGTTGCTCATCGCGAGAGGCACGAAACAAGCGGTGACGCGAGCGCGCACACCCCAATCTTGCCTGGATGTGAACGCTTGTCTGATCTCGCCACAGATTACTCCGACATCAGCGTCCTGCTCTCGCTTAGAGATAAGCTTTCCCAGCAGCCCCCCATAGGCGTCCCAGTAATGGTTGTAGACCTTGTCGAATCCCTCTGGAGGGCTGCAGAGGGCATTCCTTGCTTTGAGCAGGAAGCGCAGGCAGTCAATGTGCTCGCACGCCTTCAACAACGAAGTCAAAGCGTCCGTGCACTCCTGTTTCGGCGGTTGAACCCCACGGGGCGCACAGAAAGTTCGGACCTCTTTGACGATTGGAGAGAGACATTGTACATGGACGTCATGAAGAGTGCACGGAGCAGTTCCCATTTTCGCAACCGTCTGGGATGAGAATCTGGCTGTTCTCGGTCCGCCCAGCTAGGCGGGGACGCGGTCAAGCTGGGTCGCGCTTTCCTTGCGGGGCGGATCCTTTTTCTCGTACTCAAGCGGAAGTGTAAACAAATGGTGGGTGGTCAGGAATCTCTGCGCGTCAACGGAGGGCTGCCGCGGAGCCAGGTAAATGCCGTTTGCACGGTAATGCCCAGCCGTCCTTACTTCATCACCGTACTTGGGTCCAAGTATGATAATGTCGTAGCTTGAACATGGGGGACGCTTAGAGGGGTCTTTGAAATCACCCAAGATCTGCAACCAAGAGTCCACCTCTGCTCGACCGACCTCCACCATATCTTCATACTCGATGCGACCCAGCAGCCGCTCCGGCCCGTCCACCGTAAATACCACCGGGTCAGCGTGGAGTAGCCTTGCATATGTCTCGCCGTCAAAGTGCAACTCAAAAGAAACAAGGTAGAACCCTTTTTCATTGAATGGGGATAGCGTCCACGTTGTAAAGGGGACATACCCACTTGCGTTTGGAGGTGGGGGGTCTGGCGGCCACCGGCGCCGTTGTTCTCCGGCGGGTAACACGCCTGGTGTCTCTGCCCAGTTCAAAATGGGGACCTGTTCCTCCGAAGCTAAGGGCTCGTCACTGTCCCATGCAGTAAGCATCTTCACCCGAAGAATACGTCCATCAGTCATCTGGAACAGGTGCCCATATACGTTGCTCAATACACCCTCACCACCGTGCGCTTTCTCATCTGGATGTTTGGGGAGCGGCCAGGCCGACACAACGTGGCAAACCGCCTTGCCCCGGTGCAGGAAACGAAGCGAGTTAGGCGATCCAGCGCGCAAGTTCTCAGCCAACAGGGCAAAGAGAATAGAGACTCGACGGGCTGAGTGGTGATACCCGAGAACTTCCACGGAGCGATGGACTTGCCACTGATCGCTTCCGGTCGGCGAACTCAGCACGATGCAGTGCATGTGAGATCCTTCCCCTACAGCTGATCTTCTGTCGAACGCCAACTCCTGGGTGGGCTTTAAGAAACTGACTTTCTCCGATTACTCACGGTCCGGACAAATTGGGGCCTTCGAGGACATTGACGCCGCCCTACTCTGCACATGCCCAGAGCGACCCAATGTTGAGATTCGGTCACGAGGTCTTACCTTGCAACCAACGACGCCATAAGGCGTTAGCCGAAGAACAATACCGAGTCACTCACTCTAGACCTCCGATCTGCGGGAGTCAAGGCTTTTTTTGCTAGGTGTCCTTGAGTGTCTTTCTCCAAAGGACCGACTGGCCCCCGCTTATGTCCATCTGACGCTGGAAGTCACGAACCGGCAGACCAGCGTTTCCCCAGAATCTGCGTGATCTCATCGCGGATATGCTCAAGGGTGTCCGTCCTCAGCTCTTTTGAGATCTACCGCTGCTTTGGCTAAGCTGAATTTAGTTAGAGATCTCCGGGCAGGTTCCAGTGGGATGCAGCTCGGCGTGGGGGGGCGTTGGGAATTGCCGATCCCGCTCTCCGGGACCCCGAGCGGCGGGGTTGCCGATTGGTGATTGGCGATTAAGAGGACTCGCAGGGGTCTAGGGGCTGACGTGTGGCTTGGTTTTCTACATCAGGAACATCAGCGGGACCAGCGTCAGAACCGCGATGCCCATCAGCCACAAGTTATCGATGAAGTGCTACAGAGCCCATATTCCCACATCATAGACTACATCCCAAGCGCCCAAATCTGGCCACTGCCCCAGCAACGGCCCAACCCAACGCCACCGGACGCCTAACTGTAGGACCGCTAGGACTAGGGCCCTGCAGAACCCGAACACTGGTTTCGCCCGAGTGACGGCGCACTCGGACAAAAGCGGTTCTGGAGGGGTGCGCGACGATCTGGGCACAATCTTGCCCTCCGCTGCGGAAGGCCGCCTGCTGCTGGATAATGCGGACAAGTGGGGCGCAGGCTGCTGCGTCCACTTCCCATACGCCCGTTTCTGGGCCGCGACACGAAGCAGGAACTGATCCACCACCCAAGTGTCCGACGCAGTGATTCCCCAAGGCTGAGAATTGTGGAGGGCACCGGGCCCACCACTGCGCTATTTCTTCGGTTTAGGGTTAAGTGGCCAGCGCGCTTCCACTGCGGCATCATCACTAAAGAAGCTGCCAAAGTTCTCTTCCAACAGGCAACGTCTGAGTGTCATTCGTAGAAGTGCTTCCAGTTTCTGGTAGAGATCATTATGTTGGCTTTTAGGCAATATGGTTTCCAGGCCGAATAGAAAGCTCTCGGCATGGACCAGCTTTGAGCGCAACTTATACGACGCCCGTAAATCATCATCCGTGAAACCAATTTGGAATTCAGCGGCAAGCTGTCGAACCCGGTCACGGAACTGCCAAGAAAGATTCTTTTCTCCAATGCTTATCAACGCTTCGAGTCCTGACACTACAAGAATCCATCTCGCATCCAAATAGCACGAGCGCATAGCATACTCGTGGTTCCAGTATGCGCGCTGAACGCGATCATGCATACGCTTGTCCTTCGACAACCACGGCATCAGCCTGCGCAAATGTTCTGCATCTTCGAGAGAAAGCCAGTCTCGGTGGTTATTGCCGAGGAACACATCAGGACTCATACCTCTAAACTGGATTGCTTGGATCGCTGAATCTTTCAGGCCGAAATGGAAGACCTTGGCGCAGTACCGATCACCAATGCTCGTCGGATGAATCAAACGGGAAAGAGCAATCACCGCAAAAAGCTCTACCATCCCCTCGTAATTACTTTTTTCAACGTCAGAGACTCGCCGAACGAATGCATACAAGTGTCTGTCTTGTTTGACGCTGTCTATCTTGTAATGTGGCGGCTCGCAAGCCTCTTGAATATGTTCTGCGAGTTGCTCATCGAGTCTTTCGATCCAAATGTCGTCGCTCAGCACAAAAGGGTTACTACCCGTAACGACGAGTGCTGAACCACTTGTCTCTTCAATATGTGATGGCTCGGTTCCGATGTGCAACATGACGTAGCAACCTTTGGGCAACAGGTCATTCATTACCAACACACCTCTACAGCCCAATAATACGGCGCAAAATTCATAGCCCTCCCGTCGCGCTCAGCGTCTACGGCACGATCCGGAAGGGTGGGCGACCATCCTAGCGGAGCGCATCGACTCCCGCAGTGTCGGGATGTTCTATCTGGTCGACACCCTTTTTCTGCGCTACCTTGTTGAAGTTATGAATCAACCACCATACCTTTGACATGTGTCCTGGGTTTCCTTGTGCTCGCTGCCACTCGTTGGCGAGCGACCGACGGACTCTCTTCAAGTGGGAGTCGACATCCCGTTCAGCCGCTGTATCTGACAGCGGCGCCCACGATGAGAGTGAAGGAACGAGAAGATTGACAAACCAACAACCATCTACATCGCGCTCCAGCAGGCGACCCTTCCAGAGACCTTCATGGTAACCCCACACTGCCTGACGAACGGATTCTGTCACAAGTATGCGTGGATACTTGGCAACCTCCGATTCCAGTTTGTAGGCGTCGACGATGCCTGGCCCGAAGAGAACCCGACCATTGTGATAGGCGTTTCCCTGAACTACGGCTCCTCTGGTGAGAATACCTTCTGCCAAGAAGCGTGATCCAAGGGCTTGGACGGCCGCAAGAACATGCCAAGCCGGGGAAACTTCTGACAGGACATAGCAATCTGAGAAGGCCGTCATTTGGAGATTACTGGCCGCAACCAGAGGAACCGCACCCTTGCGAAGGGTCGCCTCGCGCTTGTCGCGACGTTGGCGGCGGTAGCGCTGAAAGCCCCGCGATTGGCGGTCGAGGCGTTTTAGCGCATCGCGGATGGTCGTGAAGAGTCGACCTTCGCTCGACATACGTTCAACAATGCTGCTGAACCCCAGTATGTCGACGAAGGCGATAAAACGCTGCTGAAAATGACGCTTACCCATTCGGCGATCTCGCACCAATTGCAGGGCGGGGGCCTACTTAGCAATTCGCCCGGATTCGACCATCACATCCCCCAGAATCATGTGGCCCAGTGTGAAGCTTACACGACATCCGCCTCCGTTTGGAGACAATGTCCGTACAATCCGCACACCGGAGCTGTGCTCCGCCCTATCGCATTAGCGATTGTGCCCGGATCACGGCGCACTCGGAAGGAATCTTGCCCCCCTTCTGAGCAGTGGGGTTCCACAGGGCTGTGTAACGCCCTATCTGGAATCTGACCTCCTGCGTCGCGCCGCACGCACCTTCGCCGGCGATTCTGAAAGGCCTTGCCTCCATGGTTGAATCGTAAGGATTTCCGAACTTCGAGAAAAGCACCAATAGACATGGATTGCCCACGTATTTGTAATTGCTGACAAACGAGGCTGTTATGTTGGCGAAGATCCCCCAGAGAGCCTGCCGCGGTACCCACCTGACGGCGCCGAGCGTCTGAGCGATGTACGACCGGAGCGAGTGCAGTACTGCACTCCTATTGCGAAGCAGTGCTTAAAGGCCACACTCTTGCGGGCCGAGGTCTGGGTGGCCGGATAAAGGCCAACCAAACCTTTCGCGCCTTCGCCAAGTTCCTTCGCGCCGCACGTGCCTTCTTCGGCGATTTCGAAAGGCCGCCCTTACTACCTATTTCGGTCAGGAATCCACGGATTTCATTTGTCAAATTCAGCATGATGGCAGTCTACCAGATTGGGAAGAGCGGCTAGATGGCCTGTCCAAGTCAATGACCTGGGGAGTGCAATCGACAGGCCGAGGGAAGCTACCGTCCAGATGAGTGTGTGCGGATGAACTGTTAGTTCTGCTTCTGCTCCTCCCGCGGCCAAGGCCATGGTCCCTGGTCCTGAAGCAACGCCACTGCTTTGCGACGCCTTTGCTGATTACGGCTGGGAGCATTCGACACTTTCTGGACCCACTCCCTACTGGAGAGTCCTCGACTGGCGGCATTAAACGCATCTCTTGCGAGCAGACTCTCAAGTGAGCTAAGCCCCTTGAGCTGTGCCTCTTTCTCCGCCCTGAGCGTCATGATCGGTTGCACCTCGCCAGCATCCTTTAACTGTTCCGCCATCCGTTCGTATTCATCATCCAGTGCTGAAAGCCGCTGAGTGGCCTCGTCTTCTGTAATTCGTCCACCTCGCAGATCCCTGAGAGTTTCATTAATTGACTCACTGAATGCCTCAAGCTTGGCGGGGTCCAGATCAGCGAATCCTTGTGAATCTTGGTCGTCGGAAACTCTTTCCTCCTTTTCGAGTTCCTCAGCTTGGCGAATCAGTTCTTCGAAACAAAGTAGTAGCTCCTCCACTTCGGGGTCGTTTGGTTCCGTCTTCGTAGGGTTTTCCATTCACTCCCTCCTCTCACCGCTGCGTTCCCCTCGTGGTCACCATCGTCTCTTGAATACCGGCCATCGAATCTCAGCCAATTGGGGTTCCTGCAGGGATCCGAGCACCTGACGCTGCGGTTTCTGGCTCTCATGGTGGGATGGTGCATCCTGCCTCTGGCAAGTCCGGTGACCGCATTGCAAGCGAACCAGGCACCACCGATCACGAAAGCGACCTCATGCTCTCGCTGCCCAGCATCGCCAGAATCGGTGGCTTTGTCAATTTGACCAGCCCTTGGCTCTGGGTGTCTTACAACTGTCTCCGCTCAGGCTGGAGCATAACCCACCGGAGCTCAAAGCGGGGCGCGAGGCGTCCTTCATGATTCGGGATGATCCTCCATGGCAGGGGACCCGGAATTCCCTAGCCCGCTTCTTGGTCGTGTCTAGGACTGCCGCATCCCGCACTCGCCTAGAACCCCCAAGGACAGAGGTCAGACAGAGGCCCGGAGGCTTTTCGAGCGGTTCGTCACCGGGACCAGGCGCCGACCGGTTCCCCAAGACCGCAAGGTGAGGGTGACCATCCAGACCTACCGCAAGCGCCAAGCGGACCGGGATAACGAGTGGGGATTGCCTGGAAGCCATGTATCGACGCCCTGGTTCGTCTCGGCTGGCCAAGGAGGACTCCCCCAACTGGCTTGAGGAGGAGGTGAAGGTTCCCCTGGTGGGCAAGACCCCCAGAAGTGAGATCGTAATCGGGGAAGTTTCCTTGGAGATTTAGCCCTCGTCGTTTGGGGTTAAGTGTCCCAACGTAAGTGGCTTAGATATACGTTCGGAAGCCGCTTGGTATACGACTGTCAACAACCCCCATTTTTCGAGCCCTCCTAAAGGCGGAAAACGTCATTTTGGCCCACCGTGTAATTTTTACAGGCACCTAATTACGAGGGTCGTCTTTTTGGCGATTTCAAGCCACGATTCAAAATCGTTTTGAATCCAAGGAGCGGATCGTCTTCACTGTCAATGGGATGCAGGGACGAAAAGCGTGTAGATGCTGAAAAAGGTGGTCAGAGAGGTAGTCGCGAATAGGCCAAATTTCCTTCCCGTAACATACCCCTAGGTGTCGTCAAAACCCTCCAAAAAGGTCCGGCGGGCCCTGGTTGTGGAGGTTCACTTCCGGCTCGCGCCTCACCAAGCGGCGGATCCAGGCGAAAATCTCGATGAGATGGTAGTCCGTGGTCGGGACCATGCGACGACCCAGTAGCGTTCAAAAACGATCCCCCCGGTGTGCAGTACTGCACTCCGGACGGAAGGAAACGTACACCCTCCCACGGGCCCGCGTAAGGAGTCCCGGGCGGGGCCTTCGGAGGGGGGAAGTCTGCCGGTTTACCGAATTCAAGCCAGGGTGAAGAACACTTGTCTGGCAAAGGTCGGTGGCGGCGTCCTTCCCCGCCTGAGAAAGAGGTCGGTCAGACGACCATGAACTGGCGAGAGGGATGAGAGCCGGGGCGGGGTCAGGCCGAGCACTTCTTGGTTTGTGGGCCGGGACGGGGGCGCATCCTGGGGTTTGCGTGTGCAGTACTGCACACGCTGCTGGGATTCCTTCTTGGGGTTTAAGCCTCGCCGGTCAGGTGTCGGCCTGTCGTGATCCACGTCAGAGGGTAAGCCCATGTAGCACGACCTGGCCTTGGATCCAACGGGGCTTCCCCGCGGATATCCCTAACGATTGCGGGTACCGCTCCGAGGCCTTCGCCGATTTCATTAGATCGCAGGGCCATCACCGAGAGACTGTTGGTCGACATGGGCCTAGGCGAAGTAGTTCGTTGTCCTAAGAGCCTCAGCCTCGCTCTCGGGATCTACCGAGAACCGCCCCTTTGCCGTCCGATGCAAATCAATCCAAAACCTGGCCGTGACTACACCCCGCCATCACTGAACCGCCGAACTGACCACACACTGACCACACAACCCTTATTTTCAATCTTCGCTTTCTTTGGACAGTCCACTCCGCTCTCAACTAACTTCGGGATTTCAAAGGGTCTTTGTACGCGCAGGCCAAGCCGCTTGGTGAGGGGCTTTTGGACCGACCCCAATCACGCAGAATACGGGCCCGGGTCTAAGAGGAAATCAGCCTCACCGGCGGCATCGCCAACACCTCAGCGCAGGCCAGTCGGACAAACTCCCCAGGGCCGTTCACCGCAGGAGTGACCTTCGCTCTCGCGATGATCTGCTGCCACTGCCGAGCACCAAAGTACACCTTCTTACCCACCAGCTTCTCTCCTGGCTGCCTGGTGGGGTCGAAGACATAGGTGGCGTGGCAGAATTTGCAGTTCACCGTCTGCTCTCGGCCGCACTTGGGACAGAAATACTTGAACGTTCTCGGTTGGCGTGCCATCTACTGTTCCCTCCGTTCGATGTTAGCCTTTGTTCGCCGGTGACCGTCAGCTTTTGGATGACCCCGTTCGCTAAGGTTCGCCGCGAAAGTGGGTCGCCCACCTCCACAAATCTTCCGTTCCAGTCAACCAGACCACCATGCGTCATCACCCTCGCCAGCAGCCGCTCACGGTCTAGATTGCTGGCGTTGAGTTACGCCAATCGGTCGCCCACAGGGGCGTATTCCAACATAGCAAGCTCGGGTCGAATCTTCGGCAATTCCCGGTCCGTTTGTCCGAGTGGATCCGGCACAATTTCGTTATCTGAAGGAACTAGTCGCTCGCGTGGCATAGCGTACGGCTGACTACCCAGTTTTAATGAACTTACCATCAAAGGTCGGGACTCCGCCCACTTGCAGGGTGCGGTTTATCATTTTGTGGCGCGTCTCTTCATCTGCATTGAGCCACGCTAATCGGTCCTCAATCGTGCCCTCCGAAACCATAATCAGCTCTGTCCGGACTCGGGGCAGTTCGCTGTAGATGTAGGCCAAGGCTTCCCACCCTGCATCGTCCTCACAGTTCGCTTTCAGGCGTTCGTGAACCCGATCCTGCAAATTCAGAAGCTCGATGTGGATTGCGGAGAGCCCGAACCTCGCTCCCCGGACCCGAACGAGGAATGCCCTGGCCGCTGCGTCCGCCCGCTCTCGTTCAACGCGCAGCGCTCGTGCTTCTGCCGGAATGAGTCGCCGGGCTAGGCCAAGCCCGCGGGCGAGCGTGAAGCTGTTGCCGTGGAAGTCACAGCCCGCGTGATGGCAGTTGAACAAGCCGCGGTCCAGGTCAACCGATACACTGGGGGAGCCGCTATGCTTTGGACAACCCCACTTCCCGCGTCCGTATCGGGGCGGCCTCGCGCCTACCCGCTCGAGCAGCGCCGCAAGATCGAACTGGGTTGCCGCAGTCAAAAGGGGATATCCTCATCCGTGATATCGATGCCGTGGGGATTTAACTCCGGCAAGGATGGATCCTCATCTTCAGGGAGTTTTGATGGTTTTGATGGTTCGCTTTCTGGAGACTCGCCCATTACTTGGCCTTCGGGTGGCCACTCCAGGCGAAGCTCAAGCCCGCAGTCGGCCAGCTTCAAGAGAAGCTCAAAGACGGAATCGGCAGCCTTAATCTGGACCGGATGATGAAGCCGGGCGTCCAATTCTTCCAAGGCGTGCTGGATGAATTTCGGGACATCGGTCACAACCGAGCACACCGTCACCGCTACAGGCGGGTCTTTGGGGGAGTAGGCGAGCAACTTCACGCCTACCGGCAGCTGGTAGGGGCATCCGCCTTCCGGCTTCGCTGAGGCAGGCTTAGGGGCGCGAATAATCGGACTTTCCTTAGGAACCGAACCATCAAAACCATCACAAATGAATTTTGAGGGTTTTGAGGGTTCCATTCCGGGGGAAGTTTGCATTATTGGGGGCTGCCCGGGAGTCCAGTTCAGCCATCGGCTCGGCGCGCTCATTTTCGCTCCTTTATTTGCGGGTTAACTTCCCACCGCTCGGACGGACGACCTCGGCCATCCTCTCCCGCCGCCGGGCGAACCCAGCTGGCGTCTTCTAAAATTCTGAGCGCCGCGCGCGCCTCGTCGGGCGTTGTCAGTCCCGACCATCCCTTGAAATAAACATCGCGGGTGGTAAATTTCGATGGCAACTTGCCTTTGCGGAGTTTGTCGGCAAGCTCGCGGGCTGAGTGCAATTCCGCCGAAACGATGCACCCGTAAATTCGGCGGGCGTGCGCTTCCAAAAAATCACACCATGCGGCCCCTTGCCCGGCATGTTCAAGGCTCACATCACTGATCGCGGCCGTGTTCCCAGCGCCGTCCGCAAGCTCGAACAGCAGGCCAAGCTAGGGCATCAGGCTCCGGTACTTTGAGAGATGAGCCACTAGCGCCGGGTGAAGATCGCCACTCCGAATCTTGGCTTCAAGTTCGGACCACCATACGTAAAAGAGTTCTTGGGCCGCATCGCCGAATTTGAGTCGCAAGGGCTCATCGACGGGAAGTTCAGCCAGGCGCTCGAAAACTTGCGCCGCGCGTTCCGCCGCCGCCCGGTCTGGCGACCGGTCGACCAGCCGCCAGGTTTTCGGAAAGTCCGGCCACACGAGCAATTGGAGGCGCTGGAATAGGCCGTCGTTGCCAGGGCCGTCTTTGATCGCGTCCGCGAGGTACTGCCGCAACCTGCCGGGCTGAATTCCACCCACGACGCTGAGACATAGGGCCGGAACATGAATGGTGCCTCGCCCGATGCGGTCCACCGTAAACGGCTTGTCCCCGTTCCAGGCTTCAAGATAAAACTGGCGCTCTCCCTCCCGCCCGGGCTTGTCCAAAGTCGCAAGCCAGCCGCTTAGTTCATCACGAACCAGAAGCACCCCAGCCGGGTTGTCCGAAAGAGTAGAATGGAGAGCTTCAAACGTGGGATCATTCGCAACCAGCCGCCGCAACACGGGCTTGGCGCGGGATTCATCGGGTCGGACGGGAGCCGGACGGCCAACTTTCACCGCCGCCTTGAATTGTTCTTTCCAAGCCTGTTCACGAAGTGCACGCTCTTGTTCCCAGATTTCGTACCCTTCAACCTCGGATTCCCACTCCACCCGCCAGCGTGTTTCAATTCGGGCAAGATGTTCCGTGAAAGTCCCCAGCACGTTCGATTTCATCTGGCCGGGTGGAGCAATAATCCCGCCCCACCCGTTCGGCGTTACAACCCAGGCGTTATCGGCCCGTTTGGGTTGTATTGCCGCGCGCCGATTAACTACGCCCGCTAGGCACAAGATCGCGGAAACAGCGGGCAAGTCGATGGGAACCTGCATCCGCTCTGCGACGTCGGAAACGTGCTTCCGGAATGCTTCGGGAAGCAAGTCCGGATCGAAGGGCGGAACAGGACAAAGATCCCGGCCCAAGGGTTCAGGCTCGGGCCAATCGGCCCCCTCTGGGTGCTTGCGGAAAAAGGAGTATGCGGCTGTCGTCTCTCCCATCGCTACCTCACCTCCCGCGACGGGACCGTTCCGTTCTCGACCAGCTTTAGCAGGTCCTCCTCCCGGATCCTCACGGCTTTTTCCCCGAGCTTCACATAGGCGATTTTGCGGCGTAGAATCCACGCTCTCAGGGTGCTCGGTTTCAAGTTCAGAATCCGCGCCGACTCTGTAACGGTTAACAGCCTCATGCGGCTACCTCCTGCTATCGCTAAATGCCAACTTGCTTCGACAGGGATAGTATGATGGCAACGCTTACTGTTTTGGGTGTCGCTAAATTGGGTAGTAATTAGGAGACACGACGGAATTAGGTGGAAATTAGTGACACTTTCGGACCCCTCGGCATCTCAGAAAACTCAACGAGGAAAAAATGCTTCTTCAGAAGTTTGTAAGCTTTACGCAGCTTGGCTCTATAGATCTTCATTCGTCGGTAAGCCGCTTCGGTAACATTCCCCCTCGGGCCGATTCGGAGCCTTAGGCCAATTTTCCCAAATGAGAGCTTCCCTCCTCTTTTATCTCGCCCCTGTTCTCGTAGCCGAAGAATCTCCAAATCACGCTGGAACGTTTCAGGCTTTCGCTTTCGACCGCGCCCAGAGGAGACGGGAGGAGGGAGATGGAACTCGATGCAACCATGCTGAATGGGCTCTCTAACATCCCCGGCACTAATTGTCACCCGGGGGTCATGGAAAAACTGGACGACCTTCGCCTCTAACGATTGGTCATCTAAAGATTTCGTCATGGCCTTGATGACCCATTTTGCGAGTTCTAGAGGAAGGTTCGACGGAATCACTTCGACCTCTCTCGTGGCGGACCTCCCGCCAAAGAGATCGCGCTCGACAATGACCTGATTGAAACGCTCGCCAAGTTCTTTCCAAGCAGCGAAGAAATTCGGTCCACCGAGGAAAGGGTGACGTACTACAATTCGCTGCCGTGCGGGCCGCCTGGGCGGCTTTGGTTTCTTAAGAGGGTTCGCTTCCGGCCTGAGGACCATCCCACCTCCCGCGTGGCTCCCGGATTGAGGCAGGTCGGCAGGCAGGCCGGGATGCGCCCACTTTTCACCCCGTTGGGCCAGCCGACCGCTTTTCGCTCCCAGTCTACCAGATTACGCTTGACAAATACAACCTAAGCAGTTTAGGATATCTGCATGACTCAGACTGACCTTCAAAGATTCACGAGCTGGCTCGGCAAACGGAGTTACGTGGTGCGGCTTGAGCGCTTTGGCATTGAGCGGATCCGGCAAATTGCCCGCGAGAATGGCAAGAAGGGCGGCAGGCCGCCGAAAGTGAAGAAAGGAGAGAGCGAATGAGCCTCTATAGACGCGGTGATGTTTGGTGGTACAAGTTCCGGTTCAATGGGCAGCCGATTCGAGAGTCGGCGCACACAAAGTCCAAGACCGTGGCCAGGGATGCCGAGTGGGCTCGCCGCCGGGAATTGGAACTGGCTGTAAACCGCATCCCGAAGCGCAAGCGAATGCCACTGTTCTCGACTGCTGCCACAGAGTGGGTGGAGAGCAGGACCGGACTGTCCCCAAAGAGTGTCACCCGCTACAGGCAGTGTATCGAGAATCTGAAGGCCGAGTTCGGCAGTCGCCTTGTTTGCGACATTGATTCCCAGGACATTGCCGCTTACCAGCGCAAGAGGCTTGCCGCCGAGGTGTCCAATCGGACGGTCAACTACGAGGTGGGAACGCTTCGAGGTATTTTAAAGTCGTTTGGCCTGTGGGGTCACATTGCCGACAAGGTTGAGGCTCTCAAGGAAAACCATGATATCGGGCGCGCCTTGACTCGGGATGAAGAGGGCGCACTCGTCAAGGCTGCCGGGAAGAGTCGCTCCCCTGCTCTCCTTCCGCTGCTGATTTTCTCTCTTGATACCGGGATGCGCGCCAGTGAGGTAAGGTCTCTCAGGAGGCGTGATTTGGCTCTGGACTGGGACAAGGGTGTCATTGCAAGGGGGGATGTTATCGTTCCCAAGAGCAAAACGCCGGCTGGAACGGGGCGGATGATTCCCTTGACTCAGCGGATCTGCGCAACTCTGAGCTTGTGGTTGTCGCGCTTCCCTAGCACGGACGCTGATACATATGTGTTTCCACGGCACAGCGTGGGAATCGCCGGCAATTCGCGGGTGCCTCGGGTTTGGAATGTCGATCTGGCACGCCCGATGGGAGAGTGGAAGAGTGCATGGGCAGCTGCCTGCAAAGAGGCGAAGATTCGATACCGCTGGCATGATCTCCGGCACACCTTTATATCCCGGCTTGCCGAAAACCCCGCCGTGAGTGAGGGGACGATAAAGTCCCTGGCAGGTCACGTTAGCAAAAGGATGCTGGAACGGTACAGTCACATCCGCACTCACGCGAAGAGAGCCGCCATCGAAGCCCTGGAACAGGTCCAAGTCCCAATTCCGGTTATCAGTTGGACGAAGCCATCGGGGACCCAAGCAGCGGCGATTTAGGAGAGAGTGGGCACAAAATTGGGCACACTCAATGACTGCCGAGCAAAGTGCGCTGCGATAAGTGCTTGAAAAGACTTGGTGGGCCCAGCAGGACTCGAACCTGCGACCAACGGATTATGAGTCCGCTGCTCTAACCAACTGAGCTATGGGCCCGCACAGCCTTCCTGACCCTCTTGGGCAAGTGTAGCGAAAACTCTGTCCGTCGGCAATCGCCGTTGGCGCAAGCACCCGTTGCTGGCCACCCTGTTTCAGCATATAATTCGCCTTGGTCTCGTTCCCGGTCGGTGAGCCCGCTCGACGCCCGTCCTGCGATGTATCTTATATACAGCCTGTTGTTCACTCTCGGCGTGGTCTTGACGGCGCCTTATTACCTGTGGCGACTGCGAGGCAAAGTAACCTCTGGCGCCGCTTGGCGTGAACGGTTCGGTTTTCTGCCTGCCTCATTCCAGCAGTCCGCCGCGGGTGCCGTGTGGATTCATGGGGTGTCTGTGGGCGAGACCTTGGCCGTGGCCGGGTTGGTGAAAGAGCTACAGCGACGGTATCCCAAGCGAAAAATCTTCTTGAGCCATGTGACGCCGGCAGGTCGCGCAGCCGGTGAAACGCGCTTGCCCAGCCTGGCGGGCCGGT
>Ga0315282_10008325_pt1 | contig 16817 bp, 12 predicted proteins | sample YL17G07_20_MG_FD_203693 | JGI IMG/M metagenome (GOLD analysis project Ga0315282, IMG submission 203693) | Sediment microbial communities from Yellowstone Lake, YNP, Wyoming, USA - YL17G07_20 | ecosystem: Environmental > Aquatic > Freshwater > Lake > Sediment | place: USA: Wyoming | collected...
GGGATACTGTTGGAGAGACTGGGACTGAGCCTGCCGCGGCAGTTGACAATCGAGCAAATGTAGTGAAGACCGGAGGGCAAAACCCTCGTTTTCCTCGGGGTTTTTCACTTCAACTGCGGAAGTTGGGTTACCTTTGCAACTTACGTTCATATCTCTGCAACCGGTCGCGCTGTCAGGACCCCCAAAAACGCCCCTGACATTTGTATCTGCCCTAAATACAGAGGGAGCGTGTTTCCGCGGGTTAGGGGCGAGGTGGCGGTGCCTTCTTCTTTAGCACTTTTTCCACCTTTCCCACTTTTCGCACCTTGCGGCCGAAGGCCGCCACCTCCAGCGCGCGCTCTTTGACAACTGAAGACATTGTGAAACGGACACCCCCGAGGGAGAGGGCGGTTTTTGGTTCTATGCTTTTGCTCCGGTCTCCGGTCTCCAGTCTCCGGTCTGGTTTTCGTCCTGCCCCGCCTTGTAGCACGCCACCCAGTGCCCCGGGAAGGCTTCCAGCATCTCGGGGTACGCGGCGCGGCATTTGTCGTCAGCCAAGGGGCAGCGAGGGACGAAGTGGCAGCCTGCGGGCGGGTTCATTGGGCTTGGGACGTCGCCGGGGAGGATGATCCGCTCGCGCTTGGTCTCGGGGTCAGGTACGGGGTTGGCGGCAAGAAGCGCGTGTGTGTAGGGGTGCAGCGGTTTGCCGTAGAGGTCGTCGGAGGATGCGTATTCAACTATGCGGCCGAGATACATGACCGCGACGTTATCGCTTATGTGCTCCACGAGATTAAGGTCGTGTGCGATGAAGAGATAGGAGATATGCGTCTCCGCCTGCAGCTCCTCAAGGAGATTCACAATCTGCGCGCGGATGGACACGTCGAGCGCGCTCACCGGCTCGTCGCAGACGATGAACACCGGCTCCAGCGCGAGCGCTCGCGCTATCCCGATTCGCTGCCTCTGCCCGCCTGAAAACTCGTGCGGGTAGCGGTCGGCCGAGTCCGCGGGCAGCCCGACGCGCTCCAGAAGAGAGGCGACCTTCCGCCTGCGCTCGCCGCGCGTGCCGATGCCGTGCACCTTGAGCCCCTCGCCGACTATCCCCTCGACCGTCATGCGCGGGTTGAGTGATGCGTAAGGGTCTTGAAAGATTATCTGGAAGTTCCTTCTCGCCTGGCGCAGACGGTTGCCGCTCAACGCGCGCACGTCCTCACCGCTGATGACTATGCGGCCCTCGGTCGGCTCGATGAGGCGCAGGATTGTGCGGCCCGTGGTTGTCTTGCCGCAGCCCGATTCGCCGACGAGGCCGAGCGTTTCGCTATGGCCTATTTCGAAGCTTACGCCGTCCACGGCCTTCACATAGCCGACCGTGCGGCTGAAGACGCCGCGCCTGACCGGGAAATACTTCTTGAGGCCCTCGACGATGACCACTTTGCCGTTGGCTGTCATTTCATGAGCTCCTCGACCTCTTCGGCTCTGTGGCATGCGACGAAGTGCCCCGGCTCCATCTCGCGTAAGAGCGGCTCCTCCACGCGGCACCGCTCGACGGCCAGAGGGCAGCGCGGGTGGAACTTGCAGCCGCTGGGATAGTGGATCGAGCTCGGCACAGTCCCCTTGATCGTATCGAGCTTCTTACGCCTTTCGTCGCCGCGCGGGATGCTTCGGAAGAGAAGGCGTGTGTAGGGGTGCAGCGGCCTCCTGAAGAGCGTCTTCACGTCCGCCGTCTCCGCGACGCGGCTCGCGTACATCACGGCCACGTCATGCGCGGTCTGGGCGACGACCGCGAGGTCGTGGGTGATGAAGAGGATCGCCATTCGGAACTGTCGCTGCAGGTCCTCGAGAAGCGAGAGAATCTGCGACTGGATCGTCACGTCGAGCGCGGTGGTCGGCTCATCCGCGATGAGAATCGTCGGATTGCACACGAGCGCCATTGCGATCATCACGCGCTGCTGCATACCGCCGGAGAGCTCGTGAGGGTAGGCGCTGAGGCGCCCCTCGGGGTCCGGGATCCGCACGACGCGCATCATTTCGAGGGCGCGCTCGCGCGCCTCGGCTCTGCTGCCGCCCTTGTGAACCCGGTACGCCTCCATGATCTGGTTACCCACCGTGAATACGGGGTTGAGCGAGGTCATCGGCTCCTGGAATATCATGCCGATGCGCGAGCCGCGGACCGTGCGCATCTCGCGTTCGGGGAGCTTGAGAAGGTCGGTCCGCTCGAGAAGCACTTCGCCCTGCACGATGCGTCCCGGCGGGTCGGCGACGAGGCGCATGACGGAGAGCGCGGTGACGGACTTGCCGCAGCCGGACTCGCCGACGAGGCCGAGGGTTTTCCCGCGCTCGAGCGCGAACGAAACATCCTCGACCGCCTTCGCGACGCCGCGATCCGTGAAGAAGTAGGTCGATAGATGCCTTACTTCCAGTACGTGCTCGTTTTCTGCCATTGTGTTCCCTGGATCTATACTCTCAACCTCGGGTCGACCGCGTCGCGGAGCCCCTCGCCGATGAGATTGTAGCACAAGATGCTCACGAATATCGCCGCGCCGGGGAACGCCGTCAGCCACCACGCCTGGTAAACGTAATCCCTCGCCAGCGACAGTATAGCGCCCCACGACGGCGTCGGCGGCGGCACGCCGAATCCGAGAAACGACAGCCCCGACTCCATCAGAATCGCTCCCGCGATCCCGAATGACGCTGACACAAGGACCGGCCCGAGCGCGTTCGGCAGCATATGCCTGAAGATAATCCGTGTCGGCGGCACGCCGAGGGCCCTCGCCGCGACGGCGAAATCCTGTTCTCGCAGTTTGAGAAGATCGCCCCTTACGAGCCTCGCCACGCCCGTCCACCCGACGATGCCGATCGCAAACATCAGGTAGTAGATGTTCATTTTTCGGACAAGGGCGATGATTGTGATAATCAGAAAAAACGTCGGGAAGCAGATAACCACTTCGATTACGCGCGAGAGCAGAATGTCGGTCCACTTGCCGAAGTAGCCTGCGAACGCGCCGATGACGACTCCAATGAACACCGCTATGCCGACTGCGACGAATCCGACCGAGAGGCTTATGCGCGCTCCCCAGATCATGCGCGAGAAGACGTCTCTTCCAAGGTCGTCCGTGCCCATGATATGTCCCGAGGATGGCGCTTGAAGGCGGTGGAATATGTCCGTCTGAGTGGGGTTATACGGAACCGGCGGCATGAGCGCCCATGCGCCGGTAGGCAGGGCGTTCATGAAATCAGTCCAGTCGGTCGTCACGAACTCGCGGTAGGTGAATGTCGAGGGGAAGTAAGTTCCGCCGTGGTACTTCAGGATTATCGGCGCGTTGTTCGCGAGATACGGCGCGAAGATCGCAACGAGTATGAGTGCCCCCGTCGCGATGAGGGCGATGGTCGAAAGCCGCTGCTTGAAGAACTCATGCGCGACAAGGCGCCAGTACGACTGGTGCTGCACCTCGCCGGCGGGGGGCATCTCGATTGTCTTGACTGCGGCCTCAGTCATACTTTATCCTCGGATCGACCACCGCATAGAGGATGTCCGACAGCAGTATGCCCACGAGCGTGAGCACCGCCGAGAGCACCGCCACGGCCATAATGACCGGATAGTCGCGCGCAAGAACCGCGTTGTAGCCGAGCTGGCCCATGCCCCTGACGTTGAAAATGGTCTCGGTGATGACCGCGCCGCCGATGAGACCGGGCAGAAGGCCTGAGAGGATTGTGACGATCGGGATGATCGAGTTGCGCATGGCGTGTTTGAATATCACCGTCCGCTCCGAGAGTCCCTTGGCCCTCGCGGTTCGGATATAGTCCTGCCGCAGCACGTCCATCATCCCCGTGCGCATGAATCGCGACAGGCCTGCGAAGCTGCCGTACGTGAGCACCAGCACCGGAAGGGCAAGGTGCCACAGGCGGTCGACAAGCCACTTGCCCGCACCGTAGCTGGCCGCTTCCGGCGCGCTGGCGCCGCCAATGGGGAAGATGTGCCAGTAGCCCCCGCCCGCAAGGAAGTAGAGGAGTATGTACGCCACCCAGAACGACGGGAGGCTGTAGAGAATGAACAGAATCACCGTGGTTATGCGCTCCGAGACGGACCCCGCGCGAACCGCCGAATGAACGCCGAGTGGTATTGAGATGACGTAAGCGAGAAACACCGAGAGGAGCTCTATCTGAATCGTTATCGGCAGCCGCTCAGCGAGAATGTCCTTGACGGGCCGCTGGTCTTTGAAAGACCTGCCGAAATCAAGCATGGCGAGCTTGCCAAGCCACATTGGATAGCGCATCCAGAGGGGCTTATCAAGGCCGAGGAGTTTGCGCTGCTCCAGTACGATCTGTTGCGTGGCGGTGCCGCGGGTTGCCGAAAGGCTGTCGCCCTGCATCCCCATGGCCAGCGTGACAGGGTCACCGGGCGCCAACTGTACGATGACGAAGGTTACGAGCGTGATGCCGATGAGGGTCGGCACCATCCAGAGCAGGCGTCGGATTATGTATTGAGTCATTGACCTCGCACGGACTGCAGTTCGATGGGAATGAACCAGTCCCTTATGTCCAGCCCCAGCCTGTGCACGATGACATTATGCACGCGCTTGTCGACAATCACCAGATTGGCCGTGCAGAACATGAACGTGTAAGGCTGCTCCTCATGCAGGAACGCGTGGAACTTATGGTAAATCTCGGTGCGCTTCGCACGGTCGAATTCTGGCCGCGCTTCCTCGATGAGCTTGTCCGCCTCCGGATTGCTGAAGCCTATCGCGTTCGAGCCGCCGCTGCCGATCATGGATGAGTGCCATATCTGGTACGGGTCCTGCTCGACGCCCATTGCCCAGCCGACGATGATCGCGTCGAAGCTCCTCTCATTGATCCGCTGGATGAAGACCGCCCATTCGAGCTTCTGGAGGTTGACCTCTATGCCGGACTTGCGCATTTCCTCCTGAACCAGCGTGGCAATCTGCTCCACCACGCTTCTGCCGGCGGGTATCATCAGCGTAAAAGAGAACCTGACTGTCTTGCCGTCGACAACCTTGTCGCGTATGCCGTCGCCGTCGTGATCGATCCAGCCGGCCTCGTCGAGAAGCCGTCGCGCTTCCTTTGGATCGTACGGCCACGGCTTGATATTGCGGTCATACGCGTCGGAGAACACGTAGAATGGCCCGGTCACAACGACGCCGAGGTCATGGAGGATGTTCTTGAGTATCCCTTCGCGGTCCACGAGCATCGTCATGGCCCTGCGCACCGTCTTGTCCTGGAAGAACGGACGCAACTCGTTCCAGCCGATGTAGTTGTAGTATTGGTTGTAGTAAAAGTACTTATTGAACTTCTCGGGGAACGGGGGCTTCATCAGGTCGGTGACCCACTGTTCCTGGGTCACGTTCATCTCGTCGAGCGCCCCGCTCGATGCCTGGAGTATCGCGTTGTTATCGTCGGGGATCAGCTTGTAGATGATCCGCTTTATGTGTGGCTTGCGTCCGAAGTAATCCTCGTTTTGCTCCAGGACGATCTGGTCGTTGCTGCGCCAGTTGGCGAATTTGTACATGCCGGTGCCGATCGGATGTCTGCCCGCCGAATGCGTGTTGAAGTTCTCTCCATTGTCGAACACATGCTTGGGCAGAATCACGAAGCCCGCCGACATTTCAAGACTCATGAAATACTGCTTCTTCCAGGAAAACTTGACCGTATAGTCGTCAATCTTTTCGACGCCCTGAAGGTCCTGGTAGTAGTTGCGCAGCGGCGCTGCCGAAACGCTCGAGTCCATCAGCTTCTGATAGCTGTATAGCACGTCGTCGGCGTTGAACGGCGCGCCGTCGTGCCACTTGACGCCTTTGCGCAGGTGAAACACGTACGACAAATGATCCTGCGAAATGTCCCAAGATTCGGCAAGATAGGGCTCCCAATCAAGCGTGTCCGGGTTGCGGCTGGCGAGGCTGTCCATCACAAGGCCCAACACCATTCCTGCGTATGCGTCGGTCGCTGTAAGGGGATTCAGCGTCTCGGGCTCCGAGGCCATGCGCTCAACAATAGTGCCGCCATCCACCGGCGTTTCGTTGGGATTCGGCTTTGGATTGGCCCCTACGAGGTGCTCCGGGAGCGGCCCCTCAGGCTTGGGGGCTTCGATAAGGCCGTTGGCGTCAGCGATAGGGGCGCTGCTTTGGACGGTTGCTGTGCTTTCGACAGGCGCGCCACCTCCGGCGGGGTTCTGCCCGCTCTCGGGGGCATGGCCGCTTCTTCCGCATCCGAGGGCGACAAACGCCAGAATCAGGCTCAGAATTGCCGCTTTCCGCATAGTAAGTCTCCAAGGGCAATGAATTTACGTAATTCTACCGGATTGGTTGGAAATTGCCAGCACCTGAACACTCGCGCTACGCGCGGTGCGAAAAGTGCGAAAGGTGGAAAAAGTGCAAAGAATGGAAAGAAAAGAGGCGGCTTGCGCCGCCCCTTGTTGTCAGTAACGCGCGTTTGCCAGCCTAATAGGCGTAGAGCCTGCCGTAAGGCCTGGCGGAGACGGGTTCCAGCTTAACGAACTCCTCCTTTTTCAGGCTGGAGAGGTCCTCGCCGAAGTCCGCTGCAAACTCATCTATGAGGGCTCTGAGCTTCGTCCAATCGGCATCTTCGAGCTCGAATATCGAGACTTCCTTGCCGATGATGCGCGGGTCGATATGCTCGCGTATGAATATCTGGCCGCCGTGCATGCCCGTTGCGAGGAAATTGCCAATGATCGGCTGCCCGGGCTTGCGCCTGAGACCGAGGATTGCCATTATGCCGCCGGCCATGTACTCGCCGAAGAAATCCTGCGCCGATCCGCCCACTACTACGGTGGCCGCCCGCTCCTGGTATGCTTTCACGTGGATGCCCACGCGGTAACCGGCGTTGCCGCGGATGAAGAGCCTGCCGCCCCTCATGGAGTACCCGAGCGCATCGCCGGCGTCGCCCTCGATAAGTATCTTGCCGTCGTTCATGGTGTTGGCCACGCCGTCCTGCGCGTTGCCGAGTACGCGGATGGTGATGGGGCCGTTCATGAACGCCGCGAGGTCGTTTCCCGGCACTCCGTCGATCACCACCTCGATTGCGCGCTCGACGGAAAACCCGCAGCAGATATACCGCTGGCCGTTGACGTTGGCCAGACGTATCCTTGTCGCGCCCGCCGCGATGCCCGCGCGAAGACGGTTGTTGAGCTCTCTATAGGGAAGGCCGGCCGCATCGATAACGGCCTGGTTGCTCTCAATGGTCTCTTGCATAGGGTCACCTTCCCAGGGGTCATACAGCCTGCGCTGTCTGTCGGCGGGCCGCCTTACTGATATGAGTCCTTGTTCTCGTCCCACCAGTTATTCAGTGATTCGTAGCGCTTGAGGACGTCGTCCTTATAGATGAGCCCGTCGAAGCGGAGGTTGAGGCCGGCGAGCTTGTCGACCGCAATCGCGATGGAAAGCCGCGCCTGGTTCAGCGGCTGGTCGCTCGCCGGCATGCCGGGCGAGGTTGACGCTTCATCCGGCTCGGTCGAGGTGTCGACGTTCTCGGGCAGCGTAAGGAATCTCTCCATAAGAGGCTTGATGGCGCTCTTGTCGCCAAGGTTGCCGAGAGCCGTCGCCGCGGCGTCGGTTATCACTTCGTCGTTGACCTCTTTGAGCTGCTTTACGAGCGCCTGGACCACGTCCTGAGGCGCGGGGGAATTGGCCAGATAGCCAAGGCCGATAATCGCGGAATACCTGACCCCCATTCTCGAATCATCGAGCCTGGCCAGCAGGATCGTCTTCGAGGGTTCTTTGATGTTCGGATACTGCATAACATAAGTGCGCAGCGTGTCCACAAGGACCTGCGTGGCCTGCACGGCGAATGACTTGTTGTCGCTCTTGATCTGCGCTACTTCCATGACCGCTTCAAAGTAGGGGTCGTACTGCGCCTTCGATACAAGCGACTTCGCCACGACAAGTCGCGCCCCTTCGGCTCCCTGCTGCAGTATGCCCCTTATGTCCCAGGAGTTGAGATTCAGGTACTTCGCGACTGTATCCTGATCCTGCTTAAGCACGGTAAGGGGGTCGCTGAAGGCCTTGACGTACCAGGCGGCCTCGTCCTTCATGCCCTTGTATTCGAGGTAGGTTGGCGGGAGATTGGTGTACTTGGGTGTCTCAAAACTCTGGCCGTACCCGTAGCCCGCAACAAGAACGACCAGACATAGAAGCGCCGACACCCGGAACTTCGTCATTACGCATTGCTCCTGATTCATAAAGCGACTTGCCAACAAATATTAGGAAGTTGCGGTGCGGAATTCAACCTTTTTCATGCGGCAAACCGGATTTCCTGGCACTCTTGCCGTTGCCGTGGAGGTTTGAAAGCACGCCCTAATATCCTACGCCGGCAGGTTTTACGCCGATTACGTTCAAAGTTTCCTTATCAAGCCCCACCCCGCGCAGCCTCTCCCGCGACCCTCGCAGGCTCTCGACGCTGTTAACACCCAATGCGCCGAGGATCTCCTTGAGCTCGTGGCTCCAGCCGCGGATCAGGTTCGCGAGGCGCACAGACCCCTCGCGGGGGTCAATCCGCCTCGAAAGCTCCGGTCGCTGGCTTGTTATACCCCAGGAACAGTTGCCGGTATAGCACTTCATGCAGACACGGCAGCCGAGGGCGACAAGCGCAGCGGTCCCGATCGCACACGCGTCGGCCCCAAGGGCTATGGCCTTGGCCAAATCCGCGCTCGACCGGATGGAGCCCGCCGCGATAAGCGACACGCGATTGCGGAGCCCCTCCTGGCGGAGCCTCTCGTCGACGACCGCGATTGCAACCTCTATCGGTATTCCGACGTGGTCGCGGATTATGGTAGGGGCGGCGCCCGTCGAGCCGCGGAAACCGTCGATGTAGATGATGTCCGCGCCCGCGCGCGCAATGCCGCTTGCGATGGCCGCGACGTTGTGCACGGCGGCGATCTTCACGGAAATCGGCTTGGAATACTCTACCGCCTCCTTGAGGGCGAATATAAGCTGCCGCAGATCCTCGATAGAGTAAATGTCGTGATGCGGCGCCGGCGAAAGGGCGTCGGTGCCCGGTGGGATCATTCGGGTTGCGGCGACCTGGTCATCGACCTTCTCGCCGGGCAGGTGGCCGCCGATGCCGGGCTTGGCCCCCTGGCCGATCTTGATCTCGATGCCGATTGCCGCCTTGAGATACTTGTCGAACACCCCGAAACGCCCGGACGCTACCTGGACGACGATGTTCCTGGCGTAGGGGTAGAGCTCCTTATGGAGACCGCCCTCGCCCGTGTTCATATAGATTCCCGACATCTCGGCCGCCATGGCGAGCGACTTCTGCACGGGCAGGCTCACCGCGCCCAGAGACATCGGTGCGAAGACGATAGGCGTTTCGAGACGGATCTGAGGGGCGACGTAGGTCTTGAGCTTGTAGCCGCTGTCGGTCTTGTCGAATTCGAGCGCATCGGGCTTGGAGCCCATGTATGTCCGCAGCTCCATCGGCTCGCGAAGAGGATCGATTGAAGGGTTTGTCACCTGGCAGGCGTCGAGCACGAGATGGTCGAAGATCGTCTCATAGGGCATGGCGTTGCCCATGCCGGTAAGAAGCACGCCGCCGGTGGCCGCCTGTTTGTAAACGCGTTCCCTCAGATAGACCGGCCATGCGCCGCTGTCCTGGTAGGCGTGGGTATTACGCTCTATGGTTATCGCCTCGTTGGGGCAGTATACCATGCAGCGATGGCACGCGACGCACTTATGATTGTCCGCGACTATCCGGTCGTTCTCGGCGTCGTACGACAGCGTGCTGAACCCGCACTGCATCGTGCAGCGCTTGCACCTCGTGCAGAGGTCGCGGTCTATCTTGACCCTGAATTCGGGAGCAGTCTCGTGGAGCTTCATACCGCGACCCCTTCATACAGCTCGGCGATGACCGGCTCTCCGCCCTTGGGATTCCAGACGCGGCCAGGCTCCCTGCATATCGAGCGGATCGCGGATTCCTCGCTTGCGATGTAGACCATGTCATCCTTCTCGGCGGCAATCATCGGGCGCAGCTTGATGCGGTCGTTGAGGCCGAACATGCCCCTCCCGAAGCCGCATACGATGCCGAATGGACCGTTGACAAGTGCGCTTCCGTATACCATGCGCAGCTTCTCGTAGTTCTCTTTCTCCTCACCCTCCATTCTGTCAATCTCCGCCCAGAAGGGGGGCGCCATCACTTTGCACGCAAGATACGCCGGCAGGCCGTGCACGCGTACAAGGAGGTCCACCATGTACGCCATTACCTCGGTATCCGTCATCAGCGTGCAGCGATAGCCGAACGTCTCCAGGTAGCGCTTGTTGATGCCGTACGACGATATCTCGCCGTTGTGGACGATCGACCAGTTGAGCATCGAGAAGGGGTGCGCCCCTCCCCACCAGCCGGGGGTATTGGTCGGGAACCGGCCGTGCGCTATCCAGCAGTACGCTTCGTATTCGTTGAGGCGGAAGAACTCCGCGATGTCTTCGGGGAATCCCACGCCTTTGAAGACGCCCATGTTCTTGCCGCTGGAGAAGACGAACGCGCCATTGATGTCGGAATTGATATGCATGACGATCTGGCGGACGAACTCGTCCTCGTCGTCGAGGCGCCGCTCGGCCATGGCAATGGCGTTGGGCCTGACGAAGTAGCGCCTGAGAAGCGGCGCGTCCTTGATCGACGCGATGCGCTTGACCGGGATAACTTCCTCGCGCTCGACGTTAAGCTTCGAGCGGATGAGCTTTTCGGTTTCGACCTGGGCGGCGGCGCCGGAATACATGAGGTGGAAGGCATAGAAATCCTTCAGGTGCGGATAGATTCCGTATCCCGCGTAGCCGGCCCCGAGGTCAGTGGAACGCTCGCGCATCGACGCCATCATGTCCACTACCAGCGTGCCGGGCATGCGGACACCTGCGCGGTTCAGAAGCGCGCCGATCGCGCATCCGGACGGGATGTGCCCCTCGGATATGAAACTCTTGCTTTCAGCGAAGCCGTGTATCATTTGCCTTCCTCGTCCTTCAAAAGCTTCCTCAACTCCTCTTCACCGCCCGCGGGCAGGTCGGGCAGGCCGTAACGCTTGCGCAGCGTCGCGGAGCCTTCAACTATCCGGCCCTTTTCGTCAAATGCCTTGCGTACCGCGGTCATGGACGCGGGCACGAGCCCGCGCTCGGCCGCCATCTCCTTGAGCTTCGAAAACACCGACTGCATTCCGAATCTCTGCGGACACAGTTCATAACACGTGAGACAATCGAGGCAGTGCCAGAACTTCCCATCCTTGAGCACTTCCTCGAGCCGCCCCTCGAGCACTTCGGTGATAATAGCGTTGGGGTTGAAGGTGCTATTGGCCAGCGCCACGGGGCAGTCCTTGAGGCACGCCGCGCATGCAGAGCAGCGGCTGAGCGACTTGAGATCGAAGTGCTTCGAGACAGCCTTCTGCGTCTCGCGCATCCTCGTCCACTTCGCGAGGACCGGAGCGAGCTTTACGCGGCGGCGCTTCAATGTCTGTTCGTCGGGGTCCGCGCCGAGGGCCATGGCCACAAGCTCGGAAACGTGTACGACCGGCAGGGCCTTTTCCGGCGTGCCGGCGTCGCGCATCAGCCTGTCCTGGCGGAAATCGAACTGCGTGAAGCATGCGGGGCACGCGACGAGGAGGAAATCCGCCCCAGCCGCGCGCGCGTCGCCAATCTTTCTCGAGAGCATCGCGTCGGATTGCTCTTTGCCTTCCACAAGGCTTAAGTTTCCGCCGCAGCAGGACATTTTGGACGCATAGTTGACGCTTACGCCGCCGAGCGCTTCCACGAGCCTGTCGAGAAGCGACGGGTGCAGCGGGTCGTCGAGCTTCAGGGCCGACGCCGGGCGCAGCATGTTGCATCCGTAGTGGACGGCGACCTTGAGCCCCGCGAGGCTGCGCTTGGCTTCTTTCCTGATCCGGGGGATGCGTATGTCTTCGTCCATGACCCCGGCGATGTGATGGACTTCGATCTTGCCCTTGAACTCCAGGCCCACTTTGGCGAGCTTCGCGTTGATCTCGGCGGTCTTGGCCTTGTCGGCCTTCAGGGTTTCGAGGGCGGCCTTAAGAGTGGCGAAGCAGCCATTGCAGACGACCATGATGTCGCGCCCCTCGCGCTCTGCGAGGGCGAGGTTCCTCGCGGCGGTCAGAAGGTACTTCTCGTGGTTGTCGTCGGCGACCACGAGCTTCTCCGGGCAGCAGGTAGTGCCCTCAAGATCGCTGGACAGGATCTCGAAGTGCTTAAGGACATCGCGCGTCGCCTTCTCGATAAATGGCAACTGGGCCGGAATGGTGCAGCCCCAGAACATCTTGTAGTGCTTCTTCATATTGCAGTCCTTTCCCCTGAAGAAAGGATGAATCCCCTACCTCAACCGCCCGGGAGCGGTACTCTGCTTATCTTCTCTTTCCCCTGAGGAAAGGAAGGCTCAGAACCCTCTAATTCTACCCACTCAGACAGGCTAAATCAACGCGGCGCGAAGCCGCCCGATCTTTTCCGAACGCGAGTGTTTCCGCTCCGAAACAGTCGTCGGCTCCGCCCCACGATCGGGGCCATGTCCGCATAGGCATTTACGCGAACAAACGACTATTGTGCACGCGAATGTTTCGGGGTGATTTCGCGGGCTTTAATTCAGGATTACATTTGCGACGGTCCGCGGGCTAATGTCTCAACCCATTGGCGCCGTGGGATTTAGGCCAATACGACTTCGACGTTCTTCGCGCCTCGGCGCGAGAGCGTGAACCGTCCGCGAAGGCGCTTGCCGGACGCGGCCCGGCCGACGACCTCGTAATCGCCGAAGAAGCATCGTGCCGCGGCGCAACCGCTCCCATCGGCGACAACGGCCGCGTCAGTGCCCCACCGCCCTCCGGGGCAGAAGGACTCTACGAGCCAGTTGTAGAGCGGCTTGGGCGACATGTCGCTGCGGACGAGCCCTGCCGGAGCGCCCTGCCACGCGCCATCGTCGCTGAAGTCCCACCAGGTGATTGCCTCGACGGCCGGATGGCTGAAGAGAAGCGTGTAGAGCCTCTTGCCGTACGAAAGCTGCGCGGCCTCGCCCCTCTTCGTCGTCCGCCAGTCTGTGTGCACCGCGTGCCAATCGTTGTCATCCTCTGCCTTGAGCCGTCCGGAGAGCACCGTCGTCTCCGTGAAGTGGAGCGGCAGCCCAAATCGCGCGTATGTCTCGCACGTGTCCCATAAGCGCTGGAGGGGCCAAAGGACTTTGTGCATATGGCTCTGGATGCCTATTGTGTGAACAGGCGCATCCGCCCTGATGAGCGCCTTCACAAGCGCTTCGAACTGCGGCGAGACATTGAAGTCGTTGTAGAGAAGCACGGCCCTGCCGTTCGCGCGATGCGCCAATCGCAATGCCTGGGCGACGCATGAAGCCGCGCCGCGGGACTTGATCCACCGGCCGATTGCGTTGTCGAACCTGTGGCTGACCGTGGCTTCGTTGACGACGTCCCAGATATCTATCAGGCCGCGAAACTCGGCGACTATATGCCGGATGCGTTCCTTTTGCAGGGCGATCACCTTGGCGTCGGAGAGTTCCGCCGCCCAGGACGGGAACACCTCATGCCATGTAAGCGGGTGCCCCTTGGCGATTATGTCGTTCTTGCGGCACCAGTCGGCCATCGCGCGAAGCCTTTCGGCAGCGGGCGCGCCCTTCTCGCGTTCGTATGAGCCCCAGTAGAACGGCAGCGTGGCGTAGTTCATAAGCGCCGCAAAGCGCTCGTTGTACTCCCGCTGGAGGCCGCGATCCTTGATATTGCCCACGCGGAACGCATTCGCGCCGAGCTTGAACTCATGCTTTGCGAGCCTTACGCGTCCCTTGAAGCCGGGTATTGCCTTGCCGCGCGGAGTAACAAAGGTCAGATTGGCCTCCGCCATCCTATGCTTGGCGATGCGTTCCTCGGCCGAAAGGACAAGTCCGTTCTCTTTCATGCGTCCGCCTCCGTTCTCATCGCTATCCGATCTTCGTCTTGCCTGACTTGAGTGCGCGTTCCTTACCGCTCCATACGAATGTACCCTTAACGCCTGCGGGCAGCGTCACCTCTCCTGTCAGTTTGCCGTTCTTCCGACGAAGGGCAACACTCACTTCGCCCGCCGGATGCGGCATACGCCCCTCTATCCACGTAATATGCTCCGGCAGCATCGGAGCTATGCGAACGCGGGAGAACCCGGGTGCATCGGGCCTTATGCCGAGGAACGTCGCGTAGTAGTGATACAGGGGGTGTGATGCCCAGGCGTGGCAGTCGGAGCGAGAGGGTTCCGGCTGCTCCAGAGTCGTCTTGAACCCGAGCCGTTCAAGCCCAAACCACATATCGAGCCGCTCCATCAGCCTGGATATGTTTCCAATGCGATAGAGCGCTTCGAAAAGGTAGTGTGAGAAGTAGATCGTCGTGCGCTGGAGGTCCGGCGCTTCGACGAGTCCTTTGGCGACACGCCTCGCCTTGTCCTTCGGAAGGAGGCCTGAGATTATGGCCAGGCACTGGGCGTGCTCGCTGAAACGCTCATGCGCGAGGTCGTCGGCGATCATGCCGCGCGGGGAGTCCCAGAAATGCTTCAGCACCGCGCGCATCACGTTTGCGGCAAGCGTCCTGTCGCGCTTCGCAAGAAGACCCTCGCCGAGGTCGGCCTCTATCGAAGCCTTTGCCTGGAGTGCGAGGAGCAGTTGGAGGTTGAGAATGCTCGAAATGCCGAGCGCCGCGTCTTTGGGCATCCCCGCGTTCCAGACGGGCTTATCCACCCAATCGACGTAGTTCCATCCGGTAGGGGCGCCCATGAGGCCGTCTTCACGGATAAGAGCGTAGAACGCTTCCATGCATGAGCGTACGCCCGGCATGCGCTTGCGTATGAACTCTTCGTTTCCGCGCCACATCCAATAGTCGCGGACCATCATCATCCACCAGAGCGAGAACGGCGGAATGATCTGGGCCACGTTGCACGGGTAGCACGAGCGCGTGAAACCGGAAAGGCGCCGCGAATCGTCGAACATGGTGACAGCCTTCGCCGGCAGCCGGTCGTCGTGGGTCATGCAATAGGTCACGAGGACCTCCAGGCGCGTGTCGCCGGCGTACATGAGCTGCTCGTAGTAGGGGCAATCGAAGTAGGTCTCGTGCGAGCACATCTGGAGCGTCCGAAGTGCGATCGGCGTGACTTCCTCGAACCGCTCATCCGAAGCGCGGAAGGAGCCTTCCATCTTCACTGGATAGCCGGTGGCGCTAAACGTGAGGGATTCGAGGAGAAGGGGCTCGTCGGCGGTTGTGACGACTATCTCGACGTAGCGGCCGGCCGCCCACCAGAGCGGGGTGAACTCACGGCCGTCGCCGCCGTCCGGGAGGAATTCGTCGCCGGGGCCGCGAAAGTACTTGCCTTCGATCCCGTCGCGATTGCCTTTCTCGTACCCCTCTGTCTTGAGGAAGAGGGCCTCCGCCCAGCTAACCTTTATGCGCGTGCCCCTTCCGCCGGACACGCGGAGCACCGGATACGCGCAGTAGTAGTTGTCGAGGTCGATTACCGCCGTTCGCACTGCATGAGGGGGGATCGTAAGTGCGCTGCCTTTGGCAAGCCACGCGTCCCAGGCTGGGACCTCGTCCGCGATATTGTCCTGCGCAGCGACAGGGTAGGGGGAGGCTTTCGCAGCGAGATGACGCACCCTGCCCGCGCGCTCGGACGTCTCGCGCATTGGCGCAAGTGTGGCCGGCGTCATGAGCCAGTAAGGCGGAATCTGATTTTTGAGGGAGGCCGACATGCCCTGGACTATTGCCTTGGCGGCTACCCAACCTGCTCCGGCGCCGGTCTGCCACCCCCAGGGGAACCTGGCTCCGTCGATGCGCACGCGCGCGCCTACCCAGTCGACCGGCATGTACTCAAAGCCGTCGACGAGCATGACCTCCCAGGGAGCGACCCCGGTGGAGAGCCGTTCGTGCCAGTCTCCCTCCGCCGCGAAGAGCAATCCCGGCCGCACGGAGATCTGCGCGACCGGGGCGACGTCACCAAGCCACCATGAAAGGGCGGCGAAGACATGCTTTCCGGGGGAGAGTTTCTCTTCGTAAGTCTCAAAACGCCAGTGAAGCACGTCCCCGCGCTCGGGCCCGCGTCCGAGCGGCTTACCATCGAGATAGAGGTGATAACGGTTGTCGGCCGAGACGCGGAACCGCACCTTCGAGGCCGCGGCACACTCGAAGTTGAGCCGGAACACGGCGACGGACGCCGCCTTGAGCGGCCTCTCCGGATGGTCTACCCACGACGCAGGCCAGTCGCCCAGCTTAAGCCACTCCCAGCCAAGGTCCTTGCCGGAGTACTTTGAGAGATCGATAAATGGATCACTGCCAGCTACCCGCCCCATGTATGCCCCTTTCGCACAATGCAGAATCGTTGATCGAACGCGATACGGCAAGCATATTGCGGCGGAGCTAAATGTAAATAGGTCTTGCGGAATGGGATTTCATAGTTGCGAGAAGATTGGTGAGGGCAGTGGGATTCGGACGCGAAGGGCGCCCTCGACGCTCTTCCGGCACATGCGATACGGGTTCCGCGCAAGTCCTTGCGATATCAGGCGCTTGCAGCAATCCATCCAACCCATCACCGGGCGAAAGTTACTATACCTTTAGCACACAGGAAAGACGCTACTGAACACCCGGACCATGCAGCATTCAGAACCAAACGCAGCCCCGATGTCAATATCCTGATTACAGCGGTCAGAGAGAGCAGTATGTCTGACAGTACCGAAACTGCTGTGGCTGGACAGCTTTGCGCTGGACAGCAATAAGAGCCTATTTCAGTAGGCTTCGTGAGCGGCGTTGCGAGCGCCCGCGGGCCGAATGCAAGGAACGATGACGAAGGCTTATCCGGAGATAAGTCGAGGAAGAG
>Ga0315282_10008326_pt1 | contig 16816 bp, 17 predicted proteins | sample YL17G07_20_MG_FD_203693 | JGI IMG/M metagenome (GOLD analysis project Ga0315282, IMG submission 203693) | Sediment microbial communities from Yellowstone Lake, YNP, Wyoming, USA - YL17G07_20 | ecosystem: Environmental > Aquatic > Freshwater > Lake > Sediment | place: USA: Wyoming | collected...
TTGATAGTGTTAAGAGAAAATTTGAGGATAAAGATAGAAAAATGTCTTATATAACTTTGGTAAGGTTGAAAAGATGAAATTAATATCTTTCTATATCGATGAAATTTATGTCAAAGTAGAAAAAGTTTAAACGATATCCAAGTTTAACCTTGACTTTTAAATGTTTTATGCTAAATTTCTGCTAAACTAAAATTTAGCCTACTTAGTGGGCTGCACCTCCTCCTCCACCTTCCTCCTGACCCTCGGCATCCTGTAGACCGGCTGCACCTCCTCCCTTGGCACCATGAAGGGCGGCTCCCTGCCCTCTATGTCCAGGGCGACCCCCACCACCTTGCCCGTCTTGGCGTCCACCATGACCACGTGCTTGTTCGGGGAGCCCGAGAACTCCATGTCGAAGACCTTGCCAGAGCTGGAGAACCTCTTCTGGTCAGTTGTCCTTACGGCCCACCTGAGCTTCACACCCTGCTCGGTGCCCACCTTAAATTTATTTAGCAGGGGAACCGCTGTCCTGTACGCCTCCTCGATGCTCATCGTTTTGCTCTCCTTTTTGTGCCAGACGGTGAAAAGCACCGCGAGTATGCCCGACAGAATCAGGAAATACTTCAGCTCTATGTCCAGCCACTTCTGCGCCCAGGCAAGGGCGAGGCTCGCCAATATTAAAAACCCGAATATAACAATCCAGTTATCCTTCAATATCTTTTCTATATCCATATCTACTCAACCTCCATATGATAACTTGCTGGAGCCGTTGAGAAGCCAACCTTTGCGTTGTCCATATCGTCCCACACTATCACATGCCTGAAGTCCTCGGGTATTATGCCCTGCGCCTTCGCGATCTTCACGAGGGTGTTGAGCTCGTCTATTTTTTTCATAACTATGCTTGGCTTCTTGCGTCTTATCTTTGCTATGATTTCTAAATCTGTACCCGAAATCATACCGAAGAAGATGAATGACCTTGCTTGATTCAGCGCCTCTGATGGTATTTGACTCAAGTTCTGTATCATTCCCACACAATATATTCTCCTTTTTCTTGCACTAACCGGAATAACTTGTTTTAGTATCAAAGTCTTACAACTTGGGTTTTCTCTGTTTGGCAAACAAAATGCGCCAGCGTCTTCAAAAGCCATTATTATTCTCTTCCCTATTCTTTTATAATTTTCATATATCTTCCTTACAAGCACGGAGATGTATGTTGAGTGGTAGGACTTCTTGCCTATGTCCTCGTCGAGGCACACAACAGGGAAATATCCGTCCCTCAGCGCGCCTATTATGTCAAAAGGATAATCGCTGCCTATGACCCTCTGGGACTTGAGCAGTATCAGCCTCCTCACGAGGGTCGCCTGCGTCCTCTCAGCAAAGGGCTGCAGCTTCGCCCCCCTCGGCAGCAGCCTCTGCAGGATCTGGGTGGCGTTCACGTGCGAGACGCGCCATATCAGATTGTCTATGCTCTTCGGCACGCTCTCCTCCCTCCACACCGTCAGCAGTATCTGGGCCTGCGGGTCGTCCTGCGTCAGGCCCAGCGCGGTCAGCATGTCCTCGACCTTCATGTCCTTTATGTCAATCTGGAAGACCCACCCTTTTGGTATATTTTTTTTCCTCAAATATGCCGGGAATAGGGGTTTCACAGGCATTCCCCTCGGTCTTCTCCATGGTGGAAGAATATCCAAAAATTTTTCCTGTATTGGTTTGTCACAGTGGATGTATTCATTCTTCACATCAAAAACGATACAAGCATAACCGTTATTAATAGCTGTATCTAATATACCATGAAAACAAAAACTTTTACCCGACCCGGTTCTAGAAACAAAGAGCCAAATCCCGCCCGCCGTCGAGAAGTCCAGATAAATCGGGCTGGTCCTCGAGTACCCGACTATCAGCTTCCTCTCCTCCACCACCTCGCCAAAACTGTCATGTTTCACCTTCCTCTGGAAAAGCGGGGAAAAAAGGAACGGGATGAAGTCCTCCTCCTTTCTGTATATCCTCCTCTCTATCCTTTCGCTCGGTATGAGAATGTGCGCTGTCGGCGTGTACCCGAAGGCCAGGGCAGCCCTCGCGGAGACCCCCCTATTGTTGAGAACTTTCCTCAGCAACCCCAACACCCCTCTCCTTGGCCTTCATGTACTCTGGGTCGCCGACCTTCCTCCCCCAGTACGTCCTGTAGGCGGCGACCTGCTTGGTGTCCTTCCCTATTATCACCGCTATCTCGCCGTCGTTCTTGCCCTGCTTGTGCAGATCGTAGGCGGTCCTGCACCTGTCCCTGCCGAAGCTCCTCACGCCCTGCACCTGCATGCTCTCCTCGGGCGAGAATATGTACTTCTCGTATTTCTCCGTCCCCGCCCTCAGCAGCTCTATCAGGAGCATCACCTTGGGTATGAAGTAGCTCATTATCTCGATTATGTCGGCCTCGAGGTTTATGTGGTCGACCTCTGTTAGGTCGTATATCTTCTCTGTTTTTTCATTCTCCTTCTTCTTTTTCTCCCACACTGCCTTGAAGAACTTGTTGAAGTACGGGTGTATGCTGAGCTTGGTGAAGAGCCTGTTCAGGTAGTCGTTTATGTCGCCGAACAGGTGGAAGTAGTCCTTTCTCAGGCTCGGCCCCAGGAGCTTTATGTTCTCGCTCGTTACCTCCATTTCCAGGAAGCTGTTCAGCTCCTCCTGCAGGTTCGCCGAGAGCAGCAGCTGCTTTATCCTCTCCTTCTCGGGCAGCTCTACCCTTTCCTCGAAGATCGACTCGGACTCTTCCTCGTTACCCACTCTCCTCACCCTCCTCCTCGCTCGTTGTCGGCATGAAAGCCTCGGGTGGCAGTCCCGGCGAATAAGAGACAGTCGGCCTCGTCCTTGCGGGCTCCGTCGACTTCAGTATCTTCTGCAGCTCCGCAGCCACGGTGTCGGAGAGCTCCTTCCTGCTCATCTGCGACTCGCTTATCCTGTAGTTGAGAGTCGAAATCATGCCCTTGAGCTGCTTTATGACGTTGTCCTTCTCTATGAGCCTGTGCGTCATCTTCGAGTAGTCGTCCGTCTCCAGTAGGACCGGGTTGCCCTCGGAGTCATAGCTATGCGAGCACATGACAAAGTTGCCGGACTTCAGCTGGAAATAATTGTCAAGCCCTATTATCGCGTCCGCGGGCATCGTCCTCTCTATCACTCCCTGGCTGACGGAGAACTCCCTCATAAGAACCACTCCGGCAACGCCGCCCAAAAGGACCATCGCCATAACACCCGTGAGGCCGTATACGAGCCAGCCGAGAAAACCGCTCAGCGCTATGATGGCGGGGATTATCAAGAGCTCTGCCCCCACGTTCTTCTTGAGGTAGAGAGTGACGTTGTTCGTCTGGGGATCAATATCCAAATCCAGTATCGTGAAAATCTGGCCGTCGGCAAACCTTATCGATCGCGTTTTCTTGGCCCTGCGTAGAACTCGAGGCATATTTATACTATCGTGTTTGTTTAAATATAAATCTTATCCTATCCTGTTTGAGTAGTTTTCTTTGGATTGTGGGCTTTATTAGATTTATAAATTCTTTGATTTTTTTGTGTCCATATATGTAGGCACATAGAACATTATATTCTTTGTTACTAATCCTAACATTTTCTGATGGTTGTAATCCTAAAACTTTACATACATTAATAAAAAGTTGAATATTTTTAGGATTTTTATTATAGAAGGAAAGCGTGTGATATTTTTTATATTTTTTATCTATAGATAAATTTCCTTCAGAATCCCATAAACCTCTTAATAATCCAATTAAAAACTCTTTTGAAAAGGTTTGTAAATTATTTAATAGATAATCAATATTTTTCTTTTGAATCATATATTCATAAAATTCTTTATTATTAAAATTTACACAAAATTGTCTCTTACTAATACCACTCCTTTTTCCAAATTTATATATATGTGGTTTTGTTTCGTAAACAATACCTTTAATATTAGAAAAATTTTCACCAACCCTGAGAAATTCTTTAGCAAAATCCTTATCTGTTGTATTCAAACCAAAAGTATATTTTTGAATTATTCCTCTTCTTGGAATTTTTCTTTCCTTTTTCCAATTAATTAAATACCCATCACCTAATAAAACACCAATTAAATAGCCCAACTTCTCTTGATTAGTAGAAGGATTGAACCCAAACTCCAACTCACTTATTAATTGACGATATTTTATTTTATGAGCACTTAACCATGAACAAATATCTAACCTTCCAAGTTTTCTTAAGTTTGGATGTGGATTGTTTTGTTCTAATATAATTTTATGAATTTCCAACTTAATTTTTTCAAGATTCCATTTTGTTTTTAATCTTGAAAGATTCCTATTCCTTTCCTTCCAAAATTCGGAATTTTTTATACTTTCAAACCATTTCATATGATTTTGTTTCCAAAGAGAATATGCATTTGGATTGTTTTCTTTCCAGTTTTTCCATTGTTCTTTATTCATATATTTTATATTGGTTTTAAAAGGTATATACTTTATAATGACTTTAAATTACCTTGTAAATCCACCATTCGGAATATAAAATGTATGACATCAGCACAACCACAAGAACGACTGTGAGGAGCTGGAAGAACAGCAGCATCCCCTTCGTCTCGGCGAAGGACTTCTCGTCGATCTTGATCTGCTCCAAGTCCTTGAGCATCGTTATGGGCAGGGGAACATATACTTGGCTTGGGGTTGTTAAATTCACGTCGAAGTCGCATTCCAATTTATATTTTGATTCCGCCAAGGTCTGTGCCTCGAACGGGTGGAATTTGCAAGAGAGTAGACCTGGAATGTTCACCTCGAAGGGTGGCATGAAAGTCAGGTTCAAAATATAGCCTTGGATCCTCACAATTTTCGATGTGTTTGTCACGTTGACAACCAGTGTGGTGTTGTCAGCCGTCAGTGTTATGTTTTCCTGGGCGTTGGCAGAGGAAACAATTAGGATAAAAAAAAAATTGACGATGCTGCAATCAATTTTTTCATATCGCATCAACAAACTCTATTATTGTATAATTGCTCGCTATCGGCTCTAGCATGCAATCGAATGCGCCTTGCTTTGTTCCAATCACGGTGAGCGTGATGTTTCCTGAATCTATCTTCGAATCTATGGGTGTAGTGCCATTCAAATCCAAAGGCTTTGATGCTGGAAAATCGTTTGACTTGAATTCTAACTTCGCAGAGATGCTGTCCTTTCCAAGGCACACGACAGACACATTCAAGTTGTACGGCTCTATTGTCTCGTTCACCACGGCCAGAGTTTTTGTCTGCGTTTCACCTATTTTCATCATGTCGAAGTCGAGCGCATTTATCACACTGACATACGCGACAACGGCACCGCTGAACACAACCGCGCCCACTATGCTCGTGAGTAGCAAAAACCAAACCGGAACGTTAAGTAGCAGCTTCTTCATTTTCTCCCTTCCTCGCTTCTTCCCTGTTCTCCGCCTCGGGCTCTACCTTCGTGGGTTTTGCCCTCTTCTCGCAGTATGTTTTTGTGTAAAAATATGAAATTGCTGCCCCAACAGTGAATCCTGCAAAAAACCCGATGAGCAGTAAAAATATTTCCTCCGTTTATTTCACCTTCTTCCTCTCGTCCTTTTTCAGCTTCATCCTCAGCCAGTCGTAGACTATCATAGCGGCAAAACCAACGATAACTCCAACAACAAAACTTGCGTCGTCAATCAACATTTCTTCTCCTCCAGGGCATTTTCCAAGACTTTTATCAAAAATTCTTTGATGGTGATTTTGTTCTCGAAGCAGTATTTGTCGAGTTTCTCCTTCAGTCCGTCGGGGATGCTTGTGACAAAGAGACTTGCCATATATCTTTATATGTGAATATGAGTATATAAAGCTATCTCTTGCATCCCCTGAGTTCCCGACTCGAATCATTTATCTTGAAAAGCCTCTTGATTCTTTTCAGCATTAGTATGATATGGGTTTTCAGGTTTAAATCGACAATTTTATTTATTTCTCCAACAATTGTTGGATTTTAAAGAGAATTAATTCTTTGTTTTTAAGTTCGTCTTCCCACAAAACCAGGCACTTCCATCCAAATTTGGCGAAGTGCTCTATTCTTTGCTTTTCATATTCTTGCCATGATTGATAACTTCTTTTTTTCCTTCTAATGGATTTTTCTTTTTTATTACTTACTTCTATACAAATTTTCCTTCCATTGTTTTCCACAAAATCGGGATTTTTAAATTCAATGATTAAGGAACCATTCCCACAATAAGTAAAAGGTAAATTGTTTTCATTGAAAAAAGCAATAAATTTTTGCTCTAACTTGGTTGGTTTTTTATGCATCTCTTTAAGAGAATTTTTGATTACTCTTTCCCTATATTCTTTATTTTTCCACAATTTTTTGACTCTTTCGCTAGTGAATTCTGTTTCTGGTGAGAGATGATTCCCTTTTAAAATGGGTTTAAGCCATGTTATTTTACCTTCTCTATATAATTTTCTTTTACCTTCTGATATTTTTGGATATTTCTTACCCTTTTTTGCTAAGCTAAGCTTTTTTCTATGCTCTATAGAAAATTTTTTATCTTTCCAATAAGGTATTCTACCTTTTTCATATGACATTTTAATAGCCTGAGATAATTTTGGGTAATGTTTACCCATTCTCACTTCAGACATTTTTGGGAATTTCCTACCCTTTCTTGATAACCCTATTTTCTGTTTATGCTCCTTTGAAAAGTGCTTACCCTTCCAATACCCTTTACACCCTTTTTTGAAAATCATCACAATAACCTACATTTAAAACATATTTTTTTCTTTAAAACATCTTCATTAGTTGTGGATGTTATTTTTTTACATTTTTTACAAACAAATAAAGTTTTTTTTCATAACATTATTTTATAAAAATAAAGTATTAATACTTTATTATTACAATAAAGGTGTAAGAATTAAAACTAACAATATTGTCGCAACGTAGAACTTGGTGCCGTAGAGCCTGTACTTGTCTCTGAGCCTCATCTGCTTCTTGTGCAGGTAGTAGAGCAGAACTGCTGTCGGGACGAGCACGATCAATATCTTCGGGACCCCGAACACGGGCATGAATATCGCCATGACATAGCTCGCCGTGAGCATGTTCAGGCGCGAGGTGGCGATTTCCCCGCCGTAGCTCGAGCTGATGTCCCTTATCAGGTCGTTCTGCGCTATTGAGTTGTACACGTCCACGAGCCAAGAGGGCACCTCCACCACCCTCACGTTGACGAAGGCCTCGCCCATCTTCCACCCGAGCCTGTCCACCGTAATGCTTATGGCGAAGTCCTTCTTGGGCAGCTCCGCGGGCAGGCTCATGTTCACCAGGACGGTCCTGGTCTCGTTCACCCTGAGCCGCAGCCTCTCCGGCATTCTGACGTACTCGGTCTTGTCCGCCCTGAGCGAGAGGTCGAGCCCCGTCTCGCCGGTGTTGGTTATGTCGAACCTCAGCGTCGTGTTGTACTCCTGGTAGAGCGGCTTGTAGACGGTTATGTTGTACGGCTCGATCGAGATGTTCTCCCTGAACGCTACCGGGTACATACCACCGGCCACGTACTCGGTGACCCTCTCGGAGACCGGGCAGCTTATGCCCACCTGGCACGTCCACTGGCCGAGCACTGACAGAAATGATTGCATCGACAGCAGCGGGTTTCTGACAAAGGAAGCTAGTCTTGTCGATGCTGAAGAAAGCGAGAGAGACATGCTTGATATTCTGTCATATATTTTTGTAACTATGGTTGAAGATGACGTTGAAACATATTGGGAAATTGTTCTTGCAAAAGAGGATAATTTGGAAGCTATGGCTGATAAAGAAAAATACTGTGATGTTAATCTTGTAAATCCTACTATTCTTATAGCTAAAGCGTTAATAGAAAATTGTTGCTCTATTAATTTGAATATATTTGCTATTCTTGCAGTTATAATATTTAAATTAAATGATTGAATTATGTTTCTTACGAATGATGATAGTTTTTGAGTTATAGTTGTTAGTTGAAAGCTTGTTATTATTTCTCTAGTTGCCGTACGTATTCTTGCTGCTGTTGCTGATAAAGAAAAGGAGGTAGTTAATTCTCTGTAAAAGTTTGATAGCTTGGTTGTGATTGTTTGCAATAAAATATTCAATTGAATATTTCTGGCAAAGAAAGATAGCTTAGTTGCAATGATGTTCAAGCTAAGGCTTTGTTGGATTGTTTTTGGGATTGTCAAGAACTTGCTTACAACAGCATTCAAATTGAAACTTTGTTGAACCAATTTTGGCAATGTTAGGAATTTGCTGATGATGGAACTCAATTGTAAATTAGCTAAAGATGTTCTTATTGTTAATAATATTTTTGTTGATATTAAAGACAATGAAAAACTACTGCTGATTGATTTGAAAAATATTTGGAATTTTGTTGTTATTGATTGCAAGGAAAATGATTGAGAGGTTTGCTTGAGGAGTGTTATGGCTTTGGAAGCGACTGACTGCAATGATAAAGATTGCGTTGTTGCTCTTGTTAACGACAAAAGTTTTGACGGTGTGCCACTCACTGAGAAGGATGAAACTGGTTTTCTTACTGCGTTCAATGTTTTTACTGAAATGCCTGAAAGAGACAGGGATTGCGAGATATTTCTGGCATAGGTTTGAGCCGATGTTTCTTCTGCTCCTATTGAATAGGTTGGTTCTGGGTCTGGGTACACCGTTTCCGTGACGAATATGTCATCAACATAGTCGACCAGAGACCCGCCATCCGACACGAAAGCGACAGCGTCGTATCTTGACGGTGCAGAGTTGGCGTGCGAGGCCATGGCGACCCTTACCCAGTCGGTCCAGTTGTACATGGACCCGCCTGCCCAGAGCAGCCCGTTGTTGGTGTTGTTGTGGAACCACCTGAACTTCTGCCAAGTGCCGTTGCTAACAGGCTTCACGTTCTGGTAAACGTTAGAGAAATACTGCGAAAAATTGTAAGGAGAGTCGGCACGGATGAACACCCTGAAGCATGGGTCAGAGCTTGCCTGCGCCGTACATCCGAACCCGAAACCGCCACCCTGGTTTGCTCGGTTGAGCTCGTACATCTTGAAGTATATGAAGTTCTTTGACGAGTTTGTGTATGTCTTCGAGGCGAAAACGTTACCACCAGCGTTTGCGTTGGCACAAGATTTCCCGTTTATGGTCACGGCTGTTGAGGGAGCGAAAGTGCTGGTACCATAAGTAGTCCAGTCTGAAAGGTCTTCGCAGTCCTCGAACAAGGGGAACGTGCTTGCTCCGCTGCTTGCCGAACTTGCGGGAGTTGTGTTCCCGTAATAAACATAGATTGTTGAATAAGAGCTTGCTGGAATTTGAGCAACTTTAACCCAAGCAGAAGCCCAATTGCTGTTTGATTTGCTTTCAACCCAGTAAGGAATTTCTGTTTCTGTAGCATCTGTTGAATTATACCAAGTAAATCTTATATCGCTGAAATCTGTTTGCATATCAGTATCATAAGTCAAATTTATTGCAACTTGATAGTTTGTTAGAGTGTTAGCATTAGCTGTGTTGTTTATTGTTATTGCTCTTCTGTACTGCCATTGAGAAGACCACCATAATGCATTAACTTTATTAATTTGAATGAAAAAAATTAAACCAAATACTATTAAAAATAGAATTAATTTATTCATTATTAAACACCTTTATTTTATTAACTACATTTTCAATATTTTCTAATTCTTTTTCCCAAATTATTAGTGTTGAAAAACCATATTTTTTGTAGTATTCAATTCTATCATTAGGATTGTCGTTTTTGTGCCAGTAATTACCAAATAACTCAATTATTTTCTTCTTTCCGTTACAATTTATAAAATCTGGATTAAATCTACCTATAAGAATTTCCCCATTTCCAACATATTTCCATTCATTTGGAAAATTAGTCTGGAGAATTGAATAAAGCAATTTCTCTTTTTTATTCGGTCGTTTTATTAATGATTTAATTGCTTTTTTTCTTTGTTCAGGGTTATTATTAAATTGAGTTTTTATTCTTCTGGAGTCAAATCCTACTTTAAAAAGATTTTTTTGCTTTCCTTTCTCTACCATTTGTTTATGAATTAGAGAAAGTTTTTCTTTATATTCTTTTGGTAACTTTTTACCCTTATTCCAAGCATTCCTTCCTTTGAGTGATTGTCTCATTTTTTCTATTATCTTTTCTTTTAGTTCCGGATTTTTAGACCAAGGATTTTTTATAAAACCATGCGGATGCTTTTTCTGCCATTCAATAAAGCATTTTTGAGAACAAAATTTTCTATAATCATGAGTTGGTATTACTTCAAATTTATTTTTACATTCCTTACAGATTTTTAATATATTGGGTTTCCAAAATGGGCTATTTTCACCTCTCAAAGTATTTTTTCTTAGCCATTTCCAATAGCAATCATAAGAGCAAAATCTCTCCTTATATTTTCTTGAAGGCTTTACATAAAATATCTTTCTGCACTCTTCACATATTTTGGTTTGTTTTATATAATTTTTCCACCTATTTCCCATTATTCGTACACCTTCCCAGTATTTTTATCTATAATCACAATTTGACCATAAGAACCCCAACCGTTAGTAGTTCTACCTATTGGAACATCAAAAGATATTTTGAATCTTTTTGTCCCGTTTACTGTCTCTATGTCGCCGAAATCATCATACTTTGGGTCTGATTTGGGTATTTTTATCAAACCGTAGTCTGCGGAAACTTTATCTGGCTGTGTTATCAAAGCCATCTTCGTTGGCTTCCATTGATTTTTCATCTTCCACTCAGTCCCATTCTGATAAGTCTCGTTATAAGAGCAATCTAAAGTCGTATTGTCTATGTAAGAGCAATTTTTCTCTATTAACCTTGTATCATAAGTTGGAAAAGAGGTGTTTATCGCTTTCCACTCATAGAGGTAAAGATTACTAACTTTACTTAAATCAAAGCTCGTGTTGCTTATTATTATTGATAGGTTAAAATCTTTTGCTTCTGTTGAATTCAAGTTTTGGATTTCTACTAAGTATTCTTTGTGTGTTAGGCTATCGCCGATTAAAGTCCATCTGACATCGAACAAATCTTGTTGTGCTTTTACCAATTCATATCCTCGAAAAACAAGAAGAAAAATACTAAAAAAAACTAAAACCACTATGAAAAATTTAACTTCCATCAAGAAACACCTGTATTTTATTTAAACAAACTTCTTTCCAATTATCACAACACAAATCATCTTCATTTAAGAATAAATTTTTAAATCCGTACTTTTTAAAAATAGCATATCTTCTTTTTTCATAGTTTTTTGGATGTTTCGACTTATCTAAATATTGTAATTTTTTAGATTGTGAAATCTTGTTTTTAGTTTCTTTTGTATGATGTTTACCACTAAAATAACCCATATTCTCCACTAAGCAAATCTCCTTTTTCACGATTTTCACACTACCCTTAGCTTATTGTCAGGCCCCAAGTGACGTTGATTCTATCGTTTGTCTGCAATGTTACCGAAGTGAATGTCGTCTCTGCAAAGAGCTGATTTGTGAAAGTGTCGTTGTATAGACCAGTCGCATTCACTATCACGTTGTCGCAGGTAGATGTCCATTGGTATGTAACGTTCCAAGCGCCTGCTGTTCCTGTTGTAGCATATGTCCCTGGAGTTTTTGCCAAACCGCAGGTAGTCCACTCGCCCTGCAAAGTTGTGTCTGCTGCAGTCTGAGCTGCTGTGCTGTTTGCAACCGCAATTCTTGTTGCATTCATGTTTACTTGCTGACCTCCAATAACATTTTGCATCAAAGTTTTTCCAGCAGTAGTTATTAGGTTGTGAGTGCAACCCAAGTCGTGGTAACTGCCGTTCAAGGTTGCACCGACGCACACCATGCCGTTGTATTTCAATCCTTCTGTGCTGCTCACTGGGGTGTTTGATGTTAGGCTTAAGCTCAACCCCAGTATCAACAAAGCCACTACGGGTATTGCCAAATGTTCAAGTTTTATTTTCATTCAGATTCTCCCTTTTCCTTAATCTTGATTTAACTTTCAGTATAATAAACCTTACAATCCTGTAGGAAGTGTAGATTACACAGAAAATGACGAAGAGCGAGAAGAGGACGTCCCAAACCGTCAGGGCAGGGATCACCTCCACGCTCACCGCGTCCGCTATCGCTATATTCTCCACCATATTTATCCCATAAAGTATTTTATTTTTTCTAAATCAGATAATTTTTTCATTAAATCACCTAAGGGATGATTAATAAAATGGTAATAATACTAATCAATACAAACACCCAGCTCGCCTTCGGGAACCTGCGCCTCGTGAACCTCCACACCGAGTAGCTGGCCAAAACTGTCAGCCCCATTCCCAGAAACGGTATTTTCATTTCTTTGGCTCCGGGTATGCAGATGTCCGTGGACGCTGCTTGACAGATTTCCACATTTTTTATCTCCGGCGAAATATATACCCCGAACAATAATTTTGAGACCAGTTTGTCGTAGAGCTCGCGGATTGTCCCCACACCCCTCTGCACGCTTATGACAAACTTGCTCACCACACTCGAGCCCGTCGTTATCTCCCTCGCCCTGAGTCCGATCTCGTATGTCGAGTCGGGCACCTCCGGCACAGCGACATCAACGCTTATGTCGTCGCATATCCCCGGCTCGAGGATGAGGAAGTCTATACCGCCCGGCACGCCGTAAGCCGGTATCGCCTGGTAGAGGAACTTCTCCTCCTTGTACCTCACCATGCTTACCCACTGGCTGTACTCCCCGGTTGGCTCGAACTTGATCTTTATCGTTCTCGTGTCCTTGTTGCATATGTGGAAGCTCCTCTCGAACGTCCTGTTCGGGGAGATTATCACGTTCCACGTCTCCGGCGTCATGGTGAAGTTCGCTAGGGGTTGTGGAGCTTCACCGCCGCCTCCACCGCCCACAGGCCCGCCCGTGACCACCTCCTTGACCTCGACTGTTTGCGAGCTATTAGTGCACTGCTGCGTCTGGTAGCTGGAGTTCGCACAGCTGATGTTATATGCATATGTGTCCGGGGTCCTGTTGTAGGTCGATATCGTTATTTCGTATCTCTTGTTCGTGTCGATGTAGGACATGTCCCAGGTATAGCCGAATACCGTAACCCTGCACGTGGAGCCCGTCAGGATTGTGCTCTCCAGGTCTGTGTAGTTTGCCCAGATAGTCACAGCCTGCCCCTCCGCGTTTGTGATAGGATCGGGGGAGTCTCCCCAGTCCAGAGCATTTGTCTGCGCATAGTCGAAGTGGAGACTAGTTGTGTTGGCTTGGACATTGTTCGCGGTGTCGTTCACATAGATTTTCGTTATGTTTATCCTGCCTATGTCGTTCTGCGTGTCTCCCAAGTCGGTCTTGTTGACAAGCCTCGAGTAGTTCCCTGAGGCAGAAAGGGGCAGCGTGTAGTTCGCCTTCCCAGACGGCTTCTGTACCTCGGCCAAGACCGTGTCTATCCCGGCAAAGCCGTCGGTGGCGTTCACGCTCAGCAGGACAGTCTGGTTCATATTCGCATAGCTGTCGTTAACAGAAAAGGAATAAACTGTCGGCTTGCTCGAATCCATTTTTGCGTACTCCGTGTCGCTCAGAGTCCCAGTGTAGTTTGCCGTGTCTTTTACATACCCGGTGATGTTGTAAGCTGTCCCGTCGCCTCCGGTCAGGGCTGTCGTGTTATAAATGGTTTGGGTGGCCTCTTGGTCTGTCCAGCCCGTGATATTTGCTGTCAAAACTACTGTTGTAGAGACATTTGAATAGACTGTGAAATTTGCCGTGGCTCCAGACTGATACCATTTTGTCGCCGAACTGCCGTTCAAGTATAGGGTAACTTCCGCCGGTCTCTTATTGACTGTATAAACATAAAGCGATGTGGAGCCCCAATTATTACTAGTATCGTTCGCGTACCACCTGTAATTATAAGTTCCTGCTGGCAAATCGTTTTTGGTAATGTAATATTCGCTTCCTTGGTAGGTTGTTACTGTTGTGTTTGCCCCGTTCCACTCGAATATGATCTTGTCCACCGCTGCGTTGTCGGTCCACGTGGCGTTGAACTGGTAGGCCTGCCCCGGCGAGTATGCTGTCGGTGAAATTGGGGAGGTCTTCAAGTTCGAGTATTGCGGGGTGGTAGCGTCTGTTATTGTCACATAGTAAGTTTTTGAGCTCGATGTGTAGTTCTGGTTTCCATCGAAGTGGGCGGTGATGTTGTAAGTCCCCAGGGGCATGCTCATGTTCGAGATGTTGATCACGGATCCTGTCCCGCTCGCAAAATTGTTCCCCCAGCCGGTGGCGTTCATGTCAAGATACACTGTCAGGGTCGAGATGTTCACAACCCCGGTCAGGTTCGCTTCGGAGTACTGCGGGTATGTCCTGTCGGAGCTCGTGCCGTTCAAGTACAGATAGGTCTCGGCTGCTCCCTTGTTCACTGTCAGGGTCTCCGTGTCGCTGTAGCCCGTGTAGTTCGTCTGGTCTGTGATGTTGGCTTTGTAAACATAGACTCCTACTGCAGGCGAGTAGGCAGTGTTGTTCGTTATGCTACTATCGTTTCTATAAATCTGGCAGTTTGTCAGAGTTGCATCGTCTGTGCAGTATTGCGTCTGAGTTGTTGGATAGGTCACAGTCTGTGTTACTGGATAGACTTGGACATTTGCATTCTTCTTGTTTACTGTTAAAATTTTTTCATCCTTGCCAGAAGTGTAGTTTGTGCAACCAGCCGTGTAATAAGTGTAGTTGTACGCCCCCACCCCAAGGACTGTCGTGTCGCTCACAGAGCTTCCCACGGCGATCTGCGTCCCGTTCCTCAACAGAATGTAAGAGCAGTCGCTGTCACCGTTATTTGATTCGGAACCGGAATAGTCCGAAGCCGTTTCGTAAGTTATCGGTGTTGTTACCGTTCCTGTCAATACTGGTGGACTTCCATAAGTAACATTAATATCTGAAACTTGAATTTTTCCTGCTGTGTCTGAATGTAAAATTAAAGGAACATCACAATTCCCGTTAGCGTCCGGAGTGCAAGTTGATAAGTAAGAATTTATTTCTGAAGAAAAATTTGCTGTCCTGTTGTTTGTTTGGTTGAATTCTCCTGTGTAAGACCATTCTTTGTCGCCATCTCCAGAGGCATCGAGATAAGGAGAATTTGGATATCTTGTTCCTTCAAACGTTATATTCACTCCATTACAACTCAATACACCATTGAAATTCATGTAGTTACTGCCATATGGGCAAGACACAGGACCAGAGTTGCTATAAATGTCCCATTCACTATCCACCTCTGTGGTTGACCTATTAAAAACCATATGATAAATTGTTCCTGAAGATATACTGAAAGGTGTATCGAGGACTATTATATTTTTAATTGGAGCGTCATAACCAGAATTAGTAAAACTGCTCATGTTCACAGTGACAAGTTTGGTATCTGGTCCTGTACATGTTGTGTTGTCATAATCAGACACCTGACAAATATATATAGAAACATTATTTTTTGGGGAAGTGCTTAAATTATAACCATAAAAACTCACATTGTATAAAACCATTGGGGTCGAGATATTAAACCAAAATTTTGCGTACAGATGCGTTCCTCCAACATTACTTCCCCATCTCATCATGAAATTATTAACCGCTGTACAAATACTACCTGCAGTGAGATTATATTGTTCACCACCATTCACATACCCACTCAAATTCAACTTGGCATCTATTACTCTGCTTTGTTTAGGCAACCTTATCCATGTAGTTACATTTTCTGAAGTTGTAAATGTGAAATTCTTAGCAGTGGAAGAATCGTTTAAAGTATTTAAATAGTTCCATGCTAACACTGATTGTGAAAAAAATATCGAACAAATAAACAGTGTAGTGAAAAATATCGTTCTTCTCATTAATAAGACCCCATAAATTTTTTTATTTTTTCTAATAATTTGTCTTCATTTTTTAATTCGTCCTCCCACAAAACCAGACATTTCCAACCATATTTAGCAAAATGCTCTATTCTTTTTATATCCCACCCATCTGGATGCATAAATTTAACTTTATTAGCTATTTCTATACAAAGTTTTCTTCCATTATTCTCTACAAAGTCAGGATTTTTAAAGCCAATTAATATTGAACCATCACCACAGTATTTAAATGGTAAATTATGTTTTTGAATAAAATCAATCATTTTTTGTTCAAGAGAAGTCGGTCTTTTAAATAATCCTTTTAATATTGCTTTTAATTGTTTTTCTCTATAATTTTTATTTGCCCAATTTCTTCTTTTTGAATTCCTCATTTTTTCTTTAATTTCTGGATTTTGATATTGTTCTTTTTTTATGTCGCTCATGCTTCTTGTTTTAATATTAAATTCCCTAAACCACATTCCTACAGTTGAAATTGGAATATTTAAGAAATTTGATATTTCTTTTAATCCTAATTTTTTGTTCCAATATAATTCATGGAGAATAGAATTAATTGGCTTATTGAATTTTTGTTCTATTTTATATTTAGAAGCTTGATTTAACCATCTCTTTTTTTGTAATTTTGATATTTTTTCTTTAGTTTGGAGTTTAGAATGTCCTTGTTTAATAGCTTTTATTTGGTTATTTCTCCAATTTTCGTCTTTCCATTTCTCTTTTAGTGCTAAACTATCTTTTAATTTCGTCTCTTTTGTCCTAATATATTTTCCTTGTTTATTCATTTAATACACCTTGTGAGTGATAAGAGGATTGAGACGCATTGTTGGTTGTCAAAGTGTTCCAAGCATAGGCAGGCGAAAAGCTGAGCAAGACAAACAGAAACATTACCCCAATTTCTAAAAAGACTTTCTTCCTCATCTAAACCACCAGCCAAAAATGACAATCCCCATCAACACAAACACCACCAAAAAATAGGGGTTTATCTCATATATGACAAATGCACTTCCTATCAGCA
>Ga0315282_10008327_pt1 | contig 16816 bp, 14 predicted proteins | sample YL17G07_20_MG_FD_203693 | JGI IMG/M metagenome (GOLD analysis project Ga0315282, IMG submission 203693) | Sediment microbial communities from Yellowstone Lake, YNP, Wyoming, USA - YL17G07_20 | ecosystem: Environmental > Aquatic > Freshwater > Lake > Sediment | place: USA: Wyoming | collected...
CTACCTGTTCCCTCTCACTAACCATCCTGGCCGCTGTGCCGCTGTTCTACGCCCTTTTTCCCCCATCTCTTGACATCGTAACAGTGTTATGTTACGCTTCTGGCATCAGATGGAGCGACGACCGTGGCAGAGCGGGACGGACAACTGGAGGAGATCTCCAAGCAGGAGGCCCTGCGGGAAACGGGGATCTCCTATGGGCAGTTCTACCGGTGGAAGCGGATGGGGCTGATCCCGGAGGCGTGGTTCCACCGGCGCGCCACCTTCACCGGTCAGGAATCGTTCCTCCCCCGTCAGAGACTGCTCGAGCGCATCGCTCGCATCCAGCAACTCAAGGACCAGTACTCTCTCGAAGAGATCGCCGAGATGCTCTCCCCGGAGGTGACGGCCCGGCAGTACGCGCCGGAGGAGATCGCTCGCGCCGGGCTTGATGTCTCCGCCGTGCAGGCGGTGCGCCCGCCGGGCTCCGACGCGGCCGGACTGCAGTTCGTGGATCTAGTGTGCGGCGCGGTTGCCGAACGGCTCCGCCAGGCGGGAGGCCTCTCCGACCGGGAGGTCCGGCTGGCGCTGGCGACGGTGCGGGCCTGGTTCACGGCCCTGGCTCAGGCCGGCGGGGAGCGGCAGCTGGTGATCGCGCGACGGGAGGGGGCCGCCACCGCGGTTTGCTGCGTCGGTGAGTGCCGCTTCGATCCCGAGGCCAGGGTGGTGGCCTCCCTGAACCTGGAGCAGATCGCGGAAGAGCTGAAAGTGCGCTTGGACAAATATGGCGTGTGAAGCGAGGAGGTCGCGATGACGACGCAGCCGCGTGGGAGCGTGCACATATCGGGCTCTGGCACCGCCGCCGGCGGGTGCTATGAGGAGGTCACCATCTCCGGCAGCGGCAAGCTGGCCGGAGACGTGGAGGCCGAGCGCCTCCGCGTCTCGGGCGCCGCTAAGGCCCTAGGAAACGTGAAGGCCGGGACGCTGAAGGCTTCCGGGGCCTTCCGCGTCGCGGGCCAGGTGGAGGCCGAGGAGTTCCGGTGCTCTGGTTCGGCCAAGGTGGAGGGGGGCGCGCGCGTCACTGTGCTGCACGCCTCGGGCGCTCTCAAGGTTGGGGGCGACGTGTCCGGGAAAGAGGTGGAGATCTCCGGGGCGGGGACGTTCGGCGGAGACGTGGCTGCGGAGCACTTTCGGTGTGATGGCCGGGCCAGGGTCGAGGGCCTGCTCAATGCGGACACCGTGGAGATCATCTCGGAGGGCCTCTCGTCGGCGCGAGAGATCGGCGGCGGAGAGATCCGGCTGCTGGCCGGCGGCGGCGGGGGCCTTCTCTGTCGCTGGTGGCGCCGGGAGGGAAGCTTCGAAGTCGAGACCATCGAGGGCGATGACGTATACGCGGAGGCCACGAAGGCCGCCATGGTGCGAGGGCGAGGCGTGACGCTGGGACCGGGATGCAGCATCGGGACGGTGGAGTACAGCGAGTCGCTGCACCTCGATCCGGGCGCCGCGGTGGAGAATGCTACCTATACCGGCTCGGGGCCGACGCCCGAGGTCATCACGGGCGCGGTCACGCGTCCCGAGGGCTGGGCGAGGAGGCAGGGGCTCCCGCTGCACGGACCGATGCGGAACCCCGTCGTCGCCCTCTTGGCGGCGGCGCTCGGGTTGATCATCGCGGTGGTCGTGGTCGCCCTGGTCCTGACCGTGGTCCTGCCCGCGGTGGGCCTGGTGGTGGGACTGGTCCTCGGCCTGGTCGGGCTGGTGCTCCTGCTGGTGATCGTGGGGCTGCCGTTCCTGCTGCTGGGCGCCGCGTTCTCGCACCGGAGGCGAGGAAGAGGATAGGGGCCGAAGCTGGAGCCCACACCCGGGATCGGACCGGGGACCTTATCCTTACCAAGGATACGCTCTGCCAACTGAGCTATGTGGGCTCACACTACTCTTCGAGGCGGGGGCGATTTCGCCTCTTCCACGGGCCCTCGTGCTGGTGGGCGGGGAAGGATTCGAACCTCCGTAGGCGTTCGCCGGCAGATTTACAGTCTGCTCCCATTGTCCAGCTCGGGCACCCGCCCCCAAAGACAACGACAACCGCGAAGCGCACTCCGCGGCCAGCAAAATGGTAGCATTTCAGGTCGCCCGCGTCAAGATTCGGGGAGTGTCACCGGATCGGCTAAGCCCGGTCCGTCCACGCGATCCGGGTGAACGGCAGCCATCCCTGCTGCGCCGCTCCGGGTACGGGACAACCCGCCTCCCGCAGCATCGCAGCCACGTCCCGCGCCGGTTCGTTCCGCGATCCGCTGCCGTAGGAGCCGAGGATCAGCCGGCCCCCTGGCTCCACGCACCGCGCCAGCAGCCGGCGGAGGTACTCGGTGAGGAACGGCTCCGGAACGAACTCCGTAAGCGTGTAGACGTAACGGAACTGCCGCGGCGGAATCCACTCCCACGCGTTCGCCACCCAGAAGTGCGTGGCATATTCTGGGAGCCTCCGCTTCGCCAGGGCGATCAGCCCCGCTCCCTGATCGAGCCCATAGGGGGCAAGCGAGAGGCCCTTCTCCTTCCCCCACGCCACGAGGCAGGCGAGCAGGTATCCATTCGCGCAGCCGATGTCGAGCAAATCGCCGTCTCTGTCCACCGCCTCGAGAATGATCCCGCGCTCGGCCCGCCATCGCTCCGCGCCCCCGCCGTATCCGGATTGGCGAATGGGATCCTCCTCTGAGAGGTAGCTCTCTTCGAGCGCCGCCAGGCCGCGCAAGAAGTCGTCGGGAAGAGAGTCGTCTCTACGATCCATGGACGCGTTCCGCCTTAGTCTCAAGGGCTACTCTTGCCGCGTGCAGGTATCCCGTTCGTAGGCTTCCGCAGTTCCGGGCGCCAACTCAGCTTCCCTGCCTCCCGGCCCGGGAGAAAGGCGTGGGGAAACGCGCCCAGCTCGGCCGAAACGAAGTAGTTCCCGACCCGGTGACGCGGCTGCCGGGGCACCACTTCCGGCCCGCCGACGGCGTTCCGCTTCCCATGCTCAGTCTCGAAGAAGAGCACGACGCGGGACGGGTCTGCCAGCGCGTCGCGGCGCAGGCCACCCAGCGCCGCGTTGAAGGCATACCCGTGCGTCCTCCAGTCCGGTTCCGGACAGGCCAGAGACCAGGCTACGCGCCCCTCTGCTTCGAGCGCATCCGCCCAACCGGCGGCCGGAGGAAAGGCGCCGTAGCCCTCAACATACATGTCCATGGCCACCTGCATCTCAAGCAACTGCCGCTGGCACATCACTGACCTGAGCCCGTGGTTCACGAAGACGGCGAAAGGAGCCGCGAGCGCGAACAGCACCAGGAGCACGATGGCCGCCGTGCGGAGGCCCGAGGCGCGGCCCCGCCACAGCAGCCACGCGAGCAGCGCCACGGGAACGGTGAGCACCACCACGAACACCAAGCGGTCCTGCGGCCGGCTGCTCGGGAGGTAGCACCACAACGACAGGCCGTAGCCCAAAGCGAGCAGGACCGCCTTGGCGCGGCGCGGCCTCTGTCGTGGGAAACCGGTCTCGCGTGCAGGATTCCCCATCACTCCACCGGCGCCTCCAGACGCGGCGACCAGGCGACCCGGTACCTGTATGACTCCGTCAGACACACCTGCCGTTCCGCGAAGTCCACCATCCCGGTGAACAGCGTGCTCTTCCATTCGAGATGCCGGAGAGAACTTGCCCGCGCCTGGGCGCGCTGGGCTTCGGGAACGTGGGAGAAGTCTCTCTTCTCTATCCGGCGCACGAGACGAGGATCGGGACGCACCCGACGCCTCCGGGCGATGGCGAACCACAGCAGTCGGCCGTCGGGAGACCACACCGGTTTGACGGCATAGCTGCCCCCACGTTCCCGGAAGGAATACTTCCGCCCCGCCACCCAGGCCAGCGCGGTGAACTCGGGCTTCTCCCCTTCCAGCCGCACCAACCACAGTTCGGATTCGTCGTTCATGAACGCCATCGCCTTCCCGTCTGGCGACCAGGCGAGGTTGGTGCCGGCCCCCGCCACCCCCGTCCACTCCTGCCGCGCCAGATCGAACAGCCAGATGCCGGTCTCGAGCACCATCGCCAGGCGCGTGCCGTCCGGGGAAAGCGCCAGGTCGTGAATCCGGTGCGGCAGCGTCGCCACTCTCACCCGGTTCCGGCCGGTCACGTCCATCCTCCAGATGTCCGCCCCCCAGCGCACCGGTACCTCGGCGACGATCAGATCCCGCTGCCAGTTCACGTCTAACAGCCAGGGGAGCCCGCTGTCGAACGGTTCGAACGCAGTCGTGCTCGACCCGTCGGCGCCGAGGGTGCAGATCCGGTGGGTGAAGCTGTTCCCCGGCTCCGGGAGGCTCTGCAGGAACAGCAAGGTGCGATTGCCGGGCGAGCACCAGAAGAACCAGAGGGCATGAATGCTCTCCCCGGGCGGAAGTGCCGTGATCGCACGCGCCTCTCCGGTGGCGACGTCAATCGCGTAGACCTGGTCATAGGGGTGGTACAGAGTCCGGCCGTCCGGGCTCCACGCGAGCAGATCGGAACCTCCGCGGTGCCGTTGGTGGGCGAACACCGAACGCAGGTCGCTCCCGTCCGCGCGCGCCACCACCACCCCGGGGCCGACAAAGGCCAGCCAGTGGCGCGCCCGCAACTGGTCCACGCGAGTGAACCCCTGCGCCGTGACCACCTCCGCTTCCTCGGGCCCGAACTCAGCCATTCTCGCCCTCCGTGCAGATCAGGAGGCCCCGCGCAACGGGCATTCCCCTCCGATACACTCCCTATTCCCCGCCCCCTGTTCGCACTCCACCGCCGTCTCCGTCGTCAGCGCGTGCGGCAGGTACTCGCCCGACAGCTCGCACCCCAGCTTCAACGCGAGGTAGCTCTCCCGCTGGCAGCAGCGCGCCGCGCGGTGCCTTCCCATCTCCGCCAGCAGGCGGCCCACCACCGTCTGCGCCGCGGCCCGGCCCTCCGGCGAAAGAGGGGTGGCCTGGAGAATCGTCGCGTAGGCGACGCCGATACCCAGTGCGGCCGAGCACGCGCCCCAGGAGCCGCACGTGCCGCCGGGCAGTTGCGCCGCCCGGTCCAGCGCCGCCTCCACGCGCGCCTGCGGGAGGTCGCCAAACCGGTTCCGGTACGCGGTGAGGAACGCCGCCGGCACCAGCACGTGGTGCTCCGGCCCGTGCATGGGGAACGGGTAGCCGCGGCGCAGCGCGAAGAACAAGGCCACCGGATCGGTCTCTGCGCTGCGCGCACAGAAGGTCTTGACGAAGCTGAGATAGTCGCCGGCGTGGCACCGGTCGCAGACGAAGTGGCCCCGCTCGCAGCGCGCGTTCGCCCGCGCCGTCGTCCCGCAGTAGTGACAGCGCAGCTCCTCCTCCGCCTCCAGATACACCAAGGGCGCCGCACAGACGACACAATCGCGGAGGTGCGCAGGGGCGACCCGGTGGGTCGCCCTCCCGCTTTCCACCGCGACGTGCGCCGCGACCCGGTGGGTCGCCCTCCCGGCGTCCGTTTCCCCGATTGGGGCGACCCACCGGGTCGCCCCTACGCCCGCCCGAACGGTGACCGAATGAAACCCTACCCCCTCCACCGTCCGCCACGGCGTCCTAGAAACCACCTCGATATCGGTGAAGCCGACCCGGCCGAGCGTGCGCAGCAGCTTCTCCTCCGTCATCGCCCCCGCGATACACTCGCCCTGCAGCCGCGGGTTGAACCTGATCTCCGCGGGCAGCGGCGACTCGCTCACGATGTCGGAGAGCACGGCCCGTCCGCTCGGCTTCAGCACGCGGCGCATCTCCGCGAAGGCCAGCAGCTTCTCCGGCGAGAGGTTGATAACGCAGTTCGAGATCACCGCATCCGCGCAGCCATCCTCCACCGGCAGCGCTTCCAGATAGCCGCGCCGGAACTCGACGTTGTCATACCCAAGGGTGCGCGCCACCTCCGCCCGCGCGCCCTCCGCGAACGCGAGCATGTCCTCCGTCATGTCCACCCCGATAATACGACCCGTGGGACCGACCAGCCGCGCGGCGACAAAGCACTCCAACCCCGCCCCCGAGCCCAGGTCCACCACTGTCTCTCCCGGCGCCGGCGCGGCCAGCACCACCGGCGACCCGCAGCCATACGACCGCGCGATCACCTCCGCGGGAATGTGCGTGAGGTAGCGATGGTCCACCGCCACCGGCGAGCAGATCTCGCTCTTCGGTTCCCGCGCGGCCTCGCCGTAGTAGCGCTGAATCTGCGCCCGCGTCTTCGCAATCACGTCCGGGATGAGCACGCAGTTGGAATGCACGAAATCCACCCGGTGGGCACCCCCGTTCTTCACCCCGGCCTCGGTCGGGCACCCGTACCCGTCCTCGCCCATGAGGTGATACACCAGCGGCCGCCGCCGGCCGTTGGCGATCGCCGCCTTGCGCCGCAGCACGATCTCATCCATCACCGCCCGGGCGAGCGCGCGGTGCAGGGGCAGGTAGGGATCGAGCGCGGGCCGATCATCGCCGTTGCGCGCGAAGAAGGCCTGCTCCGGATCGCCGCCGCCGTGCAGGAAGCGGAGAGGATCGTTCTCCAACGGCGCGTGGATCACGCTCTGCTCCCGCCGCACGGCGAAGACCTCCGAATCCAGCCACAGGTCGCGCAGCGAGCGCTCCCGCAGCGACCCCGCGCACTCCGCCTCCACTCCCACCAGGCACGCGGACGGGTAGACGCGCCCATCGCGATGCACCGCGAGGCTGTCCCAACAGGCGTTGCTGAGGTCCCGCTTGAGGTGCGGATCGCCGTTGAGCGTTCGCCGCAGGTTCTCCACGTTGTCCAGGATGAGGCCCAACTCCCCCGCGTGCTGCGCCGCCTCCGAGACCGCGCGAATCAGTCGCGCCGCCGGAACGCGCGGCAGACCCCCTCCCCGCTCCCGGGCCTGCTGCCACAACAGGTGCCACTGCCTTACCCCCAACCCATGGAGCACTGTCGCGAGCGGCACTAGATCATCCAGATTCCTCTTCGCCACCACCGTCGCGACCGTCGTGTTCAGCCCCGCCGCGCCGGCCGCGCGCAGGCCGGCCACCGCCGCCTCAAAGCTCCCCGGCGCGCGCAACGCGTCATTGCCCGCCGCGCACGACCCGTCCAGGCTCACCTGCAGATAGAGCCGCTCCCGCGGCAACGCCGCCAGCGCCGCGCAGGTCTCGTCATCGAGCCGCGTTCCGTTCGTCATCACCACCGCGACCGCGCGGTAGTCCTCTGTCACCTCCCGCAGGAGCGAAAGCAGGTCCGTGCGCAGGAACGGCTCCCCGCCGGTGAAGTAGAACGTATCCGCGCCCGCCTCCGCGGCCTGGCGAATGACGCCGCGCAGTCCCTCTGTCGGCAGGCCGTCCCCTCGCCCGGGGCCGGAGGACACCAGACAGTGCCGGCAGGCGAGGTTGCACCGGTCAGTGACGTGCAGCCATAGCTCTTTCAGCCGGTCCGGCCGCAGGTACCGCGCCCGACCCTCATACGGCGGTCGGGGTGGAGGGGAGAGGAACTCGCGTGCCTCGGCCGCGAAGTGAGAGACGTCCTCGAGTGCCTCCCGCAATCCCACCGCCCGGCGCGCGGCATAGCGGTAGGCTACGTCATCCGTGGCGCGCCCCGCGAGCAACTGCCGCAGGACCCACGCCCCATCTTCGTTGGCCGCCAGCCAGTGAGGGGCGAGCGGGTCCAGCGCGAGCACGTAGCCCGGCCGCGTCTCGAAGTGTACTCTGTCTCGTGGCATAGCGAAGCTCCCCCTCTTCTTCGCACTCCAGGGCGGCGCGCCCTCCTTCGTCCGTCAAGAGCCTGTCCCAAACGCGCCCACCGGCCGGCGTGACACCGCCGGCCGGTGGTGAGGAGGTACTACCCCGTGTGCTACTTCGCCTTCGGATGCTGTAGCGCGTAAGCGATGAGGTTCACCCCGAGGTGATAGCTGTCTCGCGTCTTTGCCGTCTCCGGCTTGGACCAGGCCGGGACCAGGGAAGTTGGACTCACGTACGCGACCAGTCGCCCGTCGAGCACCAGGCCGCGCCCGCCGGAGCCCGCCTTCAGTTGATACGGAACGGACTTGCCGGTATAGAGAGCGTGGTCCGCGGGCAGTGCGGTGCGGGTCGCCTTCGGCAGGAGCCTGGCCAGGAGTTCCAGGGCGGAGTCGCAGAATTCCGCCGAGCCGTCCACTACTATGAAGCCCCCTCCCTCTACGTACTTGGCCAGGGCCGCCTGCGTGCCCGCCTCGAGTTGGAGCGGCTTCTTCCCCGTCAGGACCAGCACCCGCAGTCCGGGCGCCAGCCCCAGCGATGGCAAGACCTCCCGCGGCGCCGCCACGGCCTCGCCGGCCGGCAGGGCAATCACGCCTTTGGCCGCGCGGAGCAGGTTCTCCGGCGCCTCCCCCGCCTCTGATTCAGGTTCGGCCGAGACCACCCCGAGCCACGCGCCAGAGAGCGCGTCCGCCGCGGCGGCCACCCGATCGTACGTCGCCGGTGCGTCCGCGGGGAGGGAGGGCCTGCTGAGGTTCGCTCCGCCGGAGTGCCGGCCGGCCTTCGCCCTCATACGCTCCATGTGCGCCCTCCGCTGCTGGGGCATCGAGGTGGCGTTCATCGTACCAGGCCCGGCCAGACCTGCCGCGGGCCCACCGGGCCCGCCCATCGGCGCCATGTAGCCCAGCAAGATGCCGTCCGCCTCCCCAAACACCCCCTCGTAGCTCACCCCCTCCGGCATGGGCACCGGCACCTGCACCGTGACCTGCTTCCCGCCCTGGTTCACCACTTTCTCCTCCACCGCCACGAAGGAGGTGTACGGAGACATCAGCCGGTAGGCGATAGCCAGGTCGGTCACTTTCTGTACCAGCGCTGGGTCACTGCTCTGGTGCATCTGATCGGTGAAATCCTCGATCGCGGTGCGCGCCCACAGCACCCCGATGGCCTCGTTCTCCGGGTTCGGCTGCGTGAAGTCCACCTCCACCGCCGTCTGCCACGGCTGTCCTGCCGCCCGGCCCCGGATCGTGACCGTGCCCTTGCCCGGCTGCAGGTAGCGGCCGTGCAAGACCATCGGCTGATCCGCGAACAGATCGGGCACGTAGCTCGGGCACAGATCCGCTACCTCGAGCCCGCCCCAGTCAATGCTCAGGTCGGTCAGATAGGGCCGCGCGATCCGCTCCACGAAAGTCTGCACGGCCTCATCGGGGTTCTCGTCGAAGCGCACGAACTGCGCCGTCCCCCGGCCCATCTCCCCCATCTTGGTCAGCAGATACCGGTTGACGGAGGACCCGATGCCGAAGGCGAAGATGCGCGCCGTGCCCAGCTTTCTCTGAATGCGCGCGAGGATCTCGGGCTCGTTGCCCACATACCCGTCCGTGAGGAAGGCGACGATCCGCACCTGGTTGGGGTTGGCCGGGAAGGCCAGGCTGGCCTCGATGCCCCCGAGCATCTCCGTCCCGCCCGAGCCCTCCAGCTTGTTAATGAAGGCGATCGCCTTCTCGACGTTGTCCGGCGTGGCCGGCACCGGCGCGGGGGCAAAGGTCCCGGAATCGCCCGAGAAGCGAATCACCTGGAAGGTGTCCCGCGGCCCCATCTGCGCGAGACAGCGCTTCACCACTTCCTTCGACTTCTCGATCGGCAGGCCGGACATCGAGCCGGACGTGTCCAGACAGAACACCATTTCCTTTGGCATGATCTCGGCCACCTCGAAGTTGGCCTTCGGCTGCACGATCAGCGTGAAGTACCCGGAGCGCTGATCCTGATAGCTCAGCACCCCCGCCTCCGGCCGCTCCCCCGCCACCCGCCAGGAGAGGTCGAAGTCCTTGTTCGGGAGGGTGTCGTGCGGCGCCAGCGTGATGGCCGCGGTGCCGTCGCCCGTGTCCACGCTCTGAATCTCGTGCGACTTGCACGCGACGTCGTAGGCCGGAACACCCGCGTCGAGATGGAGGGTGAGAGAGATGTCGTGCCCGGTGCGCTCCTCCGGCCTCAGCACGGGCGGGGTGATGCGGGACGCGTCGGGCACCTGGTCCGTATCCGGCGCCCATCCGCCGGCCTGCTGACCGGTCGCATTCCCCGGAATGTAGCGCGGCCCCACCACCATGGGGAAGACGAAGTTGTACTTGCCCCGGTCGTAGCGCAGGTCTTGCACGTACCAGATGGTGATCTCGATCTTGTCACCCGGCATGATGTTGGCGACGGACTGCGTGAAGATGTTCGGGCGTTCCTGTTCGAGCAGGCTGGCGGTCTTGCCCTGCGCCTTCGCCGTCTCGTAGATCTGCTTCGCCTCTTCCCGCTTCTTCATCACCCCGCGGATGGTGCGGCTCCCGATCTGCATCACCATGTCGTTGACAGCCGAGTTCTCCGGCAGCGGGAAGACGTACACCGCCTCGATGGGGTGGTCGTAGGGATTGCCGAAGCGCTGGGTGACCCGCACGTGGGCGATGTCGCCCGTGATCCACCCCTCCACGTCGGTGTGCTCCAGCGGGCAGGAAAGCAGTTTCTCCCCCGGCTGGACGATGACGTTCAGAGAGCCGGGAGACTCCATCCCCGGCGCCGCCGCCACCGGCGCCCCGGGCGCCAGGATGAGCGCCGCACTCAGCGCCGCCAGGGCCGGCAGCAGCACGACCAAACCACGCTTCCACCTCGGGAACATAGCTCTTCCCTCCAGGGAGGTCTGTCAGTTAGACAGACGACCTGCCCCGTTTGTTCCGCGGGGCGAGGGGAAGAGCGGTTACGCGGCTCGGCGCATCGCCTCCGGAGGCGGTGCTACCCCCAGTTCCGCCAAGGCCGCCCGCGTGGAGGCCAGGTCCGTGTGGTGTATCGCGTTGAAGCCCAGCCCGTGCGCCACCGTGGCGAACATCAGCCGGTCCTCGACGTACGCGCTGGTCTCGGGCCGGGCGTGGGCGATGTCCAGAGCGAGGCGGTAGATGTCTTCGTCCGGCTTGCGGAAATGGACGAAGCTGGAGATGACGAAGACGCGCAGGAACTCGTACAGGCGGAACTTCTCGATGCGGTACTCGGCCAGCTCCCGGCCCTCGTTGCTGATCGCCGCCAGCCGGAACCCGTCGCAGGCGCCCAGCGCCCGGAAGAAGTCGAGGGCATCGGAGTAGGGCTTGGACTGCGCGAACATGAACTGCGCAAACTCCTCCCGGGAGAAGGGGCGCGGCTCGTAGAAGACGATGCGGTCCAGGTAGGTCTCGAGGTCGAGTTTGCCGGTTTCGTAGGTGTCGAAGGTGAGGTGATGGCGTTCCATCATCTCCTCCGCCTCCAAGTGGAAGACCTCCGCCGCCCGCTCGCGGGCGCGCCGGTCCCACCCGTTCGTCAGCAGCACCCCTCCCAGGTCGGTGAACACCGTTTCGATCGGCCCCACGTGTCGTGCGCGGAGTAGCATGGCAACTTCCCTGTCGCGAATCCGATCTGAGCATAGCAGGAGGCTCGGCCAGGTCGTGGGCGGCGGGGCGGAAGGTTGTCACGCTGGACAGCACACTGCGAGTGAGACTATACTGGCAAGCGTCGGAATGTCAGCTTCGAGCAGGCCCTGCTGAGGAGGCTGAGATGGAAGCGATTCGCGCGGGACGCGTCTCATCGCCGTGGCCGCAGAGGATCATGGCCGCCCTCGGCGCGCTGCTCCTAGCCTATGGTCTCGCGACCCAGATCCTCCTTCTCGCCTTCGTCGCGCCGACCGCGCGCGGCGCCTTCAAGGACATGGGCGTCCAAAAGGTGGGGGCGCTGGCCTGGATAGTCGCATGGCGGTGGGCCGTCCTGGCCGCCCTCCTCCTCGTCCAGGCCGCGGTGGCCGCGCTCGCCGCCCGGCGCCGCCCCTATGGCACCCGCCTGCTCATCATGGGCGCCGTTGCCTTCCTCCTCATGCTGGCGCTCGTCTTCGTTATCGGTGTGCCCAGCGCGGGCGCCTTCTTCAGTCTCATCTCCTCCCTGGAGAGCGAGTAGGGCCGGGCTCGGCGGCCGACGAGGGCCCCACGTTCTGGGCAGGTTGCTCCGGAGAGGGCGGGGATGCGTCCTGAGGCGATTGAGATCCTGAGACGGCTCGTCATGACTCCACTGGGGATCCTTGTCCTCAGTATCGCGCTGGCCTTGGCCGCGGGGATCGCGGCCAAGCGGCAGCGCGCCATGCTTGCGCTCGGCGGGCCGCGCCAACCCGCCGGCTTCTGGATTCGCGTGGCCGCCCTCTACTGCGATAGCCTGCTCCTGAACACCGCCCTGGGCGCCGTGCTGGTCGGAGCGGCGGTGCTGGACTGCCTGCGGTGGGACGCCGCCAGAGTCTGGGGTGCAGGCATCGCTGCCTGCCTGCTGGTCTTCCTCTGCTACTACACGGTGGGAACCGCGCGCAGAGGCCGGACGTGGGGAAAGCGGTTAGCAGGCCTGGAGGTAGTCACTTTCAGCGGGGCACGCCCTGGATGGGGCCGCGCCATCTGCCGCTCTCTTGCCTCACTGATCCTCCTCCTGGGCTCCTTCCTCCTCCTCGCGCTGGTCTTGGTCGAGGGGGTCCTGCTGGTGTTGGTTCGGCGTCATCGGGCGCTCCACGATTACGCCGCTGGCACTACCGTGCGCGCCACCGCGCCCCCCTCCCGCGCGCTGCCCTATCTTACGGCCCTCGGCCTCTGGTGTCCCGTTATCCTCTTCTTCTGCGTCTTCCGTCCGTTTGTGGCGCAGACCTTCCCGGTCGTTTCCAGAGGAACCCCGGCCATGAGCCCCACGGTGGCGGCCGGCGACCGGCTGCTGGTCAACACGCTCGTCTACCGCGTCACTCCCGTCAGGCGCGGCGACATCGTCGCCTTTGAACGGAACCCGGAGCTACAGGATCGCCCGGGAGGCCCCACCGTCGTATGCATACGGCGCGTTATCGCCCTCCCGGGAGATGCCGTCTGCATCCGAAGATTGGACGGCGTATACGTCAACGGGCAGAGGATCGCCGATCCGCCGGGCGCCCCGCTGCCTGAATACGATTGGCCCCCTGAGGAGGTGCGGCGAAGCCCCATCCCGCGCCGCCTCTCCTCCGGCCACTACTTCGTCCTCGGTGACCGACGCAATGACACCTGCGATAGTCATCTCTGCAGGGACGACCAGACGACAGAGCTTGGGGTCGCCACCACGTCTATCCTGGGAAAAGTATCGCTGTGCTACTGGCCGCCGGACCGATTGCGCGGGCTGCACTGAGCGGCGCTGCCCCCGCGCCCGTGCGCACGCGCGCGGGCCGTGTGCCGGCTCCCCAGTGTGTTGGGCGGCCGCTCGCCGTTGGCGACCCTCCGCGGGCCCCGGCACCCGGAACCCGGTCCCCGCCTCCGGCAGGTTCCCCCTCCCCCGCACCGAAGGTTCCCTCCGTCATGAAACCCGGCTACTACTACCGGCCGCCCTCCGGCCAGGTGCGGGCCGCGAAGCCCGAGCCCGTCCTCCTCGGCGTCGGTGCCACCTTGCTCGTCGTCGCGCTGCTCGTCTTGGGCATTCTCCTCCTCGGCGTCATTCCGGGGCTCTACGGCCAGCTCTTCCAGGTGCTCGGCTCGGGCATCGAGCAGTACCACACCCTCAGCTTCCTGGGCGAGGTGCACGGGCCGCTCTTCCTCGGGATCCTCGTGCCCGCGGTGATCTTCGCCCTCCTCCTCTCTCGCACGCGTCGCCCTGGCCTCGGCCTGGTGATTGAAGGGATCGTCCTCCTCAGCCTGTGCATGCTGCTCGTGATGGCCGTCTGGTCGGACACCCGCGCCGCCGGCGCGGGCATTTGGGAATCCCTCCGTGCCGGGAGCATGAAGCCCCTGAAGCCCCTTTAGGCGGCCTCCCCGCCCGCCCGTCCGGTGGAGTCCGCGGGTGCCCTCAAGAAATCGCATACCTGCTTATCCGCCGCGCGCGACGCGGAAATGTTGTCAAGAATCGGCCCGCAGGAGACACAGAAGACACGCGGCCCGGCCCAGCTCCCAGAACGATTTGTGAAGACACCCGAAATACTGTCATTACTGTCATGCCGTCATGGGCTCCCGGCCCGCCTCCTCCCTGCCCTGACCCCTAGACCCCAGCCCCTAACCCCTATACAATATGCGCACCATCGCCACGGAGGACACCGCCATTCCCACCCCACCACTCGCGCTCGTCCCGCTGGACGACCGGCCCTGCAACCGGCAGTTCCCCTCCCAGCTCGCGGAGATCGTGGGGCTGGAGTTGCACCAGCCGCCGCGCGAGGCCTTGGGCTGGTTCACCACCCCCGGCAACTGCGAGGCCATCGCCGCCTGGCTGCGGGAGTCGCCGGCCGCGCACCTGGTGCTCTCCCTCGACATGCTCTGCTACGGCGGGCTGGTGGCCTCCCGCGCGCCCGAGACGGGGGCGGGAACCGCGTTGGCGCGACTGGAGGGCCTGCGCGCTCTCAAGCAGGCCCGCCCCGACCTGATCATCTTCGCCTCCAGCGTCATCCCTCGCCTGGGCCTGACCGTGGCCGCCGCGGGCGACCTCCGATCTCATCAAGACCTCATCGCCTACGCCACCCACGCGGCCAGCGCGGGCCGCGGGGATCGTCTGGTCCAGTTGGGCGAACCCGACCCCGCGGCCGAAGTGGAGGCCATCGCCGCCCGGCTCGATCCCCAGGTGCTGACCCGCTACCTCGCCGTGCGCGAGCGGAATCACGCCGTCAGCCGCCGCGCCGTCGAGCTGGTGGCCGAGGGGGTGCTGGCCTATCTGCTGGTGGTACAAGAAGACGCCGCGCCCGAGGGGTTGCACGTCGCGGAACAGGAGGACCTCCGCCAGCTCACCGCCGCCCGCGGCGTGGGAGACCGGGTGGAGCTTCACCCCGGCGCGGACGAGGCCGGCCTGGTCTTGCTCGCCCGGCACTGCTCCCTCGCCTCCGGCGCCCCGCCCCGCCTCTGCGCCGACTATGCCAGCGATCAGGCCAGCCGCGGCATCCCCCTCTACGAGGACCGCCCCCTGCGCGACACCGTGCTCGGGACGCTGCGCGCCGCCGGGGCCCAGGCCGTCCCGCCCATGCAGGCCGAAGCGATGATGTTCGTGCACACCCCCCTCGGCGACCAGCGCGAAGCCTCCGAGGCCCCGCCCCAGGGGCATTCCCCCTCCGTCGCCATGCAGGCCGAGAGCATCGTCGAGCGCCTTCACTTCGCCACCGAGGCCGGGGGCATCGCGGGGATTGCAGATGTGATGTACGCAAACGGCGGCGACCCGGAGCTGATCGCCGCGCTGGAACGCTCCGCCGCGGGGAAGAAGCTGCGCGCCTACGCGGGGTGGAACACCGCCTCCAACACCGTCGGCACCGTCGTCGCCCAGTTGTGTCTCGAGGCCCTGGCCGCCCGGGAGAAACGGCCCGTGGTCTCCCGCCGCTTCCTCGCCTGCCGGCTGGCCGATGACTACGGCTACCAGACCGTGGTGCGCCCGCAGGCAATCCAGAAGGCGGCGGCGTTGAACGCAGACCAGTTCGCGCTCGGCGCGGCCACGCCCCAGCTCGAGGAGCACGTGCGCGCGCGGCTGCTCCCCGTGGCCGAGAGCGCCCTCTTCGGCGTTCTCGGCGCGCCGCTGCGCGATCTCGGCCCCGAGCTGAAGGTCAGCCTCCCCTGGCGTCGGCTATTCGAAGTGGAAGTGGAGATCCCCCCGGCGGCGGCGCCATGAGCGACGTCCACGTCGGCCGGCGCATTCGCGAGGCCCGCGAGGCCCTCGGCCTCACCCAGCACGAGGTGGCGCGACAGGTGGGGATGACCCAGCGCGCCGTCTCCTATGCCGAGAAGCAGGCCTGGATGAAGCAGGCCACGCTGGAGAAGTATGCGGGCGTGCTGGGCAAGCCGGTCTCGCACTTCGTGCGCCCCTATGACGAAGCGGCGTGGCCCTCCGGTCTCAGCCGGGAGGAAGCGATTCAGCAGGCCTTCGCCATCGTCGCCCGCGACCCGGAGTTTGGCTTCGGCCGGCGCGCCGAGGAGTTATCCCTCGAGACGAAGGGGGATATCGTGCGGCTGTACCAGCGGTGCAAGGGGGTGCGACTGCTGCCGGAGGAAGTATAGGGTGCGTGTCCTGACCCCGCCGCCAGCGCCGCGCTACGGCACCGGGCGCACCTTACTCGCCGCGAAGGTCATCCCCTCCATCTCCGCCGCATACGCGGCCAGCAGTTGCTCGCCGAACTCCCGCGGCGCCACGCCCAGCTCCTCCAGCCCGATCGCCGCCACCGGCGCCCCCTCGCCGCGGTAGTTGAAGGCCGCATGAATCAGGCCGGAGTGCGGGGATACGGTGGCGACCGAGACGGAGAGTTTGCGTTCCCTCAGGTAGAGATCGTCGCCTTCGCGTCGCAGCAGCGGTTCTCCCATCTGCCCGTTGAGCAGTTCCAGCGCGATCGCCATCAGTAGCCGCTGCCGCGCGGTGATCAAGGTCAGGTCACAGCCCGGGTGCTCGACGATGGCGTGCAGCATGCGGGGGCTGAAGATGCGCGCCCCGGCCTCCCGGTCCACCGTGTCCACCATGTGCGCGAGGGCCACGTCACAGGGACCGGTGAAGGCGACGGCCGCGTCTCCGGTCAGGCCGCTTACTTCGGCGATCCAGCCGGAGCGCAACTGGGAGCCGTCGTAGGCCAACTCCTGGCGGAGCAGGAGGGTGCGCACCCGCTACTCCTCCGCGCGCGCCAGCCGCAGGATGCGGTGGTTCAAGGTGTCGGAGACGTAGACGTTGCCCTGCGCGTCCACCGCCACCGCGCTGGGGCTGGCGAGTTCGAGCTTCGGAGTCGGCCGCTCCGGGAAACAGCACACCACCCGACCGCCGGCGTCGAACTTCTGCACCCGGTCGTTGCCGCTGTCGGCCACCCACAGGCCTCCGTCCGGGTCCATCGCCAGTCCGCGCGGCTCATCCAACTCCCCCGCCTCCGGGCCGGGCTTGCCGATGGCCCGGTCGAGCTTCCCGTTCGCCCCCA
>Ga0315282_10008328_pt1 | contig 16813 bp, 15 predicted proteins | sample YL17G07_20_MG_FD_203693 | JGI IMG/M metagenome (GOLD analysis project Ga0315282, IMG submission 203693) | Sediment microbial communities from Yellowstone Lake, YNP, Wyoming, USA - YL17G07_20 | ecosystem: Environmental > Aquatic > Freshwater > Lake > Sediment | place: USA: Wyoming | collected...
ACTCCGCGAGCTGATCGGCTGTGACCCATCGCTCAAGCAGCGCCTCTCGCCCCACGCCAAATCGCTCCGTCCCGACCTCATCATCCGGCGAGCAAGAAACTGAACCATTCTTCACAACCGGCACTTTGAACAACGGGTTGGCCGTCACCCCTTCCGCAAAACGGCCGTTTTCCTTTACCAGAATTTCCCCTAGCACATTCTTGAAGGTCCTGAAGTCGTACTTTCCATAGCACGAGCCAATCCCAATCCCACGAAAAGGAGAGAACTACCATGAGTACTATCGATGTTGCTGCAACACCAAGAAACACGGAGGCTGATCACGCCCTAGTCGAGGAAATCCGCCTCGATCAAATCCAACCCTCGAAAGCCAACCCGCGCCGCCGCGTGGACGATGCGGCCCTGACGGAATTGGCTGAAAGCATCAAGTCGCGCGGCGTCCTGCAACCCATTCTCGTTCGCCCGGTCAACGCAGATGGCTATGAAATCGTCTGCGGGGAGCGGCGGTGGCGAGCCTCGAGAACGGCCGGGAAGGACAGCATTCCGGCCCGCATCGTGAACCTCAATGACGCCGAAGCCTTGGAGCTGGCCGTCATCGAGAATGTCCAGCGCGAGAACGTCCACGAGCTGGACGAGGCCTTCGGATACAAGGCGCTCATCCAGCAGGACCCCGCGCTCTACACCGTGGAAACGATCGCTGCCAAAGTCGGACGCTCTCCCCGGTACATTTACGCCCGTCTGAAACTCGCGGAATTGACGCCCAACGTGCAAAGAGCTTTCTACGAAGGCAAGCTCACCGCGGGTCACGCGACCGAGATCGCCCGACTCCAACCCAGGGACCAGGAGCACGCCTTGCAGGAGTGCTTCCCAGGGCACGGGACAACACGATCGATCCTGAAGGACAAAGACCCGCGCCCCATCAATGTTCGCGAGCTTCGGGACTGGATTCAGCGGGAAATCCACCTGAGCCTTGCCAACGCGCCGTTCGATGTGAACGACCCGAACCTTCTCCCCTCGGCAGGCCCGTGCTCGACCTGCCCCAAGCGGTCGGGGAGTAACCCATTGCTCTTCGCCGACACGATCAAGCGAGCCGACATCTGTACCGATCCGGAATGCTTCCACCAGAAACGGAATGCACTCGTCGAGATCCGCCTCAAGGAAGTGGAGGCGTCAGGCGAGAAGCCGGTGAAGGTGTCGGATTCACATCTCTTTTACGGCCAGAAGCCCTCGCCCGGCGTCCTTAACCGGCCTGACTATCACGAGGCGACGGCCGGTGACTGCCCCACCACCACGGTCGCAGTTGTCGTCGAGGGAAACCGCGCAGGCACCAAACTCTACATCTGTACGAATCCGCGGTGTAAAACCCATGCAGCCCATTCGGTCGGCCTCAGTCCTGATGAAAAGGCCGAGCGGAAGAAGCAGGCCGAGGCGCTCCGCGTCCACCAAGAGTATCGCCGGCGGCTGCTTGAGGAAGTGTACAAGCGGGTGCCCGCGCAACTCTCCCGCCACGAGCTTGACTTGGTCGCTCTCAGTTACTTCAGCCAGTTGGGCCACGACAACCAGCACCGCCTCTTCAAATTCTTCGCGTGGGAGGAAGCGAAGACCAAAGCGTCTTCCGGTGACTACACGGACTATGGCAAGCTCGCAAGCGCGAAGTTCGACGCCATGACCACGGCAGAAATCGGAAGATTCCTCATGGTCTGCGCCCTTGCCCCCGACCTCTATTGTCCGACGTACCTTTCCGGCGCGACATTCCCCAAGGACTCGAAACTCGCAAGGGAAGCTGCGCACTACAAAATCAACGCCAACCGGATTCTCCGCGAGGCGACGGAAAAACTCGCGAAGAAGTCCCCGAAACAGAAGAGCCACTCCAAACCGCAATTGTCTGCAACACCCAAGCGGTAAGGATGTGACGATAAAACTCCATCCAAGGCAGGCCTTACAAGCCTGCCTTTTATAAAAGAGGTGTCATCATGAACAGCGATCTCAACGAACTGAATCGCCTGCGTGAGCTGGAGGAAAAAGTAGCCCGCGAGAAGGGCATCAATGCCGAGACGTTGCGCCGCACGATCGCTAAGGTGGAGGAATACAGCGAGACCCACCGCGCTCGTGGCCTCCCCGACAACTTGCTCAAAATCCTCGAAGATGAGTTGCGCAGCGTTCGCCCAGAGTTGCGCGCGCTTTATGGAAACTTGTGCCCGAACAGCCTCCGCTGCCTCGGTGTTGAGGGCGTCTTAATCGGGGGACGGCCTCCAACGCTCGGGATGAACGACTCAACATCTATGCGCCGCACCACCCTTCGGCCTGCAATGATGGTGGACTTTAAGCGTTCCTTCGCCACGAGCCTGTTGATTGCTTGGGGCGAAACACGGCGAAGTCTCGCGGCGTCAGCTTGGGAAATCCACTCGTTCTCTTCCGAAGTAGCCAAATGTAGTCGCCTCAGAAATAGTGGTTGACATTCTAAACCGGTTGATGATAGAAATCAATTAGAATTTGTTTGTGCTGTGTCCCGTGAAGGCGCAATGGAAAAGTCCTTAATCTCACTATTTTCGGGCGCGATGGGCCTCGACCTCGGCCTGGAAAAGGCGGGCTTCGAGGTTGCTCTTGCGCTAGAAATTTATAAGTCCGCAATCGAAACGATTCGTTTAAACCGTCCAACTCTGCCGATTATCGAGAAACCGATTGCGGAAGTGCCGACCGACGAGATCCTGACGAAGGCGGGCTTAAAGGCACGTGAAGTGGCGGTTGTTTCTGGAGGACCGTGTTGCCAATCGTTTAGCACAGTCGGGCGACGGCGGTCGATTTCAGACCCGAGAGGCGGGTTGTTCCGTGACTTCTGCCGGGTCGTTCGAGAAATTAGGCCCCGCTTTTTCGTGATGGAGAACGTGAAAGGGATTTTGTCCGCTGCCATACGGCATCGGATTCTGGACGAGAGAGGACCGGGGTTTCCGCCTCTGGCTCCCGATGAGGAGTTCGGTTCCGCGCTGAAAGAGATTCTGAAGGAGCTAGCTGCGCTTCGGTATTACGTCGTGTTCGGCTTACTGAACACTGCGGACTTCGGAGTGGGTCAAAAGCGGCATCGTGTCCTCTTTATCGGGAGTCGTGACGGAGAGGACATCGGCCTTCCTAAACCCACGCACATCGACCCCTCAAGTCGCAATGGGAACGGCGACGGCCTTCGAGACTGGCTAACCCTCCGAGAGGTTCTACGAAACGTTGAGGCCCACGAGTGGATTAATTTCAAGGAAGAACGTTTGCAGCTACTCAGACTCGTGAAGCCGGGTCAGAACTGGAGAGACCTTCCATCCGAGTTGCGCGATAAAGCACTAGGAGGAGCGTCCGACTCCTGGGGAGGACGCTCTGGGTTCTGTCGCCGACTTGCGTGGGAGCGCCCATCGCCGGCTCTTACTACCGCGCCAGACGGGCGCGCTACTACTCTTTGCCATCCTGATCATGACAGGCCATTGTCGATTGAAGAATGCGCGGCCCTGCAACAGTTTCCGAGGGAATGGAAGTTCGCAGGATCAGTGGCGCACAAATACACACAAATCGGAAACGCAGTTCCAGTAGGTTTGGGCTACGCAATTGGCAAGATGCTGCTCGGCGTCATGCGGCGCACAAGCCAAACGAACCACGTATATCTCAGTCGTCGTGGAAAGGTAATTTGCGGTGACCCTAAACTCCGAGAAAGGCTTGCGCGCCAGAAGAAAACTCAGCTTCACCCACCCAAGTTCCGAAAGAACCCCGATCCCACAGCCGCTAGGGAGTGGCTTTCGGCCTCTTCGCCCCAGACATCTCTGCCTTTGATGAAGGAACCCCAAATTAACCCTGGTCCAACATTAGCTCCGATTAGCGCAGCCCCTAATAATTCCAGATAACTTCACAGGCCAGATACTCCCTGACAACGATGCGCACAATCGTCCCTGCATCCGCTCGCACGAGATATCGGTACCGATCTGGCTGGACGACAATCCATTCCGCGGCTATGAAATTAAGTCCCGGTGTATCAGACGTGCAAACAAGGAGACGTTGCATGGCGTGGCTTCCCACCTCTGGCCAAACTGCCAATGGTGGAGGCTCTTCGAAACGCGACAGGCGATGCTCCTCGATAGAACACAAAGGAACGAAGGTCACGCTCGATGGCTCGTCATATTGCGGCTCGTTAAGTTCGAAGGCAGCGTGCCCCCTCGCAAGCTTCACAACCACGCCTCGAACCCTCTCACCGTCGATGCTGAATGAAGTGTGACCGAAGAAACTCACCCGGCGGGCTTTATCCAATTTCGAGGACAATAATGGCTTCTCACGAAGAACTTGTTTGATCTTCTCCCGTTCTAAGGTTTCCTCCGACACAGATCCCACGCGCGCGCATTCAATGAGGCACGCGAAATACTCCTCGTCTTTCGACGCGCGCGCATTGCATTGCAGGCACGACCGGCAGATTCGGTGGATAAGGCTCGTCGAGCAAGACTCTCGATGGAACGTGGTCTCGCGTACCGGTGCTCGACCCACAATAAACGCAACCAGCCAATTGCCGGTCATCTCCAAAGTCCCGAAGTTGCCGCATGCCTTCCTCGCTTGATATTGTGACATCCCGATCACAACTTGCGGAGCGACTCTAATAGATCGTCTAGGAATACTTGCCTAGTCGAGAGATCGGATATCGGATCTGCGAATAAATCTTGAGAAAGCCTTTCTTTCATAAGCAATCGGTCATATTCGCCCTCTTCAATCGAGTCTTTGCAGAGCAGGATATAGTAGTTGGCTTCTTGCGTCTGGCCGCGCCGGTGAATCCGATCCAAGCTCTGTAAATAGTGCGCCGCCTGGATAGAGAATGACTCGTAAATCGAGATGTGGGACCGCGTGAGAGTCAGCCCGGCACCCGCCGCAGCCGGGTTCCCAATGAAAAGCATCGTACTATTGTCCTCCTGAAAGCGCGTTACCGCCTCAGCCCTGTCCGACGTTTTCGCTACGGTGCCATCTATGCGGACTGGATTATATTTCTGAAACTTACTGCACAACTCTTCCAGGGAATACCGAAAAAAAGACCACAGAACAACCTTCTCCTCTTTTCTTTGTATGAGTTCTTCCAACAGGCCGTCGAGAGCCACAAGTTTGCCTGGAACTCCGTTGTACTCCGGGTAGACCTGCGCGGGATGGCTGCAAATTTCAAACAAAGCCATTCGCCGAGCTAGGAAGGAAGTGAGTTGCTTTTTGAAGCCGCGCTCGTCTTCGGCTTCTACGTCGGCGGCCAGTGCCGACAGTGAATCGGCGTACAACTGGCGTTGGTGAGCCTCCATGGGAACCAGAACCCGCTCGAAACGTTTTTTGGGCAAGTCGGGGAATACATGCTGCTTCAAGCGCCTTAAGTAAACTCCTCTTAGCTCCACAGCTTGTTTAATCGTTTGTCGGAGGGCCTCTGGTTCTTTCGGGAGGTCAACACCCGCGAACGTAGCACCGCCGTCCGCAACGTCAAACTGATGGACAACATCCATGGCATTGTTGGGGGCTGGGGTTCCGCATAGGACCCAACTCCTGGAGCACAAATGCCTGAGCCTGCGCACCGCTGCCGCGCGCTTGGTAATCCGGTTCTTCACAAAGAAGCTCTCATCGACCGCGAGTATCACGCGCCCGGCATTTCGGCTGAGGAACGACCGCAACGGGCGTTCTAGGAGATGAGCGGTCTCGTAATTCGTCACATAGACAGCAGCTGTACTCAATAATTGGTCGTACTTTTCTCCTTTTGACCCTGTTACGACTGTGACTCGATACTTGTCTCCCATGAATCGGGAGAAATCCTTTTTCCACTCTTCGAGCATATTCTTCGGTGCAAAAACCAAGAGGATGTCAGCTTCTCCAATTTGTTTTAGTCGATCAAAGGCGTGGATAGCCATTACGGTTTTCCCGACACCCTGCTCGTCAAACAGGCAGATGCCGAGAATTGCAGGGTCAGTCATCGCGGCCACGGCGATTAACTGGTGGGGGTCCAAATTTGCTTTTGCGGGGTAATCACAAAATGCCGCTTCTGCGACCCCATTGTCTTGAAGTTGGCTCAGGCGCCGACGCGCTCGCCCGAGGCTGGCATAGCTGGCAGCAAAGTTGTCCACGAACCCTGCCGCTTCTTCAGACCAACGGACAGGGACAGTCGCGCGTTTGTTTCGGAGGGCAAGCGCGGTTGGGAGGTCGAAGACTAGAAATCCTCCATCCATCTTGACGCTAGCTCCGGGGGCAAGCTTCTTTGCCAGTGCAGCTAGTCGTCTCCGCCCCTGTGAGTCCTGAGTCTTACACACAAGTGTTTCAGTCCCGTGGTCTATGAAAATCTCACCAAGGTTCTGAGTCAACGCTTTCCTCCCATTATTTCTTCTGCTTCACTGCAGTGGCCATAATTGTGACTTTCCCGGCAATTTCCTGGAGTGCTGTTAGAGCCCCCGGATCCAGCTTATCTATATCCTGCGTGGTCAGGCTCTCCAGGAATCGCTTGAAGCTCGTTATCCGATCATTGATGTCCATCGCCTTCTTGGCATAGCCAGTTACATTGACCCATTCGATGGCTTCCTTGACCGCTTCGGCACCATTACCGAGCATGAACTTATCTCGCGCCCTCCTGTCGCTGGCGACAGCTGGCAGTTTTCGAATCTGGACAAAATTCACAAAGTCGCCGACGAAGAGCCGCTCGAAGATCTTATCTCTGAACTCCGGGTCGGCTTCGAGCGTCTTCACAACCTGCGCCTTGCTCAGTTCGTCGAAGTATTCAAAGTATTGCTGGGTTCTCCACTTTATTTCGTACTCGTCCTTTGCTGCGCGCCCGGCTTCTTCGTCTTCTGTGGAATGAAAATCATGGAACTCCTCAATGAAGTCCATCATCTTGATAAAGCGCTCGACATGGGCTCTTTTCATCCCAAACTGCTCAGTAAGGTGGCCTATTGCTGCCGACCTATTCGCGCCACCCCGACGGAGATCCTGGTACACCTCGTATACCTTTGTCGCTTTGATGAAGTTCGGCCAAGGCCGACGGCAGTCGTCAACAAAGTTCTCTTCAACAAGGACAGACTCCAAGTCCTCTTTCGAACAAGCAGGGCTCAAGACAAAGGCGGGGAGCTGGTAGACCATCGTTAGTGTATCCTTGTCGCCGTTTTTTTCCGCATCGCGCAGCTTCATCAGGGCTGCGAAATACCGCCTGTTGCCGTCCAGAAGTGTCCCCTCGCTCGTAATAACGACGGGCTGGCGCACGCCGTTTTTCACGATGCTTTCGCCAAGGCTTCCGAGGTCAAATTCGTCGTAAGTATCCCGCACCATCCAGTCCAATATTTCATCGTTCGTCGGCATCACACCTCCGTGGTCTCGCTTCCACTTTTCGACGAATAGCGCGATCCTCACATTGTCCACCCACCCCTTTACATCTCGCGTCCGGACGTAGCCGCTCCACACTTCTATCTTTCGCCGATGAAAATATCGGATCTCGTGACGTGGCTTTTGCCACTCTTGCTGTCCCTCCCACACGAGGATGGTGGGGGCAGTCGAAATGAACCGATCGATCTGTTTTTGGCTAACTGTATCCATTGCTAAGTCTCCTCTCTAGAGCCTCTTCCTTCTCTACCCAATAGGAGTCTCGAACCCGACAACCAACGTGCGGGAGTTAACCTTCAATCCGAGTACTCTCGGTAAGCCGTTGTAAAGCGAGGGCTTGGCGAATGCGGGCGATTCCCCTGGTGAAGTTCTTCTGAAACCCGTCTTCACCGATGCCCATCTCTTCCCCCAGCTCACGCTGGGTTCCGTCAGGATTCTTAATCCAGAGTTCTATGGCCTGACGCTGCCGACCGGGAAGGCGCTCGATTTCGGCACGAAGATACTCAACTCGGGCATCCACAGCCGGGGTCGAGCTCTCGTCAGAAGTCATCTCCTCTTCTCTGTAAATGAGCGCAGATGCGTAACTGGCGGGATCTACCTTTGGCTCAGCCATCGCATCCCGTTCTGTTAAGTACTCTTTTAGCGCGCGACGTGCGAGGTTCTTGGCGATCTTTACCAAGTAGGCCAAGACGTCGTCGGGGATCCTTTGGTGTTTGCGGCAGTGAAGCGTGAAGAGAACGATGGCGTGATGTGCTAGGTCAAGCTCAAGGGACTGTCTCCGCTGCCAGTCGGCGAACTTTGCGCTTTCAAGGCGTTCCTTCAGGACGGGGTATGCATCCGTAATGGCAGCTTGCAGGATGGGCTCGAAGTCCTCATCAGGAGCCACTGTTCGGTTTTCGCCACGGGCAGTGTGTTCTTCCAGCAAGAAAGCCTCTCGTCACTTCATAGGAGACCAGAACCCGACCTCGAACCACTTGTGCGGGCCGAAACTGGTAGAATCGACCGTACGTTTCGTGATCTTTGGTGTGGGAGATTCGAAGTGGCCGTGCCGAAGTATATGTCACTCCCCCTGTTGGGGAAAGGGGCCAGACGGCTTCAGACCGCCATCAGCAAGAAGAAACACCCCCTTCGCAGTGGGATATTGAAATTCGCATGTGGGGGGAAGAGGCGCCAGTTTCCATGGCGCGAGCCGGGAAGAACTCCTTACGAAGTGCTCATTGCGGAGGTTCTTTTGAAACGAACTACATCAACCGCAGCAGCGAGAGTGTATAACGACTTTCTCCGGAAGTTTCCTAATCCTTTTCTCCTTTCCGAAGCGAGCCCGGAAGAAATCTCTGGCATGTTCGCGAAGATCGGTCTCCAACGGCAACGTGCTACTGCGGCTAAGAAGCTTGCAGCCCACCTTGTCGGAGTCGAGCGCGGCAAAGTGCCCAGTGACCTTGACAGGCTTCTCCGAATTCCAGGCGTCGGACAATATACAGCGCGTGCTGTACTTTCAGTCGGTCTTAGGAGTCCAGCTGCGGTTGTTGACTCCAATGTGGAACGCATAATTCATCGTGTATTCATGACTTCGATTCCTACGCGGGCGCGCCTGACGCTCCTTCAAGGTATCGCTGACACTCTACTTCCGCAGGACTGCCACCGCGAATTCAACTTGGGAATGCTCGACCTTGGTTCCCTCGTCTGCCGTCCGTCATTGCCTCGGTGTCCTGAGTGTCCGTTAACGAATATTTGTGACTATTACACGACGCGCGGCCGCAAATACCCGAAAAAGGCGTTGCAGCAGACGGCCAAACTTGGCATTCGGCTCCGCAGCATACGGAAGCGCAAGGGAATTAGTCTGGTTCGGCTTGCGCGCGATTCGAAGGTCTCAAAGCTGACCATAATTAGGATCGAAAAAGGGAAATCAATTCCGCTCCCTCGCACAGTCAAGAAGCTGGAACATGGATTGGGGGAACCACTGGTGCCGGAGAGCAGCCGGGGCATTGTGACCAAATCCTCCTATGCCAGCATCCGTAGAAGCGAAGGCACACCATTTCTAGCTATCAAAGAAAGGTATTGACAGCCACAGGTAGGCTGCTATACTAGAAATGGCTGAATAAGCCACGAATTCTATGGCTTGGGGGCTTCGAAAGAAGTCCCCTTTGCATTTCTAGGGTCAGCTTCTTTCCACCCCCGGCTCAATCTCTCGCTTCCAGCAGATGAAGTTTCGGATCTTCTGAATGTCGTAGATGAAGAGACCTTCTTTCACGAGTTCCCCGAACTCGGCGGCAATTCTCCTTGCGGTAGCAAACACGCACACCTTCTTGCCGTCCTGAATGAGCTGCCTGAGGGGGTCAACAAAGTCGCTGTCCCCGCTCCAGAGTACGAAGTTCTCGATGCCGTTCTCGGCATAGTCAACGAGCATGTCTCTCCCGATTTCTACGTCAAAGTTGCACTTTCGATCTTCCAGATACGTTCTGCCTCTTCTGTTGAGCTCGCGGAGTTGGTTATTGAGGTATTCGACGGCTTCGAGCGTCAGGGTTTTCAAGAGCGGTGCTCGAATGAAATTCTTCAGGATGTCAGCCGAGTTGGCGGGGATACTCGACACATCGATGGAGAGTCTCATGATCTTCACCGGCTTGGTCGTTAGGTCATATCCGTAGCTCTTCACCTCTCTCACGAATTGCTCTGACTCAACATCGCCGATGAGCGTTCCGTGGTACAGTCTGATGGATTTGATGCTGTCGAATGAGTCCAGGAACTGTTTCAGGCGTCTGAGGTCGACATGCCAACCGAGCTTTGTGGCCCACGGCTTCACGTTGGCGAAGTCGATGTACACATTCGTCCGCCGGTCAAAGACTCTTTCCAGCTCTTGAATGCGCTGTGGATACTTCTCTGCCAGCCTCTGGATTCTTTCGGTTTTCGCCTTGAACATAACGGGCCTTGCATTCAGTTAAGGGCGAAAACTCTTAGGCGTCAAGAGTGAATTGGTTCTTGGGTGAGCAGAATTCCCGCTTGGTTTATGACGTGGGGCAATCTAACCCAAGTTCGTCACAAAGGCGTCCCGACACAAGCCCTAAATAGAGAAAAGAGCCTGTTCACCGTGGAACAGGCTCCTACTTACTCCGCAGCAGGCGAGGTCTTCAACCGTTTTCTTGGGGCAACAAGACGGAGTTCACAATGTGAAGGATTTGGCCACGATTCCGCCGCAAGGCTCTGTGTTCCTCGGGTGAGATGCACACCTGCGCAAGCGCGAAGCCAAATGGAGGCAACGTGCTTTCCTGCCAGTTGGGTTCGTACACTGCGAGTTGTTGGATTGTGGTGAGCGCTTGCTGCAAACGTCGAATAGTGGCCTTGTCGACTGATTCAGTCTGGCGGACTGGTCCGCTGGCAACTGTCAATCCCATACCCACCTCCAGTTGTAAATGTGCGATGGTATACCCTACGTCTATAACAGTACCTATGTTGTGGTCCGCCGTCAAAATCACAGCTCGCCGCCCGTACTAAATCCCTACATTCTCAAGATCACAGATGGCGAGCATCAACCTAGAAAACTCGTTGGCTTGTTGGCCTAGCGGCATCGCAGCAACTCTGTAACAAACGTAGGTCACGGATGCCGGTACATGTAAACTATGGCCTGCCTCGGAATTCCAGAGAGATAGAGTGGCTTCCAATCTCGCTTCCCGATACAAAGGCGCATGATGAAAGGGATGAATTAGACCTGTGAGTCCCAAGCGGGAAATCCGCTTATTCACAGGGAGGAACCAAGGCTTAGGTATACAACATGTATAGACCCTGGGGGCTAGATTTACCCGGTGCTTCCGGCTTAGATCAAGGGCAATGAGCAACCCAGCGTTTTCCAAAACGATGCGACCGCGTCCGGCGGCCTCATTCAAGCGTGAAAGAACCACCGAGATGCTAATTCGAGCCCGCCTACAAGTATCAGCTAACAATGGAATAGACAGGCGAAGAGGCCGGTGGGTTCTGAAAAAGGTATGGAGAAGAACATCCGGGAACAGAATGAGGCAGGCAGTAGCGTCGCACACGAATTCAGTCTCGTTGGCCGATATCTCGATCTCTCTCTTGTCAAGGGTTCGTTGGAGGGCCACATGCGCCAGTTCATGGGCGAGTGTGAATCGCATGCGATTCGTTGGGTTAGCAGAATTGGCAAAGAGCTGGACATAATGACGTTCACCTGTGATATCAGGAGACAGAGGTGGTTGTAGTGTCTCAGTCTGTACCATTCCCTCAAAACTGAGATTCGCCGAGGTTTTGCCACTAGCGTGGGAGAGCTTATAACGTACTCCTAGGCGATCGGCAATATCGTCGAGTGGCACATAACGACCGGCCGTTATGCAGTCTTGAGGGATGGTGCCAAGGATGTGAGCGGCGGTCTCAGAAGCCAGCGCTAGGTTTCGCACCTTGCGCAGACGTTCTGGGCGGTCCAAATATGTGGTCTGTCGTCTGTCCCGTGTCATGCTAGCGTTAGTCATAATCGGTTAGTTACGACGAAGCAGCCCAAGGATATATGAGTCTCTTGCGTGTGGACAATGGCTTACCAACAAGAGTGCTAGGAGGCTCGAACCAATCAGGTGCCGTTGTCTCTGGACCAATAAAGCAGGGCTTGGCTTGCGGCAGTAGACCCTCTTTAGCAAATGCGAGTTCCCTTGGCCAGGGGTGATCAGCTATAAAGTGAGCCGCAAGCAGGTGATTTAGCGACTCCGTCACGCGCTTTACTCGGTCAGTGGAGCTTTCTACATCGAGGAACTCCACGAGCCAGCGGGCATTTTCCAGGGGATAACCAAAGCTGCTTAACAAACCGTCGGCGTCAAGATTTATGCCGCGAGGGCCAGTCCAGCTTAGACCCAGATTGGGATTCCATTGGAAAGCAAAGGAGTGTGCCGAAAGGGGTGAAACCCAAGCAACCTTTACGGAGGAAGGTGAGCGCAATGACAAAAAGCGGCCTAGAGCCTTCGGAAAAGCCGGGCCTCGAACCAACACCAGCGACACTCCCTCGCCCATATCGAGGAGGTGTGCAAAAGCCTGCGTGAGCCCGTCCCCCAAGACCCTCTCTATAGCTTCTGACTGGGCCGCCCGGAGTGGATGATTGACGCCTCCTATGAGCCCGATTGTTTCTGAAGAGCCGTACGGTTGCTGTACGTATTCGTTTGGGTCTGGTAGGCGGCATCGCCAGCTAATCGAGCGTAGCAACGTAGCCCCTGCCGGCGCGGCCATGGACGAAGCCACTGAAAGGCGGCAGGACAAGCGTTCTTCAGTTTGAGTAAAATCCAAATTGTAGAAAAGTGCCCCTATTACCTCTTCTAGCATGCCGACACCTCTTGGATGGCAATGCCCTCCTGCGACAGCGTGGCAAGGAGGCGATCAAAAATATACTCCCTCCTAGACTTGTCTGTTGTGTCGTCAAAAGCGATGACAGTAATCCGGCCGAATGGCCTCTCAAGCTCTTTCAGCTGAGAAGGATCTAATGGGACTAATTGCGTGGATCCTGGCCCCCAACTCGCCACGTCGCCTTTAGGCACAAGCAGACCGGCAAACGCCGGAGGACGAGCGGAGTCATCGTGTCGGTCGGGTGCGCTTGGAATAGACAGGACACTAGGCATAACGACAACATCAATGAGGGCATCGACCATGAATTGGTGTTGAAAGGAACGAACAACATTTCTGACTTTCGGAAGGTCGGCTTTCAAGAACTGGAGCGGGTGCCGCACGATTGCATCGTCGGCTACCTCGTCCAGCTTAACAGTTCCGTCCTTCAACTGGTCTAGCGTCTTACAGGCACGCGTTACAAAATCCAGGTAGCGCTTGTCCAAGAGGGGCAGTGAAGGGGTGCCATCGCGGTCGTCAGGTGGCCTGCAGAAAGAATCACGCATCAACTTTAAGCATTCCCAATCGCGAACGCCGGTTCCTCCAATAAACCCGGCCAGCTTAGTCAAGAGTTCCACGACAATCTGGTACTTAACCTCGACTACGTCGATGAGCACGTCAGGTGCTGAGTATGTCAGGGAGTGGATCTTCTCAGCAAAATCACCCGGCAGGTTTAATTCACGGTCTCCTTTCAGCATATCCGCCAGGAATCTACGGGTGGACAAAGAGAATCCAGAACTCATGACGTATCGAATGAGGAAACCTTGAATGATTTCCATGACTATTCTTTCGGCCACTCGAACTGCAGGCGCGAGATAGAAACGTTCATATAGAAACATGCGTTCCCGCCACAGGTCTGCCGCCGCGAGAGCGCTGCGTCCCGGTAAGCACAGGAAACCGAAGTGGTTGACGAACTGCTCAGACAAAAATTGTTCCATCCACGGCAAGGTCGGGTGATTAGGCAGAGTGGGACCAAAATTGAGCCTGCTGTGTACCGGATAGCCGGCCCTCTCAAGAAAGGCCTGATCTCGGCGGAGGTAGTCGATCTTGTCGGCATCCACAGGACCATTGACAATTGATTGAAGCCAGGGAGTTCCGGCCCAGCCAAACATTAGGTTGCTCACGGATCTTCTTGGGTCAAGCGCCTGATGAGATGTGGCCGGTAAACTTTGGCGAAACGCCAGGTCAAGATCACCATTCGAGTTCAAACGATCCAGGAGGACTCTGTACTCAAGAGATCGGACACCAGGCGCGCTAGGGATCCAGTTGATACTTTGAAGGACCTCGTCGAGAAGATGCGAAAAGAACAGATGGCCGTAATCATGTAGGAGGAGGGAATAACCAACTAGAATTTGAGCTGTCCTGTAATCGAGAAATGGGCTCTGCTGGAGGCGTTGCGGAATGCGTTGATGCTCGTATAAGAACTTAAGCCAAATCAGTCCGACTGTGTAGGTGCCACGGGCATGCTCCCAACGGACGTGGCTATCTGGGCGAGACCCAAGCCAGATGTTCTTCAAGCCAATTTGGGAAACTCGCTCCATGCGATCCACCATATCTCCGGGAATCGAAACGGGGAGGTTCTCAAATTCCTCGCGGTCGATCATGAGCTGACCACCGAAGAGCTCGAGCTTCGTATTCTCCGGGATCGTTTGCTCGCAGACTAGCTTCTTGTGGGAGATGCCGACAGCCTCGTGGGTAGGTGCAGGGTTCAACTCTATTGCTCCTTCAAGGGTAAAGTCAGTTCCATGTACTTCCGAGATCGCCTTGATGCCGATAATGGGCGGTCAGAGTTGCGGATAGTATTAATTGCTAGGGGATGAAAGTGGGTGAAAAACTCATCAGCCGTCGCGGGACAGCGCACGTAGCAGGGTGATCCCTGAGTCAGCACTGTGGTGATGCTGGGAAAGAATCGGCGTCGAAACTGCTCGAAGAAATCGACAGATGTTCCATTTGAATGGGGCTTGACATCAACCAATGGAATTCGATAGGAGAGAGTCCATTGAAACAAGACTTCAAGAAGATAAGGGTCCCAGCGACCGCTGACACCGATCGCGATGACCATCGAAGTGCGACTCGCAATGAAGTAACGCAACTCTTCGAGCACTGGTTGCAGAAGCTGTTCCTTTGTTTCGTAGCTAGGAAAAGACAATTGAATACGCAAGGTTTCTAGGTGGCAAGCGGGACAAATAAGTAATTCATCATAGTCTAGCTTGTTATATCGGTAGTCAAGTGCGTGGTCTTGATCGCACTGCGGGCAGAGCGTGTTGGCACAACGGACGTAAAAGATGTCGCCTCGCGCATTAGTAACGGCCGGTTGGAAGTCCGTCTCTTGTGACGAGTAATATTTCCGAATGTCGCGTACGGAATGGAGCGCGATCAAGTGAAGGGCTCGTGAGGATGGGTCTCCCTTTTTGCGCAGGTTGCTCATCGCCAAGTAAAGGAGCGCATCGTAGTTTAAGTTAAGTATGTGGCATGCAGCTTGGGAAGAGAGGGAGGCGACAGCATCGTGCGCTGCCGATGGACCTATCCAAGCACCTTTCGCATTTGCCGTTGGCCGCTCGTGACGAAGAATTCCCACAAACTGTCGGCTGGGAAGCGTCAAGCCTTTGTCAACAAGCTGTTCGCAAAACTGCTTCCACACATTGGAAGGTCCCGCCTGTAAGTCTCGGGTTTGAAGGGCGGAAAAGAATTGGGCCGCATCACTCCGTGTCGCCGATTCACGCTGGATGAGGGTGCCTTTAGCAAGCAGGATGTCCTTGGGTTTTTTTTCAAGGTCAGAGTGCTCTATTCTCCTGATCAAGTCCTCGGCCATCTCACTGAGAAGGGGAACTCGGTCGGCAGATATCCCTGATCCAAGAACGAACAAGGGGAGCTTGCCTTCGCAGTAACCAGCGGCTAATAGAATTCCGAGATTAGAGAGGATGGCTCGGGTGGTCGAAGGCATTGGAGTTCTGGCGCTCAGTGTAGCTGTTTTCATTTGGGCAGCAGGAATCCGCTAGCGTCATGCTGATGACCTTCTCAGCACGACATGGAGGATTATTTCCCCAAGGTTGAATTGAAGTCAATGAAAAAGGGAGGAGTAGTCGCATTGCAACTTTTTGAGCGCAGCTGAGGAAGAATTGGAGCACCTTGCCGCAGTCGGGAGGAGCCTTCGCGAGGGAACAACTTGGGAACAAAATCGCCCGAATACCCTGTAAAGCCGACCCCTGAGACCGAAGAAAAAGCTAAGCGAGCCAACAAGATAGATGATTTGAACTTATCTACGAAGCAAGGGGTCGGGAGTTCGAATCTCTCCGGGCGTACCATTTCTTTCAGTAACTTACGGCCCCCCGCCTTTGGGCCTAAGTTTGAGACCTGCCCGCTTTAGCGCGTCCCGCCAGGCAGTGCGCGAACTGCTTACTGGCCGCGACGGAATCACGCGCTGATTCTCGCGCCACGGAAAGATGTAATGCTCAGGCTTCGCTTGTGGGGAACGGCCCGCCCACTTCACCAGCGCGTGGAAAGCCAGGAGGTTCAATGGGATGACGCGCCCGGTACCGGCAGCCGATTTGCTTTTGCCCACGGTTACGGTGCGCTCCTTCCAATCAATTTGCTTCCACTGCAACAGACGCAGTTCATCTTTCCTCGTCGCCGTGTTCAGGGCCAAGACTGTGGCGGTGTGGCGAGCAGAATCATTCTTCAGCGTGGCTGCCAGCAAGCGGGGTTCTTCATCGTCGGTTAGTGCCCTGCCGATATCCTTCCGCTCAGGCAGCATGTGAACGTCAACAGCTAGCGAATCCCACAGTTTGTAGGAGGCGAAGATTTGGCGCAACACGCCCACCTCCATGTTGATTGTGCGGCCTTCAGGCTGCTCTCGCCTTCGTCGGGCCTGATAGCCCAAAATGTGTTTGGCGCTGATGTCGCACAGCAGTTTTGACCCGAATACGCGTACCAAATGCTTCAGCGAGTAGATGGCGATGCTCAAGGTGTTCGGGGCAACTAAAGAACATTACATAATATAGTGACAGCAATGAGTATTTCGTGTATACTCGCCGGCATGGGACATCCAGCCGGAGTGAAACTTGATCGAGGGAAGTTAGAGCGACGTCGCCTGCAGGCGGGGCGG
>Ga0315282_10008329_pt1 | contig 16812 bp, 17 predicted proteins | sample YL17G07_20_MG_FD_203693 | JGI IMG/M metagenome (GOLD analysis project Ga0315282, IMG submission 203693) | Sediment microbial communities from Yellowstone Lake, YNP, Wyoming, USA - YL17G07_20 | ecosystem: Environmental > Aquatic > Freshwater > Lake > Sediment | place: USA: Wyoming | collected...
GCTCAAGATTAAGCGGATATAACTAGATGCGTTGGCGACTTAAGGAGTAGAATTGGCCAGATAGTATGGAATCGCTGAGCATCTTGGTTTTTAATTGGCGTTGTTGGCTTAATCCGGAGGCTGGTGGTGCTGAGGTTTTTACTAGGGAGGTTGCTAGGCGTTGGGTTAGGGCTGGTCATGAGGTTACGTTGTTTGCTTCTGAGTTTCCGAATTGTAGAAGGGATGAGGTTGTGGATGGGGTTAGAGTTGTTAGGGCTGGCGGGAAGTATTCGTTTATTGGAAGGCTAAAAAGTGTTCTTCGGGTGCCAAGAGATCGTTCACCGTGAGGCTAGGTAGTATGGAGACGCTTAAAATTCTTATATTCAATTGGAGGTGCCCTAAGCACCCGCAGGCCGGAGGAGCAGAGAAGGCAACGTATGAAATAGCTAAACGTTGGGTTCGATGGGGGCATCATGTTCAGTTAATATGTGGAAACTTTGCAGGCGGGCAAAAATATGATGATATTGACGGCATTAGAGTGACCCGTCTAGGCGGGAAATACTCCATTTATATGAAGGCGATTTTGCACTATTGCCGAAAACTGAAGGGAAAGTATGATGTAGTCATAGATGAAATAAATACTGTCCCATTTTTTACTCCGCTCTATGTTCAGGAACCTCATGTCGCATTTATTCATCAATTAGCGGCGAATGTATTGTTTGAAGAGTTGCCTTGGTCTCAAGCAAAATTTTGGTGCTTTATGGAGCCACATGTATTACGCCTGTATGAAAACACGCCAATAATCACCTCTCAAGGTACTAAGGAAGATCTATTAAGGATCGGCATAGCCGAACACAACATACACGTAGTTAACTACGGAGTAGATCACAATGTTTACAAACCAGACAAAAATAAGAGCTTGTATCCACACGTTTTCTATCTTGGAAGGCTAAAGAGATTCAAGGGTGTGCATCTTCTAATAAAAGCAATGAAACAAGTCGTAAAGGAAATCCCTGATGCCAAATTGTCAATAGTCGGAAATGGCGATACTGACTATGAGAATGAACTTAAGCAGTTGAAAGACAACCTAAATCTGAGTAAAAACATTGTTTTCTATGAGTTTGGATTAAGGGATTCACTTTTGCAAAAGGTCCAAATTATGCAAGAAGCATGGGTTCTCGCATTTCCATCAACACGGGAGGGATTCGGTTTGGTCGTCGTAGAAGCTAATGCATGTGGTACTCCAACAATAGCAACTGATGTGCCGGGACTTCGGGAGACCGTGAGAGATTATGATACCGGTATTCTTGTGCCCAGAAACGTCGATGCTTTGGCTGATTCTATAACGCAGGTGCTTAGTGACAATGAGTTGAGGGGAAGGCTGTCAAAAAGAGCTCTCGAGTGGTCAATGGAATTTGATTGGGACAGAACAGCAGACAAGATATTACAAGTGCTGGAAAATACTATCAACTCATATAACAAAAAGAATTAAGGCGATAGGCATGAAAATTGACACAGCAGTTGTGTTAGCAGGTGGTCAAGGGGACCGTCTGAAGCCTCTGACAAGTGGTCTTCCGAAAGGAATGGTTGAAATCAACAATAAGCCGCTATTGCAGTGGATAATTGAGTGGCTAAGGAATAACGACGTCAGAGAAATCGTATTGGGCGTTGCACACCTTAAAGAGAAAATTATCGACTATTTTGGTGACGGAACCAAGTTCGATGTTAACATCAGATATAGCGTTCACACCGTTGAGGGAGGAACTGGCGAAGGTTTTCGCCTCGCAATCAACAGGTATGTTGATCGAGATGTATTTTTCGCCATGAACGGAGATCAAATTACTGATCTAAACTTAAACGATTTGGCTAATTTCCATATGAATTATGATTCAGTTGCGACGATGGCTGTTACCAATCTCCGTTGTCCGTATGGACATGTTGAAATTGATGATGAACACAATGTTGCGGGATTTATGGAAAAACCCATCTGTTTGAACATGTCGTGCAATACTGGAATTTATGTGTTTAACCGTGAGATTTTGCATTATTTACCAAAAAGAGGAGATGTTGAAAAGACAGCGTTTTTAACGTTAGCCAAGTCTCATCGTTTAAAGGCATACCCATTTAAGGGATTTTTCGTTACAATTAATACGCATAAGGACTTGATTGATGTTGAGCGAGAATTGTGGAGGACAAATAAGTGAATGTTCTTATAACTGGTTGTACAGGATTCATCGGATCTAACCTTGCGATAAAACTCGTTGAAAATGGCTATCGTGCTTACGGGTTAATCAGACATGTCACTAGAAAAGAACTGGAACCGCTTCGTTCTATCTTAGATAAGATTCATTTAATTGAGGGCGATCTAACTTCTTATCACTCGATAAGTCAAGCGATTAGTGCCGCACAACCCCAGTTTGTTCTGCATCTCGGTGCATTGACACCAGTGCGTTTGTCATTTGAAGATCCATTCCCGTACACCTCAACCAACTTCGAAGGAACAGTCAATATCGTTCATGCCATGTTGGAGAAGGCACCCAAAGCTAGATTAATTTATGCTTCAACTGCTGAAGTTTATGGTTGGCAAGAAAAACGTGAACCAATCAAAGAGACGGCTGTATTATGTCCGGCTTCTCCATATGCCGTTAGCAAAGAAGCGGCTGATCAATATGTTAGAATGGCTATGAAAATTTACGATTTAAAAGCGACTGTGCTAAGACCAATTAATTCATATGGAAGGAGAGGGGAAAAAGGCTTTCTCGTCGAATATTTGATTTCAACAATGTTAAAACCTGAAACGTGTTACATTGGCGCTCCAAAGTCGGTACGAGATTATATGTTTGTTGACGATCACGTTAACGCCTATATGTCAGTAATGAAATCAGAAAAAGCTATTGGAGAGGTATTTAATGTCTCGCCAGGTAATCCTGTGCCAAATGACGAATTGGCAAATATGCTAGCGAAAATGGTTGGATTTGACGGTGAGATCGTATGTGGAAGTTATCCCCCAGGGTACCCATGGCGTCCAGTCCCTCGGGACCCCGATTACCTCGTCTTAGATAGTACAAAAATACGTGAAATCCTAGGTTGGAAACCCACGGTAACTCTAGCGGAAGGCCTAAGAAAGACGGTTGAAAGTTGTAAAACATCTGCGTGAAAGGCTTGGCTGAAGGGTAAGGCGGTTGACTAATACATGAATATTATTGAGGTTGAATGATGCGCGTCATACTGTTTAATTCATCTATAGTTGAAGCGAAGAAGGATGTTCTTGAAGCTGGAAATCTTTATCCCTGGATTGGAATAGCCTCCATTACGTCCCACCTTCTACAAAACGGAATATCTGTGAGCATTCTGGATTCTGATGCTTACAAATTAGACATTGAACAAATCAGAGAGAGAGCGAGACAGAAAAAACCTGACATTGTAGGGCTTCCGGCGTTTACTGAAGAGGTTTGTGGTGCGAATGAGATAGCGAAAGCTGTTAAGGAAGTAAATTCTAACATTATAACTGTGGTAGGCGGGCCGCATCCATCTGCCATCCCTGTACAAACCCTTAAAGAATTCTCCTACTTTGATGTGGCTGGATTGAGGGATTCTGTTAATAATGATGAAACTGGGTTGTTAGCTGAAGCAGGAAGCATTGAAGATATTTCCGACAAAATTGTTATGGTTTTGAAGGATGATACGTTTAGGGAGAGATTAAGCAAGAATGCCTTGAATTATTGTAGGCGGTTTAGTTGGAATGAATCTGCTGAGGCCTTTCTAAAAGTTATGCAGCGTGTAAGTTGATGATTGAGAATCCGTTAGTCTCTATAGTTATTCCAACTAAAAATTCGGAAGCAACAATCGAAAAATGCTTAGAGTCTATTAGAAATCAGACTTATTCAAACATCGAGATAATTGTAGTTGATGGTTTTTCGAAGGATAAGATAAAAAAGATTGCAGAGAATTTTAGAGCGAGAATCCTTTTGACCGATGTAAAAAGATCAGAGGCTAGGAACATTGGAGCTGAAAACGCTAGAGGCGAAATTGTCCTTTTCGTAGACTCTGATATGGAACTAGATCGCAGTGTTATCGAGGAATGTGTTGAGAAGGTTAGAGAAGGATATCATGCGGTTATTGTTCCAGAAGTTTCTCTAGGTCGAGGATTTTGGGCAAGGTGCAAGGCATTAGAAAAATTATGCTATATCGGAGATGAAACGATTGAAGCCGCAAGACTTTTTGAAAGGAGTGCCTTTGAGGCGGTTAAAGGATATGATGAAGAACTCATAGCTGGCGAGGATTGGGATCTAAGCCAAAGGGTTAAGAAAGCTGGATTTAGAGTCGGAAGAGTTTACGCTTTAATTAAACATCACGAGGGAAAGCTTGGTTTCTGGGAAACTATAAAGAAAAAATATCACTATGGGAAAACGATCCAGAAGTATAGAAATAAACATCCCTATGAATCCAAGGTCCAATTGGGGCTCGTCAGATTAGCATTTATTCGGAATCGAAAAAAATTGGCGAAAGATCCAATGACCTTCGTTGGGATGATTCTCATGAAAGGCTGCGAGTTTCTGGCTGGTGGATTCGGCATACTAAGTTACAAAATGCGAATTTTTCGAAGAAGGACCACATCTGGAATTTAATCGAATCATTTTCAGCGCGTGGAGTAAACATGACATTTAAGACTCAAAACAAGAGGAGAGAATATTTGGCCTTTGCCAAGCTCAGGGATTCTATGCTAGAGAAGTCTCTTCAGTATGGATATTGTAAATATAATCTCAACCTAAGATCTTTACTTAACTGGCATAGATACGAAAAAATAGTTGAAGATGTTCTTACAACCTCTTCTCAAGGGTTCACACTTGATGTAGGATGTGGCTTTGGTCAAATTACTGAAATGCTTCATCTAAAGAGGATGAGAGTCATGGGAATAGACATCGGAGGAGAGGTCAGAGAGAATAAAGTCTGGAAACATCTTAATGCTCCTTTTGTCTTGGGTGACGGCTGCAATCTGCCAGTCAAATCGGAGACATTTGATGTTGTAGTTTGCTGTGGGGTTCTAGAACATGCATATGACAAGCGACGGTTTCTCAAGGAATGTTACAGGGTAACAAAGAGTAATGGTCTTTTTCTATGCTACTTTTTACCGAATAAAACAGGTCTGGAATCCTTGTTATCGAGAATAATATCTACAGAACACATTTTTTATGAAGGTAGTAGCATTGAAAGTTTGTTTAACGAATGCGGCTGGAAAGTATTCGCTGCTAAACGCGAGCATATTATGCCCTCATTTTACGTTCATAATGGTCTGCAAAACTTGGCGAATAAACTAGATAAGATCATTTTTATGTTGGATGACATGCTGAGCGAAACACCGCTTAGGTTTTTCGGAACTAATTGGAAAGTATATGCAAGAAAAGCGTCTCCAAGTTCATCATTTGCTCATTGTCCCTAACTGATTCTTGACTGTGATGGCATGAAGGTTCTTTTCGTAATGAATGGAGTCTCGCACGGGTTTTCGGGAAGACCAAACATTAGCGGTGGAGACGTTATATCGATCGAAATTGCTAAGAGATGGGCGCAGAAAGGTGTTTCAATACACTTTTTAACGTCGTCAGCTGGAAAAGAGCTGTGTGAAAGGTTAGGTCTTAAGGCAACTTACCATTTATCTTCTAACTCTGGTAATCCGTCTATCTGGAAATACATTTTTTTGGCTCTAAGATCAGCGATAAACGCACCTATTTCTCAGGCGAAAGTTAGTTTTGACCTAGTATATTCGTCGTGTGAACATCTCTATGACGTGTTACCTGCGTTTAAAATGAAGAAAAGAAACGTCAAGTGGGTGGCAACAGTTCACTTTGTCCCACCTCCACCGTGGACTAGAGTCAAGGCCGGTAAGCTCAACGCCTTCGTATACTATTTGAACCACATGTTGGGTGCGCAGATTATCCGTAGCAATGCAGACCTTGTTTTCGCTGTCTCACAAAGGACTGCCTTAGATTATGTCCGTAAATTGAAATTTGATGAAAACAAGGTTGTAACCGTTCCAGGCGGTGTAGACTACGATTTGATCCGGAATATTTCTGTCTCTTGCCATGAAATGCTATATGATGCCGTCTTCATGAAGCGACTGCAGCCTATGAAGGGAGTCTTTGATGTCATAGAGGTATGGCGCCAAGTAGTAAATGCTAGTCCAAGGGCGAAACTTCTGATAGTAGGCGATGGACCAATCGATATTGTAAAACGAATGCGCCGTATGATTTCAAAGCATAGGCTTACTGAAAATATAGAGATAGTAGGGCCTGTATATGATATTAAAGAGAAAATTTCATTGTTAGCAAGGTCAAAACTCTTTCTTCTACCAAGTTACGAGGAGAACTGGGCTATAGTGATTGGGGAGGCATTAACTGCTGGGTTACCAGTGATTGCATATAACCTTCCTGAAATCAGACCTATATGGGCTGAGCATGTAATATGGATACCAAAAGGTGATACGAGATCATTTTCAGATGAAGTCGTGAAGTTACTTTCAAACGACAAATACCGTCAAATGTACATCGATAAAGGAACAAAATTCACCAAGCAATTCGATTGGGATAATATAGCAGAAAAAGAACTGGAATTGTGCAGCAGACTAACAGGTTCTAGGTTCGTTTAATGAGAATTCCGCTACGATAGCGCGCGTGCTTTCCAAAATACACTATATAGGCATGACCTCTGTGGTCTATTTTGTGCTGCTAAGATGGTCGAGAAAGTTTTGAGGTCACTTAATGCAGAGAGCAAGGAGATAAAGCAGGGGAGAATGAGTATGTTTAAGAAAGAATTTGCCTTCGACATTTGCGCATGTTTAGGTTTCATCGTATTCTACATTACTGCATATAGGGATATGCTCTTCCAGAAGTCCCTGTTATGGGCTCTCAATCTAGTGCCTCTGCCAACTTTGAATGCAAGGTTTTACATTCCTGGTCAATTCTACTGGTTTCCAGGTAATATTGGCAGTCCTGCGCAACCTAACATAGCAAACTGGCTACCATACGTTTTCGTTATGATCAGTGGCGGGGATCTGGTTTTGGCAGAAAAGTTCTTGATTTCAACTTCGCTTGTCTCATGCTTCACCATGTATTTCTTTCTCTCGAATCACTTCAAGGGGTCTCGCTTAGCGCGTTTTTCAGCCGCTCTAATCTTTGGTTTCGGTCCAGCTATGGTTCTTGACTTTACTGACGTCACACTTTGGGGTTACGCTGCTGTACCTATTGTATTCAACTACATGTTAAACATTCTTGAAGGGAAGCGAAAGATCAAGGACATTTTGCTACTCGGATTGTCACTATCATTCATGACAGCCTTCCTTCCTCAAATCTTATTGCTGATCTTCATTTCTTTTTTGATTTTCTTGGTGGTGCGTATGTTACCGCTTGCTGAGAAACTGAAATATTTTCGGAAAGTCGCAGTTTCTTTTTCTCTAGCAGTATTGGTTCTCGTCGTAACATCGCCTTATCTCATTAGTGGAGCGTATCAACTCATGGTACATCTCGGCTGGATTCCGGCCTCGGGTATCGTAAGCCCACTTAACCTATCTTCATCTTCCCAACCAAGTCTGTATTTTGCAACCTATTCTAATCAAGAAATCGTCAATACGATTCGGCTCATTGGTGGGTCACCTGGAAATCACCTTCCAGATGGCAGTTGGATCGGCTTCGTTTTACCTATTCTAGCGTTCGCTTCATTATTACTTGTTCAGAAGGGAAAGAAGATGCTGAATCTGTTAGCGTTGACGCTGGTTTCACTATTTACAATCACTATCATTTATGGAATCCACCTGCAAGCTGGCTGGGCTCTTTGGCTTCTTTATAAGACCCCTATAAGCTTGTGGTATTATCCTGAGAGACCCCTCTACATAGTCACTTTTGCGTACTCAGTCATGATCTCAGTGACCATTGAAAGACTCTTAAGTGATATGTATCATTTTCGTTTCAGCGATTATTTTAGACAGGCAGATTCTATTTTGCGGCGTAATTTGCGAAAGATATTCTCAATCTTAATAGTTGCTTTGCTACTGACAAGCGTGTTTCTCTTTGCTCCAGTTTTCAACGAACAACTCCATCAGGAAAGATACAATCCATTACCACAGGTTTATTCTAATATTCAAAATTGGCTAAATTCACATAACGATGGCGAAAACTACCGGGTAATGTTCCTCCCAACAGATAGCTTTTCCTTAATTTTAGGAGATCCTGACGTGTTTGAATATGCTACTGGGTATGCGTCTTCTCTGACACAAAGTTACGTTGACTTTGTATACAATCAACTCGTCACGTGTGGAACCCACAATCTTGGAAGTATATTAGCTCCTGCCTCAGTTAAGTACATTATTCTGGCTACCCTCAATCCAAATACCCTCTGGAACGGAACTTCCGCTTTGGCCGCCCCTCTGCAACCTGACTTGAGCGGTCCTGTTAGGTATTCTAGCGGTGGGGTGCAGGGTGACCCGGTTGACATAGAAAAGATATTAAATGAACAGAATGACCTAACGCTCGTGCATGTAGATAAGGACTTTCGCGTATACGAGAACATAATGTACTCACCAAAGATCTCTGTATTCTCAAATGCATTATACATAGTTGGGTCAGAAGATGCGCTATCCGTTCTACCTCGCATACCCGATTTCAGCGCAAATAAAGACATGCTGATATTCGCGTACCAAAACCCTAGTTTAGCTAAAGAATTACCAGAAGCATGTTCGTCAATCCTTTTTTTTAACGCTGATGTCAGTGACTATGCCAATATGCTTTCTTCGTCTGTAGGGGTGCGTACTGCTTATGAAGACGCCATGAATATAGTTAGCTCTAAGAAACAATTGTACTTGTTTGTTCAGGATTCGCCGACTTTTTCACGATCAGTAACAATCCCGTCTGGGCAATGGTGGGTAGCGCTTAGAGCACCTGAACCCGTTATGGTGAATCCTAGCATGGGCATTATAGACCTCAACCAAGGGCAAACTTTCCTCATCACAAAAGAAAACTTCAAGCCAGCGCACAACCCTCCAAGCTACGATTTTGATTTGGCAAACTATTACTTCTACACTAGTACTGGCGGGAATTATACTATGACAATTAAAGGTTCAGGAGCCTTATGGGCTTACGTAGCATACAACTCTACGATAGCAAACATTGCGAAGGCCCCCTTCAATTACGTTGACCTTCCTGACAATGGAACGTTCACCATAAATCTTCCTCCAAACACTATCTTCCAACCAATCGTTAATGCTTATAATCCAGCTATGGGTCATAACATTACGGATAACATTGACGAACTAACCATTGAAAATAAACTTGCCGGTGAAAACTCTATCTTAACTGTTGATGGTGCAAACACCACTAGCGCTCAGACCTCAGAAGCGAATGGCTGGCGCGAGTTTAGTCCTCTAAATCTCAGCTCGGGAACTCACAACTTAACTATATCTAACGGAATGCCGAATGGTCTTGTTGCGATTTATAACACAGACAACTTAGCGGAGATATTTGATGCTAATGCCAGTGTTGGTTACGAGTTTTCTAAGCTTAGCGAGACAAGTTATAGCGTTAACGTCAACGCCGACGTTCCAGTATTTCTATCTCTCTCCGAAAGCTACCATCCCAACTGGGATGCATCCTCGGGAACGCAAAAGCTTGTTCATTTCACCGCCTTCTCCTACTCAAATGGGTTCTATCTAAACAAAACAGGTGTTGTTGATGTTACAGTGAATTATGAGCCACCATTGCTAAACCAAGTGTACGTAGCCCAACAAATCTTATTTGCTGCAACAGGGCTGTTCGCCGTCGCCTTATCAATCGCCCCTAGAATACGACGCAAAATAAAGAATTGGAACGGAGATTAGGACGATTAAAAAGCAACTGTGCGAACGGGAATATTTGGTTGATCTTCGGAGCTTCCTACTAGAGAAGACTTTTAGTTATGGATATTCAAAATTGAATTGGCATTTAAGGTCTTTACTCAATTGGCATCGATACGAACAGATCGTTAAGGAGGTTTTCAGACTGGCGTCTCAAGGATTTGTACTTGATGCTGGGTGCGGCTTTGGCCAAATAACCGAGATGCTGCACTTGAAGGGCACAAGAGTGGTGGGAATAGACATTGGAGGGGAGATCAGGGAGTGCAAGGTCTGGAAGCATCTTCTCGCATCCTTTATCCTTGGAGATGGCTGCAAGCTGCCCTTTAAGTCGGAAATGTTTGATGCAGTGGTTTGTTGTGGGGCCTTAGAGCATGTCTATAATGAGCGGAACTTCTTAGAGGAGTGCAGGCGGGTACTAAAGAATAATGGCCTGTTTCTATGCTACTATCTGCCGAATAAGACTGGTTTTGAGTCTCTATTCTCAAAGATTCTGCCTACAGACCACAAATTTTATGATAACAATCGCATCGAGCATCTATTCAGGGAATGCGGCTATGAGGTTTTGACTACCACACGTGAGCATGTTATCCCCGAGCCACGCTTTAGCCCCGCTCTGGAAATTTATAACAGAATGCATAAAATTCTCGCTTTGTTAGATGATGCCTTAACTAAAACACCATTGAGGGTTTTCGGAGATAATTGGAGAGTTTATGGACGGAAAATAAATGATGCCCATTAAAAAGTTGATGGATTATTATAACAGTCCCAAATACCATACACAAGCCAGAGATAGAGCTTTAAAAGTTAGGTCGAGACGTTTAAGAAGAGTTCAAGTCTCAATAGATTGAGAAACAAAAAATGAGTAGACAAGATACTAAACAGGTTGACAAGTATTATGATAACATCGAATACCATGTGAAAGCAAGAGATTTTGCATCGAAAATGAAGTTTAGACGCCTTTCAAAAATTCGTGAGGTAATTAATCACGGTGATAGCGCATTAGAGATCGGCTGCAGTTCAAGCATATACAGCAATGACTTTGATTGGGTGGGGTTGGATATATCTAAAGTTGTGTTGGCTATGAATAAAAGCAAGAATGCAGTTCAAGCGTCAGCTCTAAAATTGCCTTTTAAGGAAAAATATTTTTCCCTTGTGATGATGTTTAATGTGATAGAGCACTTGCACGACCCAGAGGTTGCTCTGCTAGAATCGATCCGCGTCTTAAAGCCTGGTGGATTCCTAGCAATCGGAAGCCCGCCTCTAATATGGGATTTGCTTCTAACAGGGAGCCCTCTAACTATAAAAGGAAGAGAAGCCTTGGAGAGGTTTTTGCAAAAGGCTTATTATCAGTAACCCTTGTCACGCAATGTTTAAAACACATGAAACCTATTTTGAAAGAATTTTACAATAGAGTAAAGGATGAAGTTCTAATCAGCAGAGGAACAAAAATGCTACCGTTAAGACCACTCTTCTTGGAACCAACCTATAGTAAGGTAGGCGAAAATTACGACGCAATCTATGCTTATAACCCTAACGCAGTTGTGAATTTTCTCAGGTCTCGTGGATTCGCAATCCTTGACCTGCGGCCCATACCAATGAGAATTTTTCGTCTTCCTACCTCAGATGTTGAAGTCGTCCTCGCTCTTAAACTAGACAACGTTTATTAACAGTCATCTGGATTCTACGATTCCGTCGTGGTGAATCCCTGTTGAGGTTTCTCTTAATCTGTCGGGGTGATCCTTTCACAGCCCAAGCTGGCACCGAAATATACATCGGAAATCTAGCAGTTGAGTTGGCCATACACGGGCATGATGTTCACATCCTTTACGGAGGAAAAATTCGTAAGGGTGATCGTTACCCACCCACAAAGCATTTGATTACTCATCCGTTCCATCCGATCAATATTCCGTATATTCGAGCACTTGACTTCCGACGTAAAAGTGCGAATCTATCCATTACACTGATAAACAAATTGGACATTGATGCGGTGATCGCTTTTGGCGCAGGCACCTTCCCAAGCTACATCTTCAACAGAATTAAGAAGCTGAAGAGAAGGCCCTTACTCGTATACTATGCCATGGATTCGATGAAGATGGAATATATGCGTAGCAAGATGTCATCTGAATCCAAGAATTTGATGATGAGGTTCAAGATGCGGGTTTGGTATTCCAACCTCATAAGATCCGATAAGAAATCATGCATCAGCTCCGACATGGTACTAGCAAGCTCAAACGATACAACTAGCCACTTAATTGCCGATTATAGCGTTCCAAGAAATAAGGTCAAATTACTATATGAAGGCATACCGGACGACTTCACAAACGGAATAGAAACCGTTGACCCAGACACACCAACTTTCTTACATATAGCTGGTGGAGTACGTAAAGGCACGAACTACTTCCTAGAAGCTATGAAACTGCTGGAAGAAAAATATGGTTTAAGGGCAAAAGCGGTAATTACCAGAGCAACTCCAACTCAAATTAACCAAGTGAAGAGGCTTGGAATCGACGCAGAAGTTTACCGTTATCTACCCACTCTTGAGCTTAAACGCCTCTACGCTTCATCCACAGCATTTGTGTCGCCATCTTTGAGCGAGGGGTTTTGTCTACCTGTAGTGGAAGCTGCAACGTTTGGAAAGCCAGCCATAGTTTCAAACACCGGCAGTCTTCCAGAATTGGTCGTGGATGGCGAGAATGGCTTCGTTGTCCCAGTAGCTGACGTAGCTGCACTAGCCGAAGGAATGTACCAAATTGCCGTTAACGAGCAACTTAGGAAGCGTAAGGGCGAAAGGGCAAAACAGCTTTCACAGAGATTTAAAATAAGCAACACAGTTAAGACGTTAATAGAGCTGCTAGACAACAAACTACAATATAAAATGAACACGTAGTAGTGGGTCTCAATTTATGACATCTGCAGATGTTCTAGACGAATATCCCTTTGTTTCTATAGTTGTACCCTTTCATAACGCTAAGACTTTCCTTCCAAACCTTCTCGAGTCCTTACTCAACCAAAACTATCCGAAAAACAGATATGAAATAGTACTGGTTGATGACGGGTCCACGGACGCATCATCCGACGTGATCACTAAAGCAATGGAAAGGCGACGAGAAATGTGTAACATTAAGGTCTTAAGACGCAACGAAAAAGGTGGACCAGCTAGAGCTAGGAACGTCGGTATAAAGAATTCTAAGGGTGAAATCATTGCTTTTACAGACGCTGACGCTATCCCCAAAAAAGACTGGCTTACAGAGCTAATGAAGGGATTCAAAGACGACAGCATCGGAGGAGTTACGGGAAAAGTGGTGACAGACTTCCAAAGGTTATTATACCCATTGAGAGTCAGCCCAGTCTCAGAATTCGTCACCTGCAACATAGCGTATAAGAGAAAAGCCCTCACACAATCCGGTCTTTTCGATGAAAAGTTTAAATGCCCATTCAGAGAAGATAGCGATCTCGCATACCGAATCCTAGACCAAGGATACAAAATTATTCACCAAAATAGCGCAGTAGTCTACCATCCTGTAAAACAAATCAAATTGAAAGATTTACTACGCGTTCCCAGATATCATGCCTACGATATCCTGCTTTTCAAAAAACATCCTAAGCAGGCAAAAGTGATATTAGGTATTCGATTCTGCCGATTCTCGTTCAGCGGGATCGTTGTAATTCTGAATGCTCTCGTAATCTTTATCCTCTTCATCACTACCCCTATTAAGTGGTCTGTGATTTTCACTTTACTTTATTTCTTCTCGGGCACATTAGTTCTATCGATAATCAAACCCTCTGCAAAAGGCAAGAACCTCAAAGATAGAATACAAGGAGCCATATGGCACGAACTATACCTACTTTTCACCGTAATAGGTCATATAATCGGCTCTATCAAATTCAAAAAGTGGCTTTTATAGTACGCTCAGAACCTTTAAAGGCGAGGTGGTAGTTTTATTCCAATTCAAACCTAGAATTAGGGGAAGAAGTAGTGTGGGAAAGAACCCGAATCATTTTCCGCTTGTCTCAATAGTGATAATCACTTCCTATCATAGAAACTTCTTGGAGCCTTGCCTAAAGTCTGTCTTTAAAACGAATTATCCTAATTACGAAGTAATCGTGGTAGATAATGGTTCTACTGACGGTAGCGCTGAACTCCTTGAGCGTTTTATGAAAGTTCACGCCAATTTGAGAGTGATTAGGAATGATCACAATCAGGGGCATGCCCAGGGGCTAAACATAGGAGTTAACTGGGCTAAGGGCAAATACATAGCAAAACTAGATGTTGATACCATAGTTGATTCAAAATGGTTATCCGAATTAATGAAGGTTATATTGGCAGATCCAACCATAGGCGTGGCTCAAAGTGGGTCGTACTACTATGAGCTCCCAGAACTTAAACCCCAACCGGCCTATGCGGCTGATCTTGACTACTTGGGGCGAATCCATTTTAGGCATGTTGAATCAATCGAAGAGGTCTTTCACCCAACCATGTATGCTTGCGTAATAAAAAAGAGTTTATACCGTCAAGTTGGGGGGCTCTATCCTGATTACTTCGCATATTATGAAGAGGTCGACTTGGGTTGGAAGCTTAGGATGCTCGGCTATAGATGCGTGGTTGTACCGTCATCAGCCGTTCGTCATAAGGGGCCACCGAAGGGTGTCAGACCGATCTGCACATTTCACGCTATTAAAAACCAGATATCTAATCTGGCGATTCATTACAATCTAACAAATCTTGCAAGTTATCTTCCTCGTCTTATTGGCTATATGATCGTTGAAGCCTCATATGGACTTGTCACACGCAAAGATCTTCAAACACTACGTTACACCGTCAAAGCTTTTGTATGGAATCTGCATAATCTCAAGCGTACATACCTTCGGAGGAAATTCGTTAACAGCAAAATTAGATGCGTCTCAGACACGCATATAAAGGAGAGTATGATTAAGCCACGCATTTACAGGGCACAGCACACGCACTAGAGCTTGCTAGAAAATGGAGCTGAGGATAAAAGAGCAGATGAAACTTATAAAAGCTATAATGTTCTTATATAAACAGTCTGTTGCGTGCGCGCAATGAGGTTGATAACATGAAAATACTTGTCACTGGGGCCGCTGGAATGCTTGGAAGCGCTTTATGCCCAATACTTAGGAAGAAAGGACATGAGGTGTTTTCGACGGATGTAAATACATCGGACGAAGGCATAGAGTACTTAGATGTGAAGAGCTACGAGAAAGTAAAAGGGGTAATTGAGAAAATTAAGCCGGATATGGTGATGCATTTAGCGGCTGAAACGGATGTGGATAAATGTGAGCTTGAGCCTGATCATGCATTTGTAACCAATACTATAGGTACTCAGAATGTTAGTTTAACATGCCAAAAACGTGACATTTTGATGATTTACATCAGTACTATAGGTGTCTTTTATGGAGATAAGCCCGAGCTCTACACGGAGTTTGATGAACCGAATCCGATCAATGTTTACGGTAGAAGTAAGCTTGAGGGCGAGAAAATTGTTCAAAATTTATTAAGAAGGTATTACATTGTTCGTGCTGGTTGGATGGTTGGCGGTGGCCCAAAGAAGGATAAAAAGTTCGTGGGCAAGATCATTAGGTTGCTAGATAAATCAAGCGAGTTGAAGGCCGTCGATGATAAGATCGGTAGCCCAACATATACTGTTGACTTTTCTAGATGCTTGACTGATTTGATTGAAACAGGTTACTATGGTCTTTATCACTGCACCAACAAGGGTTATGGTTCAAGGTTTGATGTCGCAAAGAAGATTGTTGAGTTTTTGGGAAGGTCTGATGTAACTGTGATGCCTGTTAGTTCAGCGTATTTTCCTTTACCTGCAGCTAGGGCAAGGTCAGAAATGTCTAGGAATTATAAGCTTGAACTCCTCGGCATGGACAATATGAGGAATTGGGAAGAAGCCCTCAAAGAATATATAGCGTCATATTGGAAATAATATGAAGAAAACTGACGAAGACGCATTCGCATGCTAAGAAGTGGGGATTGGAGCAAGCGCGCCTATGTGAAGTTCTGTTATTTTATTCTTTCCTTCATTCTCTGCCTCGATTCTTCATTCTTTTCCTCGCTTCTGATAAAGGGCACGCGCCTATTCGCCGACTCCGGCGGCACTATGGCTTCGCATCCAGCCGCGCGCGACTCTAAACGATGAGTCTTAGAAGAATTAACAAGAACCTAAAAAGCAACGAATGAAACTCTATACGAGACATACAATGGTTACTACTTTAATCTTCTTTGCAAGCTCTTAGTGAGCGTTTCCAATATTCACAACTTACTCCTTTCACCTCATCACTAATTGTTAGCGATAGTTAAACCTGTAAGAGTGTCGGTTATGTAGCAGAATGATCTGGTTTGTTTTTTATCACCATAAACCGTTATAGGCTGATTAATACACAATCGAAAACTCTGCCTTTAGACAGCTTCAGTTCCTTCACGAACTTGAAAACTTCTTTAGGAGCTAACGGTGTTGGATCCGCTTTTTCGATTTCACGACACTCCCAGATATCTGCGCACAAATCTGCAGCCTCATCCAGTGACATCGGATGCTCAACGCGCTTAGGGTTCGTAACTATCGCAAAGAATTCGTAGAGCACCTGTGCTTCTCCCGCACCTCCCGAGGAAGATATACCTTGTCCTCATAATAAATAGTCTCAGCCATAACAACCACCATATTACCCAACCAATTGGGCAAAATCAAACTTTCAGTGGATGCAATCCGTCAGCTCTAAGAGAGGGTGCTGAAGCAGAAGGCTGATTAGGCGCTGGAAAAAAGTATAGGGTATAGGGTAGGTACATCTATTGGTTAAGGTTTCCGTCAATAGATTCGTTTCAAGCCGTATCAAGACTATCAGAAGCGAAGTCAAGGCAGAGACTCAGAGACTTCGAGAAAAGATGCTTGACAAGCTTGAGGAAATCTTCAAGGTAGCAGCCAAAGTAGCCA
>Ga0315282_10008330_pt1 | contig 16808 bp, 17 predicted proteins | sample YL17G07_20_MG_FD_203693 | JGI IMG/M metagenome (GOLD analysis project Ga0315282, IMG submission 203693) | Sediment microbial communities from Yellowstone Lake, YNP, Wyoming, USA - YL17G07_20 | ecosystem: Environmental > Aquatic > Freshwater > Lake > Sediment | place: USA: Wyoming | collected...
TGCCGTTGGACATTATTTTCACGGTGCGCCGCCAGAGCTATCATCATTCTTTATTGCGTGGTTTGACCCTTAGGTTCTAGGATAAGGCTTCGTAGAACTCCACAATTCAATTTCGTTGTTCGGGAGATGTCTCCAGCGTTGGAAACATTTCGGCGAATGTGTCTGAAATCCGAAGAGTAAAACCGCCGGGATTTACTCTGTTGTCTGTGCGCGCGGAACGCCTCGAGAACCTGAACGACGCGTTGGGCATATCGCGGTCGGCCATGAAGATGGAGTGCGGGTAAGTGAATCTCTGAAGAAGGGGGGGTGATTACCGATTTCCGTCCGCCAAACGTGATAAGAATTGCTCTCGTACCCCTTTACAACACGTTTCATGAAGTCTGGAAGCTCGCACAACACGTAAAGGAAATAGTTGACAAGAAGGAATACGCAAAATTTCCGGTGAGAAGGAAAGCACTATCTTGAGCGAGAGCACGGATTGGTGAAGGCAGGCAGTTCTTTTCAAAACAGTGAAAAACCGATATATAGGCTGAGGGAATACTTTCTTCCTCTAAGGGGGCGATTTCAAACGAGAGTATTCCATTGCGCGGATGTTGAGGCGAAGGACGCTGGTGAAGGGGCTTTCAAACTGAAAGTGAGATGGCTTATCACCAAAGACATTGGTGCGCCGAACTTTGCTATGAGACTGTTCGAGATGAAGCCAGGCGGGTACAGCCCACTACACAGTCATGATTGGGAACATGAGGTCTTCATTCTTGAGGGCGAAGGCTCCGTAGTCGGAGGAAGCGAACAAAGAAGATTCAAGCCCGGCGACGCTGTGTTCATTCCGTCCAATGAGAAGCATCAGTTCAGAAACACTGGCAAGAAACTTCTGAAGTTCCTGTGTCTCGTGCCCCATCATGAATAGAGGCACTCTGCCCCGTCCATGTGCTCGCTAGAAATATATGCTAGTTGTTACATCTACTTCTGGGTTTCAGGGGGACAACCCTGTTGAAATATGACGTAATCATTGTCGGCGCAGGTCCGGCGGGGATTTTCGCTGCTCTTGAGCTGACAGAAAAGAACAATCTAAGTATTCTGATGCTGGACAGAGGGCAAGACATAAACCAGCGCAAATGCCCTGCAAGCCGCGGTTTCGAATGCGTTCACTGCGATCCATGTGCAGTCTTGTCTGGCTGGGGAGGTGCCGGCGCTTTCAGCGATGGAAAACTGACTCTGTCAGCTGAAATAGGTGGTTGGCTCAACGAGTACGTGTCCTGGAAAGAGTTGGAGGAACTTGTGAGCTACGTCGACAGCATTTACCTCAAATTTGGTGCAACTGAACATGTTTATGGGGAAGACATTGAGAAGATAGAAGAGATTGAGCGAAGAGCGTCGTTGGCAGGGCTGAAGCTTGTTCGCCAAAGAATTCGCCACATGGGCACAGAGAAGTGCGCTCAGACTCTTCGGAAAATGCGGCAGGCACTGAACGGCAAGGTTGAATTCAAACCTAAAACCGACGTGAAAGGCCTAATGGTGGAGGGTGACGTCATTGAAGGCGTCGAAACCGTAAACGGCGAAAAGTTCTTCGGCAAATACGTGGTCGTTGCGCCTGGAAGAAGCGGAGCGGAGTGGCTTCAGGCAGAAGCACAAGCCTTAGGCTTGAAGACGCTTAACAACCCGGTTGACGTTGGAATTAGGGTTGAAGTGTTGGCTTCCGTGATGGAGGAGCTAACGAACGTTCTCTACGAGCCGAAACTAATTTACTACTCAAAATCGTTCGACGATCAAGTGCGCACTTTTTGCGTTGCGCCTTACGGTGAAGTCATAACCGAATCCTATGATGGCGTCTTGACGGTTAATGGCCAAAGCTATGCCGAGAGAAAGACGGAAAACACGAACTTCGCCATTCTGGTCAGTACCTCTTTCACCGAGCCGTTCAAGGAGCCTATAGCCTACGGAAAATACGTTGCCAGACTTTCGAACCTTCTCAGTGGCGATGTGATAGTGCAACGTTTGGGCGACTTGGAGTCTGGGAGACGTTCAACGCCAGAAAGGATGGCCAGAAGCGTCGTTACTCCTACGCTGAAGAATGCCACGCCAGGCGACCTGAGCTTTGTTCTGCCATATCGTTATCTTGTTGATATTCACGAGATGCTTCAGGCTCTGGACAAAATCGTTCCCGGGATCAATTCGCGGGATACGCTCCTGTACGGTGTCGAGGTGAAGTTCTACTCTTCACGACTTCAGTTGAGCAACTGTTTAGAAACAAGGATTCGGAACTTGTTCACGGTCGGCGACGGCGCGGGCGTAACAAGGGGGCTCATTCAAGCCTCAGCATCAGGCGTCATCGTGGCCAGAGAAATAGTAAAGAGAGAAAAGAAGGAGGCGTAAGAGCTGTGTCAGTAATTCAGGAAATACGCTGTTCCCACTGCGGGGCGCCGATAGCTTTTCAGCCAGGCGAAATATTGGCCACGTGCAAGTACTGCGGTTACACCGTTGTGATAGAAACTGGAGAGACTTTCACTTTCGAACATTCCATGCTTCTGAACAAGTTTGACCCAGCTCAGGTTGAAGAGCCCGTCCGAGAGTGGATGCGCACAGGTTTCCTTAAACCTGGAGACCTTGCCAAGAAATCAAAAATCATGGAGAAAAACCTGCTGTACTTGCCTTTCTGGGTTGTCTCGGCAGAAGTTGAAAGCGTCTACAAAGGCGTTTTTGAGCGCATAGCTCCAGCCGTTGTTAAGGATGGAAAACTGGAAAATAACTATGAATGGCTTGTTTTGGCGCGGAAAGCATCCGAGTTTCCGACAAGGGAGTACAATGTGCCGTTGGAAGGAAAGATCCCCTACGATTTTAGGAAGATAGAAGGCTTTGCTAAAGTCTTGAACAGCGAAATCGACAAGGATGAAGCCGTGGAGCTTGCGAAGCATGAGATTGAAGAGCTTCATCGGTACCTGATCCAGAAGGACGTCGACAGAATCATTGACATGAAAACCGAGGTGAAGGTGAACCAAGTAGTATACTTGCACGCCCCAGTTTGGTTTGTGAAATATGAGTATAAAGGCAACGCCTACCAATTGCTGATTGACGGCGCCACGGGCTCGTCAATAAAAGGCGACATACCTTCAACGAACCTGTAGGCACCGCGAAACTTTAAAAGTAACTCCCAATTAATCTATTAAATCGAAAAAATTAATATGAGGAATCTGTTTTTGACCGAGAAAAAAGACGTTTATGGAAAAGCCAAGAAGCAGATGCGGCTTTCTGAACGTATCCTAGCGGAGATTCCTGGTTTCCGCGGCTATAAGGAAAAGGAGTTGCGACGCGAATCTGACAGGCTCATCAGAGACGGTCTATATCGGAGACTGTTAGCAGCGAAAAGCGACGTGAAAACCATTTTTCAGAAACTGTCTGATCGTCGTGCTTTTGACGTTCTGACGGATATGGATCGCCTTGTCGCGAAGTTCGACCGTGTGACCGAGAAGGTTAATCATGCCTCTTATGGGTATGCTGGTTTCTTCGATGTGGTGAAGGTTGAGGAAGAGAGCCTTGACAGGATGATTGATTTTGACAACCAGCTGGTTGGCGACATTGACAAGATTGTTGAGGAGATTGCAGCGTTCAAGGCTGAAGTTGCACGACAGGATTTGACGAACGCAGCGGCACGCGTGCAGCATTTAGGCGAGATTCTAGACTCTTTTGAAGGAACGTTTGACAGCAGACAAGAGGTAATATTAGGAGTGAATTGACATGCCGCAAGTCATAGAATGGAAGAATCCTGCCTCAGAAGACGTTCTTTGGAGGTATCCAGACGAAGAGATCACTTGGGGCGCTCAGCTGATTGTCCACGAATATGAGACAGCAGTGTTCTTCAGGGACGGAAAGGCCTATGATGTTTTCAATGCAGGAAGACATACGCTGACAACGTTGAATCTGCCGTTGTTAACTGGTCTGCTTACGAGGATTGCTGGTTACAAGGAGAAGCCCTTCAAGGCCGCGGTGATTTTCATTTCAACCAAGGTGTTTGCCGGGAAATACGGCACGCAGGCCCAGACGACAGAGCTTGCTCCGCTGAAGGTTTATGGTGGTTTCTGGTTTAAGGTTGAAAGTGCGCAGCTGTTCGTGAATGAAGTTGTAGGCGGTCAGAACGCGTACACAAGCGAGGATGTCAACAATTATCTGCGCGGCTTCTTGAACGAGAAAATCATCGACGAGCTTTCACGATACGACTTGTTAACCGTTTTCACAAGGCTTGACGAGACCTCAGTGGTTGTGAAAAACACAATTTCAGACTACTTCAAACGAATAGGTTTAGAACTGACGGATCTCAGGTTTGAAGGCATAGACACCACGCCTGAGTATCGTGAGCGACTGTTCTGGCTTAGAACGGGAAGGGCAGCGCCCGAAGAAGTGCTGAGAATGGAGACCGTGAAGAAAGCTGCCGAAGAACTCGGAAAATCATCGGGCGCAGGCTTAGGAACTGGCATGGTGCTCATACCACAAGTGATGACGCCCAGTGGTCCAGCACAAGCGCCGGCAGCAGCTCTGGTCATATGCCCGAAGTGCAGCGCGAAAATCCCTGCTACTTCAAAGTTCTGTCCAGAGTGTGGCACGGCGATAACTCCGCCGGCGGGTGGAACGATGACCTGTCCCAAGTGTGGCAAGACAATTCCTGCCGGGTCCAAGTTCTGTCCTGAATGTGGTGAGAAAACTCAGTAGAGGACGTGATTTGAGAATTGGCTAGCTCTGCAAACAGGGGTCTACTGTCGATTGGTGCCTTCTTTGTCATCGTAGTGGTTTCCATAGTTCTTGGAGCTTTCGTTGTCGGTTGGTGGACGGTCCCGCCGATGATCATTGCGTTGTGCGGCTGCTGGATACTAGTGCTTGGAGGGATGCAAGCTTCAAGTCCACAGAAATATGGGCGCAGCGCGTTCAGTCTGTTTGGCTGGGGTTTGCTTCTCATCGCTGTGGGCAGCGCATGGTTCCTCTACAGCTTCGGTTGGATTTACTCCTTGGCTGTAATACTGCTTGTCTTAGGAGCCTTGGCAATCACGGCCGCTTTCAGGAAAAAGTAGCTTCCCTTTTCTCTGAAACATTTTTTATCTGTGACGACAGTCTATGCTATTGGAGGGTCGACTCGGCATGAACGAGAAGATGATTGGTCGCGGCACGTGGTACGACAAGATGGCTGCTGACATTGTTGAAAGGGAGCGCAAGCTGGGCAGAAGCGTGAAGTTGATTAGAACCGAGATGGGTCTCGGCGCTTCTGGTTTTCCTCACATCGGCAGTCTAGGCGACGCTGCACGTTCCTTCGGGGTGACGTTGGCTTTGAAGGAGCAGGGGTACCACTCAGAGCTGATAGCCTACTGCGACGATAAGGATGGTTTGCGTAAGGTTCCAGTTGGGTTGCCGAAGTCTCTGGAGAAGTATTTGGGTTTTCCCGTTTCGAACATTCCCGACCCGTTTGGATGCCATGAAAGTTACGGTAGCCACATGAGTTCGTTGCTGCTTGACGCGTTGGAGAAGTGCCAGATAGAGTATCGCCATGTGTCTGCGATAGAGATGTATGAAAAAGGGCTGTTGAACAAAGAGATTGATGCTTTGCTTTCGAACGCGAAGAGAGTTGGCGAAATAGTCAAGGAAGAAGTAGGACAGGAGCGGTACACTGAGGTTTTGCCGTATTTCCCGATATGTGGCAACTGCGGACGCATATACACTACTAAGGCCTTGGAGTATCTACCGAAGGAGAACAAGGTTACCTATGTTTGTGATGGTATGGAGATTAAGGGTAAGTGGCTTGAAGGTTGCGGCTTCAAGGGCGAAGCAAACATAGCGAGAGCTGAGGGTAAGCTCAGCTGGAAGGGCGAGTTTGCGGCTAGGTGGAGGGCTCTTGACATCAGGTTTGAGGCTTATGGCAAAGACATTGAAGACTCGGTCCGCATAAATGACAGGATCTGTCGGCAGATATTGTGTTTTGAGCCGCCTTCGCATGCTAGATACGAGATGTTCCTTGACAAGAGCGGACGGAAAATTTCGAAATCAACAGGCAACGTCTTCACACCGCAGGTCTGGTTCCGCTACGGGTCGCCTCAGTCGCTGCTATTGTTGATGCTGAAGAGGTTTGTTGGAACACGGACTTTGAACGTCACGGATATTCCCACATACATGAATGAGCTGGATGACTTGGAGGACGTATACTTCGGAAAGAAACCAGCTAAGGACGAGAGGGAACTTGTCAAACTGCGGGGCTTATATGAATACTGCTGGGCGCTGAAGCCTCCGCAGAGACCCAGCGTCAAGGTGCCCTACAATTTGATGGCTTTCTTGGTTAAGATGGCGCCTAAAGGCGGTGAAGAGCAGTTCATAGCTGAGAAGCTTCGAGGATATGGATATTTGCAGAAAGGTCAGACGCTTGATGACAGTTTGAGAAAGCGAATCGAATATGCGTCTAATTGGATAAAGGATTTTGAAGAGATAAAAGAAACGGCTGTTGGCCTATCCAGTGCGGAGAAGACTGCAATGGCTGAACTGGTTGAAGTGTTGAAGAGCGAAGACGATGCTGAGAAGATACAGAACGCTATATTCAACGTGGCTAAGAAGCATGGTCTGCAGCTGGGCAGTTTCTTCAGATCCCTTTACGTGATTCTTCTGGGAGTTCCGCAGGGTCCGAGATTGGGTCCTTACCTGGTTGCAATGGGAAAGCAAAACGTGATTGACGCCTTGCAGAGAGCGTTAAGCAAGAGCTGAAACTGCCTAAAGACGTGTCTAAACCCTTTTGTTGCATCAACCATCATTTTCTTGTACGATGGGCCGCGGTCCAGGCTGGACCAGCACTTCCGCGGCGAGATCTCCTGCACAACCTCTATTTTTCCTGAGAAGTCTTCAGTGCACTCTCGGTTGCTTCTGGTTTAAATATCATGTTGTAGATGCTGGATACATGTGAATTCTGCACGGGCCGATTCTGTGCAAAGACTGCGAAATATTCTCTGGTGAGTTCTCTGACCTTTTCTTCATCATTTGCGTATTTCATATGCAATAGCTCATGTATCAATGCGGCCCTTGCTCGACTCCCGGCATATGATATGAACTTGTCTTTGCCGCCTTCTTGCATAAGGTTTTGGCAGAACTTTAGTGCTTTTGGATAGATCTGGATTCTTCCTCTGTTAGTGTTGCAGTGCCCGGCAAGTCCATTTCCGTTCTTCCTTTGAAACGGAAAAACTCTGATTTGCACATCTCTAACCATGTGTTCTTCTATGTTTTCCTTTCTCAACATCCAACTGAGAAACTTTTGGAATGACGGCCTTCTCAAGGTTCTAAGTACAAAAGAGGCATATTTCATGTAAAAAACAACCTGCTTCTGAGAGGATTCAAGTTTCTCGGGATGAACAGTTATTTTCATTTTGTTAGAGAGTGACTGCATTTCTGAACTTAACTCACATGCTTGTATTCTATGTTGCTTCCCATTCTTAGCTCTTCCCCTCGGTCAAAGCGCGTGAGCCTTAGCCTTAGAGTTTATATCATTAGGAAAGGGTAGTAATTCAGTTATATGGGCCCGTAGTCTAGGCTGGATTAGGACACTGGCCTGCGGAGCCGGAGATCCTGGGTTCAAATCCCAGCGGGCCCGCCAAAATCAACTTCTATGGCAAACTGTTCCCTCAGCCATTTAATGATGATTTCTTTTAATCTAGATGCTTCTTTAGTGTTTCAGTTCGTGACTTCCATCTTTTAGGATTATTTTCTTTGTTCGCTTTCTGTCAGCAACAGAAAAGACCTGCTCCACATTTTCCATGAAATGCCTATTCTTTCTCACCAACTATAAGCAGAGTTTAAGTCTCCTCTATCCCTCCAATGCTCTGCACATCTCTATTGGGCTTGTATGATTTGAAGAATTGTGAGAACCCCTGCTTTTCGTGCTCTTTTCTTAAGATACTTCTCATCCAGCTTGCCTTGCTGCCTGACCAACGCGCTCTTCGCATCTTGCTCGTCCACTACACCTCTGTCTGGTCTTGCCAGCTTGTTCACAATAAAATCCTCTGGCGAAACAACCCACGCCTCAACATTCGCATCCAACTTGACCTTTCTCCTCCTCCTCAAAGCCTCTCTATCAAAGACAATACCATCAGGCCTCAACCACAGCTCTATCTCCACCTTCTCTTTCCTGTCCAAAACCACTATCAAGGGATTCCGAAAAGAACCGGCCGTGACCTCGAAATCTTCTGACCGCAGCCAACGACAAAGCTGACTTAATTCCTTTTCACTTCTCACTGCCACGGCCAGGTCAATGTCAACTGTCGTTCGGATTCTGCCGTAGAAGGGAAGAGCGTAACCGCCAATCACCATATACGCAACGCTATTCTCTTCAAATACTTCCAGTAGCCTCTGAAGAGACCTTAATATTGCTGGCAATCATATTCAACTCCATAAAAAGCTTGAAAGGCGAAAGATTGCGGGCAACAAGCCTCTCAACATACAGAGCATCCTGTACTGCATGCTCCAAATCCACCTTCCTCGATCTGAGCGGTTTCACTCTCACCCTCCTATAAGCTTCGAGAAACTCTAGGCCAAGAGGCGTGCATACTATAATCTTCTTGGGTCTGCCCCGCTTTGAACTTGCAACCTGCTTCAACTCAATCAACCTCTCCTGCTCCATCTCCTTCAACAGAGAAACAGCTCTCGCAGTCTTACATGGCAACATCTGAACAGCGTCTCTGACGCCGCACTGCGCCGACGCAGCCTCTTCAATGACTTGGGCTTTCTGCTCGTAGTACATTTTGTTTCCCTTGGGAAACTTATTCAGCTACAAATGGCCACCTCTGCTATTTAAGTGTACCGCGAAACCCCGCCATTCTTGAGCCAACCTGATCTACGAGAAACTGCGCGCCCTAGCATGGACGAACTTCTGAAAACGCTTCAATAAGGCTAACGCATATATCTTGTTCAGCAGCTCTTAAGCAACTCATCTATGTCCTTTCCTATTTGTTCGCCGACGTAGCCGCCTTCCAAAACGAAGAACGTGGGCTTTTTCAGCGCTGCAATCCTTTTTCCTATTTCTCTGTAGCCCTTCTCGGTCAAACCTAGCGAGGCTAAATCCCCCATATGCGTGTCAAACCCCGCTGAAACAGCCACAACCTCAAACCTGCCAACGTCAACCGTGCCCAACGCTTCATCGAGAGTCTCTAAGTACGCGTCATCCCCGCAGTCGCCCCAAAGCGGGAAATTCAAGCAGTTCACCTCAGAAACAGCACCCGTGCCCGGATAGTGTGGGTGACGATGCAGCGAAACATACGTAACCTTGTCATCTCTGAAGAAAATTTCCTGCGTTCCATTCCCATGGTGACCGTCGATGTCCAAAATCAAAGTCGGCTTAGCTAAATGCTTCACCGCAATCGCAATGTTGTTCAGATAGCAGAAACCTCTCGTGTGCGCTCCCAGCGCTGCTCCGTTTCTGCCTGCATGGTGACCCGGAGGCCTCATGATGGAAAATCCCTTAACCTCAGCCGCTAAGATGGCTCCTCCCGCTGACAGTTTCGCATACTCGAAAATGTTCTCATACGCCGGGGTGTCGCCGTCCTCTACGAGTCCCTTCTTGAGCATCCAAACGTACTCGTCGTCATGAACCCTGAGTATGTCCTCTTCTGAGGCAGGTTCAGGCTCAAGAAACTCGTATCCTCTCTCCTTCAAAATCTCATAGGCTTTCCTAACCCTCGCTGGGCCTTCAACATGCCAAGACCCGTACGCTAAGCATTTCTCTGAGAAGATTATTTTCGGCTTCATAACCCAGTTGCGCCCCAACAGATAAAGTGTGGTTTTCAAATTAAAATATAACCTCACCCGTAGAAGGTTTAGACAATCCACGTGGAAACTGGAGCAAATGCTGTTGATTGCCGAAAACCCGTTCGCCGTCTTCCGCTCAGAATGCGAGAAAAGTCTGCGAAAAGCGCTGAAGAAGCGGTTCCCCGAAACCGAAGTTGCAGGTGTGGCGCTTGAAAAACCGCCGAACCCAGAATTCGGTCAGCTAGCATCTTCATTATGCTTTGAACTTTCCAAACACGTCGGCCAGAAACCCATTACCATCGCGGAGAAACTAGCCAGCGCCGTTAGTAAGCCAAAGTCATCTTTGATTGAGCAGGTTGCTTCTGCAGGAGGAGGATACATCAACTTTCATGTCGACTTCGCCAAGTTTTCAACCCTGACAGTCAAGTCAACAAGAAAACTCGACACCGAATACGGTTTTGTCAAGGCTGAAAACCCGCTGAAAATAATTGTGGAACATACCAGCGCCAACCCGCTTCACCCAATACACATAGGGCAGGCAAGAAACCCCATGCTCGGCGACACCATAGCCAGGCTGCTCAAGTCAAGAGGACACACGGTTCTCCGCCACTACTACATTGATGATGTAGGTCGTCAATCGTCCGTGGTGGCCTACGGCTACGAGAAACTAGGCAAGCCTACGCCTGAGGGAAAACCAGACCAGTTCATCGGCAAAATCTACACGGTCACAAGCTGCCTCGTCGAAATAAACCGTCTAAAGAGGGAGCTTGAACGAGCAAAGACAGCTTCAGCGGACGAGATTGCCAAGATTAACAGGGACTTGGACGAGTGGGTGTCTGTGGCTGCTGAACTGAAACAGAAATTCCCTGTGCTTTTTGAGGAGCTTCTGGAAAGGATAGGTAAAGATGAGAATCCTGAAGACTCCGTTAACAGGCTAAATCGAGCTTACGAAAACGGAGACGAAAAAGCCAAGAAGCTTATCAGAGAAGTCAGCGAACTATGCCTAGACGGTTTCAGGGAAACCCTCGGCAGGATAGGCGTTTCTTATGATTCTTGGGATTGGGAAAGCGACTTCGTTTGGAGCCACCAAGTTGCCGATGTGCTTGACAAGCTTAAGAAGTCGCCGTATCTGTTCGTGGAAGGCGGAGTTCTCGAGTTTGACGCTGAAAAAGTGATTCGAGAACTTGACCTGAAAAGACAGCTAGGTTTGAGAGAAGGCTATGAGGTTCCGCCCCTGACTCTGGTGCGCGCGGACGGCACAACGCTTTACACGACACGGGACATCGCTTACACTTTGTGGAAGTTTGAGAAAGCGGAGAAACTTGTCAACGTCATAGGAATGGAACAGAATCTGGCCCAACTGCAGTTGAAGATTGCCTTACACGCCTTGGGCTACGATAAGCAAGCAGGCAATCTTGTCCACTTCGCCTACAACCTCGTGTCTCTGCCAGGCTACAAGATGTCAAGCCGAAGAGGGCACTTCATAACATTCGACGAAGTCATGGACGAAGCAGTAAAACGAGCCTTCGAAGAGGTTTCGAAACGGTCACCGCAGCTGTCAGAAGAAGAGAAGCAGCACATTGCAGACTTCGTCGGCATAGGTGCAGTACGCTACGCACTTGTCGAGGTTGACACTTCAAAACCCGTCGTGTTCACGTGGGACAGAGTGCTGAACTTTGAAAAGAACAGTGCGCCCTACATACAATACACTCACGCCCGAGCCTGCAGCATAATGCGGAAAGCCAACAGGAAGCCCGAGAAACCCGCGTTTGGACTGCTGAAAGAGAAGCTGGAGCACGAAATAGTCTTGGCGCTTGCCAGTTTCCCAGACACGTTCATCGAAGCTGCAGAATACCTCAAACCCAACCTTATTGCAGAATATGCCAATGCCTTGTCTGACAAGTTCAACACGTTCTACAACGCTTTTCCAGTGATAAAAGCTGAACCAAAAGAGCTGAGCGACGCAAGACTTGCCCTGACAGACTCTGTACATATAGTGCTTAGGAACGCAGTGAACCTCATTGGGATAGTAGCGCCAGAGAAAATGTAAAAAGGCATTTGTTCACTTTCGCTTTTGGAGAAGAAAATTTCTTATACTGCACTATTAATCTAAGACGAGAGGGTTTGGCGGATGACGGGCTCTTATTTTAAGAAAAAAGTTGAGGCTATTGATGTCAGGGAGAAAAGTGTTTCCCGGCTTCTGGCCGAGATGGGTAGAACTGCTTATCAGGGAAGGAAGCTCGGCGAGGCGGTTGACGTTTGGGAGGCAATGCTGAAGGAGAAGGACTTGACGATCATCATGGGTTTTGCTGGGTCAATGAGCACGGCTGGACAGTGGAAAATGGTTAATTGGCTGATAAAAAACCGCTACATTGACGTTCTTGTTTCCACGGGAGCAAACATCTCAGAAGACATTGTTGACGCGATGGGGTTGGGCTATTGGCAGGGTTCACATCAAATAGACGACCAGCAGCTTCTGAAGGACGATGTGAACAGATATTATGACGTTTACGGGAAGGAAACGGATTACAGGGAGATGGAACTGCTCTTAACTGACTTCTTGATGACTGTTAGGAAGGACTATCCGTACACTTCTGCCGAGCTTCTGTACCTGTTGGGCAATTACCTGAACAAGAAAGGCGTGAAAAGCATAGTTGCGGCAGCTTCAGCAAAGAAGGTTCCAGTCTTCTGCCCTGCAATAGCTGACAGTGCATATGGTGAGACGTTTCTAATGGCAAAAAACCAGGGACATCCGATTGTGCTGGACAGCGTGAAAGAATTCGACCAATTCGTCAGCATCGGCGAGAAAACAAAAGAAGTCGGCGTGGTCTACATCGGAGGCGGAGTGCCGAAAGACTTCACGCAGCTTCTGGCCATATCAGTCTCGCCCAAAACGATGGATGAGGGGGTTCCATGCAGGAAAGGCCACCTGCGCAAGGGCATAAAAGAGTACTACTATCCTCATCGCTACGCAATTCAGATAACGACAGATTCACCTCAGTGGGGAGGCCTGTCAGGCTGCACTTTGGAAGAGGCGATAAGCTGGGGCAAGATTGACATCGAAGGAAAGAGGGCAGTGTGCTATTGCGATGCAACGATTGCTTTGCCGTTGATAACGCATGCTCTCAATGAAAGGGTGAAGTTTAAGCGGAAAGCTCCAGACCTTTCTTGGCTTTTCAAATCAGTTTCCTAAGCCTTTCCAATTCTGTCTATTAGGGAACTCGCCATTATCGGTAAGATGAGTGAAGCGTCTCCTTCAATCATGACGCGTCTCGCTTTCTGGCTTATTTTTCCCCACGATACCGCTTCTCTTGGTCTTGCTCCGGAGAGGCTTCCGTCCCACTCGTCTGCGGTGCTGATATACACTGCATAGTCCAGTCCGTCTCTGAACTGGTTCCACCAGAGCGTGTGGTGTTTCGAGATGCCTCCTCCAACCAGTAGCGCGCCAGTTTTCTTCGCGGAGAAGACAACGTCATTGAGCTGTCCCGAATCCTTCAGCAGGTTCAGTTTGAAGTCGTGGTCCTGTGAGAAGAGCCACGTTTGATAGCCCACTGCGCCGTCTGTTATCCCGGGCACGAAGACTGGTATGTTGTTTCTGGCAGCCCAATACAGGATTGAGCTTTCGTTACAGATCCGCAACCCCATTTCTCGACAAAATTGGCTGGATGAGACTTCCTTGGTGCCTTCTTTCCACAAGCTTTCAAGCAGTGTTTGCATTTTCTTTTCTATAATTATCCCGTAGCTGTCATTCGGAACCAAAACGTTCCCAAGACGATTTATTCCTTCTTCGCGTAGCTTGCTGTCGTTCATCACGAATGAACCCTTGTAATATTGCTTCCAGCTTCTAGCGATGTCATGGTCAAGCGTCCCGCAAGTAGTGACTATAACGTCGACAAGCTTCCGTTCCACAAGCTCTTTGAACACGCCTCGCGTTCCAGTGGCCACAAGGTTTCCCGTGAAGGAGAGAAACTTGACGCATTCGCGCTCCCTGACCATACTTTCTAGGATGTTTACACCCGCTGCGAGTTTTCCTGCCGTGAACCCCCAAGCCTTCTGCATCTGCAAAACGAGCTTGTCGGCAGTCATGCCTTTAGAGAAAGTGTAGTCTTCAACAGTCTCTTTCAGTTTCAAACGCTTCTTCCCCCGTTCAGTCAAGACAGATTATCAACATTGAGATAAATAGGTGTCGAAGCCGTTGCTGGCTTGCAGGTCTAATATGCTGGTGAATTTTTGTCCGGTTCGTGTACACGGAATATGACGATGAGAACCATTGGAACGGTTAATCCGATGGTTACGTAGAACGGCAATTGAGGCCACAAGTCGTAGAAGTAGTTGCCCAGCAGCATGCCGACGCCCGTGAAAATGTAGCCCATGAAGTTGAGGAAGCCCCTTACTTTGCCTCTGTTTTCTGGTTCCACAAGGCTCGCAGTAAGTGTCATGGCGGAGGACATGACCAGCAGAAAGACTAGGCCGTTGAGGCACATCGATAGCATGATGGTGTAGAGGTTTCCGTGGACAAACAGCAGTGTGGCCAAGGCAAGCGTCAACGGTCCGGCTAACAAAGGTATCTTTGGGCCGATCCGATCAATGGTCTTGCCGACTGGGATGGAAGCAACCATCATGGTCAGTAATAGAGGGACGAAGGCCAGCCACCACAGCTCTTCAGAGACTCCAAGCTGGTGGATTGCATATATTGCGTTGATAACGTTGATCTGTGAATTTGCGAACATCAGAATGATCTGGACGGTGAACAGCCACAAAACAGATCGGGGTACGGTTTTCCACACGTTGATGCAGCATTCTCTGAAGGCTTGGGGATATGAAGAGATGAAGTATCTGAAGCGAATAGACTCTGTGTTCTCCACGGTCTCTTTCAGTCTGAGCCGCCAAACTGCTGCAATCAGAAACAAGACTACGACAAAAGAGTAGACTATTCTCATGCCCGGAACCAGTCCAAACGCCATTAGGAGAAGCCCACCGATGACGGGACCTGGCGTGTTGAATGTTCCGTGAATCATCTGTATCAGTGATGAACCTACTCCTCTACGCTCTGGGGGAAGCGAGTCCTGAACCATGGCAAAAAGGGCTGGCTGATATATCAGGCACAGGCCCTGCACTGTGCTTCCTATGAGGATGAAATGCCATGTTGGGGCAAGCGCGTAGAAAATGTAGGAAAGGGCTAATCCGAAAGTCATCGTTGTTATGAGCCAGCGTCTTCCGTACTTGTCTGCAAGATAGCCTCCTGGAAACGCCACAAGGGCCATGGCGAGGAAATTAGCTAAACCTATTATTCCCAGCGCTAGGCCTGTTCCTTCGAGGGCTTGAACGTAAAGCTGATAGTACGGGACGGGTGTTTCGCTGGCGATGTCCATTATGATCCAGCTTACTATGAGAATCCGGTAGTTGCCCGAGATGAACGAGAACTCTCGTTTGAGTAGGCCCTTTAGATCCATGCGTTCACTTTTCTGTGAAAAGTAAAAGTGTGCCAATATAAGGGTTGACCCCTACGCCAGGTTGATTCTCATGGCTTCAGAAGGCAGTGTTATGAGACAAGAAAGTCTTTGCATAAAGGTCGTGGTTGGAAGAGTTAGTCTACTAGGTATTTGATGATCTTTGCGTACATGTCCTTGTCTCTCAGATCTTCGTAGCCAGCGTAGATGCTTGGGTTGTCGTTCACCTCAACAACGACGTAGTTGCCGTTGGCTTCCTTGATGTCCACGCCGTAGAGTCCGCGTCCTATGACTGCGCAGGCTTTCAGCGCCAGTTCCTTCAACGCCATGGGGACATTCTCCTTTTTGAGCGAGACCGTTCTACCCCACACGAAAGAGGGTTTGCCTCGGCGTTTGGCGCCGTGTTTCCATCTGCCCTTTGGAATCATGTACTTGCACACGTACAGTACCTCACCGTTCAGCACGCCGACTCTCCAATCGAAGGTTGTGGGCATGAATTGCTGCACGGCTAGGACGTCGGATTTTCTGAAGTATCTTTTGGCAACTTCTCTGAAGCTTGTTTCGCAGGCGGCTTTTTCCACGTATCTCGAAAAGCTTGTATATGGAGCTTTTATCACGACTGGTTTTCCGAGGGTTTTGAAGATCTCTTGAAGTCTTTTGTGGTGCAAGTCTTCCTTGCTGATGAAGATTGTTGGGATGTGGGGGATACTGTGCTTTTGGAACAGGGCGTATTGGTGGATTTTGTTTCCACAGATCTTTATCGACTCTGGGTCGTCAACAACCTTCAGCCCCAGTTCCGATGCGGTTTTGGAGACTATATACGCAGTGTATAGCGGGTCAGTTGTGGCTCTTATGAAGACGGCGTCGTACTTCGGGATTTCTGAAATGTTTTCTCTGAACAGGAAATTGAATTCGTATCCAAACGTTTCTGCTGCACGTTTGAAATTCTCGAGAGCCTTTTCTTCTCTTGGGTCTGAAAAATTGTATTTTTCAACAAAACAGGCTATTCTAGTCAAGTACGTGTTCACCATGTTTCGAGATTTGAGAAATCTCTTCAGAAACGATTTTCAAGTCTGACGGGAGAAGCTCCTCTTTCTTCAACGGTTGGAGCCCGCACAAGTAAACGTCTCCTTCAATGTCTTGGACGTGCAGTTTGCAGAGCGGGATTCTGAAAACTTCGTAGACCTTCTCGGAAATCCCTCTGAAACTTTCGCCTAGCTGGCATTTTCCGAAAATTGACTTGAACGAGATCATCTCGCCCATGAAGGGCTGCGCGCAGACAGCGAACTTGTAGTTCATTCCTAAGCTCTTGACGGCTCTATAAAGGCCGCTTCTGTTTCTTGCGATTTTGAAACCGTCATACGAGAATGGGTTTACGGCGAAGATCACCACTGGAAAAGCGAATGTCGAAGTTATCTGTTTAACGGAACCCGTCACCAGGTAGGGGAGGGTTGGGATTCCAGCTTTTGAGGCTATAAGCAGGAGAATAGGCGGTCTGCTGGCGTCAATTATGTTTTCGCTTGACGGGATGACTGGGTTGCCCAGAATCTCTGCGTGCAGGGACACGTAGTACCCAGTTTTCATGTACCTGTAGTCATTGTT
>Ga0315282_10008331_pt1 | contig 16807 bp, 15 predicted proteins | sample YL17G07_20_MG_FD_203693 | JGI IMG/M metagenome (GOLD analysis project Ga0315282, IMG submission 203693) | Sediment microbial communities from Yellowstone Lake, YNP, Wyoming, USA - YL17G07_20 | ecosystem: Environmental > Aquatic > Freshwater > Lake > Sediment | place: USA: Wyoming | collected...
TGCAGAGGGGGTGAATAATCTACTAAAACTAAGGACGTTGTGGTATAATAAAGTCGATTGGGAGGCATTCTGGAGAAAACAGTCAAGCTACGGGGTGAGCTTTTCCCCTAACTAATTAACACAACCGAGTCAATTCGAGACCTTGACAACCGCGTTGGGACTATCTATAATCTTGCTAGATTGGTTCCTATACGAACCGAAATGGCGTGGGAGAGCCGCGAAATTAAGGGCTGACGAAATGGCATCCACAATTGGCACAATTGATTCTTATTGAGGTAACTTGAGAAAAAGCTTATGAGTGTGGCAAAGGTGGTTGAGATGCCTTTGAAAATTTCACAAGCTAGAAAAGAGATTATTGAGCGTGAGACTGGCCGAGAGCTGAAGAAGGAAGGTTTGGAAGTGTGTGGGACTTTCCCAGCTACCTTAGATTGGATGACGCGACTAATGTGACAAGGCTCACCGTGAATTTGTGGTAATCCTATTCATATTGCGTTTTTCCTCTCTTCTGTTACTAGGCTACTTTTCAGAAGAGGAGACAAACAGTGGCAAGTCAGTAGCTGGCTAACGAAAATGGTGATGTGTACAGAGAGCAATTTGTCTAACAAGCAGGAACGGCGTAAGCTCTTACCAAAATTAAAGTAATCATGGGAGAAAAGGTAATTCGATCTAATTGTGGTATGTGCCATAGTGGGTGTGGCATTCTCGCTCATGTTCGAGATGGAAAACTCATAAAGGTTGAGGGTGACCCTAATTGTCCTTGGAACAAGGGGACTTTGTGTGCTAAAGGACTTGGCGCCACGCAACTAGTGTATAATCCTGAGCGCCTCAAGTACCCAATGAAAAGGTTGGGAGGAAGGGGCGAGGGCAAGTGGCAGCGCATATCATGGGATGAGGCTCTGGATACTATAGCGGGGAGAATCAAGGAAATCAGAGAAAAGGACGGACCATTAGCCGTAGCTGTTGCCTCGGGTACGGCAAGGCCGATCTTCCCATGGGTGAGGCGCTTTTGCAATGTCTGGGGTACCCCAAATCGTCTCGGTTATCCACACAACTGTTACACACCTAGAATAGCTGCCGGTATGGTTACCTATGGTTCTTATCTAACCTACGACGTTGAGGACTCCAAGTGCATTGTGGTCTGGGGTAAGTCTATCACGCATAGCCGGCCTTGCATGGACGGAAGGTTATTTATCGAAGCCTTTAAGAAAGGGTGTAAGGTGATATGCGTAGATCCTTACCTTACACCTGTAGCAGCGAGGAGTGACATATGGTTGCAGATTAGGCCAGGTACTGACTGCGCAATGGCTTTAGCTTGGTTAAATGTCATCACTGAGGAAAAGCTCTTTGATAAGGAGTTTGTTCAAAAGTGGACTTATGGCTTCGACAAACTAGCGGAGCATGTCGAGGCTTTTACACCTGAATGGGCAGAGAAAATTACCTGGGTTCCAGCCCATAAAATCAGGCAAGCAGTTCAAATGTACGCCACCATTAAGCCGGCAAGCATGTTCCCTGGTGTCCCAACTGAATTCGGGATAAACGTAACCAACACCCAACGCAGTATCTATTTACTGCCGGCATTAACGGGTAATGTTGATATAAAAGGAGCCAACCTATTTTGGGACCGTCCATTTACTCATGACCATATCAGGAAAATGCTTGGCTTCGATAGGATATCACAGGAAGCTTGGGAGAATTCCGTGGGTGGGTTTCCTCTCCTAGCGAAAGCATTCCCGGCAGCGGGTCACGCCGGGTGGCATGCAATACTTACTGGAAAGCCCTATCCTATCAAAGCTGTGCTTGTCCACGCTGCTAACCCTCTGGTTAACCATGAAGATCCCCGGGGGCTTGTCTATCAAGCCCTCAAGAAACTGGAATTTCTCTCTGTAATGGATCGTTTTATGACACCGACGGCCGAACTGGCAGATATAGTGCTTCCAGCGACCACCACCTTTGAAAATGACAATGTTCATCAGATTGAGATGCAGAGTATCAATGCAACCTTTGCTGCACCCAAGGTGATAGAGCCCCTTTGGGAATCGAGAAATGACGTAGAGGTTTTTATCGAGATTATCAAGAGAATCGGGCTCGATCCCGGATTCAACACCATAGAGCAAATGCTCGACGCGCTTTTAAAACCATTGGGTATTACATTCAGGGAGTTTGCCAAGCAAGGTTGGATTTACGCACTGCAAAGGGAGAAGAAGTACGAGCAGGGATTGATGCGCCCCGACGGAAAACCAGGATTTAATACCCCTTCAGGAAAGGTCGAGCTCTACTCACAGGAACTGGAAAAGATGGGACTTGACCCCCTGCCCATTTACAAGGATCCTCCAGAGAGTCCACTGAGCACACCTGAACTCTTAGGAAGCTATCCCCTAGTGCTGGGCAATGGTGAAAGGAGCCGGACTTTCTTCCATTCTGAATATCGACAAAACCCTTGGCATCGGCAGATTCACCCGGAACCAATAGTGAGGATTAACCCGGAGACAGCAGAAAAATACGGCATCAAGGATGGTGATTGGGTCTGGATCGAATCGCCAAGAGGGAAATGCAAACAGAAGGCACATCTTACCATAGGGGTTGATCCACGGGTAGTTCTTGCTGAACACGCCTGGTGGTTCCCAGAGAAACCAGGACCAGAGCACGGCGTTTGGGAATCCAACATCAATGTCTTGGTAAGTGGCGAACCACCTTACGATCCGGGACTAGGTTCTACGCCAGCAAGGAGCCTGCTGTGTAAGGTTTACAAGTTTAAGGAGGTGTAGTATAGCCAAATGGAGTATCCTAATCGACCACGAGGTATGCTTTGACTGTCGGGCATGTGTGGTTGCTTGCATGCAGGAAAACAATCTGTCAGCTGGTTCTTGGATCAATGTGGTCACTGTTGGCCCCAGAAAGGTTAATGATAAGATCTTAGTCGATTACGTACCGGTCACTTGCGCCCACTGTGCCAAACCACCGTGTGCAGATGTGTGTCCGACAAAAGCAATAACAAAGCGTGAGGATGGGGTGGTTATCATAGATGGGGATTTATGTAATGGTTGCTTGGCTTGCATATCAGCATGCCCCTTTGCCATTATTCGGCTTAACGAAGAAAAAGGTGTCGCTGAAAAGTGTAACCTGTGTCTAGATAGAATAGAACGGGGTCTAAAGCCCGCGTGTGTCCAGCACTGCCAAGCCGGAGCCATCCTTTTTGGTGATACCAACGAGGTAGCTGAATTGATGATGAAGCAACGCGTGCAAAGAATGATAGAGCACGCCAACTACAGTAAAGTGGTATCTTAAATAAGGAGGAATTATGGCTATAGAGAATATAGATCAAGAGCTTTGTAATGGATGCGGGATATGTGTTGGTCTTTGTCCCGAAGATGTTTTGCGTATAAGTGAGGAAACTGGTAAAGCAGTAATTAGATATCCCGAAGATTGCGTGGCATGCTGGGCATGTGAATCTTTTTGCCCAGTCGAATGTATAACAGTAACAAAGGAGAGAGCAATGGAATTGCCCACACCTTATTAGCTTCTATTAGCAAGAAAGGAGTGAGTTGGTGAAAAATATTGAAAAACTTGGAGAAGTAATATCTACAGATGTTTTGGTTATCGGTGGTGGTATAAGCGGGATGTGTGCTGCAATGAAAGCCAAAGAAAGTCAAGTTGATGTTAAAGTAATAGATAAAGGTGCGGTAGGTTGGGCTGGTCACGTACCTATCGCTGGAGGAGCCATTATAGATGTGCCTCCAGGGCAGGAAGACGAGTGGTTTAACTTTGCTGTGCGAAACGGGGGGTATTTGAATAATCAGGATTGGACCTATGCCTTTGCTGAGAACATACACAGGAATCTTACAGAACTTTTCTCCTGGGGTTTCCCTTTTGTGACAATCAAGGGAGAGATAGCTATTCTAAGTAGGTTAAAAGATTATGCTACAACGCAGTTTGCTCCCGCTAAGTCAATGATTAAGCTAAAATCTGCTGCTAAAGCAAGGGGGGTGGGGATCCTAGATAAAATCTTCATGGTCGACCTATTGCAGCAAGATGGTAAAGTGGTAGGTGCGATAGGATTCAGCCTGCTTGATGGTAAAACCTACATTTTTCATAGTAAGGCAGTCATCATTGCCAGTAGCTCATGTCGATATCAACGGGCGAAGCTGTTTGCTGCCATTTCTGGCGAAGGGCCAGCTATGGCTTATCGGGCAGGAGCTCAATTGATGAACGATGAATTCCACAACAACTATGGATACGAACTTAAGGCCACTGGTACATTTCACCGGCATGCTATGTATTTGTTTTTCGAAAATGCGTTAGGCGAGAGAATTATAGAGAAATATTACCCTGAAGTAGCGGCAAGTAAGGAGCGTGGAAAGGAAATCCAAGATTTTTGGCAGATAGCAGATGCAATGTATAGAGAAGTACAAGCAGGACGGGGGCCCATCTACCTTGATCTAACCAAGCTTACACCCGAAGAAAGGGAAATTGCCACAACGAAGAGGTTTGTCGAGTTAGATTATGGCGCGTTGCCACCGCCAATATATTGCATGAGAGCATTTCAAGTTCTACGTGAGAAAGCAGGTATAGACCCGGATAAGGATAAAATTGAAGTCCAGCCAATGTTTACTGTCGGTCAAGGCCCACTAAGAATAGATTTGAATTGTAAAACCACATTGGATGGACTATGGGCTGTAGGAGATGCTGCTTCTCTAGGCAGCGGTTGGACGGGGGCTAGAGCATCTGGGACACACCCTGGCTGGTCTATAGCTTTTGCGATAGTCAGTGGCTTTAGAGGAGGGCAAAGCGCGGGAGAACATGCAGCCACTGCCGATAAGGTAGAAATTGATTATGAGCGGGCAAAACAAATTAAAAAGAGGATATTCGCCCCTTTGGGTCGACAAGGGGATATGCGGGCTAACGATATAATCTACCAAGTTCATGAAGCAATAGTACCTATGAAATACAACTTCTATCGGGAGGCGGGAAGACTAAAGGAAGCTATTGGCATAGTAGATAAAGCGAGACAAAGCCTAGTTAGGGTTGGTGCTAAAGATGCCCATGAGCTTATGCGTTATCACCAAGCTGAGAGCATGGTTTTATCTGCTGAGTGGGATCTAAGATCAGCATTAATGCGTGAAGAAAGTCGTGGGACTCACTATCGTGAAGACTTCCCCTACAGAGACGATAAGAACTGGCTGAAATGGTTGGTGATTAAGGAAGAAAAGGGGCTTCCTCGGCTGTGGACTGAGAATGTGCCCATAGAAAAATATAGACTAAAACCTAAATGAGAAATGACCCATGCCAGCTAAGGATTAAATAAATGAAGGAGGAAAAGATAAGTACATAAAACGAAGGTTATATCGGGGTATAATTCATAAAGAGAATGCTGAAAAAGTCAAAGATTTGCCCTTGAGCTAACCTCCGTTCTAAGTTATCATTCACTCAGCAAATCTATGGAGGAGTATATCCCTTATTGAGAGCCAAATCAAGCCAGTTTTCCTTCTACGGTAACCATATCTACGATCGATTAATCCCCAAGGATCACTTCCTCAAGCTCCTGGATAAAGCGGTCGACTTCTCCTTCGTCAACGAGCTTTGCTTCTTCAATAATTGGCAATGGCATAGATAGGTTTGCCAAAGGATCAAGGGTAACCTTGATTCAGTATTGAATTTGGTCAAAATATGCATCACGGCAGTTGCTATAGAGTTAACTTGCGTGACAACGCTTCGTTAAGGCATCCTTTAATAAAAGAGGAAGGTTCAGGCTATCGGCTTATCTACTAAGAAGGAAAGGAGGAGAAAGCGTAAATAGGCGGGACAGCTTGCGGAGCAAGCAGGTGTGAATCTACCCACTATTGACGCAAAGAAGAGTAATTATGATTCTCATTACTGGTGGCGGAGGATTCGTAGCGATGAATCTAGCGCGACATTTAGTGGATAGAGGAGAAGAAGTCTTACTCCTCGATAATCGTCGTTTACAAGCTGCTTCTTTTTTAGTGCCATTCTGGGATAATCAGGTTAAGGGAGTTACAGGTGATCTTCTGGATTTACCATCTCTGTTTAGCCTAATAAAGAAAAATTCGATAGAGAGCATCATTCATACTGCCGCCATCTTTGAAGGAAGTGGAACCTTATATCAAGTTCTAAGGGTCAATCTAGAAGGAACCGCAAACGTGTTGGAGGCTGGTCGTATTTTCGGCCTTCGTCGCGTAACCTTCATCAGCTCGTCGACAGTTTATCACGGTGCAAAAGACGCAATAAGTTTCCATGAAGGTCTAGATTTACCGGTGACATCGGACGGCTTCATATCTGCTACCAAGAAGGCTGGTGAGCAGATTTGCCTCCTTTATGCTAAAGAATATGGACTCAGCGTTGCGATTTTTAGGCTTGCTAGAGCATATGGCCCGGGTAGTCATAGGGGGCTGAATCCAGTTGAAATCATGGTAGAGAATGCTATTGCCGGTAGAACCGCTGACCTCTCTCAAACTTATGGGGAAAGCAGATCTAACCATATTTACGTAAAGGATTGTGCCAAGGGTATTAGCTTGGTTCATTGTGCAAAAGTGCTCAAACATAATATCTATAACTTAGGAGATGGGACTTCACATAGCTTATCGGACTTTGCCGAAGCAGTGAGAGAAGCAATCCCGAGTGCTAAAATCCACCTGGGTACAACTAGGCCAAAAGTGGATTTAAGCCTCCCTCCATTGGATATAGATAGAATTAAAGGAGAAGTTGGGTTTGTTCCTGACTATTCTCTAAAAGAAGGAGTAGAAGATTATATTGAGTGGGTTAGAGATAACAGATACTAGATAGGCTTTTAGATAAGGGAGGTTTTACAAAGGTGGGCTATTTACACTGGGAAATTCCAAGATTTTCCACTGAGGAAGGTCAACGGAGACATAGGAGAGTACGCGATCTGATGAAACTCAAGGGCATTGATTGCTTAATAATTGCTGGACATACAGGAAATTATAGGAGTGCAGCCGCTGACGTCCGTTATATCTCTAATTTCTGTCCATGGTTCGACGACAGTTACGTTGTGTTTCCACTAGAGGGAGAGCCTATTCTGTTCGTTTGGAGCCCAGGCCACGGTTATTGGGCGAAACAAGTAGGATGGTGCGCCGTGAGAGTGAGTGCTATGACAAGGGAAGGAAGGAATTATGTGGAGGATGTAGCGGGAAGAATAAAAGAATTGGGGTTAGAAAGCGTGACCCTTGGTCTCGTGAGTACGAGAACCATGCCTGCCTATATGTACATTGGACTAAGGGAGCGGCTTCCCCACGCTAATTTTGCATCTGCTCGGGATATTCTGTTGCAGTGCCGAGCAATTAAGAGTGCGGAAGAGCAAGAGTTTTTGCGCAAATCAGCGGAATGCGCCGACGAAGGTTTTAAAGCTATGGCAGCATTAGCTAAGCCCGGCGTCACTGAGTACGAACTCGTTGCTGAATGTGAAAGCGCCATGATTAAGGCTGGTGCTGAAACTGGCAACTTTATTCTCTTAGGTTCAGGACCTTGGTCAAAAAGAGAAAGTGCTATCCCTATAGGAGGCAGTGCAAGAAAGCTTAAAGATGGTGATATTATCCTCAACGAAATTACTGTATCCTATGGGGGCTATTTCACCCAGCTTTGTCGTCCCATCTCTATAGGCAGTCCACCTGACGAGTTCTTGGAGCTTCTCGAAGTTCATAAGGGTATTTACTATCTAGTCCTAAAAGAATTGGTTCCAGGCAATACTGTCGATAAGATTGAGGCTAAAGTGAAAGATTTTGCTTCCCGGAGGGGGGATTTCAGACGTGTCTGGGCGCTACAAGAGACTGAGCTCAATGAAGCGGCTATCCCTTATCGCGGTGAGGTAAAGCGTGGGATGGCATTCGTCGTTCATCCATGGACTGTGGCTAGCTCAGTGCGAGGACACTCGGGACACATAATCGGGGATACTTTCATCGTGAGAGAGGGTGAACCTGAGGCTCTGAGTAGGTTGCCCCTCGAAGTAAGCGTGGTTTAACCACTATAGTTTGCTGTGAAAATCTCCATAACTGATATACTCAGTCTAGTGTAGAGGGAGAGAAGATACAGACGGTAGAGGGATTTGGAAGAAGATTATCCGGGAGGAATGGGTATTTAGCTAGAGTGAACTGCAAATATTTTGATGTAGGGATAGGGCTCTAGTTTTGAGAGATAATCATCAGGTTCTTGAATAAGGTGCCTGAATATTGTTGTCATTATTTTAGAGCTCTTCCAAAAGGCTGATTAGCAAGAGGGGTATCTTTGTGGCTGAGCAGTACAGGAGAAAGAATAGGGGGATAGATATAACCCTACTGTTAATGGGAGCAGTCGTGTTGCTATTAGTAATTTTTGCCTTCTGGCTAGGCGGATGGCACCTAGTCGTTTCTGGTTTGAAACAAGCTGCTGACACCGTTCAGTTCGTGTGGCTGCGTTTGCTCTTGGGAATCACCCTGGGAGGACTAATTCCGGTTTTGATCCCGGTTAAATTGATCTCGAAATGGTTGGGGCTTGAATCGGGATTCAAGGGCATCCTGACTGGGTGCGGTTTAAGCATCTTTATGTATGGTGGCCCATATGCCTCTTTCCCAGTAATAGCATCCCTTCATAGAGCTGGGGCAGCTGCTGGGCCTGTTATTAGTTTACTTACCGGATTAGGCTGGCTCGGGCTGGGTGCACTTATTTCCTATCAAATGCCGTTTTTGGGCATAAGACTGTCCTTGGCTCGGTTCATTGCCTGTTTACTCATCATTCCACTTGTTGGAATAGCCGGAGGTGCCCTATACGAACTAATGGGTAGATTCTCAGTGAAAGGAAGAACACCGTGATGGACATAACCCTACTGATTCTAATTCTGATGGTGTTCACGGCTGCAGTTGCTGCCCTCTGGCTTGGCGGATGGCGTCTAATCGTTTCAGGCTTGAAACAAGGCGGCTACACGGTTCGGTTGGTGTGGCTGCGTCTGCTCCTAGGGATCACTCTAGGGGGATTAGTTCAGGTATTGATCCCAGCCGAATTGATTGTGGAGTGGATGGGACCTGCCTCAGGGCCCAGTGGTATCCTTATTGGTTCGTGTTTGGGTGTCATCATGGCTGGTGGTCCTTATGTGCAAGTACCTATAATAGCGTCCATATATAAGTCGGGAGCCGGTGTTGGCCCCATTATCGCTCTACTTGCGGCAGGCAATGCGCTTAGTCTACAGCTTCTTTTCACTTGGCACCTTCCCTTCTTCGGATCTAGACTTAATGCCGCTCGGTATATTGCTTGCGCGGTCGCCTTGCCTATTATCGGGTTAGTTGGAAGTGTTGTGTTTTCGGTATTATCTGTGTCCTAGATCTCGTCAAAGCACATAAAATACAAGGAGGTATGAGTTTTTATGGGTAAACAAGGTACGTGGCATTACACCAACTGTGCTGGATGTTATGCAAATTGCGGAATAAAGGTGTTAGTCAAAGACGGCGTCATGATAAAAATAGAAGGCGTAAAAGAGAGTGTCATGGGGAGTCGGGGTGGGGTCTGTGGAAAAGGTGCAGCGATGTTAATGAGCTATTACGATCCAAATCGATGCAACTATCCGGTAAAGAGAACAAATCCTAAGAAGGGACTTTATGAAGACCCAAAGTGGCAAAGGATATCATGGGATGAAGCTCTAGATACAATCACTGAGAGACTTAAGGAGATAAAAAAGTGTGACCCTAATCGGCTACTTGTATCGGGGACTCCTTCTCCAGGATCATGTTTCTCGTTCGGCATATCCTGGCTTGGTTTTTGGTTCGCATTTGGCTGCTTTAACGTTGCTCCGGGAGGAGTCGGGACTCACTGCGGTAATTCTGCTCATTTTGGAGCTGGTCTGTATTACGCTTCGTGGGATCTAGTCCCGGATTTGCGATTCTGTAATTATGCGCTCTTGTTTGGTTCCAACCAAGGGACGGCTTCAGGACATTCTACAGCCGCCTTAATATACGAAAAGGCTAAAGCTAGAGCCCGTGGGCTCAGAGAAGTCGTATTTGACCCAATGTGCCACTTCGCTGGCGGTAAAGCCACGGAATGGTATCCTATCTCACCTGGCACGGACTCAGCTTTAATCCTGACCATGTGCAATCTTATCGTTAACGAAATAGGAATCTTCGACGTAGATTTTATTAGGAACAGGACTAATGGGCCCTATCTGGTGGGCCCTGATAAGAAATTTATAAGAGATAAGAAAAATGGAAAACCTTTGCTATGGGATAGAAAGGATAACAAGGTAAAGACATATGACGACCCGGGATTAAGCGACCCTGCGCTTGAGGGAGATTATGAAGTTTATAGCATTAAATGCCAGCCTAGTTTTCAACTGTTGAAAGAACACCTCAAAAAATACGAGCCAACGTGGGCTTCTGAAGTAACCGGTGTACCTGAGTCCGTAATATGTCGAATCGCTTGGGAATGGGCTGAAGAATCAAGAATAGGGAGTACGATTGAAATTGAAGGGGTGAGACTTCCCTTTAGACCTGTTGCCAGCGGTATGTATAGAGGAGCACAAGGACATACCAACGGTTTCCATCAATTTATGTCTGTGTGTCTACTTAATACATTGGCCGGCAATCTGGATGTGCCTGGCGGTTCTTTGGGCTGGCCAGCAAGGAGTCTAGGTTGCCCTGACACAGGTCGGCCTAGTTATGAACCCTACACTGGTTATGATGGAATGTTAACGCCCGGGATGTGGTTTGCACATAACCCATGGCCACCCAAAATGCCAAAGTTCCCACAAAACGTGACGCTTAGAGAGCTCTTTACCCACCAGACTTCATGTCCATACCCCTATGCTGATGATTTCGATGAAATATGGAATAAGGTAGGAAGACCTCGTGAGGTAGAGGTCATGGCTATATACGGTGTAAACCTAGCCAGAAGTACCAGTAATCCAAAAAGCCTAGAAAAGTTTTTGGCTAAGGTGCCTTTTATCTTTTCCCTTAACACAATTCATAACGAAACTACTGAAGGATTTGCTGACATTGTTTTGCCGGATTGCCATGCTTTTGAAAGTTTGGACATTGTATCGTCTATTGGATACATGTTTAATTATCCTACAGGAATGAACGACTGGTGCTTTCACTTAAGAATGCCAGTAGTGAAACCTAAATATGAGAGGCGACAACTTAATGACATCCTCTTTGACCTAGCTGACCGGCTAGATCATAGGCCTGAATACAATAGCTTCTTGGATACTTACATTTCGGGGAAACTCCCCAAGATGGACGCCATTGGGGTTAAGAATGGGGAGAGTTGTTTCATAAAGCCGGAGGAGAGAATCTCAAATGAGGAATTTGTGGATAGAGCAGTCAAATATCTATTTGGTAAGGAACACGACCTAGAATACTTTAGGAAGCACGGTTTCATAAGGTGGAAGAAGAAGGTGGAAGAAGCCTACTGGAGACCCTTTATCCATGCCAGAGTACCTGTCTACTTTGAGTTCTTGGAGCACGAGAAGGAGATAGTGGCCGAGATAGGTGGGAAAATAGGACTACAAATGGACTGGGAGCGCTTTACTGCGTTAGTAAGTTACTTTGAGCCGCTAACTCGAACAAAGGTACCTGTGGACTCAGAATTTGATATGATAGCCATCTCTTATCGAGATGTCTTACATACTGGTACTTGGACAGTTCAAAACCCGTGGCTAGATGAAATGAGTGAAGTCAATCCGTACAGCTACAATATTGCAATGAACTTCGAGACAGCGAAGGAAAAAGGTATTAAAGAAGGGGATATGATCTGTCTCGAAACACCTGAGGGCTTTAAGTCAATGGGGGTCGTTAAGCTAATGAAAGGTATACATCCCAATGTTGTAGCTATGAGTGGGCACACAGGTGGCTGGGCTAGGGGGCAACCACTTGCGCAAGGTAAGGGACCATACTTCAATAATCTACTTTTTATTGATCAAAAGGCCATTTGCCCAGTTAGTGGTTCGATTGAAACGTCGGCAAGAGTCAAAGTATATAAAATACAGAGAGAGGGCGCATAAATGAGATGGGGTATGATTATAGATCTTAACAAGTGTGTCGGTTGCTATAGTTGTGTAATAGCCTGTAAGCAAGAGCACTTCCTACCACCCAAAACCTTCTGGTGCAGATTATTGATATCGGAGAGTGGCAACTTTCCGACGGTGACAAAGGAGATTTACCCGGTGCTCTGTAACCACTGTGCTAACCCTAAGTGTGCGGAGGTTTGCCCGACTGGAGCGACGATACAGCGTGAAGACGGTATTGTTTGGATTGACGGGAACAAATGTGTAGGCTGCCGCTACTGCGTGATGGCTTGTCCCTATCAAGTCAGAACGTATTATTCTGATGGCGATAGGGAATACTTCCTCGGTCAGGGTCTAACCGAGTTTGAGGAAATTGGAAAGAAGCTATATCCCCATCAGACTGGTACAGTATTTAAGTGTAACTTCTGTATGGAAAGGATTGACGCAGGAGTTAGAAATGGATTGAAGCCGGGAGTGGATCCGGAAGCAACTCCTGCCTGTGTAATCAGCTGTCCGGCTAATGCACGATATTTTGGCGATTTAGACGATCCCTTTAGCGAAGTTTCAATAATGAAGAAAGAAAAAAAAGGGCAGCCACTACACCCTGAATTTGGTACCGAACCTTCGGTATACTACATCCTTCGTTAAGAATCGTCTAAAAATAGCTGGAGGAATATATGATCCAAAATAGACCTTACGAATTCATGGTAAAGTATACCCCACAGAGAGAATGGATAGAAAGGCGTGGCATTCTATTATGGCTTGCCTTTTTCTTTATCGAGCTGGGGGCGGGGTTGTTCTTCATCTCCTCGTTCTTTAATAATCTGTGGGGGCTACTTATCGGCTGGCTCATCTGTTCTGTTCTTGGTGGTGGAACCCATTTACTGTACCTGGGACACCCCCTTAGATTCTGGCGAATCTTCATTTCATCAGGATGGAAGACCTCGTGGATATCCAGGGGACTATACTTTGTCTCGTTCTTTCTCATCCTGGGAGCAGTGCATATTGGCTTACTCTTCGGGGCAACTCCAGCTACCCCCCTACTGATAGTAACTGATATATTTGCCTTTCTGGTGATGATATATGGCGGTTTTGTCATGAACTATGTTAATGGTATCGCCCTTTGGAATACGGCACTACTGCCTATCCTATATGTGGTCTCCGGGATTTGGGGTGGGGCTGAGCTAACGCTGGCCACTGCTCTAGCTACCGGTGCTACCGGGCTGGGCCTTGCTGTTGAGGAATGGATACGTATTTTGCTCATCGGGTTTATTATCCTCCTTGCGGTGTATTTTATAAGCGTGAGGTACGGGTTACCAGCTGGAGGGGTTTCAGTTAGGGAAATCGCCTTAGGTAGATGGTCACCAGTGTTATGGGTAGCAGTGGTAGCATTGGGGATAGCCCTGCCACTAGGGGTGGTAATCCTCAGTTTCTTAGCCGGTTTAGAGGCAACTCCAGTGGCTCTGCTATATATCGCCATCTTTTGTGGATTGCTTGGTGACCTTGCTACGCGCTACCTGATATTAAGATGTGGCTACTACCATCCTATCGTTCCGTCCCACGTTTATTCCTATTAATAACGCTGGAGTCTTATAACTGTGAGAGAGATAAGGTTTCATGGTCGAGGGGGACAGGGTGCGGTTCTAGCGGCGCGGATGCTGGCTACTGCTTTTGTGGCCGAGGGTAAGCACGTAGCCAGCTTTCCTATGTATGGTTTTGAAAGACGCGGAGCACCGGTTGTGGCTTTCACCCGCATTGACGATAGACAAATTCGAGAGAAAACTCAAATTTACAACCCTGATTGCCTAGTAGTAGTAGACCCCGGCCTAATGACTCTGCCCACGCTGTTTTCCGGGTTGAAACCGGAGGGGATATTGATCTTGAACAGCCCTCAGCCGCTAGAAAACCAGCCTAACGGGAACCTCAGGTTAGCTGGGGTAGTCAATGCCACTCAGATCGCAATTGAGGAAATCGGGAGGGATGTTCCCAACACCTGCCTTCTGGGTGCTTTTGCCGCCACCACTGGCTGGGTGGGTTTGAAGTCCATCCTATCCAGCCTGGGGGAGTATTTCAGCGGTGACCTGCTTAAGAGGAACATCCGTAGCGCCGAAAGGGGATTCAGCGAGGTGAAGGTGAGCCGATGGCAATAACGAGGAAATTCAGCTCTAAGTATGAGGCTGCCTGGTCTGACGCCGATGTGTCGCTCCTCTGCTTGGATACCGGGAGCTGGCGAACCAAAAGACCGGTGGTGGACAAGGAGAAGTGCACTTACTGTGGGCTTTGCGCTCTCTACTGCCCTCCCCAGTGCATGGTCAACGTGAACAATTATTTTACGCCCAATCTTGCCTTCTGCAAGGGCTGTGGAATTTGCGCCAAGGAATGCCCGCGAGGGGCTATCACTATGGTGCCGGAAGGAGAATTTAGCCATGAAGGCGCGAAAGAGTGAGATAAAGGTCATAACTGGCAATGCTGCCGCCGCCTACGGGGCGATGCTGTGCCGACCGGATGTGGTAGCTTCATACCCGATAACTCCCCAGACCGAAGTTGTAGAGCAGCTTTCCCGATTCCACGCCGATGGGATTCTGGACGCTGAGATGGTGGAGGTCGAGGGGGAGAATTCGGCTATGAACATCGTCGCCGCTGCCACAATCGCTGGTGGCCGGGCTTTCACTGCTACTTCCTCCTGGGGTCTAGCTTTTATGTATGACGCCGTGCTTCAAGCTGCTGGCTTTAGGGCTCCAGTGGTGATGGCTAATGTCAACCGGGAGATGCCAGGCATCCTGGCCGTCTCCTCCGGCCAGCAGGACATGATCAGCACCAGGGACTCGGGGTGGATCCAGATGGTGGTGGAAAACTGCCAGGAAATCCTTGATTCGATAATAATGGCGTTTCGGCTGGCAGAGGATATCGAAATCCAGCTCCCGGTGATGGTAAACTACGACGGTTTCTACCTTTCCTTCCTCGCCGAGGCAGTGGAAATTCCGGCCAGGGAAGATGTAGACCAGTTCCTGGCGCCACTGAAGCTACAGCCGGAGCGCTCCAAGCTAGACCCGGGGAGACCCCTGGGCTGTGGCACCCATGGCATCCTGATAGGGTTCATGGAGCTTCGCTACAAGCACTGTGCCGCTCTAGAGCGAGCCAAGCAAAAGCTGGACGAGATAGACCGAGAATTTGGTGAGTTTTTCGGACGAAGCTATGGCGGCCAGATAGAAGAGTATCGTACCGAGGATGCTGAGATAGTCGTGCTGACCTCTGGTAGTGCTACCGGAACCGCACGTACAGTAATTGACGCCAAAAGAGCCGAAGGATTGAAAGTTGGCTTGATCAAGCTGAGGATGTTCCGTCCCTTCCCCCGTGAGAGGTTAACCCGGGCTCTGAAAGGGAAAAAAGCAGTAGGGGTCCTTGACCGGAGCGTTTGTTTCGGCTGGAATTGCGGCCCGATGTATATGGAGTTAAGAGCTCTTGCCCCGGATATTGGCTTTATTCCCATGATGAGCTTCATCGATGGGATGGCTAACATGGACATCACCATACCCCATATAGAGAGGGCGATAGATGACATCTATGCTGCCTCACAGGGCAAACCCTACCAAGAGGTAACCTGGATACCTTTGGAGGAGTGAGAAGGAAACATGGTTCAAAAGGCAAAAAAATTACCCCGGGTTTTTGATTACTTCCATAATGAGGACCAGTTCGCTGGAGGATTAGCCTTCTGTGCTGGCTGCCCCCTGGAACTCACCCTTAGGATTTTGTCCAAGGTTCTGGGAAGGGAGACGGTAATTGTGGGCACGCCCTCCTGTTCCGCCCCAGTTCTTTACGGGCAGAACATTGGGACATGGCATCGGTTACCTTATTATAGCTGCCTGATGACCGGCGTTGCTTCCAGCGCCACCGGTCTTGTCAGGTACTATCGCAAGATAGGTAAAGATGTTAACGTTGTCTGCTTTACCGGTGATGGTTGCGCCGCCGATGTTGGTTTCCAACCACTAAGTGGCGCCGCAGAAAGGAATGAGCCCTTTATTTACATCTGCTACGACAATGAAGGCTACATGAACACCGGGATTCAAAGAAGCAGCACCACCCCCTTTGGCGCCGCCACTACCACTACCCCGGTTGGAGTGGCTGGGAGGGGGAAAGGAACATCAGCCAAAAACCTGCCCCTCATCATTGCCATGCACCGGGTTTCCTATGTGGCTACAGCTACCTTGAGCCACACGGAGGACTTCATCAAGAAGCTGCTCAAGGCAGAGGAGAAGAGAAAAGAGGGGTTTGTTTATATTCATGTGTTTATTCCTTGCGCTGTAGGTTGGGGCATAGAGTCTGATTCAACGATCCAGGTAAGTCGGATGGCGGTGAGAACCAATTACTTCCCGCTGTGGGAGGCGGAAAACGGAAAATTCCGCCTGACACATACTGTCGCCACGCCCAGACCAATTACTGAGTACACCAAGCTAATTCGGAAGTTCAGACACTTGACTGAGGAGGAGTTGGCTCGACTTCAAGAGGAAGTGAACTCCAACTTTGCCTTCCTGCGTCATCTCACCGAATTTGGTACTTCTGGAACGCCTAAGACCGGCTGACAGACCTGGTAGCCCAGTTCAACAACTAGTAAAATGATAGCTTTCACCTGATTAAGTCCCATGTGAGATGGGTAATTAGGACACGACGGCGATCGTTATCGATTAAGGTAGTGTCCCGAATGTGGTGGAAAAAGGAATCAGCATATCCTACCCTATAGGAAAGCCAACAAATAAGAAAGGGAGGATATACCGATGGAGAAAGGATACCACAAGGGACAGGAATTGACCATGT
>Ga0315282_10008332_pt1 | contig 16807 bp, 19 predicted proteins | sample YL17G07_20_MG_FD_203693 | JGI IMG/M metagenome (GOLD analysis project Ga0315282, IMG submission 203693) | Sediment microbial communities from Yellowstone Lake, YNP, Wyoming, USA - YL17G07_20 | ecosystem: Environmental > Aquatic > Freshwater > Lake > Sediment | place: USA: Wyoming | collected...
CCGCAAAACGGGGTCAGTTGCGGCCTCCAAGGGAGGACCATTAATTTCATAATATTTTTGGCATCGGGCACAATGTTCCTTTTTAAGGAAGGTTCTGCCGAAGGGGTTTTATCAGGATTATTGAGTGTCTCCATAAGGATTTAAGGGCTATTTCGCCATTTAGATGGTAAAGAAAATATCATTTTCGCGCTTTTTTCAGGTATAATATGGGCTCCGGCAGCTTTAATCGCTGCCAATTCACTTGTCACATCAGTTGCTGTCGCTGAATGTCTTCCAATCCTGACCACTTCACAACCTAGCTTAGGAAGTTTTTCTTGAGCTACCTCAACAATGGGGTCTGCCCAGACTGCCTTTTCGTACTGGACAGCTACCCTGGGCCTCTCTATTCGGAGTTTCTCTTTTAATGCCGCTTTAACTAGCCCAATATAGGCATATCCAAGGTCATTCTGATATACAGAATTTTGTGCTCCGGGCCTGAAGAAGTACTTATACTTATCGTAATTCTCCTTGACCCGTTCACAGAGCTTTGGATGGGCAGCTTGCGCACACAAAAAGATAATTTTGTTTTCGGCCATTACTTCTTGCATTGCAAATACTGCTTCTGACCTAAACCCACCAACCAAAAAGTTAACCTTATCAACCGTGATTAGCTTCTCAATAGCACTGACCGCATCAGGAACACTCAAATACTCATTGGAATCTGCCTTAACTAACTCAATGTTATGTTTCACACCTCCTATTAGCACACCACCTGATGCATTGATCTCTTCAGCCGCAATTGAGGCACCCGTCCAAGTTGCGATGCCGTGAGAGAATTTCATCGGAGCCACCACCCCGATCTTCATAACCTTCTCTTCGGCCCTTGCAATTGAAATCAGCCATAATGCTGATAAAAAAACAATAATAACAGAAGCTGCTCTAAAAAAGTCCGCCTTTCGCATAATCCCCCTCCTTTCAGATTCAAATAGTTAATGGAAAAAGATTTCCTCACCCCGCCGGATTCATTTAATATGACCTTAAAAATTACAACAACTACGTGTTAAGCTCCTCTCTTCTCAAAAGCGCTGCTTGCTTTGACAAATTCTCTTACCGAAAAACCTTATATCTTCTGTGTGGTGGAACGAAAATATACCTATTTCTTTCCCTTCCAGTAATTTATCACCGAAGGTGGTAATTTATAATCTACGGTCCCCTTAAATCTTACACCTTTCCACGTTTCATCGCCCCATAAAGGAAGACCATCGGGCCAGACAATCTCTAAGTTTCCATTCTGCCACTGGCCACCGCTATAAGTAATATTCTTGGGTCCCCATATAACATCATGAGGCCATTTATGATCAAGGGGATGAAAGGCAAATCTACCAAGAGTTCCCATATAATAGGTCTTCTCCATTGCAGCCACCACTGCATCATTATTTAGAGAACCAGCGCGTTCAATAGATTCTTTCAGTATATAAACGGCATCATAGGCAGCCATCTGACCACCTGCGGAAGGGTAATCATTCTCGCGTTTGACAAATTTATCATAAAAGGGGATGGTCTTAGGCGATGCACTCACGCGGCCCATTGGACAAAGCATTACTTCGTAATTGCATCCTCCTCCTGTAGCCTCCCAGTGCTGCTTCTCCGCTGAAGGGGTAGAAATAGATACCAGAGCTGCTGGAATTTGGAGTTCCCCCCACTGTTTCGCTAAGATATGTGAGGCCGGACCGGCACCTCCCGTGAACATTAAGTGCGCTCCTGCAGCTTTTATCGCCGTCAATTCGCTTGTTAGATCCGTAGCTGTCGCTGAATGTCTTCCTGTCCTGACAACTTCAAAACCGAGCTTCGGGAGTCTTTCTTCGGCTATTTTAACGATAGGGTCTGCCCAGACTGCTTTTTCATATTGAATAGCTACACGGAATTTCTCAGTACCTAATTTCTCCTTTAATGCATTCTTAACAAGACCAATATACGCATAGCCCACCTCTCCTAAATATACTGAATTTAATGCTCCAAACCTGAAGAAGTACTTATACCGATCGTAATTTCCCTTCACTCGTTCGCAGAGCTTTGGATGAGCAGCTTGCACACCTAAGAATAAGACCTTGTTGTCTCCCGTCACCTCCTGCTGAGCCAGCGCTGCCTCTGACCTGAAAGCCCCTACCAGAGCATTTACCTTATTAACAGTTATAAGCTTTTCCGTAGCACTCACCGCATCGGGAACACTCAGATACTCATTCGAGTCTGCCTGGAATAATTCAATTTTATATTTCTCATTCTTTACCATGATGCCACCCGCTGCATTGATTTCCTCAGCCGCAATCTGACATGCGGCCCAAACACCCATGCCAGCCATAAATTTCATCGGGCCTACAACCCCGATCTTCACAGCCTTCTCCTCGGCTTTTGCTAAGGGACTAAGCATTCCTACCAACAAACAAATGCTTAAAACACCGATCCAACGGAAAAAACATTTCTTTTTCATCTTTCCCTCCTCCAAGTTAATTTGATAGAGACTTAGCCACCACCATTCTTTGAATTTGATTGGCCTCTGGATATATCTGGGTGGCCTTTGCATCCCTCATCATCCGTTCCAGCGGATAATCTTCCATGTAACCATAGCCACCTAATACCTGAACTGCATCTGTAGATACTCGCATGGCCACATCTGAGGCGAACATCTTAACCATGGCTGCTTGTGATCCGATTCGATCATCACCCCTGTCGAATCTGTAGGCAACCTGGTAGAGAAAGGCACGTGCCGCACCCACCTGTGTAGCCATCTCTGCCAGCATCCATTGAAGCCCCTGATTATCAATTATGGGTCTGCCAAATTGATAGCGCTTCCTGGCATAGACGACGGCCTGGTCCAGCGCGCCTTGGCCAATCCCTACCGCCTGTGCCGCTACCTCCATCCGACTCTCCTCCAAAAAACTATAGACTTACGCATAAATAATGCAATAGTCAGGGTAAAAAAGGGGGAAGATTGGACTGCTGAATACATCCCTGCAAAAGAGACTGAGAAGCAGCCAGGCGGCAGATTTCGTCTGCCAGTACGTCCATCAACTCGACCTGAGTATCTGGACGGCCGTTGGCCAAAGTGCTCTTAAGGTGATTCCATACTCCTTCATCCGGGTTCAGTTCGGGGGCGTACGGCGGAAAAGGCACCAAGTGCAAACGGGACGTGCGGGCGAGAAGCTCCCCCACGGGATCACTCCGATGAGTCTTGCCATTGTCCAGCAGAACGATCAAATGGCCCCGTACCTGACGCAACAGATGGCGGAGGAATACTGCCACTTCTTCGCCTTGAATATTGTCCTCGTAGAGTTGGCAGTACAGTGTACAATGGAAGCGTTTCGGGCTGACGGCGATACCCGAGATGGCCGAGATCCGGTCATGGCGATACCGATGAAGCAAGATAGGTGTTTGTCCCACAGGACTCCAGGTCTTACGAACCGAAGGGATCAAGAGGAAGCCCGATTCGTCGATAAAGACGAGGTGGGCTGCCAGCCTTGTGGCGTTTTTTTTACACGGGGCCAGACAGATCGTTTCCATTCTGCGATGGCCGCCTCATTGCGCTCCAGGGCCCGACGTTCTGGTTTCTGGTGGCTCCAGCCTATCTGGTGTAGGAGTTTGCCCACGTGATTGCGATGGTATCTCACTCCCAAGTGACGTTCGATCAGATCGGCAATTCGCTGGGTGGTCCACAACTCTGTCCGGTATCCGTGGGCCATGGCTCCTTGGATCAGGAGACGAACAAGGTGTTTTTTCTGTTTCGAGGTCAGTCGGGATGGCCGGCCTGGTGCCGGCTTGGCTTTCAGTGCCTTTTGCCCACCGGATTGCAAGGCATTGCGCCAACGCATAACGCTGCTCGCATGGCAACCTATGCGTCGGGCAATCTCATGAAGGGAGAGCTTCTGGTTCAAGAACGTAGTCACACTACGTCTACGTTCTTCCAGCAATTTCGGAGACCCTTGAGGTCGCATAGAGACACCCCCTTTCAGGATGTCTCTATTATATTGCATTACTTATGCGGATGTCAATAATAGTCTGGGAAAATCCATTTCCCTCAGGACCAATCAAATTCTTGGAAGGTACCCGTGTCCCTGAGAAAATTAACTCCCCAAAACTCGTCATATGAATCCCCATCTTCTTGCCGGAAGGGAAGATTTCCAATCCATCTGCTCCTTTCTCTACCACCAATAGAGACTCACCCTGGAAATCTGGATTTGAATTCGAGTCCGTCCGGCAGAGGACTACGAACCAATCTGCCTCTGAACCATTGATTACGAAGCTCTTCCTTCCATCCAAAATGTAAGAAGCTCCATCCTTTTGGGCTTTAGTACTAAGTTCTTTTAGATCGTATCCGTGACTATGCTCAGAGAAGGCACCTGAAGAGATAGATTTTCCTTGGATGAGAGAGGGCAGAAATTGTCTCTTCTGAGTCTCATCCCCAAATCGCAAAACCACCTCTGAAGCAAAGTCTGAAAAGGAAAGGGCAATACCTAACCCCGAATCCTTCCGGCAAAATTGTTCTGTCACAAGAAGGTTTTCAAGAAGTCCATATCCCTGTCCTCCCAAGCTCTCAGGAAAGTGAATCCCGATGAAGCCTAGACGACAACCCCTCTTCCAAATTTCCTTAGGGAACCTTTGGCCCAAATCATGTTCTAAAGCTACCTCAGGAAGAAATTCGCCTTCGGCGAACTCCATAGCAGCCTTCTGTATATCCCGCTGTTCCTCAGTCAGTTCGAATGGCATTGCCTTCCCCTCATCCCAGAGGATAACGGCTCGAGTAATCCGACTTGATGATCGCCCTCCCGATGACCAACCGCTGGATCTGATTGGTTCCTTCGTAGATCTGGGTCACTTTGGCGTCTCGCATCATCCGTTCCGCCGGATATTGTTTCATGTAACCGGGGCCACCCATTACCTGCACTGCGTCCGTGGTCACTCTCATGGCGACATCGGAGGCAAAGTACTTACTCATCGCCGAATAGTGCGCAATAGGTTGAACATGCTGATCGTACATCTCCGTCACCCAGTAGAGTAAGGCTCTGGCGGCCTCCACCTGAGTGGCCATCTCTGCGAGCATAAACTGAATCCCTTGGTGCTCGATCAAAGACTTCCCGGATTGAATCGTCTCCCGGGCGAATTGGCTTGCACATTCAAGGGCTCCTTCTGCAATCCCGAGTGCCTGAGCTCCGATGGTTGGCCGAGAGGCCTCCAAAGTCCTCATCAGGATCAGAAATCCTTCTCCTTCTCTTCCGACCAACTTCGAGATGGGGACCATCACATTTTCAAAAACGAGGTCCGTCGTCGGTGAGGCCCGGATCCCCATCTTACTCTCCTTCTTCCCAATGCTGAACCCTTTGGAAGCCCCATCCACAATGAAGGCAGAAACTCCCGTGTGCCGTTTCTCAGGCGAAGTCACCGCGTAGACAAGATAGTAGTCCGCAATGCCTCCGCTTGTGATGAAACATTTGCCTCCGTTCAGGATATAATTCCCGTCTCGCAGGACCGCAGATGTCTGAATTCCGCTCGAATCCGAACCTGCATTGCTTTCGGTAATTGCAAACCCAATGGCCTTCTTTTTCTCGACCACGAGAGGAAACATTTCTCCCCTCAATTCCGGACTCGCTGCTAAAAGTAAAGGCCTTAAGGCAGTGGCATGCCCTTGAACGGTTACCCCCATTGAAGCGTCAACTCTTGAGACTTCCTCGATCACTAAACAGAGGTCTGTCAAACTTAGCTCCATACCTCCAAACGATTTCGGAATGATCAAACGGAAAAGTCCTTGGTCAGCCATTTTTTCCTTCAAATCCAGAGGAAACTCCTGACCCTCATCCATGTCGACAGACCGTGGAGCTATAACTTCCTCCATGAAGCCTCTCACGCCTGCTAATCTTACCTTCTGCTCACTATTAAGAATCAACATCTTGCCTACCACTCCAAGCGAATTAGTCGATTAAAATTAGGAATTTTTTAACCCCATCGAAATACAAAACCTACTGTGCCAGAAATCCTCCATCCACAACAATGACCGTACCGGTGATGTAGCTTGATGCAGGTGAGGACAAGAGCAACACCGTTCCTATGACTTCCGCTGGTTCTGCGAACCGCCTCATCGGTATCTGCTTAACGAGGCCATCATAAACCTTCTCCGAACCTCTCAATCCCTTTGTCAACTCCGTTTCAAGATAGTGAGGAGCAATGGCATTGACTCGAATATCATATCTGACCCATTCGAGGGCCAGGCTTTTTGTCAGGAGAATGATCCCTGCCTTCGAAGCGCAGTAGGCGGGCGCACGGATAACGCCAGTAATACCAGCGGTCGTTGAAATATTGATGATACTCCCTCCGCCAGTTCCGATCATCTGTTTGCCAACGTGTTTGCAACAGAGGAAAGTCCCTCTCAGATTTATTGAAATAATCTTATCCCATTCTCCGATGGGCAGGTCCTCTGTGGCGGTATAGCTCAACTGGGAAATTCCAGCATTATTGACAAGGATGTCCACCTTCTTGTACTCAGAGATCGCCTTTTCTACCATATTCCTCACTTCCGCTTCATCGGAGATATCCACTTTCACAGAAATAGAACGAGATCCGATCTCCTCAATCTGCTTCGCCGTTTCTTCAGGGTCGACGAGGTCAGCGAGAACTAAGGAACAACCGTTTTGAGCGAAACTTAAGGCAATCTCTTTTCCCAATCCCTGAGCGCTCCCTGTGACCAGTGCAATCTTCCCTTCAAGTCTAAACAACTCCGAAGAATTCATTTGTCTTCCCTCAATTCAAATTAATGTAAACGCATTGAATAACTTGTAGTGTAAGGCCTTGTACCCTCCCATTTACGCCCATAAAGGGCTGCACTACGTATCATCATTTATTTATTGCGTCTGTATTAGATTCAGTGGCATCTCTCCCCATAAACCCATCTTAAGCCTTCCGAATCGAACAGAGTTGAGACTTCATCTGGGGGTAGCCCATGATGGGCTCCCGGCAATGGACATCTGTCAGAAGATTCACATTTGCCTCCCCAGACCACCCATGGGGGATACTCACCACTCCCTCCAGCATCTCTTGGGTGACCAGGGCTTTGACTTTAATATGGCCCCGGTTCGACTCAACGATGATCGGATCTCCATCTTTGATCCCAAATTTTTCAGCAGTTTTTGTATGAATCTCTGCATAGGGCTCTGGGTTCTTCTCTTTAAGGCCCTGGATGTTTCGGTGTTGGGAATGAGTATAATAGAGGTTTCTGGCGCCCGTTGTAAGAATCAAAGGGAACCTCTGAAACAGTTTGGGATCGCCCAAAGGGCTCTGGTCTGGTTCTCGGTAGGTGGGGAGTGGGTCGAAACCTGCCTTTTCAAAGGTTTCAGAATAGATCTCTATCTTTTTTGAGGGGGTCGGAAAACCTTTCACCTCATACCCCTCCATTCCGTATTTCTTTTCCATATAATAAGCCCCTGCGATCTTTTCCTCTTTTAACTCTTTGTAGCTCAACCCAGTCGATTTCAATTCAAGTTCAACCACTTCTTCATCGCTTTCCCAAGGGAATACTTCTCCGAAACCCATCTTTTTGGCTAACTCCTTCCAGAACGTGAACTCTGACCGGCTCTCATATAGGGGTTCGATTGCCTTTTTTCTCAGCATGAGGTAGGGGACACCATGGCATACGTTGTAACTGTATGCCAATCCGTTCTTCTCAAGATGGGTACATCCGGGAAGGACATAATGAGCCAGTTCCGCTGTCTCAGTCATGAAAAAATCGAGGACCACCAAAAGCTCGAGTCTCTTCAGGGCCTCCCTGAAGGCATTCGAATCGGGCATACTGACTACTGGATTCCCTCCTGTCACGATCAGGGCTTTGATCACATCGGGAACACTATCAGGAAAACAGACCACCTGCCCATAAGGACTCTTCCTGCCCCAAATCTCATAAAAGAGTGAGTAATCTTCCGCACCGATGGGAGTTCTTTCCGTGGGAAGACCCAAACCAGTCAATATAAGCCTCGGACTGACCACCCAACCTCCCCGGTTGTTGATGTTACCAGTGATCGTTTGAAGGATGGCAAAGGCCCGGCTATTCTGTGTCCCATTCGCCGTCTGGTCCTGCGTATTCGTCCCCTGATGGATGCTGGCACTTTCAGCGGTGGCATAGAGCCTGGCGAGTTTCCTGATGTCTGAAGCTGGAACCCAAGTAATCTTCTCTGCCCATTCCGGAGTGTAGGGTTCAACATGAGGGACGAGTCTATCAAATCCGTAAGTCCATTTTTCTACGAAATCCTTATCGTACAAATTCTCTTTGATGATGACATGCATCAAGGCGAGGGCAAGGGCACCGTCTGTCCCAGGACGAATGGGTAAGTACATTTCAGCCCTTTTAGCCAAAGGAATTCTCTTGGGGTCGATCACCACCAATCTCGATCCCTTGGCCAGATTTTCCTGAATCGCCAGGTTGAGAGGAAAATCGGACTGTTCAGGATTATGACCCCAGAGAATATAGAGTTTGGTATCCATCTCTTCCACCGGGTATTTTCCAAAGGTCATCTGTCTGGCCCGGATACGCATCCGGTAACAGATCCCCTCTACAGAGAGGAAATTAGGAGTCCCAAAGGCCCCTTTGAATCGCTGGGCCATCTCCATGATCTCAAGATTCTCTACCCCGATGGATCCGCTGAAGATGCTGAGAATATCCGGTCCGAATTCTTTCTTCAGCTTTTGCAGCTTCCCAGCGATTTCAGTCAGAGCATTGTCCCAAGTGATCCTCTCCCACTCGCCATTTACTTTCTTCAAAGGATACTTAAGACGGTCGGGATGGTAGACCAGTTCAATGGCCTTCTCTCCTTTTGGACAGAGTTGGCCCTTGCTGAGAGGATGATCTTTGAGCCCCTCGACCTTCTTGATCCTGCCATCTTCCACCAGGACATTCATCCCGCAACTGTGGTAGCAAAACGTGCAATCGGTGGCAATCCATTTTGATCTTGAACTTTGCATTGGTTTTCTCCTCCAATGGAGATCACTCAAATCTACGTTTTCCTTTGAGATTGCTTATTCCATCGATAACCAAGCGGCTGATATCGTTACAATGTTCCATCAAATCATATTTTTCCCCCTTTAATAACCATCGGGTAACGACATGCTCTAAAATTCCAAAAAGTAATTGCCGGATGATATAAATACTCACGTCCTTCTTTATGATGCCTTCCTTCTGCCCTTCTTCCATAATCTCCAAAATTCTGTTGGTGAATGACTTAAAGGAGTTATATGCCTTCGTTTTAACAAAGTTCTTGTTGACCCTCATTTCAAGCATAAGAGTCCTGGCATATTCTGGATTCGTCTTGAAAAAATAAAGGTAGTACCATACGAATTTCTTTATTTCGTTGAAGGGACCAGTAATTCCCTGGAGATGGAGGTCAAGTTCTTTAGAAAATTCTTTTGTTTTCTCGATCGGAATGGAAAAAAATAGGTCCTCTTTATTCCTAAAATACTGATAAATCGTCCCCTCAGCCACATTTGCTCTTCGGGCGATCTCGGAGATGCTTGAATTCTGGAAACCATTTTTGCTGAAGACTTCAATGGCAGCCTCAATGATTAAGTCTTTCTTGATGGCCTTCTTGGACATAGGCAGAATGCAGAAATTGAATCGTGCTCATTTTTATCGATTATTTATAAATTTGTCAAGTATTTTTTTTAAAAAAATCAATGGGTTAAAAAATTGAATATTATTCAATTATTAGGAATATAGGCAGGCATTCCATGGATTGGGATTCTGTGACATTGGATCTTCTTACTAGCAGGCTGCTGAAAAACGCCCATCTGCGGCGTTCCCCTCATCCTTTGTCGTTGCGGCGTACTCCAAGTACGCCTCACTCCTCAGGATTTCGGGCGCTCCCGCGAACGGGATTTCGCAAAACTCAACTTGCATCTGCCTGCCTGCCGAAGCCTCGGCACAGGCAGGGGCATTTTTGATCAGCCTGAAAAAGTGACTTTTCCAGCACCCTGATAGAAAAGACCTGCAGTTTAAGCTCCATTGATCAGTGAGGAGAGTATGGTGGGTCTCCAAGAAAGAGCCTTCAAAAGGAGGTGGCATGGCGAGGGTCTATCGATTTCGCAAAAGAAGAGGGAACCACTTTTCAAAATCTTGATTACCCAGTGCATGATCGAGCAAGTTCTTCGGTGATTCCCATGGTATTCTCCCTTGAAAATCAGGTAGAAAATAATCCCAGTTATCCCCCTCTCCCCTGGTGGGAGAGGGCCAGGGTGAGGGGGAATACGCTACGTTCACCCCCACCCTCACCCTCCCCCATCAAGGGGGAGGGGAAATGGGTTGAATTTTCATCATTCGTGGGTGACCAAGCCATCATGGACAATTAGTTTGAAATTTGATATTGCTCTCTTACTTATCGGATCGTCCCTTCATAGGTGGTCGTCAACTGGCGCTGTCTCACTGAAGGGTTCGAGTAATCTGGAAGGAGAATCGGCGATATCCTTCTTCGCTCGATCCCCATCGCTTTTAGCTCATCGTGGAATTTCTGCACATGGTTCAGTGTCAGGCGACCATCTTCAGCTCTCTCTTTTGCATAAACGGCTGCATTCCTTCCCGCAATTCTCCCAAAGACGAGAACATCCAAGAGGGAATTTCCTCCCAATCGGTTCTCCCCTTGAACCCCACCCGTCACCTCTCCGGCTGCATAGAGTCCTGGAATGGCAGTCTCTCCCATTTCATTAAATTTCAGACCGCCATTCTGATAGTGAAGTGTTGGATAAATGAGGATCGGCTCTTTCGTAATATTAATTCCATACCGTTTAAAGATTTTATATTTCCCAACAAAGTTCTTTACTAAAGTGCCCTCTCCATGGATGAGTTCAATCATGGGGGTATCGAGCCAAACGCCCACTTTACCCGCAGGGGTATCGATTCCCTTCCTGACCTCGACACATTCCTTGATAATCGAAGACGCACAGGCATCCCTTGGCTCTCGCTCAAAGACAAATTGATTTCCATCGATGTTAAGAAGATGCGCTCCCGCTCCCCTAAACTTTTCCGAGATAAGAAGTCCTTCAGCCTGTTCAGGGTAGATTGCTCCGGTAGGATGATATTGAGTGGTGTGAAGAAAACAGACCTCAATCCCCGCTCTATAGCCAAGGACCAAACCGTCTCCGGTGGCGCCATAATGATTCGTCGTCATAAAGCCACCAATATGAAGCCGCCCCGAGCCACCCGTTGCCAGAATAACGGCTTTGGCTTTTGCTAAGACGTATTCTTCAGTCTCTAAATTATAGAGAATAGCCCCTCCACAATGGCCATCTTCATTCAGAATCAACTCGACAGCGGGCAAGAATTCAAGAACCTCAATCCCCTTTCTGTTCTTAGCCTCGTCTCTGATCGTCCGCATAATCTCTGCACCAGTGATATCCGCTGCTACATGCACCCTCTTCCTGCATGTTCCACCGAGGTGAAGTACTTTGTAACTACCATCAGCATTCTTATCGAACATAGCGCCTAAACTTTCCAACCATTGAAGGACAGAAGGAGCATGGGTGACGAGAGTATAAACCAACTGGGGAACATTAGCGAAGTGTCCCCCACCGATCGTATCCAGATAATGATAATAGGGGGAGTCTTTGCCGGGTTGGTCGGAGACTTGGATTCCTCCCTCAGCCATCATCGTATTTGCATCACCATGCCTGAGTTTCGTTGCGATGATCGCTCTTGCACCATTTTCTTGGGCCAAGAGAGCGGCGGCTGTCCCTGCCCCTCCCCCACCAATGATGAGAACATCGGTCTCATAAGCAATTCTCGAAAGATCGATCTGATCAGGATCGATCCGACTCCAAGCCTCAAGGATCTCGCAGACCTCTGGTGGGACCTTATATCCTTTGCTTGGGCCAACCTTCAACTCTTGTAATGATCCCTCCTTGTAGGAAGGGTGAAACTTTTGCAGTCGATTCTCCTTCTCGGCAAGGCTCATCCTTGGAAACTCCCAGCCCTCTTTCTTTTTGGATAGGCGCTGAGGTCGAGTCTCCTCAACTCGCCTGATCAATTGCTTCAGTTCATCCGTATAAGCCATCGTCTATTCTTCCCCTGCCAACTCCTTCTTCAGTCGGTCTGAAAATGTCCTAAGGAATGCAATCCGTTTCTCAACAATGCCTTTTGCCTCTTCTGTGTAGAAATTTCCTTCAACCCTCTTAATCAGATCTTCAATCAACCCGGTAACCTCCTCAACCTTTCCAGTAAAACTGCCCTCCCGAAGAGCCCTCACAATTCCTCGGATCAACCCCACGGCCCCTACATATTCTATGGCATCCACATCCTGAAGGATCTTTGCCTCAAGGGTCCGGGGGTCTGGACCTCCGTAGCGGCTGTGGGTCTCAATGACATGAAGGATTCTCTTGATCTCATCCTCTCTGAATTCCAGTTCACTCAAAAAGGCCCGAGCCTTTGGGAGCGCAGCTTCATAATGTTTTTTCCGGTCAATGGGCACTCCAATATCATGGAGAAGGGCAGCCGTAAGAAGAATTTCCATCTCTCCACTTTTTCCTTTTCCAATCTTCCGACACCATTCATAAGCCCTCTCGAGGTGGTCGGCTCCAGCAATCTGTTCTCCCGCCATCTCCTTTCTTGTAAACCCCCTGATCTTTGCCCAACGATCCATTGTCTCCTCCCTATATATTTCATAAATTGAAAAATATTATAAGACTTTTCTGCCTGAATACAAGAAGAATTGATTTCATACCTTGACAAATAAGCACTTGGGATATTAATAAAGTTTCAGACATATTCTCGGTGGATTCTATCTCGATTGCTCCATTGATTTAAAGAAGCCCTTCTGGAAGGGTGAAAAGAGGTGTGGTCATGAGTCTCACAGGAGAAACAAGAGAGTGGGTCAAGCAAAGAGGAATAGATTTAGTAGGCATTGCATCGGCTGAGGTATTGAATGAAAAAGCACCGGAAGGACATCGTCCTAAAGACCTCTTATCAGATGCGATGAGTGTTGTGGTCATGGGGATGAGATGGCCTGATTATATCATCGAAGGACTTCCAGATAGAAGGGACATCTATTCAAGGTTTATGCTTGTGATGAGAGATGAAATGGATGTTATTGCCTTCGGTCTTGCCCGATCCTTACAGGGGCTCAAATATAAGGCCATCCCTATACCCAATTCAGATCCTTATGACTTAACAAATCTCATTGGGATTTTATCTCATAAACATGCTGCCGTAGAGGCGGGATTGGGGGAGTTTGGGTTAAGCAATCTCTTATTGACACCGGAATATGGTCCTCGCATACGATTGGTTTCTGTAATCACCAATGCACCTTTGGATTTCGATAATCCCATTTCTGAAAAACTCTGTCTAAAGGGCCAGGATTTTTGTAAGAGATCATGTATTGGAAAATGTCCTATTCATGCCATCTCCGAGGAGGGGACGGTAGATAAGATAAAATGTTCCTATTATCAGGACAGAGGGCTCCCTAAGATGGGGAGAAACGGCTATACCTATCGATGTGGATTATGTGTAAAGCACTGCCCGCTAGGTAATAGGGTTTAATGAGGATACAAGGATAAGATGAAATATGATAAGCCATTGACTCATTTTATCAAACAACTCGCCCAAGAGCGTGGAGCTGATCTCGTGGGTGTGGCACCCGTTGAACGTCTTAAAGGAGCTCCGAAAGGACATCGACCCAATGACATTCTCCCGGAGGCGAGAAGCGTCATCGTTGTAGGAAGGCGTATTTTGGACTCCATCATGGAACGACTCGGCAAACACCCGTTGATGAGGATGACCTGGCATCATCATATGTATTCCCACCTGAACGCTCTGAACTCCGTTCTCTGTTACGAGATAGCCCTTGTCTTAGAAAAAAAGGGATACTGGGCTGTTCCGATTCAGCCCACTGTCCCTTATGTGAAGGATAAGTTCTTTGGAGTCTCTTCTCACAGGCATGCCGCTGTGGCTGCCGGTTTAGGTGTCTTTGGGATGAACAACCTCGTTCTGACACCTCAGTTCGGTCCGAGGATCCGATGGGATCAGGTTATTACCTCCGCCCATTTAGAACCCAACCCGCTTTTGAAGAAGAATTTGTGCAGAGAGTGTATAGCCTGCCGGAAAAACTGCCCGGTCCAGGCATGGGATGCGGAGGGAAAATTCAATAAAGCTGTCTGTGCCTTCCATATGGAGTGGGACAGGAAGACCCAGATCTGTTATGAACCTTGCGGTTTATGCATTAGGGCCTGTCCCCTGGGCAGGAACAGGGTCAACCTGCGGTAACCTTCCTCTATGATGAAATGATCCCCTTCCCTTTTCCAGAGCCGAAGATAATGTTTCACAAGGATAAGGTCTGGGAACGTTGCTCCTGATTTTTCCATTTATTTTTAACTTGACTTTTACATGAAGTGACGGTAAAACCATTGTGAAAAATTGGACTTTACCCCTGCGTTCGCAGAGAAAGATTTTTTTGACGAAAGGAGGAAAATATTATGAAGAGGAAATTTTTTCTGTTATTCGTTGTAGGTTCGTTTTTTCTTTGGGGAGTTCCACAGATAGCCGAAGCACAAGATAAAGTGGTCGTTGGAATCCCCTTAGCCATCACCGGTATCCATGCCAAGTTTGGTGAACAACACCACGATGGATATAAGTTGGCTCTGGAGGAAATCCTTGCCCAGGGAGGAATCAGAAAAGGAACTTTCAAGGGAAAAAAATTGGAATTTAAATTCGAGGATGAAGAGGGAAAACCTGATAAAGCCAAAGCGGTCACTGAGAAACTGATAACTCTTGATAAGGTTCCCATGATCATGGGTGGATACTCGAGCTCAGAGGTCTTTGCCATTGCCGGGACAACGGCACAATACAACATGCCCTTCATTTCCCCCAGTGGGGCAGCAGATGATATTACTCAGCAAGGATGGAAAAATGTTTTTCGCCTTAACCAACCCGCCAGCGAATACTGCACGGGTCTTCAAGACTTCATGCTTAAGCAAGTGAAACCTTCATCCATGGTCATCCTGTTCGAGAATACCCTTTTCGGCACCAGCACAGCCAAGGCAATGAAGGAATGGTGTGATGAAAATAAGGTCAAGGTGCTGATGTTTGAACCCTATGAGGCCGGAGCTCCTGACTTCAAACCCCTCTTGACCCGGGTGAAAATGGCCAACGCCGACGTGATTTTCATGGTTTCTTACATCATGGATGCCGTTCTTCTCTCCCGGCAGTCTGCTGAATTGGATATCGACTCCAAGTTATTCTGCGGAGGAGCCGCCGGCTTTGCCCTTCCAGAATTTCTTAGCGGGGTGGGAAAGTTGGGCGAAGGGGTGATGACAGCAGTCCTCTGGAGTCATGATGTGAAATATCCTGGAGCCCAGAAATTTTTCGACACTTTTTCAAAGAAATTCAACTTAGCTCCCACCTACCACGGCGCAGAGGCTTACTCAGCAACCTATGTCTGCCGGGATGTCCTAGAGCGGACGAAATCCCTCTCCAAGGAAGACTTGATCAAAGCCCTCTCTGAAACCGATATGATGACCATCTTCGGTCCGGTGAAGTTTGTCAATTATAAAAAATTCACCAACCAGAATAAGATCCCTTCTTTAGTCGTTCAGGTCATCAAAGGAAAACACGAGACCATTTGGCCTGCAGAAGCTGCCTTAGCAAAATTCGTTTATCCGCAACCGAAATGGAAAGATAAGCGGTAAAGTAGCGATGAAAACTCGACCTCGGGGCTTATTCCCAGCCCCGAGGATGGTTGTGAAACCAATCCAATCCGAACAAAAATGAGGTTCCAATGACCGCTTATGGAATGTTTCTCCAGACAATGATCAGTGGGATTCTCATCGGGGGGCTTTATGGTCTAATCGGGATCGGCATGTCTTTGATCATGGGGGTCATGGGGATCATCAACTTGGCACACGGTGAGCTCCTCATGGCGGGCATGTATGTTACTTTCTGGCTTTTCACGCTCTACGGTTTAGACCCTTATCTATCTTTGATCATTTGCATGCCTGTGCTTTTCCTGATCGGTCTCCTTATCCAGAAATACCTGATTAATCCTGTGATCCGGGTTCCGACCCTTCTCCCTGAAACCCAGGTCCTTCTTACCTTTGCTATTGGCATGGTCATGACCAACATCGCCCTTCTGTGGTTCACCGGAGACTATCGGACGTTGCGAACGGAATATACCAGCGCAGTCTGGTATGTCAGGGGTCTGTCGATCAATATGGCCTTGACCATTGCCTTTGTCATCGCTTTGGGCATCACCTTCCTCCTCTATCTCTTTTTGATGAAGACAGATATGGGGAAGGCCATTCGTGCCACCGCCCAGGACAGGAATGCGGCGATGCTTATGGGGATTAAAACGGATCGGGTGATCGTCATCACTTATGCCTTGGGTTCGGCACTGGCCGGTGCGGCCGGCTCACTCCTCCTCCCGGTCTTTTACCTCTACCCTGCTGTCGGTGGTCCTTTCACCCTTAAGGCCTTCATCGTTACCGTGTTGGGTGGGATGGGAAGCACCATCGGGGCCATTGTTGGTGGCCTTGTTTTAGGCATTGCCGAATCCTTAGGCGCAGTCTATATCTCTCCAGGATATAAAGATGCGATCGGGTTCATCATTTTCGTTTTGGTCTTGCTCTTCCTGCCCGGCGGGCTGAAACGCCTGACGCGTATTTAATGGGGAATCTTGATGGAAAGTAAAAGACAATTCAAAGACCTCATTCCCTGGTTAATCTTGGCCGTGCTCGCTCTGGTGCCTCTCATCCAGAGAAACCCTTATATTCTCCATATGATGATCATGGTCTTCATCTGGATCTGTCTGGGCCAAAGTTG
>Ga0315282_10008333_pt1 | contig 16806 bp, 22 predicted proteins | sample YL17G07_20_MG_FD_203693 | JGI IMG/M metagenome (GOLD analysis project Ga0315282, IMG submission 203693) | Sediment microbial communities from Yellowstone Lake, YNP, Wyoming, USA - YL17G07_20 | ecosystem: Environmental > Aquatic > Freshwater > Lake > Sediment | place: USA: Wyoming | collected...
CAATGGCAGCTGCCTCGCTCCCAAGGTCAGGCTCCATATGGATGATAGGGACATAAAGAAGTTCCCTCACGGTCGATCTTTAGCCCTCCCCATTGTTTCCAATGCACTGCTGAAATGCCGGGCACTAATCTTGAATTTGGTCAAATCCTTCTCCTCTTGGTTTATGAATTCTCTTATCGCCAGCACAGAAGCCCTCTTTGAAACTGCCTCTATATCTGAACCAACCAAGCCTTCGGTTGCCTTAGCTAGGGACTCAACGTCAACATCATCAGCCAGAGGCTTACCTCTAGTATGAACCTTAAATATCTCGAGTCTTGTCTTCTCATCAGGGATAGGTAATTCCAGCTGAAAGTCAAACCTACCCGCCCGGAGAAGAGCCGGATCAATAATATCAGGCCTGTTGCTAGCTGCTAGAACCACCACTCCCTTTAGCTCTTCTATCCCATCCAGTTCAGTCAGCAATTGGCTGATGACCCGCTCGGTGACATGGGAATCAGCACTGGCACCACGGGTTGGAGCGATAGCATCTATCTCATCAAAGAAGATAATGCAAGGGCTGGCTTGTTTCGCTTTCTTAAAAACCTCCCTAATTCCCCTCTCTGACTCTCCTACCCACTTCGAGAGCAAAGCCGGACCCTTAACTGAAATAAAATTCACCCCACTTTCACTAGCTACTGCTTTAGCCAGCAGGGTCTTGCCTGTTCCCGGGAGTCCAGTAAGCAGGATCCCCTTTGCCGGATTAGTATTGGCTTTCTTGAATAAGTCTGGGTACTTGAGCGGCCACTCTATAGTTTCTTTAAGCACCCGTTTTACCTCTTCAAGGCCACCGACGTCACTCCACTTTACGTCAGGAATCTCAGTGAAAACCTCCCTGATAGCTGAAGGCTCTACCTCCTTTAACGCCTCCGTGAAATCATCCATAGTAACTTCCAGTTCTAGGAGCAGTTCATAGGGAATATAGTCGGTCTCAAACTCAATCTTAGGCATTATCTTCCTCAGGGTTATCATTGCCGCCTCTCTTGACAGGGCTTCCAAATCGGCCCCGACAAAACCGTGGGTGATTTCAGCCAGTTTCTCTAGGTCAACATTGGAAGCTAAAGGCATGCCTCTGGTATGGATGTGAAGTATCTCTAATCTTCCATTCTTATCGGGAATACCTAACGAAATCTCCCGGTCAAATCTGCCTGGCCTCCTGAATGCCGGGTCAAGTACATTAGGTATATTGGTAGCGCCAATAACGATCACCTTTCCCCTGGATTTCAGGCCATCCATTAGAGCCAGCAGCTGGGCGACTACCCTTCTTTCTACCTGCTGATCGCCCCTGATTTCCTCTCGCTTGGAGGCTATAGCATCAATCTCGTCAAGAAAGATGATTGACGGTGCCTGTTCCCTTGCCTTTTCAAAGATAGCCCTGAGGTGTGCTTCACTCTCTCCATAAAACTTGTGAATAACCTCTGGTCCGCTAATGTGGTAAAAAGAGGCATCGGTTTCATTGGCTACTGCTCTGGCAATCAAAGTTTTGCCACACCCCGGGGGACCGTGTAGCAACACGCCTTTAGGAGCTTCTATCCCTAACCTGTCAAAGACTTCAGGATATTTTAAGGGAAGCTCGATTATCTCCCTTATCTTGTTAATCTCTTTATGAAGGCCACCAATATCCTCATAGGTAACCCCTACGCTCTCTTTTTCACCAACCATTTCCCCTTTCATTTTGATTAAGGTTGTGGGATGAATGACAACAACCCCTCTGGGGCTAGTATCTAACACGGAAAACTCCTGATAGCGGGTGCCAAATAGGGTTACCCTTACCTTATCGCCGGAGGTCACGGCTAATCCTTCCAGCAGCCTTCCAATGTAGCCGCTGTCTTTTTCGTGGGCGAAGGTAGATGATGGAGCTATCGGAGCCAGGACCATGTTAGTAGCGGTCTTATAGTCCGTCTTCTCAACCTGCGCCTTCTCGCCCAGACCAATCTGTGCGTTCTCTCGAGTAATGCCATCTATCTGAATGACCTCTTTACCACGGTCCTCCATATAGGCAGGCATCACTTTAGCTACAGTCGGTCTTTTGCCCAGAATCTGAATGATATCACCTACCTCAGCACCCAGCTTGGTCATATCCTTGGGGTCAATCCTAGCTACCCCCCGACCGACATCTTTAGCCAATGCCTCGGAAACCCTGAGGGTTAATCTCTCTGTTTCTACCTTTGCCATATTCTTTACTTCTTTCTGAGCTTTATCTCTAAAATCCCGTTCTTGTAGGAAGATTCCATAGAGCCGGCATCTACAAGTGAAGGGAGTAGGATCTCTTTACTGTATTTTCTGTCCTTAGCTTCAGCAGAGAGGTCAAGAATGTCATCCTTTACCTCAAGATGAATGTCCTTCTCTTCTACACCGGGAAGCTCGGTAATCACTATTAGTTTCTCCCCTTCGTCAAAGACATCAACTATGGGTTCCCTAACTTCAGCGACCACTGCCCCCTTCTCTGTCGCCTTTATGTTACCGAACTGCTCGATAACCGGCTTTCCGCCCAATCCCATCTTTACGCTGAAGCCATATACCCCCTTGGCTTTGTCGCCTAAGCCTCTAATCTCTCCGCTACGGGTATATTCCTCTTCCCCCTCCTCAGTCATCTTGGAGACAAGGTCAAAGAGATTACCAATTCCCTTGAACAAACTGCCAAAGCCAAACTCAAACCCCCTACCCTCCTGCCTCTTTTCTTCAGCCATAGGAGCACCCCCTCGTCTTTTTCGTAGTTCCTCCAGTTTGAGACTCAAAATAGGCAACGGCTTGGTTAAGCCTTCCTCCCACCGTCTCACTGTCTGCAGGGAGACCCCAAGAAGCTGGGCAAACTTTTCCTGAGATAGGCCAAGTTCTATGCGCAATCCCTTGATTTGTTTATCCTCCATCTGCCACCTCAAACATATTATAACATCTGTTTTAACAGATGTCAATACCCCTGTCAAGTTTTTGGGGGAAATCAGGCTAAAGTACTTCTAACAAATGGAGTAAGGGCTACCATGCTAACAGGTCAAACTCGGCTTTGGGTTGTGTTTTGAAGAAGCGATAGCAGCAATGAGAAAGTGAAGTGGGAAGTCATTATTCTTTATCTGTTTTCACCAGTAGAGCATCGATGAAGCGGCCGAGCCTGACTTCAACGTGAACTTCTTCCCTCTCAACTATAACTACGAATTCACCGTTTGGAAACTCCCAGCTAGCCTTATGCGGTGTCTTCATCACCTTCACGTCTTGAATTGAGGGAAAGGTCACTTTGGCTGGGGAGGGCTGCCGTCGAACAGGGGCTACTGACGGCGTTTTAAACCCAGCAGTATCTCCCAGTCTGAGTGAGGTTGGTTGGCGGTAACTTCTGCCACTATTGGCTAGACCTCTATTTACTGGCGGGATACTTCTTAAAGGCATTTTGGCTTCCTTCTGTTTCTGCTCTCAGCTAAGCAACGAAAACCTGACAATAAGGATTGATCACAAGTCCAGAACCATCATTTTATTCTAATTCGCCAAATGGCGAATGTCAAATTTCTCCTGGTTCTTAGTACCTTCAGTTCCATCTTAAGCCGCAGGCATTAAATACACATAAGAATCTTGTTATAATCTCGTTAAAATTTCGGCGGTATTTGCGGAGATTGGGGGAAGCCCTTCAAAAATAAGCTTCCCCTTCTCCTCGTCGAGGTGAAGGGGAACAGGAATACCCATCGAAAAAAGTCACGTACTTTTATAAATAGAGGACCAGATGACAGGACTGTAGTCTATATAAGCCGAGTGAGTGACTGAGTAAACTAGGCCCCTTGGTTACCGCCGTTTCGGACTTTCCTGTAAATCGCTCCCAGCAGCTCTCTCAGCTCTGCGCTTCGGCGTCTTATCTCGTCACTCCGAGCACTAGCTAAAGTCTCTTTAATCTTGACTACAGCTCTCCAGACTTCCTTGGCCAGCGCTTCGGCATGAGACTTATGGAGTTCTTCCATAAGCATCTCAGCAGCGCTGATGGCATTATCTGCTTCAATGCCTGCTTCCACCAGTTCTCGCTTTCTCCTGTCCTCCTCGGCACTGGTTTCTGCCTCCTCAATCATGCGCTGTATTTCCACAGGGCTAAGCCCTTTTGACGAGACAGTCCTTACACTTTGGGTATTTTCGGTTAGCAGGTCGGTGGCAGATACATGGACAATGCCATCAACGTCTACATCGAAGCTAACTTCAATCTTGGGTGTTCCTCTAGAAAGTGGGGGAATTTCATTCAATTGAAACTTACCAAGCGATATGTTGTCCATGGCAAGCTCTCGCTCACCTTGCAATACGTGAATGTCCACCGAGGTTTGATTATCGTCGGCTGTGGTGAAGATGTGTGATTCTAATGCTGGTAGTGGAGTGTTTCTATGGATTATTCTGGCAAAGAGTCCCCTTTGGGTTTCAATGCCTAAAGAGAGAGGAAGAACGTCCAGAAGAACCGCTTTATCAATCACCCCCAGCAGCATTCCTGCCTGAATAGCTGCCCCAAGGGCCACAACCTCATCAGGGTTGATGCTCTGATATGGCTCCTTTCCTAAGAGTTGTCGGGCGAGTTCTTGAACGGCGGGCATCCTAGTGGCTCCTCCTACCAAGATCACGCGGTCGATGTCTTGGGACTTCAGCTCCGCATCAGCCAGAGCTTGTTGGGTTGGGCCAACCAATTTTTGCAGCAAATCTCTGGTTAGCTCCTGGAACTTTCCCCTGGTCAGAGTTGTCTCCAGGTGGCTGAAGGCAAAGGAGTTCCCGCCAATAAACGGCAAGTAAATGCGTGTAGATGACCTTTCGGAGAGGTCAATTTTGGCTCTCTCTGCGGCTTCCCTCAGCCTTTGCCTGTCCGCTCCGTCCGTCGGGAAGTCAGTCCCATAGGTTTCCCTGTATTGGTTCGCCAGATACTCTGTTAACCTCTGGTCATAGTCATCCCCACCAAGCCAGGTATTGCCGCTGACAGCTCTCACCTCAAAGATGCCCTCACCCAATTCCAGTATAGAAACGTCGAAAGTGCCACCACCCAGGTCCCAGACCAGTATGGTACGGATATCTTCGCGGTTGAGACCGTAGGCCAGGGCAGCAGCGGTGGGCTCATTAATAATCCTTATAACATCCAGCCCGGCGATGATGCCCGCCTCTTTTGTCGCCTGGCGCTGACAGTCATTGAAATAGGCAGGCACAGTGATAACCGCTTTCTCTATTCTTTCTGCCAAATAGTGCTCGGCATCTGCCTTGACTTTCCGCAGGATTAGGCTGGAGAGCTCCTGGGGCGTATATTCCCTTCCGCCGATGCTCACCTTGTAGGTGGAGCCCATGCGCCTTTTGATCGAGAAGACCGTCCTCTCTGGATTAGCCGAAGCCTGCCTTCTAGCCAGCTGGCCGACCAAGGACTGCCCGTCCTTGGTAAAAGAAACCACCGAGGGCGTGAGCCGCTGGCCCTCGGCGTTGGGTATTATCTTCGGCTGACCATTTTCGATGACAGCAACGACAGTATAGGTTGTTCCCAGGTCAATTCCGACGGCTCTAGTCATCTTGCTATCTATGCCGTACAAATCGGTTCTACCTTCTTTTGTCGCTGTTCGCGCTCCCAGGCACGAGTGCGCTCATCCCACTCTTTCATCATGCCATATTTCAGCATGGTCTCCATCCCAGCTAAGGCAGCCCTGAGGTTCACCCCGATGAGGGGAACACCAGCAAGTGAGATGATGAGGTCGGCATTGATTACCAGTCCCTTATCTAAGACCCTATCTAATAGGTCAACCAGCGTAGCGTGTGAATTGCGCGTTGGCTCCATAGATACCTCTGTCAAGCACCCCCGACAAAGCTATAGGGGGGCCAGGGTCCGGTAAAGCGCACCGAGAAACCCTTCATCCGGTTTATCTTGTCCAGTTCCTCCCCCAACTTTGAATACGTGTCTCTATAGACTAGGCACGAGAGGTTCATAATCATTGACAAGCTTGGCTCTACCTTTTTTGTCTTTTCCACACGGATGTCATCAGTATGTTCCCGGATGCGACCATAAAAATCCTTGAAACATTCATCTGCTTTGCTTTCTATTTCGCGCTTTACGAGGTTTTCCAGCCTCTGTCGGTACATATAAGCCAAGCCCTTTGGTTTGGTTCTGATTTCTTCATCCAAATTTCTTATCTCTGGGCTTGTCTGGGTTAGATTTTGAGCAACGAGTTTTGGGTCCCAAAAGACCTGCACACCATACTCAGCCTTGCCCCTCAACTTCTCAATTTTGCCTTTGAATCTTTCGTACTCTTGCTTAAGCCAGTCCTTCATATTCTGCTCAGCGCTTTTCTCCAATTCCCCCTTAATTATGGTGTCGAAGCTTAGCGGGAGCACCGTGCCCCACCTCTCCCAGATAGCATCAACCACCTTCTGATGTGACGTTACCCACGCTTTCACCACTTCCTGGTCATCTGATTGGTAGGGTTGTGCCGGGCAATTGTGAACCACGGCGCAAATGTCCCTATAGGGGATGGTATACACTTCATGCCCTTCTATACCGATTCTCCCCAGGCTTACTCTCTCCCCGGCATCGGCGACACAATAGAGGTATTTCCCCTCCTCGGCGACGACAACTCCAGTCGTTGACGCAGTACTAGTCTTATCACTATGTTGCATCTCTAGGCTCCTCTTGCCACCTTTATGGGTTTATCATCTTATCAAGGACGCTGTCCACAACCTCATCGAGGCCGTCCCTGACCGACCTTACGCACTCAACGATTCCCTGCTCCTCTTTTATCTCCTCGATGGCTGTGTCCAGATCCATGAGCGCTTGTCCCAGCCTTTCCATTTCCTCCTCAGTTAGGCTTCCACCTTCCATACGCTTTATTGCCTGAAGCTTGATAGCGTCCCTTATTATCTCAACAAGGGCGATTACCAACCCCAGAACGCCGTGCTTCAGGCTTTTCTCATCGATATCGACTACCATATCTCTGGCTCACTTTAATCACGTTTTCTTTTGCAGATGAATTTCTAAAACGCCATTTCGACAAGTCGCTTTGAGACTGCCTTCGTCTACAGGCGAACCCAGCTCAATCTTCTTAAGATAGTTTCTCTGGGCGGCTGGTTTCGTGGTAAGGATAAGAACATCATCGTTGACTCTGAGCTCCAGGTCTGTCAACTCTACACCTGGAACCTCAGCTACGACCACTATCTCTTCAGCTTCGCGGAAAATGTCTACCGGTGGCTCAACGGCTTCGGTCGGTTCCGGAGCCTTTTCATTTCTCTTACGCTTGGCCACTGGTTCGACCGGTGGGGTAGTAGTGCCTACATGATACTCCCTATCCCCGAGGATACCGCTGGTTCTGAAGTGTCCGCTAATGCCCACCCCACCACTCTTCCACTCCTCATCACTCAATACTTCCTTTCCACCAGCTTTCTTCAGCTTTTCCCTGAGTTCTTCCAAACGATCCTTTACATCCTCTGGAGAAGAGAGAAGCTTAGCCAGGTCTATCTTGAGGCCGAAGATGTTTAGTGTGCCGCCGATGACATCAGATATGTCAGACTTTTTATCTTCTTTCTTCATAACACCTCCTATCTAGCCTCTATCTGGGGAACTTCATCCGCGTGGTGCCCATTGCCAGAGGGAGCAGCACCTGCCCTCTTTGCTTTGGCACTTATCCAACCGCACCACGGACAGCCCTCGTTCATTAACTCTTCCATGGGTACCCGCTTGCCACACTGGAGACAGGTTTCCTTACCAACTATTGCCTCCTGCCAGGCTGGCGTTTCCATTCTAGTTCCCGAAGGAAACTCCAGACCATACTTGGCGGCAGTTTCAAATGACGCTAAGGCCGCCCTTATTTTGATGCCGAGAAGCTCAACACCGACTACAGAGACGGTAATGTCGGCGTTAATTACCAACCCTTTGTCAAGGATTCTGTCAATGACGTCGGTTAGAGTGCCGGTGGTGTCCTTTTGTGCTTGCAATGCCATATTTCCTCCTCTCAGATGTGACTCATGTGGATTATTACTCTTCAACCACTATGTTAACGAAGCTATAGGGAGGTGCCGGTCCTACATACTTGAATCCGATTTTGTCGCCATATTGGGTCATAAGCTTTTCTACTTCACCATCAAATTCCTTCTCCCGAGCTCTCTCCACAAGGAACGCGGCGTTCATGAGCATATCATCGCCGTAGGTCGTGTTAAGACAAAAATCGCTGCAAAGACGTCTCAGCGGATGAAGGAAGGCTTCACTTTCCCTGCCCTTTTTACGTTCGAGAGCCATCTTGAGCATCTCACCAACAGCACCTTTATCTTGGTTAACCTCCTCAGCCGGACAGGTTGTCATCCTAGCTGCCGATGCTCTGATCTCTCCGCTTTCATTTAATATTTCTTGGAGAATAGCATTCATATCTCTCCACACAGCTTTGAGGCCTAATTCCACCTTATTATCTAATTCCCTGAGCAGCTTCTTGAACTCCGGGTAGCGTCTCCGGAGAAGGCTGCGGATTTCCTCAGCATTAGGCGCCACAGTACAGAACCTCACTGGCAGGAGAGTATGGTCGCTCATCACCGCTTCAATTACTTTCTCGTGGGAAACCATGGTTTCCTTATTGACAATATACTTCGCCATCGGAGTACTACTCACCACGGCAGCCAAGTCCCTATAAGCGATAGTTGTCACCGGATCGCCCCGGTCGCCGATACCGACAGGGCCAAAGTTCCTTGCCTCACCGGTCCCGATTATGCAATAAATGTACTGACCTTCTGGCATTACTCCCTCCGGACTTCCCATCGCTTGGTGCACTGCCGTTAGCGTTATCGAATGTGTAAAACCCCTCTTATCGGCTTTCTACTCTTTCTAAGGGTTCGCCGCGGAGCCGAGTTCCCCTTCGCTCAAACTTCAGCATATTGCCATCTTCGTCCATCAACACGTCATAGTCACCAAGAAGATCAGTAGCAGGGGGAATCCTGCCCATCTCAAGCATGTCCAGTGTAATGTGCCACCCCTGCTGATCCTTAAACGTCCCCGTTACGGTTACCGGCTTCAATCCGGTCACTTCTGCCAGTTGGTTCTTAGCCCGTTCCGCTAGCTCTTTCATATCCATAAATAGTCCTCCTTTAAGTTCTCGCTGCTACACAGGTTCAATTGTTACTGGTGCCGCTCAGCCTTGGCCTCTCGAATGACATTTAGCCGTTCGACCAGCACCCTTTCTTGCTCGTCATACTCCTCTTCAGTGATTTCACCCATCTCAAGACGTATCGAAAGCTCCATCAGTTTGCTCCGAACTTTATTCTCGTCTAGTACCTCGCTTTCGGCTACCTCAGTAACCTTTGCCGCCAGCCAGTGGACTCCTCTTATCGGCCCCAGAATTGGAGATGTCAGCAAATCGAAAACAAGACCCATACTTTTTCCTCTAGCTAAGTTCCTCCCAGTTCACCACGATGTTGACGAAATTATAAGGAGGTGCTGAACCAATATACTTGAGGGCTACTCTGCCCCCAAACTGCTCATCCAGCTTACTTACCGCCCGGTCAAATTCTGGCTCTTTGCTTCTATCAACCAGGAAGGCAGCGTTTACTACCATCCTATCTCCAAAGACATCGTTCTCTCGAATGCTATGAGGGAGCTGGCGTAGCGGTAGCAATATCCTAGCTGCCTCCTTAGCTCGCTTGCGATTCAGTGCCTCTTTGACCATCTCCCCAAGACGCACTCTATCGAAATGGGTGGCTTCTGGGGGTTTCCCGGAAAGTGAATCACGAAGCCTTCTTATAGCGGCGTCCTCGGCAACTATCTCCTCGTAGACAGTCTTCTCGTTACACCAGAAAGCTTTTAAGCCCAGCTCTACTTTACCCTCCATCTCCCTCAGCAGTTCCTCAAACTCCTCAAATCTGCTCTCCAGAAGCTTTTTGATGTTCTTGACGGAAGAGGCAGAATCGGTAACGGTTCCAAATCTTACCGGAAGCAGGGTAGTTTCTCTCATCACTGTCTCAAGCACCCTCTCATGAGCCATCATGTTCTGACGGGTGCTTTCATACTGTGTCGCGGGGGAGTCACTGACCACAGCGGCGAGACCCTGGTGGCATACCGTGTGCACCACCCCACCCTCGTTGCCGATGACATTCACATCGAAGGTGCGATTCTCACAGCAAGGGATAATGCAGTACAGGTATTTACTCAGTTCAACCATCTCTAACTCCAGCTACACCCCAATTTCAGCGAAACTAAGGTGCTGAACCTCCTCATTTCTCAAGCGTCTTATATTGATTAACAAGTTGGCGTCGATCTGACCATGCCCCTGGCAATAAGCGCTAAGTAGTTCCGACGCTTGGTGAAGTTTGCCAAACTGTACCTTTGCCAGCTCCAGTTCGTCGCCTGCCCTATAGTCTGGATGGCTTTCTGCCGCTAGGTGTCGGTATGCTTTTCTGATCTCAAGCCCGGAGAAGGTCTTGCCAAGGTGAAGAAGTTGCCTAGCCTCCTCTATCTTCTCCGGACTAGGTCTGCTGACCTCAACAGTGGCGAAGGTGTAGGGCGGTAATGGCCCGATGATACGAAAATTAATCTGGTTGCAGAAAAGGTCATCCAGCTGCTTCACACAACTATCAAACTCTTCCTGGCAGGATTTATCTACCAGAAAGGCTACGTTCATTACCATCTCATCAGAAACCAAGGCGTTGTGTTGTACATCAATAGCTACCGACATGAGGAAGTTTATCATTCGCTCCCAGTAGCTCTGCCGGCGCTTGTCTATAGACGCCTTAACCATCTGTCCTAATTGGATTTGCCCTTGGAGGGTCTGCTGCTCCGGTCTGCTAGCAATGGCCTTGGCAGCACAGAAAATCTCCGGCTCAGCACGGATTTCTTGTAATATCTGCTTCTTGTCCCAGGTAGCAGCTACCTCTATCTCAACTTTATCTTGGATCCAAGCGAGAGCATCAACAAATTGTGAATAACCTTGTGAAAGTAGACTGCGCACTTCATCTGAAGTAGTAAGGACTGTCCCAAACTTTACCGGGAGCACCGCATGTTCCCTCATAACGTGCTCTACTACGACCTGATGCGCCAGTAGGCACCGAACCACCTCCTCCTTAGATATGGAGCTGAATTCCTGGCCCAAGTAGTTACTCACGACACAACTGAGGTCTTCATGGGCTATAGAGTACACGGGACTGGGACCATTTAGCCCAGAGATGTTGAAGTCGATTTCGTTGCTGCTATCTATAATTCCATAGATATATTTGCCATACATCGGATACTGCTCCATATATAGATTAGGATCGAGATGTAAGCCAGTAGTAGATTTGAATCGCCATGTATATCTTTCCCTGTGCTTCAAAGTGATGTGCCAGAGCCAGCAGCTTAGAACACGTAGTTATTTTTTGACATAGAAAGTATGCAACTACTATCCGAAGGTTATTCTCGGCTTCTTGCTGCGATTTAATCCTATTAGGCAGAAATACTGGTTCTGTTGCTTCTCGTATAGCCATCTTTAACATCCTGAGACCCCTCCCACCTTATCAGGTTGATGTCGGCATCTTGCTATCAGGGGAAAGGGGCGTTGTTATTCCTTTGACCCTGGTGCCACACTTTTCACAATATACCTTTATGGCATGATTCTCGTGGCCGCATTTGCCACACGTCACGCTCCACTTCTTTCGGTTTTTGACTAAAGACATTTTTCTGCCCCCCTCTCGTCGCTCGCTACTTCCGCATCGCTCTTCCTCCTGCCCAGTGTCTTGCCTCTAATTCCAGAGCCAACGCGTGAGCATCCACCGGTTTCCTACCCAGCGCCCTCGCTTTCTCTATAGCCATCAATCGCCGTGACAGGGCACATATCCCAGCCATATTCACTTTGCCTGTTACCTTTGTCGCCATACTCTTATCCCTGTCATCCTCTTGCCCTGGGTGGTAAGGCTTCCAGCCCAGCTCATTCTCCCGTCTAGCCTTACTCAATAATTGACGGTCATCTTTTTCCATTGCCGCCCTCCCGACTGTTCCTTGGCGGTTGACTGAAGGACTGCGCTAGGCTTTGCCGAAGAACTCGCATCTGTCTTTTCTCGTTGCGCCGTGTCCTCCAGTTTCTCCATGGCCCGATGAACTTCCGCCAGTCGCTCATGAATGCGTTTTTGTCTCTGTTCCAAGAGAGACAGTTCCTTTTCCAACCGTTGCTTCTCCATGCTAATCGAATAAAGATCAAGGTAGGTTGTTCCCTGGCGTGGTGGCTTCGAAGCGATATGATGGGTTGTCGCCGTTCTCAAATCACTCAAGCCTTTGGCTCTGGTAACATCTTTCATGGTACCTCCTCAAGCTTCTTGTATCAGGAGAGAGAATCAAGGGCTACCTCGTGGCCTGTGGAGAATATCACGCGTGGTAGAGATGTCCCTTGACGTCTTGGGGGTGTGCTCAGCAGCTATATGATGCTGAAGTCGCATCAGGCTGGTAAAGGCTTTGCTACACCTCCCACATTGATAAGGTTTTACCTTTAATTCTCTTAATTCCAGTCGCATTCTCGGACCTCCTTAGCAACATTGGTCAACGAGCCGGTTCACCACTTCCTTCACTCTCGAGGTCTGGGCCTTGCTGCCCACCCTAGTGGATTCGGAACTCAGTATATCAAGGCACAACTGCCTGAAGAGTTCGCTTCCAGTACCTACCGAGCCATTCTGCACCTTTAGTGCCCTGCCTACCATTATGCAACCCCGGACGGTCGGGGCAAACTCACACACCCCGGACTCCCTCAAGCCACGGACGATGCGCACTATCTTCTCAGCATCGCTTCGCTCAAGTCCGGACTTGGCCTCGGTTATAGCTATCTCAGTCTCCTCATCAAAGTAGTCTAGGTCGAGAGTTACCATTCGGTCGCGGAGGGCGTCTTGGCTGCGATAAACCCCAGCATACTCCTCTGGGTTGCTGGTGAAGATAGCGGTGAAATCAGGATGGACTCTAAGATAGCCTTCCCCATTCCTGGCCGCTGGCAGGTCAAGCATCTTCTCTTGGAGCACTGAGAGGAGGGCATTGTTCGCCTCGGGGCGAGAGCGGGTAAACTCATCGTAGATAAGGGTAAACCCATACTTGCAGGCCACAGTGAGGCGGTTGTCCACCCACTTCCGGTTCATATCTTCCTCAGTTTTGAGCACTGAGTGAATAAAGTTGTCAATCACCTTTTTCATCCGGTAGCCGTATTCACCGCCGACCAGGTCGGAGGTGCTGAACTCCTCATCCCCGTGGAGCATAACCACGGGGCGACCAAGCTTGCTGGCGACATGAAGAGCCACCGTAGTCTTTCCTGTGCCGGAGGCTCCCCTGAAGTGGATGGGAAAGCCAGCAGCGATATAAGTTAGCGCCCGGTCAACAATGCTCTCGATAAAGGGTGTCTCTACGAAGTTGGCTAACGGACGCGGCTCTAATAGGGTATCTACCGTTTCTATAACCATGCAATTCACCTCTCTTTCTGCTTGGCAGAAGATTAACCTGCTAGGAAAGGCACAAAACTACTACCCCTCCGGGCCACTCTTGCCCCGGTTCAGGGTGAGCCCTATCTATGTGTAGTGGTTCTAGAGCCCTTCTTTCTACACGGCGAAGTAAAGAAGTCCCCGCTTCTCTACCTTATTTTCGTCCATGAGGTTTCTGATTACCTTCCCTATCTGGATGCGGGCTACGCCGAATTCCTCCGCTAGCTCGACCAGCTTGGTGCCATCTGGATGATTAGCTAGATGTTCAAAGACTTGTTCACGAAGTGCAGCAGTCTCCGGGGTTATCTCGGCAGCCCCCTCGGGTATCTCCTCAATAGGCGGCTTCACTGCGACTGCTACGCCACCTCGTTTGGACTGCATGGTCGCAGTCATTTTCTGCCATTCATCTCGGGCGCCTGCTTGTACCTCACCAAAGTCCCTGAGTAAGGCCTGCGTCGCAGCCTTCCCCTCAGCAATCGCCCTACCTAGCTCACCCATGAACTCCCTAGCCTCACTTTGCCGCGTCCTGTCCCCCTTTGCCAGGGACTGATGTCCTTTAGTTAGCTCGGCTCTCATTTCTCGACTCATAGCATTATGGGAGCTATCGAACTCACCCAACAGAGTCTTTGCCGCTACCTTTCCTTCAGCCACTGCCTGGCACAACTCACCCATGAACTCCCTAGCCTCGCTTTGCCGTGTCCTGTCCTCTTCTTCGAGAGCAGGACGAACCTTAGCCAGGTCAGCTTTCAACTCCCGGCTCATGGCAGCATGGGCAGCGTCCAGTTCCTTCAATTGGATGCTTATAGCGCTCTTTCTATCAGCCACGCTTTTGGTAAGATCGGCTCGTAGCTCCTTAGCCATGGCTTTTCTAGAGTCCTGCAATTCCTTTAAGTCCATTCTTACCGTCTCTCTGAGTTCTGCTATCCCGGCAACCCTATCCGCATAGGAGCCGACAATCTCGTCAGCTAAACTTCTCATTTCTTCTCTGGTTGGCATTTTGTTCCTCCTTTTTGCGCTTATGGGGTGACCACACCTGATGGGTAACCACACCATTACTTTTACAGCCGTCATTGCCGTTGTTCAGAAACCTACCCGACACGGGGAGCCCGCTACGCAGTCGGACATGGTCACCCCGGGGCGCTCTAATCAATACTTCAGGCTGCAGCCGCCGTCAGCCCGACGGCCTCAGCATACTTCAGGAAGGTGTCTACGCCAGCAACTGTCACCCTGGCCTCAAGAGCTAGAATTTCAATGCCGACGAGACTGACACGTACCCAGGCATCTACCACGATCCCTTTGTCCAGGATCCGGTCAATCACTTCTGCCAGACTGGACGATGCCATCGCTTTCTCTATAGCCATTCTGTCACCTCCTTATTGGTGGGATAGTGCTGAAAGCAGTGGGAAAGGGCTCCCCTTTTCTCTCCACATGCCTTCTGTCATTATTATGGCATATTAACTGCCACTTGACAATACCCATTCGGGTACTTTATTATAGGTAGTACCATATTATCAGTGCTGGCCCTTTGGGGTAGGAAAAGGGTACCCAAACGGGTTACCCCAATTGGACCACCCGGGGAAGGAAGGCTCAGGAGGTTTACATGTCTCAGAATGGCCAAAGCAGCCTAACTCTTGAGGAACCTTTAGGGTCTCGGCTAAAGGCTGTTGTAGAGCAAGCCGCAAAAAGCACGGACGCCTCCTACGCTTTCTTGCTACTCAGTAACGAGGACGCCTCAAAACTACACAACGTTACTTGGTACGGACAAGAAGGAGCCGCCGGAAGTTGTGCTGCTATTACACAACTGGTCTTGTCCAGGGGTGAGGCATTATGTCTCAAAGGAGAGGCGGACACCAGAGAAATCTTGGGCTGTAGCTTGGATAGGGGTGTGATGCCTCTAATTTGTGTTCCAGTAATCAGTAGCAATGCTATCTGCTACGGTGTACTCACCGCTGGGTGCCCTCGTTCGACTGATAAAGATTTCGCAGGCTGGCTGCCATTCCTTGAATCCCTAGCGCAGCTCGTGGGGGCATTTTTTGAGATTGAATCCCTTCAGACAGAGCTTCAGGACAAGGAGCAGCGGCTAAGTGAACTCATCAAGGATACCTTTGACGCTCAAGAAGCAGAGAGGGAGCGCATTTGCCTTGAGGTTCACGATGGAGTAACCCAGACCCTGGCTTCTGCCTTTCAGTATCTACAGACCATGGAAACCACCCCGCTTGAGACTACCCATGCCAAGCAGTTGCTACTCAGGGCAAGCACTCTCGTAAAGCAAGCCATTCAGGAATCAAGGGAGGTTATCAACAGTCTCCAGCCGGCGACTCTGAGAGACGTCGGTCTTGTAGCTACACTCCGCGAGGAGATACAGCGGATAGAGCAGGAAACCAGATGGAAAATAGATTTTAAGGCTGATGCTATCAGGCTTCCCGAGGATGTCGAGACAGGGCTATATCGAATTATCCACGAGGCCATCACCAACGCCAGAAAACATGCTGCTACCAAGCGCCTCCGCATCAGGATAACATCAGCAGATGATCAGGTGAAGGCCGAGGTAAGGGATTGGGGTGTTGGGTTTAACTACGACTCACGGGATATGTCGCAGAGGAGAGTCACCGGGCTGCTCAGCATGCGCAAACGGGCAGAACTTCTGCAGGGAACTTGCAACATCCAGAGCATTCTCGGTCAGGGGACGGTGGTAAACGTGGAGATACCTTTTAGTGGTTACAAAGAGTAATATGGATAAGATAAAGGTGCTTCTGGTAGACGACCACCCTGTGGTCCGTGAAGGTCTTCATACCATGTTGGACACCACTCCGGACATCGAAGTTGTAGCTGAGGCGGGCGACGGCCTCGAGGCTGTAGAGAAAGCCAACGAACACCGGCCTGACGTGGTTCTGATGGACCTCCGCATGCCCAACCTGGACGGATTGGAAGCCACGCGGCGCATCAAGAGCCAGCTTGCATCTATAGCGGTCATCGTGCTCACCATATATGACAACGATGCCTACATCGTGGATGCAGTTAGAGCCGGTGCAGGTGGCTACCTGCTTAAAGATGCCTCAAGAGAACTGATTGTCCACACCATCCGGGCGGTAAACAGCGGCGGCATGCTCATTAAGACCAGCCTGTTGCGCGAGGCTGTGCTGGGCCTGGCCCATGCGACTACCGGTCAATCCGAGAAGAAACCCGCAGGTACCGGAGAACCAAACGGCCTGACACCTCGTGAGCGTGACGTGCTCCGGCTAGTGATAGAAGGACGCAGCAACAAGCAGATCGGACGTGCGCTCTCCATCAGCGAGGGTACCGCCAAGAAACATGTGCAGACTATCTTGTCAAAGCTAGGTGTCTCGGATCGAACCCAGGCAGCAGTGAAAGCTGTGCGTCATGGCTTTT
>Ga0315282_10008334_pt1 | contig 16803 bp, 18 predicted proteins | sample YL17G07_20_MG_FD_203693 | JGI IMG/M metagenome (GOLD analysis project Ga0315282, IMG submission 203693) | Sediment microbial communities from Yellowstone Lake, YNP, Wyoming, USA - YL17G07_20 | ecosystem: Environmental > Aquatic > Freshwater > Lake > Sediment | place: USA: Wyoming | collected...
TGGTTCAGGTAGAATGCCGGCTTTTACCAGCACCTGAAAGCCATTGCAAATCCCCAGGATTAGCTTCCCATCCTCAACAAACCTGAGTATATCTTCGCCAAGCTTCAGCCTAAGCTCATTGGCTAGCACCTTGCCTGCAGCAATATCATCGCCGTAAGTGAAGCCGCCAGGAATAACCATTATCTGGTAGTCAGAGAGCTTCTCTTCCCCGCTAATTAACTGGTTAATATGAATCAAGGACACTGCTGCCCCGGCTTGCTGGAAGGCAAACACAGTCTCAACATCACAATTTGTCCCCGGTGCCCGTAGTATTAGTGTTCTCACCTTGCCCATTGGTTTTACCACCTGAGGGGTCTCTGCCACGCCTCCTTTAGCAAACCAACAGAGGCGACAATAACCTTCCTGCCATTCACCCCATATATTTCCAGCAGTTCGGAATCGGTAACCTGACCGATGATAGCGAAGCTGGTGCTACTCATTATCTCTTCAAACTCTCTTTGGTTCTCCGGTGCCACCTCAACCAGAAAGCGACTGTTCGATTCGGAGAAAAGTATGAAGTCATCTCTGTCAATAGGCTCGCCCAAGGGAACAGACTTAAGATAGATTATTGCTCCGAGCCCGCCGGCAAAGGACATCTCGGCAACAGCAACACCAATGCCCCCCTCGCTACAGTCATGACATGCCCTCACCAAGCCTTTCTCGGTAGCAGCACTTAAACTATCCATTAATTCTTTCCCGCGCTGTGGATTCACCTTGGGTACATTGTTTCCTATGAAACCACGGGTTCTAAAATACTCAGAACCACCCAGCTCTTTGTAGGTCATGCCCACTATGTAAACTAGGTCGCCGGCTTTCTTGAAATCCATTGATTTTGCTTGGCTTACATCTTCTATAACGCTGATGGCGGAGATAAGCAGTGTATGAGGAATAGAGATGGTCTTTCCTTCATATTCAAACTCGTTGTTAAGGCTATCTTTACCGGATATAAAGGGGGTCTCATATACAATTGCCATATCGTAACATGCCTGGGCGGCTCGGACTAAAGCCCCCAGCATTTCCGGGCGGTCGGTATTACCCCAACAGAAGTTATCAAGCAATGCTACTTTATGTAAACTACCCCCAACAGCTATAATCTGCCTTAAGGCTTCATCAATAGCAGATGCTGCCATCCAGTAAGGGTCTATCTCCCCATATTTAGGATTTATGCCATTGGAGATAATTACCCCCATTTCAGAGTCTAGGACTGGTCTGATAATAGCAGCATCGCCCGGACCATCATTATCTTTCCCCACTAGGGGTTTAAGCACACTACCCCCCTGCACCTCATGGTCATACTGGCGTATCACCCATTCCTTGCTACATACATTCCACGAGCCAAGAATTTGAAGTAGGGCTTCACCTAAATCCGGGGGGCAGGGGAAATCAGGTTCAGCATACTGGGGGCATTCCCATATTGCTTCTCTATTCACTTGAGGACGACCCTTGTGCAAAAATTCCATATCAAGGTCACATACTAAGTTTCCTTGGTAAAAAAGCTGAAGTCGCCGGTCGCTCGTAAACTCACCAATTACGGCGTCCTCTACATCTTCGCTTGCCAGGAGTTTAAGCAGTTCTTTGATACAGCCTGGCGGGACAGCCAGCATCATTCGTTCTTGGGATTCAGACACCCAAATTTCGGTATAGGAGAGCCCGGCATATTTTAGCGGAACCCTATCCAGGTAAACACGGGCTCCAGTTTCAGCAGCCATCTCCCCCACTGCTGAGGAAAGTCCCCCACCCCCGCAGTCAGTTATCCTTGAGTAAAGTCCACGGTCTCTTGCTTGAAGGAGGGTATCAATAAGCTTCTTTTCCACAATGGCATTGCCAATTTGGACTGAGCTATAAGAAACCTCGCTTGACTCCTTGGTTAGCTGGGCTGAGGCAAAGGTCACGCCGTGTATCCCATCGCGTCCGGTTCTCCCTCCAACCAACACGATTAAATCACCAGCCTGCTGCTGACCTCTCTTAGCGAGCTTTTTAGGAAGTAGCCCCACTGTTCCACAGTAGACAAGTGGGTTAGCAATGTATTTTTCATCAAAGAGTATGGCACCGTTAAGAGTAGGGATTCCAAGACGGTTGGCATAGTCAGCCACTCCTGCTCGAACCCCCTTAAAAATACGGCGGGGGTGTAAAACCCCAGACGGTAGCTTTTCATGCGGAAAATCAGGAGGACCAAAACAGAATACATCCGTGTTCAATATCGGCTTGGCTCCTAACCCGGTGCCAAGCGGGTCACGAACCACCCCTCCTATCCCGGTTGAGGCTCCACCGTAGGGTTCAACCGCCGACGGATGATTATGAGTCTCAACCTTGAAGCACAGCGCCCACCGACCATCAAAATCAATCACTCCGGCATTATCTACAAAAACAGAAAGGCACCACGGCTTCCCTAGCTCCTCGGTTGCCCTAATGATGGTGCTCTTAAGTAAGTTATCTATAGTTGTCTCGCCAAGCTTAATCCTGCCCTTAAATGTTTTATGTACGCAGTGCTCAGACCAAGTTTGTGCCAGCGTCTCGAGCTCAGCATCAGTGGGGTTCCGCCTCTGCTTCTGGAAGTAATCTATAATGGCTTGAAGTTCGTCGGCAGTAAATCCGAATTGTTGTCTGACTTCTGCAAGCTTTGTCTCACCTGCTCCCAGAATATCTACATGATTCAGTACGAATCTATACTGAGGGTTTTCCGGAAAACCAAATTGCTCACGCTTAACGGCATGCTGGATAATCGGGTTTACCAGCAGTCTGCTGGAAATGGTTTGTAGTTGATGTTCATCCAGTCGTCCATCAATAAGGTAGAGTTTTGCTGTTTTAACTGCCCTGACTCCACTCACCCCCAAATCCCGGAGGGCTTTCATGACAGTCTCCTCAACGGGGTCAGTAACCCCGGCATTGTAGGCGACCTCAATAGTGTGAAATTGTTTATTAGCCTCACCCTTGGTATTCCTGACATGGGTGGAGGGGATAAAATACTGATACTCCTGCGTCACCGGGTCAGCGAGAAGGCTTCGGCAAATAAGGTCTAACTCATCAGGGGATAAGTCAGCATCCAGCCAGTATATATCCACCACACGAACACTGGAGACCGTTGTTATTCCAAGGTCGTGGATGTCCCTAGCCAGACCAAGCCCTCTGGCATCTGGGAGATAAGGCTTCAGGGAAACTTCTACTCTATGCATCTGAGTCACACCCTTACACAGACTGAAAAGAGTTTTAGAGGGGCTGAGCCCCTCTAAGAAATTATCTTTCTTGTTTACCTTGATAGAGGATACACGAGGTTATGAAGTAAGCAACTCGCTTACTATGGCGTTTATTTCCCGCCCGTCCGCCCTCCCCTTAAGCTGGGCGATAAGCTTGGGCATAACCTTCCCTTTATCTCCGGGTCCCTGAGCCCCGACCTCATCAATAACCAGGCGTGCCGCTGATATAATCTCCTCCCGGGTCATCTGTTGAGGTAAATACCCCTGAAGGACAGCCAATTCAGCCTCTTCTTGAGCTACGAGGTCGTCTCGCTTTCCCTGCCTAAAGGCTTCGATGCTCTCTTTGTGCTGCCTAATCTGCTTAGCAACAATACCCAGGATGTCAGCATCGTCCAACTCAGCCTGACGGGCAATCTCGGCATTCTTAATATCTGCTATCAGCAATCGGATAGTCCCGCGCTTTGCCTTATCTCCGTCTCTGACTGACTGCTTAAGGTCATCCCTTAGCTTCTGTTTTAAGCTTGCTTCCATTTTAACCCCGGGTTGGTTTCAATTTGCTACCTTCTTGATACTCTAGATACTCTAGCACTCTTGCGTCTCTTAGCGGCTTCCTTCCGCTTACGCTTAGCGCTGGGCTTCTCATAGTGCTCGCGGCGGCGTATCTCAGACAGAATGCCACTCTGCTGGACGCTTCTATTAAACCGCTTGAGCAAACTCTCAAAGCTCTCGTTTTCTTTGGCTAGCACATCAGACAAATAGCATCATCCCCCCTTCTTCTAACCCTGCCGGTAATGATTATTCCAATAGTCCCATTTTAGTCAGTGCAAGCCACCCTGTCAAGAAACGGAATACAGATTGTGCCCTCTTCAGGTTCACCACATAGCTCTGTTTTGTTCTGAGAGTGTAAAACGGCGGTATAAGCGGCTATAGCCGCATCACATAAATCGTGGTTAAATCCATCCACATAAGGAGCGATAGCGGGTAACAGGCGACTAATATGCTGTTTCAGGAATGCCAGACCAGTCGGCATTGTCTTTTTAGGGATGTTCCTCCCAAATAGGCGAACCTTGCTGGCATAAGGATAGACCTCAATAACCTCGCAACCCTTAGACTCAAGCTCGGTCTTGAGTCTGATACCACGGTAAATCATAGCCTTAATAATGGTCTTTTTGGTGGTGAAATAACAAGGGATGCCTAGTCTAGCCAGTGCCCGCTCGCAGCTCCTGCCCTTGCTCTCAGTTATTGGCTGGCAGGAACAGCTTTCCTCTAGGCAGCACAGCCCTTTAGGCAGACTGAGCGGGGCATCAATAGCTACCACCTTGAACCCGTGTCTATCGGCAAGCTTTACAATGTCTGAATCGTGATAAAGGAAACCTAAATATATGAGGTGAAGCTCGCTACCCAGCCCCAGACAGGCACTAGGTTTAACTTCAGCTGAGGTGAGGTCAATACCCAAGAAACCGACTCTAATGTCCGCTCCTCCTTAATATCTCACGAGCTGCCACTACCCCAGAGGCTGATGCCTGAATTAGCCCCCGGCTAACACCAGCCCCATCACCAGCAGCGAACATATTATTAACCCCAGTCTCCAGGCTGGAGCTAAGTTGATGTCGGCAGGAATAAAACTTCACCTCAACCCCGTAAAGCAAGGTGTGGCGTGAGGCAACACCAGGCGCTAGCTTATCCATTGCCTGAAGCATCTCCACTATCCCGGTAAGCAGGCGATAGGGGAGAACAAAACTAAGGTCACCAGGGGTGGCGCTTTTCAAGGTGGGCTGAACTAAGCCCCGCTTAATGCGAGCCGGGGTAGAACGGCGACCCTCCATCAGGTCTCCCAAGCGCTGCACCAGCACCCCACCACTAAGAATATTGGCTAGTCTAGCCAGATACTTACCATAGGCAATAGGCTCACGGAATGGCTGGGTGAAGGTCGTGCTCACCAGCACGGCAAAGTTAGTGTTGTCACTGCTGCGGTCAGCATAGCTGTGACCGTTAACCGTAATTACCGGGTCGCAACCCCCGGTAGACTCCATAATGACTTCACCACCCGGACACATACAGAAGGTTCTAATCCGGTCATCAAAGCTTTTTGACAGGAACTCCAGCTTTGACTCATACAGCACACTGGTCAACTCCTCCATTACTGCTACTGGCACTTCTACCCTGACTCCAACATCAATGGGATTACTATGCATGGTTAGATTGAGCCGGTGGGATTGTTGCGATAACCAATCTGCCCCTTCTCTCCCCGGAGCCAGAATCAGGTAACGACAGTCAAACCTTTCCCCTCTCTCAGTTTCAATACCTTTAACCTCGCCATTATTAACAAGTATAGTGGAAGCCATTACTTCAAACTTACATTCCAGTCGTGAACAGAGATAATCTCTCATAGCTTTGAGCACTGAGCGGCAATGCTCAGTGCCTAAATGCCGAAGTGGCACTGGTATTAGACGCAACTCTGCTAGAGAAGCCCTGTCCCGCAACTCGTTGACCGCATCACCAACCCCATACAGCTTATCTGAGCCACCAAACTTGCCGTATATACTATCAACATACTTAATCAGGGCTTCAGTATCATTCTCGCCAAGGTAATCCACGAGCTGGCCTCCAACCTGTGATGAGAGTGTCAGCTTGCCGTCGCTAAAAGCACCAGCTCCACCTAAGCCGCTGACCAGATGACAGGGTGAGCACAGAACACAGGGGCTACCCATGTCACGAGCCGGGCAAGCTCGTCCATCGATATCCCTGCCCTTCTCTATAAGCAGAATACTCAAGTTAGATGCTTGAGAAAGCTCTAGAGCGGCAAAGATACCCGCCGGACCCCCACCCACAATGATAACATCGTAACTCTTTTCCATCTTGTTCAGCAGTCCTCATTGTATAACCCGTAGTTCTAGCCGTCAAGGAGCATGGTTGCTTGGTAACCCTATCCCCTTTATCCCCTTCCCCTTATCAAGGGGAAGGGGAAGATTATTTTCGGAGGGGCTTCGCCCCTCCAGACTCCCTTTTACCGGGGTGAGGTACAAAAATCCCCCAAATTTTAATGAAATTTGAATACCACTTTTATGAGCAATTAATCCCGCTAGCCTAGAATGAAAAAGGAAGGACTAATGGACTAGGACTAAAGGACTGCTAAAGAGGACTAAAGGGGGTAAGGCATGAACAATTCCCTTGTTGACATTTGCCATCTGGCAAATTATAATTTAGTGATGCTAGCCAATAGTAGTAATGATTTAGGTGCAATAATCAGGCAGCGAAGAGTTATGGTGCCACTGACACTCCAGCAGCTTGGCACTATGTCAGGTGTATCCCCATCACACCTGGGTCGCATAGAGAAGGGAGGACGTTTCCCCTCAGCCCGTGTTCTGCGAAAAATTGCCAAACCCCTAGGCTTTGGCGAGGATGAGCTATTTGCTTTAGCTGGCTACCTCTCCTCCCATCCCACTGGCATAGCTGAGACTCCTCCAGAATATGGTGGTGGGCAACTAGACCCGTATGTTGCCAGAGTGTTAGCCCAGGAGCCGGTTGAGGTGCAACGCGCCATCATCGGAATCCTTACCATCTTAAAGAGCATTGCCAGAACAATGACCGAATAAGTTAACTAAAGTGGGGCGGGGTTGTTTTGACGTGATGTAGTAGGCAAGTCTATAGTAATAATGATTATTATTACTGAATGAAGTAACTTACAATATGTGAAATCTGACATTATCAACTTAAAGATAAGGGCGTGAAGATGCAAGGTGAAAATTTAAGAATCGGGGTTGGGAGACGCTTTATGCTTCGCTCCTTTAATCTTGAACCAAGGTCTAAACTGATGCTGTGGTTTACCATTTCCTTGGCACTATCGCTTATTTTCTTTCGAGATTTCTGGGCAAGCTTGGACATGATATTCTCCCCTGCCCGGGTCTTCGGACAACACAACGCCGCGCCGTGGGCTGTTTTAGTCCTGTGCTTTATTTGGCTCTGGTTTAAGAGGAAAGAGGTATGGCGGAAGATGAACCAGAGGGTGAGCCTCACTGTTACTATACCGGGGCTGGCTCTGGTGGTGGGTGCCATTCTCATGCCCTCTTCTTGGGGCTTCTTGATATTCCGGGTTCTGCTGGCATCGCTAGGAGTCTTCGTCATCTTCTTTGGCTGGGGAGCAAAAATCCCGGCAATTGTGGTTGGTATTTATGGCTTCGCCACTTCTTTCCCCCTGATAATCCATAAGTTTGCTGAACTTCCTTATTCAATGAGTACAATCAAACCGTTGGTATGGGTACTGACCAATATCGGCTTTGTAATTGAGAACCAGAGGCAATGGCTACACCTTACAAGCTCCTCCGGGGAGTCTATTTCGGTGATGGTAACCGCAGCCTGCGCTGGTCCTGCCACCATAGGGGTTTTTCTCGCCATCTTCGCTTTGATGATGCTGGACATTCCCCTTCAGCCAAGGAAAGCGGGGTACATGTTTCTATTAGGCATAGGAGGCACCTGGCTCCTGAGCATTATCAGGCTGATAATCCTTATGCTGGCGGGCTACTACATGGGAGAGCAGGCTCTGTGGACAACCCACTCTTGGTCAATATATATCCTGTTTCCATTGTGGTATCTCCTTTTTGCCTATGTTTACTTTCGGCAGGTAAGCCCAGGGCAGCAAATAAGGGTGGGAGGCAGAACATAGACAGCCAAAGAAGCGTCAAACTTAGGATTATTATTATCTGGTTAGCTATACTCCTGATGGGTAGCTTCTGGCTCACGGTGAGGACAAGCTCAGAACCGGTGAGCATGGCAGTGATTCCTGAAGTTCCCAGAGAGGGGGAGCCAATACTAGCTATCTTCAAGCTGAATAACCCCGCATCTGAGCCAATAAACGTCAAGTATCAATTCTATGCCAACGGGGAGCTTATGAAGGAAGGAGCTACCACTATACCCTCTAGCTCCAGCAAACTATATGAATATGCCTACACAAACCCCCTGAAGCTTGGAGAGCAGCTCAAGTTTGTGGTGAAGACTCAGTCAGAGCGGGGAGAATATGAGGGGCTTATCTCGTCACCACCCTATCCCCCCCAGGTGTGGTCAAGCTTCGTTAGCTTTGCTTCTTTCTCCACCTCAGTGATGAGTTCTATGAGCACCATGACCTACTATCAGAGCACCTTCGGTAGTGATATAGGACTGAATGTTGGGCTTGTTGCCTCCGCTGTTCTCATCGGTCTTCTTATCTTCCTGGAGCTTACCAGGGCATCGCTTCAGCAAAAAACCGTGGCTAGCCTGGGCAGGCTGAGGTTAAGATTTAGCACCGTTACCTGGATACTTTTCATCATTTTTGTCGGCATGGTCTATACGAAGGTGGTAATGATACTTACTACCTGAGGTAGAAGGGGCTTAGGTGTAAACCGCTACAACTACTGCTTCTTTAGTGTTATGCTCATCAAAGAAAATAACGGCTACTTTTCTGCCAGCAGCCATTTCTGCTGCCGGCAGGTTCCTGGCAACAGCAACGCCTTCCAGGTAAGCCTTATAACTGCCACTAACCTGGATAGTAGCAGTGTAATCACCAGGGTTAAAACTCTTTAGTACTGCTTTCCTAACACTCATTTGCATTACCCCTATTAGATTTATTTAGTAACCCTATCCCCTTAGATTCTTTTCAGAAATTGTTTAGCAACCTATCCCCCTAACCCCCTTCCCTTATTAAGGGAAGGGGGAGTGCAGGTTAGAGAGAGGCTTTGCCCCTCTCTAAAATCTCTTCCCCCTCATGCTAAGAGTACATCTCCCTATTATGGAGAGGGGGATTAAGGGGGTGAGATAAATAAACAAACTCTACACTGCCCCCAGTGATAACCGCGTCTCATATTCTCCGCGACGTGGATTATAAACGAGGGTGAACCCCAGCACCCTCTTCTTCTCACCGCTTAACCCAGCTCGGCTATCGGTTATATCAATGACATCATATAACTGCTGACCACAGTTAGCCGGAATACGAATAGTGCCATTGGCTGATTCTATTTCTGCCTGTCTCAAATAGGCTTCCCCACGGGCTTGAGCCTTGTCAACGGTATCTATGTTTCTATCCTCAAGTTGCCCTAGCCTGTCATAGAGCTTGTTTATTCCACTCCAGGAGAAGCTATTAACGACTACTGATTTGCTGTTTACCGGGTCGTAGCCCTCTACCTGCACTCGGTTAAGCTCACACGGTCCCTTTTGGTATTTGCCCTCTATAATCGGGTGTGATGCCCCATAGCTATAGATAGAGCTGTCTGTGGCTAACGGATTCACTACATAGGCTTTATTACCCTCAACAAATAGCACATCAGGGACGAATGAGAGTAGCCTAGTGATAACTATACTGCCTCCGTTATTGGGGAGGATGGTAAAGTCGGGATAAAAACTGGTAATAACTGACGATTGGGATTTTACTTCAAGCTTCAATCCGCATCTGCCCACCACAAAAGCCAGAATATCCTTAACACACATCTCATTGGTTTGCTTATTCCATCGGAACTGGTGTCTGGCTTTCCAATTTTCAATCAAGCTCCGGGCATCTGAGGCATAGAGAACCAGACTGGCTTTACCACTGGAGCTAGTATGCTCATAGGCATCAAGTATAAAGGCTTGCCCCGAGCTTACTTCATTGCCGGCGGTGGTGTTGTAGCCGGGGCTAAACTCCAACTGACATCCTATATCAAGCACTGACAAATCACCCTGCCCCGGTGACGCATACCTGCCATCGCCATTTCTGAGCTCGACTATTAACCTGCCCGATGTCTTACTAAGCTCTTCTCTTACTGATAGGACATCAGCGGTTAAATCAATGCGTTCCTCAGTTAGTTTGGCTCGCCACACCCCGTTAGGGACAGATAGCCAGCAATAGTCGCCATAGTGAGCTATGGCTAATCCATACTCACTTGTCAGGTTGAATGGTACCGGCTCACGCCAGTTATTATTCAGGAAGCCAGTATCAGGGACAGAATGTGACCAGAAGGGGCGATTATAGGCTTGAGTGCCGGTAAACTTCTCAACAAAGAAGCAACGATAGACGTCTGGTTTATCCATAAATACCTGGTGGTACTCAAAGTTACCGTCTGATGGAGCTGAGGCAATTTCCTTTAGTGCTGACCAGGTGCCGGCGGCTACCTCACCCCCATCCCCATAAATCAGCGACCACAGCTTAAAATTACCCGTGCTGTCCTTACCGGTAACAAGGAGAGCCCAGTCACCACTGTAGCGGGTGGCTATGCCCGATAGGTCGCCAGTAGTCTTGTCCCAGGCAACTTTATCGCCCCAGCTACCGTTTATCCGCTTCATTATATATAGAGTAGCCTGGTCGGCAAAGAAAAGGGCAATATCACCATTTGTCTTGTAATCGGCGGCCAAACCATTTATGGCTGTAGTCGGGGTATAGCCCAGGAGTTCCGGGCTTCCCCAGGTAACGCCATAGTCAGTGCTCTTTAGCTGGTAAATCTTCTTATCGCTTTTTATCCAGAATATACTGACCTCAGCCCCCAGAGAAGCGGCAGCCACAACAACAGCATTATACTGACTGGTGTAAACCCACTGGCTAAAATCGGACTGCGGACTGGGGTTAGCTACTCTCTGGCGATATAGCTTTCTCGAATCAGCCGGGGGTGTTACCCTGACCCTGATTAACGAGCCATCACCAGGGATGGCCATGGCATGAAAGTAGTCATCTTCTGACCCGGTATATAGTCTTGTCCAGTCAAGCCTGACCACCCCGGTAATCCTGTTACAGGCTTCAACCTTAACATAGGGGGTGTGTGAAGCCTCCTTCTGGGCGACAAGCAATGTTGAACTAAGCTGCCTCATTAAGCCTCCTAAAATCACCAGAATAGGTGTCCGAGCAGAATACCGACAGCACCAAAAAGTAGTAGCCACAACAGGGGATATTTCCTCTGGTTATCCTGGATAATATAAGTCCAGGGTCTGCCCCCGATTCTTGACCATAAGGCACGATATAAGCGTTCCATTAGACCCCCTTCTTACACCAGGGCAGCCAGGGTATCAGGTAGTGGTTTACTCACTTTCCGATAGTGTTCGGCTAGGTGTTTGGCTGCCAGTAATATCTCCTCTGGGCTGGCATCAACCCTCTGCCCGCGGTAACCTCTTGGGGAGAGAGCCGCTACGGCTGCCGGCATCCGCTCCCAGTCAACCGTCTTCTCGATATCTAGCCTCCCCTTTAGGGTTCTGAAGATAGTCTTCTTATGGTGGGGGAGCTTCCAGGTTTCAGGGTCATCAGGGTCGCCAATAATGGCAAAAGCCTCCTTAGGTAAGCCTGCTTTGGTCTTGGGTAGTGCCTCTTTTAGCATTTAACCTCACCCCCTTTATCCCCCTCTCCATAATAGGGATATGTATTCTTAGTATGGAGGGGGAATATTTTATTGAAGAGGGGTTTCACCCCCTCTTAGACACCCTTTAATTATGGTCCATAATCAGTAGATTTAGATACTGGTTGGTAGTATGGCTTATAGAGCTGGCTGAGCCTGACTTTGTTCTTTCTCCCCAGCTTCTTTAGCTCCTGCCGAAAAAAGTTGAGCTTTTCATTGCCCCAGGCAAGGAACTCGCTGGGGGTCATAGTCCCGCTGACATTAACCCGGTTCACGGCATAGACTGCCCACTCGACAGCCGCATAGCCCTCAGCTCCAGTAGCAACTAAGTCCTCAAGGTTGGTTGGGATGGTAGAAGTAGAGGCATCAAGGGTGTGGAGCTTGCCGTAGTAGATATAAGCGTTTGAGCCGTCAGGTAGTTCATCACCAAGCAGGGTTATGGTGTTGCCCCACAGGCTGAAGCGCTGGTATCGTTTAGGGAACTTATCCACTGGGTATTCTACAGCTTGAACCATAATGCGGCCAGTTAAGCTGGATATATCAATCTCCCTAGAGCCTGCGGTAGTAGCCTTGGTTGCCTTTTGCTCATAGGGAATAGCCTCAGAGAACTCCTTAACAGCGTGGGCAATGTGTCTATCCAACTCATCATTGCTCCAGCGGTAATTGACGGCATCCTCATCATGTAGGTCACGCCTGACTATTGCTCTCATCTCAGTTAGGTTCATAGGTTATCTCCTTAACTTGGCTAACGCTTTCAGGAACTTGCCAATCTTGGGCACAGTAATCTGGTCATCAGTCAGAGAGAGAAGCTCCTCTAGGTTTTTCTCAGCCTGCTCCTTTTCCAGCTCCTGGTCAGAGACCTGGTAAGGTATTTTGTTTATTACCTTACCGTTATTACCGTATTCCTCTATATATCTTGTCTCCGGCATATTATCCTCCTCAATTCAAGGATGCTAGTCGTAGTGCGATGCAGAAAGGATGGTCTACTGTTATGTTCCCGCCTGCAGTGAGCGGGTCAGGCAATGCCGCATAGCTATGGCTAACACTCCAGCCAACCTGGAAACTGGTGTGAGCACTGTTAATCCCCAATATAGTGTGGGGGTAGTATATTGTTCTTATGGTTGGGGTGCCATTACTAACTATCGCCAGCCAGTAAAGCCCTTTGGGCAAAGCTTGGTTGATGGTTATAGCCTTAACGCCACCGGTGTCTACAGAGACCTCACCAGCATCCAGTAGTAAGCTTCCAGGGTAGAGGTTAGTGCCATCTTTGTAGACGCCCATCCTTGCTGACTTACCGCTGGCTGCGGTTATTACATTTACTGCAATCCTATCCACAGTCATATCTCGGGCTGCCAGGAATGGAACAGCATAAAGGGTATTTGCTACCATAGCTGTTTGGGTCAGGTAACTACCTGCCAGCACAAAGGGCTGAATATACTCTCCAGTCCTCCCTACCTCTCTTGGGTTTTTGGTATGGGCATCCAGGCGAGCTATATGGTCAGCCAGTTGCCCTTCTAGTAACTCTCCAGCCAATTTAAGCATGTTTCACCTCCTAGCTTAAGGTATAATCCGCAGAGAGAGAGAATGACGTCCCTGAGAAAGCGGTTACCTTAAGGAATATAAAAGCTCCTCTACAATCGGCGACCAGGGTATGTCTCCCAGTAGAGGTAAATGTTCTGGCACCACCGCCAAACCATTGCTCCTGTCTCGGATTCCAGAACAGAACCTGAACATCAAGGCTTTGAAAGCCTGTGCCCGAGATAGCGATATCAAATCGGCACTCCTTATATCCCTTGGTATTTATGGCTCCGCTGGTACCAGACGGGTCTGCTGAATCAATAGCAGTAATATTGGTTCTATGCACCTTAGGTTGTGTTGAATAAGTTTCCGCCATCATAAACCTCCTTGTTGGGGGGAGTCCCCATAGTTAGGGGACTCCCCCATATAGCGATTAGTCTTGAACCCCGATTAAAGCGGCTGATTTAATCAAGCTGAATAAAGCCAGGGATATATACCACTTAATCCTGATTCGGGTGGCATCCTTGGTCTCCAGCGAGCCGATGGGCTCCACCTGAAGTTGACCGGGGCTGGTTAAGCCACACAGCGCCCCTTCCCCCATCTGAAAGGCATAGATAGTGGAGCAAGTGCCGCCGGTGGTTGCCGTCTCAACACCTCCAGTTAAAACATGGGTATCAAGTATCCAGTCGCTGACACCAATTGGGATACCATCCCAGAACTGGATGAAGTTACCCCACTTATCCCGGTCAGTCTCCATCATTCCCCCAGCCGCTCTGATCAGGGCGTTAATCTTCCTCCGTGAGCGGCGACTCATAAGTAATAGGTCGGACTTGCCACCCTTAACTGCGTCAATGAGTTCATCCAGCTTAGCCAGGGTCAGGGTAGCGCCAGTATCCCCCATAGCTATTACCTGGCTACCAGCAGTGGTAGTATCTATGAGTTTCCTAATGCCATCAAACTGCTTGGCATTGGTGGTGGCGTTGCCATAGATGAAAGTCTCCTCAAACTTATCCCTGACCGCCTTAGCCTTAAGCTCAACCACGGCTGCCTCTAAATCCTGGATATTGCTTCGAGTCGCTTTGAGAAAGTTATCAACATCAGCATCACCCCCCACAATCTTCAGGTTTGCCGTTTTCTGCTCGAAGGTTGGTGTGGACTCAGCCCAGGTATCACCAACATCATAGAAATCGACGCTGGGCAAGGTCTTTTCCTGGTTATAGGTTAAGCCATTACCCACAATCTCAATGAACGGGAGCTGCTGGAGTATAGGCGACTCCTTAACAATGGTCTCCACTACTCCTTGAAGTAGCATATCATTTGAAAGTTTAGATGCCTCAGCTAATGTTAAAGCCATTTACTTTTTACCTCCTATCGCATATTGAATTTTCTCCCGCGGGGATAGAGCGGAAAGGTCAATTGGTGCCCTCTGTGGAGCCCCAGCCGGAACCTTAGCGGCGGCGATTTCAGCCTCCAGCCCTTGTCTTACCCTATCAATAAGGGTTTGGGCACTGGCTAGAGACTTATCAATCTCCTCAATAGTGTCACCGGTTATCAGTTCCTCGGGCACCCCCGGATTTAATTTGACTACCAGAGCCTTATAGCTTGCTATCGCCTGGGTCAGGGCATTATTAAGATTAGTCAGCTTCTGCTCTAGCTCAGCCACAGATTGCTTCAGGGTGGTGATTTGGTTGTCCCTATCAACTATGAGCTGTTCCAATTCGGAGATGCGACTATCTCTGAAGGCAAGCTCCCTATCTCTCTGGGCTAACAAACCCTCAAGCTCAATAATCCTGGCTCTGGCTTGCGCTAGCTCTACCTCCGGGGTAGACTCTACCGAGTTTTGCTCTTTATTCTCTGGCAATTGTGCCCTCCTTATAGTGAAGATTCCTCAACGCCTTCAGTCTCTGTGGCTAAAGCTCTCACTCTCTCTCCGCCTCTCGTTGACCTGGCGTTAAGCTCCTTATTCATCCTGAGGATTATCTCTCTCTCCTCAAGCCACTGCTTAAACTCATACTCTGGGTCCTTGACCCCGACCTCATCCATAGCCCTACGCCTTGAGTGGATACCAGTCTGAACCAATGTCTGCTCTTTGGAAACCAGCCTCGCCCAGTCTTGGGGTAGCACTGGACCCCACACCACCCTCAGCTGGTTATTACCGAAGCTCTCACCCTGGTATTTCTCCAGCAGCTTAAGAATCATTATGTTTCTACGGTTGTAGACAGCGGTTCGGATAACCCTCTTTCGCCTCACCTTCTGTAGTAACGGTTGAAGCTCTATCTCCAGGGCTACCCCGGATAAGTCTCTCTCTGTCCCACCAAAGGCAGACCGGGGCGATTCTGATACATCATGCAGGATTCTATACAGCAGATTGATATAATCTATATGCAGCCTGACTCCACCACCCTGTAGTAAGTCAAGCAGATAAGCCTTAGCATCCTCGGGTATATTCCACACTGCACCTGGTCTGACGGCAATATCCTCGGATTCCTCCACATTCTCCAGAACAGCGATAGGGTTGCCTGACAGCTCCAATATCTTGGATAGCTGTGACATTGCCCGATTAAGCTCCCGCTGCGCCTCCATAATCTGGGGCACATCAGATATACCCCAGAACTTCTTTGGCTCTCTGAGGTTGGGATATATGATAAACGGAATAAAGCCGTAAGGATTAGGCTTCTTCTCAACCAGTGCACTGTCTAGGTAAAGCTCGAAATCCCTATCTGTCCACACCTCAACGATAGTTGCTGTCTTACTTTTAGGCTTCACTTGATATATAAGTTCGGTTTCCTCGGCAGACAGGCTGTATTTAGAGGCTACCCTCCACACTCTGGAGGTATCATCCCCCAGCCACCAGGCATATATTCCCTGAATATCAGGGGCTGTAATCCTGACTCTTTTTGTTTCCTGTTCCCATATCACCTTATAACAGGCATCGCCAAGAATGGCGCAATCAATCTCAGTATCAAAGTCAAGCTGCTCCAGGTTATTATCTTGATATACCTGGTAGAGGGCTGTCTCTGCTTTCTGGGCTTTAGCTCTAGCCTCATCCGAGTCCTCTACAGCATCAACAGCAAAATTAATGCCGGACATTAGATACGAAGTAACCTTATCTATAAAGACCTTGGCATAGTTAAAGGTGAGCCTCTTCTCCCCCCGTCTTTCCCTCCCTTCCCAGTGCCAACCATGGTAGAAATCAAGAAGCTCTTTATAACCCCTGAGCCTGTCCATATCACGGTGAGTTAACTGCGTAGGAATAATGATTTCACTCATGTCTCGTCTTCTCCAATGCTCTCTGTACTGTGCGCTGGCTAACCCCAAACATCAATGCCAGCTCCTTTACTCCCTTACCTTTACTACTAAACAGATTTGCTATCTCTGTGTCTCGTTGCCTCTTCTTCCAGTGCTGCCTCCCTCTAGGCTCGTCATAAATACATTTTGGAAACGGGCAATCAAGGCAGGAGGTAGCAAGGTCACACCCTTCATCTCGGTAGCGGCAATATTCCGGTGGCAAATCACGCTCAATTTCCTCCATAGCTTAACCCTCAAACGACAACTGTGCAATGGTAGAATAGCACATATGTTCTATTATAGTCAACAGGATTTTGTCATTTTTGAAACTTAGTAGGAAAAGGACTTGACAGAAGTCACAATCGGTGTTATTATTGTTTTAATAAAGTAATACCTGTAATGTTATGGTGCCTTTAGATAATTATTTTAATGTGATAGAA
>Ga0315282_10008335_pt1 | contig 16802 bp, 17 predicted proteins | sample YL17G07_20_MG_FD_203693 | JGI IMG/M metagenome (GOLD analysis project Ga0315282, IMG submission 203693) | Sediment microbial communities from Yellowstone Lake, YNP, Wyoming, USA - YL17G07_20 | ecosystem: Environmental > Aquatic > Freshwater > Lake > Sediment | place: USA: Wyoming | collected...
CCTATCCTACAAGGTGACAGCTCGACTGTCCATTTTAACCTGCCTCACCATAGGCGGCAATTGCTTTCGACCCAGCGCTGAGTGCTCATCAAACAGAGTCAGTCACGGAACACCGCCGAAAGCTGAGGAGTTCAGATGCCTCGACGTTCAGCGTCCCCCGGATCTGAATCGTCTCTTCGTCTCCGCATCCAATTTTCGGACGAGTTTGATGAGTTCACGTGAAATACTTGTCGTAAGCCCGAGGGCACCGCACCCGCGAATGCGGCACTCATCACCTAAAAAACATAGGCAGGTTCCTAGGGGCAGCAGGGTTTCAGTGGAAGAGCTTAGCGGGGGCTCTAACTTACCTACTTCAACCCCTCGTCGCCGCATGGGAAATCCTTGGTTCTTTGGTTACTTTTTCTTCTTTGGTTTCTTCTTCGCTTTCGGCACAGAAATCACGTGTAAATATGATGTCGCTATTGCAGGTTTAACACTTCCGACCGCCACGAAGTTGTGTCCGCGCTGCCAGGCTTGCTCGTCTTCTTCCTCTTCTCCATCTTCGTCTACTTCTTCTTCTGCAAATCGACACATCGCCTGCCCAGTGCCGCTGTTCAGCTATGATACGCTTCGCGTTTTCGTTACGTCTTCGCTCGTTCCCCGTTCTTTTCTCGTCAAGGTGATTTGTTTTGCGGTGTCCATGCTGTAGAAGATTCGTTCAGTTGGAGAGAGCCCCGTGTCTATCCGACATGTGGATCGGCCGCTTCTGGTACAGACACTTGGCAGACCTAATGGTGGCAGATCTAGACCAGGGAACCCTACGGGACGCACATTTGAAGACAAATAAAAATGAAGAAATTCCGGTCAACATCGGTTCTAGGCTGTTTGCCTAATACCTTCGGTGCTTCTGGAAGCAGTCTCTACAGTAGACTGGCCTGCCCGTCGTCGGCACAAACGGTACTTCCGTTTCTGCGCCGCAGTCGGAGCATTTGACTTTCGTCATTTGCCTCGGGGCACCATAACGTCGATTTTCGAAACCCATCTCGCTTTCCACCGTCCCTATTTTCTAGTTATACGAAAGATGATACTCGCCGCGATAATCGGCACGGGCCTTACGGCCCATCCGTCATCCACGCAGGTAAGATCTCCAGTATACTGCCTGCGCAAGAGGCAAGACCACTATAAAAGGTGACCCAATACTTGTGGCTGTGCCCAAGCGGAGGAGACGATTCACATTGAAAGAGCTCTTTGGCTTCTAAGCCCATTCAGGTTGAGTGTCTCCGTTAGAAAGATGGAGCTTCGAAGACCGTAAGTTTTTTCCGAGAGAAACAAGAACACGTTTGCCGGGAATCATGCGTTCACGTCACGTCCTGCCTCTAGCTATCCTGTTAGTGGCAAGCGCAAGGCAGGTCTTTGCGCACTTATCCGACCTACGGTAACAGCTCATTCCATCCGAAGAATGCAAGTTCGTAAATATCCATCAGCGAATAAGAAGTTGAGAAGAAATGACACAAATAATCTGCCCCGTTTGTAACAGGAGAGTGCATTTTCGCGACCAAAACAAGCACAAACTCAACCATCTGAGAACTACGAAATTACGACGAAGCACGTGACCACATCCAGACAGTTGATGATCGCATGTCTCGACTTGCCAATATCGGCAAAGAATTTCCGGAGTTGTAGCAAACCTGAAGTTCCGGCAAGAAGCTCGTCTTCTCGATTAGGGAACGTCACGTCTACGCTTGGTGCGCTTTGTCACGTCTTCGTCGGATGAATCGTTGTGGTAGCTTTCGTCGGATACGGTTTTCCCAATCTTTGCCACAATGCTGGGAAAAGTGGCGCTCCTAGAACACGACTAGGATCGGTCTTAGGTAAAGCCCAAGGAAGGCGGCATTCAGAGATCATTGTTCTGGTTCTCAGCAAGATAATGATGAGGTGATTCCTTCCTGAATCTCTGCGATTGGTCATGATCATGGACATGGCAATACGTTAAGTAGCTCGCTCCGTAACGGTGGCGCGTGAACACCTCATGGCGAACAAAGCAGGCTCACAAAGTAACTGCGGAGAATGTGGCAAAGACTTAGTCGATAGGCCCGTCCATAACTGGGGCACATGTGAAGCATGCGAAGTTATGTTTTGCAAGAACTGCCTTCAAGTATTCCACAACTTGAATTGTGAGAGTATACGAATAACGCCACACTAACGGTGCTAGTACATCGCCGTCGGAGGACTCACATGCACGTCAAACTTATCCAAGGAAGACTTAGTTTTGATGTGATCACACCGTCGTCACTCATTCCTTCACTAGCAGTCTTTTTTCTGTCGCCGACTATCAAATCCTGTCTTTTATCTGACCTGACAACTGTGAAGGGAGGACTTGCGTGAGAAAGACTACGATGGCACATGCCCATGGAGCGCAGAGAAATCACGGTTGGTGGGGCCGGTGGGATATGAACCCACAACTTGTGGGGCTATTGCTCCCTCGTCCGGAAAGATTACCTTCTATCCGACATCGGTTTGTCAGAGAGAGATGGCGATAATCTCTTGCTTCCGAGAACATATTGCTGTCAACGCCGCAGTTCATTCCATTAGTCTGGTTCCTCGCGCTTAGGAAGTATAGCCGCCTGGGTCCATTCTCGGAATGACGTGGTCGTCGAAGTGTCTGTCGAGCGAGACGATGGCCTCGGCTCCAAGGCTCCTGGCGCTTGCATATTGAACTGCGTCGTCCACATCGAATTCGCCGCTGATTGCAAGTTCAGCAGCTTCTAGCTTGTCCTCGAGTGAGGTCGCGTAAAGCGTAAGACCTTTGTAGGCGGAGAAGCTGCGCAGAAATCTATCAAGCTCTCGAAGTTTCCCGCGGCCGCCCAGGATAATCATAATCGAGTAGATCGTAAAGTCTGTGACGGCAGCCTTCTCTCTACCTGACTTCACAGCGTTTAGGAACTCGATGCATGCCTTCCGCTTGGCTCGCGCAAGCATGACCTCGAGGAAAATGTTCGTGTCAATGAGGAACATTCCGTGAGACCTTCGACGCCCAAACTCTTCTTGCGGAATGTTGCAACTCGACCGAATTCAACTTCAGATCGCCTAGGATTCCGTCTATAGCCTTCACTGGATCGCCTTCAAACCGAATATTCTCCTTCGATGTGCTTAGCCATCTTTCGAAGGCCTGCTCGGCTGCACGTGTGAGAGCCCCCCTTCCAAACCCGAAACGCCTCATTGCCGTTTCGCGGAAGCGTTTTTCGAGATCGCTTCTGAGCTGCAGCCTTAACCCAGCCAAATGGTTTCCCAAGTTACAAATGTACATATGAACTTATAGCAGTTTCTTCGAACAGACACTCGGTTGAAACCCCTTTCCAACACTTCATCTTCGCAGCCAAGAGCAGCCAGTAACTAGTGACGTGGTGGGGCCGGTGGGATAGGACCCCTTCATTATGGTGGGGCCAATCATTCAGCTACTACTAGTAGGTACTCGCTAGCACCAACAATAGTAACATAGCTGTGCGTTTCTGGGCGCGGGTTCAAACCCCCCGCGAGGCTCCACAATTCTGCACTGCTGCTGCACACAGATCTAGTGGTGCGCGCACACACACGAAAATAAGCTACCCGCCATACTCTTCCCTTGAAAACTCTTTAATGCATTCTGCGTGTTCGCGTTCGAGAAGATGGATGAGTATGGTGAATCAATATCTCTATAGAATTCAACCCAATCGACTTGAAATGGTTACACATGGGCCAACAGACGAGGAAGCCTCAATTCTTTCCGAGCACTTCAACTATCTCAAATCGCTCACAAAGCAGGGAGTCGTGCTGGTTTTCGGCCGCACACAGAACAACGACACGTCAACCTTCGGCATTACCATCTTCCGCGCCGAATCCGAGGATGCGGCCCGCTCGATAATGAACAATGATCCTGCAGTCAAGAAGGGCCTAATGCGGGCGGAACTATTTCCTTACAAGGTCGCTGGCTTGAATGCCAGCAACTGGACATCTGACTGATCGAGCAGTGATCGTGCAGTGCTACTCGAGGTGCTACAGCCCGGGCGGGAAGGAAATCTCTCCTGAGTGGTGCGACACACGCGAAGCCGCGTCTGCGTAGCAGGTTTCTTCTAGATGCTGTGACAAGATTCGAATTCTGTGCGAACAAGCATAGGCCGGAATTCGAGAACCTTAAAGCAGTAGAGCAACGAATTTGGTTCATGCCAATAACTTGCACAGCTAGTGCGACGGGAGCTATCAAACCAGAAGAAATACTGATACAGAAGGTAGTTGACGACGCGCAAATCTCGCCCGACGGAGAGCTCGTCGCCTTCGTAGTGGGATACTATTACAAGGAAGAAACCAGCAAGCCTAAGTCGAACGTCTGGCTGGCGAACACGCGCAATGGCGCTGTGCGTCAGTTCTCCACAGGTAGCAGGACAGATTACCTACCGCGCTGGTCACCGGACGGAGGGAAATTAGCCTTCGTTTCGGACAGGCTTGAGAACGGGAAATTTCAGATCTACCTCCTCGACAGAGAAGGAGGTGAGGCTGTTCAGCTTACAAGCGTTCAGGGGGAGATAACGCATCTCGCATGGTCCCCATCAGGGAAAGAAATAGGCTTTCTCATGTACGACCCGGAGACAGATGAGGACAAAGCAAGGATGGAGAGGACCGGAGGTGCAATCGAGCTTGAGGAGTATCACAAGTTCGCGAGGATTTGGACGGTTGATATTGATAGTCGAACCTTGATGAAGATCACAGGAGACTACCAGGTGTGGGAATTTGATTGGTCTCCTGATGGTAAACGATTTGCCGCTCTGGTCGCGGATGAGCCATACGAGTGGACATGGCACATCGCCCGACTGGCCGTGATACCTACCGACACGGGGAAGGCCGAAACAATATACTCGCAGAAACCGAAACAGTTCGGTGGACTAACATGGTCGCAAGACGGAAACTCGCTATATTTCATCTCGGCCACATTGAGCGACAGAGGACTCGTCGGAGGCGACCTGTTCAGGATGGACATATCAGGGCGAGCAAGCAAACCGGTAAACCTCTCGAACGACAAGTTGGGTTCGATCCACTGGATGCACTGGCAATCCCGCGACAAACTTCTGGTTCTCAGCGTCAACATGGCCAAATCGGTCTTCACCCTGCTCAACACGTCCGGCCCAGAGGAGGGAAAGTTCACCATCCTATCGGAGACAACCACGGCGCTGATGCCTCAATTCCAGCCGAAGTTCTCCCTGAGCACGAATGGTCTATCCATCGCTGTAGTGAGGGAAGATCTTAAGACGCCTCCAGAGATCTGGTGCACCAATCTCCAAGGGAACGGTCTCGTCTGGAATCAGCTCACTCAATTCAACAAGTCGCTGCTCAATTACGCCGGTATTCCCGCAGAACTGATCGAATGGAAGTCGTTCGATGATCTCAACATTCAAGGATTCCTGTACCGTCCTCCAAAAGGGAAAGAGCGACTCCCACTCGTCGTCCGTGAGCACGGCGGACCATCCTTCGGTTATGGGTACAGGTTCGACATGGAAGCAAGACACTTCGCTTCGCATGGTTATGCCGTGCTTTTACCAAACCCACGAGGTAGCATGGGGAGAGGAGTCCGTTTCCTTGAAATGAACAGAGGCAACATCGAAGGAAAAGACTTCCAGGACATCATGGCGGGAGTAGACTACTGCATAAGTCGCGGCTGGGCAGATGCAAAGAACCTTTTCGTCTACGGTGGGAGTTACGGTGGATATCTCGTCGCATGGACCGTATCGCAGACCACGAGGTTCAATGCAGCGGTCATGGACTTCGGGATATGCAACCTTCTAAGCTGCCACGGCGGAGAATGGAATACCTACTGGGAGGTCTTCCAGTTTAATATAGATCCGTATAAACAGCCAGAATTATTCAACCAGAAATCTGCGATTTGGTACGTGCGCAACGTGAAGACACCAACTCTAATCCTACACGGAAAGGAGGACCCATGCGTCCCAGTAGAGCAGGGACACGAGTTCTTCAGGGCGCTGAAGGAGCTCGGTGTGGAGACCAAGTTCGTCATTTATCCACGCGAAGGACACGGATGGCAAGAGAGGAAGCATAAGATCGACTCATTCCAGCGTCATCTGGATTGGTTCAATAAGCACCTGAAGAGATAGCGAGGAGTCAACCCTCTCGGCAGATTTTCGTGTGTGTGGTACCCTTGGTGCGCGCACACACAAAACTGACGGTTCAAATTACGATGCTCGCACCACCAGACCCAACACACACACAAAATTGGCTGTGCTTGTCTTTAGGGGAAGTTTTCCCTAACAACCCCTCTACCGGAAACGCGGCCGTTATCCGCGCGTACGCGTAGTTTGTGCGCGTCGGTTATCTTTTGGATAGGACGCGTGTGTCGCGCGGCACGCGCGTCAACGCCAAAGTCTGCGCGCATATTCGCCAACAACGCACAGATATCGCGATGCGCGCGAATGACAGGTTCGAACTTGGTCTCCCGCACCACTGATACCACACACACAGAAACTGCCTGAACCTACGGTCCAAATTCAAATGCTCGCACCCCGAGTACCACATACGCCATGAAGCCACTAACTGACGACGGAGAGCCTATTTCAGCACTTGAACTAGTTCCGCAAAAAAACCCTGGTGATTCTACTGATTCTTCCTAAGTCTGCTTCGCGTTAGTGGCGGTCATATGATTTCTCGCTTTTTCGATCTCCGTCTTGATTCTTTCTCGCGTTATTCCCGCTGACATAGCGCTCCTGAAAATTCCTTTTCTCAACTCTTTGCAGGAATCCCTCAGTGCAAAATAGCGCAGTGATTTTTCGCCGTTGCCGTTCTTGATTTCTTCGAACAGGCCGTCACACTCGTTCTCCCGTTCAGCCAAGTCATGGATTCTGTTATCGAACTCATCAAAACCTGTCGTCATCACAATCAAAGCCTCGTTGGGCTGGTTGGTATAAAGTACTTACACCGACTAGAATCGCATAAACAGGTGAATCATTGTTTCAGGTTGCCGTGAAAGCTGCTATCAGCCGTGAACTCTGCATAACCTCTTCCTTCCCCCCCGCAACCACTCCCATCACCGAAAGGACCGTGACGATTCCCGCGATGCTTTAGGTCGAATACTCGCTTTGAGCAGGGATACCAACAGAATCAGAGTTCAAATTTCACTGCTCGCACCAGTAATACCACACACACAAAAAGCCCTCCAGGGAGACCATCTAGGTTCACTACGAGCGTTGTCCGATGGCCCGCAACATTTCGTTAGTCAAAGGGTCAACGCCCATGTTCTTCCGCATCACAGAGTAAACTGTATCTTGCGAATCCGAAACATCTTGACTAGCGTCATAGTGACCAGATCGTAACCAGACCGAAACCTATGCACGGCAAAACAGTGGAATGCCGTCGTGGGCATGTCTTCTCTGGAGTCTAAGACGGCTTTCTGTCTTTGTTGTCGAAGTATGTCTTGATCGGTCCTCTTCTGCGTATGCCACATTGAACCCTGTAAGAGGATTGGCATTTTCTGCAGTTCCTTACAATGTTAGTTCTTAGAATACACATTTGCATCGCGTGCACTAGTGTAGCCTGTTGCTTGTAGACCCTCCGGTCGAAGATTTGTTGTAGTTTCTGAAGCTGCCGTGTGTGTGGCTATGGTGGTGCGGGCAACGCCAATTGAACTCAGAGCTGTGATCCGTTTTGGCTTGTTGGTCGATGCCGGTGGATTGCTACCTACTGTTCTCGCCTTTACTTGCATTCAAGGCTCTTCAACTGGTTGTGACCAAGAGACAGCTAAGGAGAACCCCCCCTTACGTGTTCATTCTGAGCTAGGAAACCCAGCCCTGGCCTATTCGTGTCCAGGTTTTGTGCCACCTTGCTTTCAATAGAGCTAGTGACAGGAACGCGGGAGTGAATATTGGGTAGATTCACTCACCAGTGCGTTTGCTTTCGGCTGTGTGGTTGTTAAGTTGAATGTACGCGCTGGAGCATACACTCGGCAACGTCTGCCCTAGGAGACCATGGGCGATGAATCAGTCTCGAACCAAATATTCTCGACTATCGATTAGAGTGCAGCCAATGATCGCATATATGGTGAAGGAACTCGCGGAGGAGGAGGGATGGGAGCAGGCGGACCTGTTTCGAGTTCTCATCTGTGCGGGGGCATGTCTCAGCTTCTCGACTTTGGAAAAACCTGAGCGGCTTGACGTAATTAAGGCCAACGATATCTTGGCAAGGATCCCTAGTCTGCTAAGTCCGGATTTCGGACGTGGTCGTCCGTACGCAATTAGAGTGGGCAGTGGAACGAGGGTTCTGGTGGTTCATGTGCCTGTGGAGCTGGCGCATGTGATTCAGGACTACGCGAAGATCCTGAGAACTTCGCGAAACGAGACCTGTGGCTTGCTGCTTGCGCATGGGTTATTCATGTACCTGAACGGTAAGCGGAAATTGCTCAAAACGCAGGTGGAACTTGCGAGACAAAGCAGGGAAATTGATGAATTGGTGGCGAACAGAAACCGTAGACAAATGGAAAATGCGAAGGACTAGCAGCTTCGATCGAGATCGAATTCCAAGTCTGAAAGCCTAACGCCATTTTTCAGCGTTCTTCTCCATTACTCGATACGCGTTCTCCCAGGCAAGCTTGTGAATATCATCCTCCCCAAATCCCAGATCGACCAGCTTTATGAAAAGATCATTGAGCTTCGTAACATCCTCCAGACCAGAAGGCGTGACGCTGATCCCGAGATAGTCCGTTCCGAGTGCTAGGAGGTCTGAACCGAATCGTTCGCGCACTGCGACGATATGCTTGGCTAGGCTATCCAATCCAGGGTTGGGTCCGATGGTGTCGTTGATCAATGTGAATCCGACCACTCCGCCGTTCCGGCTCAGAGCTTCGAGCACATCATCGTCAACGTTCCTCGTATGTGGGTGAACTTGTGCATAGTTGGAGTGGCTTATCATGAGCGGCTGTTTTGACAATGCTAACGTTTCGATCATGGTGACCTTGCTAGAGTGCGCCAAATCAACCACAACACCCGTCTGATTCGCCTCTCCTACGAGGCGTTGGCCTTCACCCGTCAATCCAAAGTCCTTCTTTGACATGCAGGACGCAGCGTACCGGTTGTCGAAATTCCACGTCAACCCAACAGCCCGGACACCGAGCCTGTAGAAGATCTCCAAGTCAGACACGTCTTCAAGGGCTTCGGCGCCTTCTATGCAGACAAGGAACCCTAACCGCGAGCCTTTCGCGGAGTCTTCAAGATCGCGTCGCTGTTGAATCATTTGGAACGATCCCGGATAGGCCCTGCTCATCTGGTAGTAGACCTTCAGCTGTTCCAAGGCTATGCCAGTTGGTCCTTTCGCAATCTGTGCCGGCCGAAACGTACCGTAGCCGGCTGCCAGTTGAGCCGAGAGTTGCGGGTTCCAGGTTCTAATCAGTGGGTACAGTGAGGTAACTACGATTGCGACACCGGCCTTCCGGTATTTTGGAAAATCGGCATGCCTGCCAGCAATGTCCTTCGAAAAGTCGTTCTTGGGGCTGCCTTCAGTCATGTAGTAGTCCGCGACATCTTCATGTAGGTCTATGATCAACCCGGTCCACCCACCTTCTCCTACTTCGCAGAGCGCATTGCTGCCCTGATATCTTCAGCGATCATTCTGCGCTTGCTCTTCTCGATGAAGAAACTTGGGCCTGTCTGCAAGCAGGAAGGAAAAGCTCGTTTTCCGCGGAAATAGAACTTCCTTTCCGTATCTTGTATGTGGATCCTGAAGGGATCACCCGATCTAACGCGCATTGTCTAACCTACATCGGTTAGGGAATCTCACGGTCATTCATGAGTTGTGAAAACACTGTAATTAGCGTATGGAGAAGACCTGCTGCTCTGGCATTAGAGAAAACTGGCAAGGCATTCGAGATGCAAGAGCGCCTAGGCTTCAGGCTCACAGCGTTCACGGCCGAAGCTTGGAGAGGGCTACTGCATTTGGGCATTGGAGATCCGGAACAAGCTGAGAAGTATCTTCAGCTCGCGTTAGCCAAGCAAGATCCTAAGATTTCGAGTATCGTCGAAACCAATCTGGGTCTGGGCGTACTCAGATTGGAGCAAGGCAGGGAAAAGGAAGCTAAGGCTCACTTCGAGACGTGCCTAAATGCCTTCAAGGCTGCCGAATTCAGCACTAGCCCATTGCTGCATGCCGAGACGCTACTTCACCTGACCCGTATCTATGCGAAACGTGGACCGCTGGAGGAGGCTCGTAGGATGTATGAGTGGGCTAAGCGGATTGGTGAAACCCTGAAGAGCGATGCGGGTTTAGCGATGGCGTTTCAAGCTGAAGCGAATCTCCTACTCGCCGGTGGCGACCAGAAAGGGGCAGAGGAAGCTTACCTGACATCACTGGACCTATGGGAGAAGGCTGGATGGCCATACTATCGCGCTAAAGCTCTTTTTGCCTACTCTGAGGCACTGGAACAAATGAACTCTGAGGAGTCAAGGAAAAGATTGGAGCAGGCTGCCGCCATCTTCAAGAAACTTGGAGCAAGGCGAGACCTGGAAAGAACCCAGTTTAAGCTAAGGTAGACCCGTCAGACAACCGAGTGTTAACCTCAACAACTTCTCCCATCTTTCCCACCTCCTGCTATATGGAGACATAGTGGGATTTTCCCACCTCAACCGACGAGCCTATGCCTCACGAAAAACGGCTCATGCAAGCTCTAAGTTACCTTATGATATACATCATAATAGGGCACTAGCCTAAGATGTATTTGATGAGGGTTTTGATGCCAAATCTTTCTACCCACCCAATTCCAAGATTACATACATTGCACAGTAATCCTCGTATTCTTCCGGTCTTATGGTCGTGGTCTACAAAAGGCGTAGAAGTGAAAGGATTATGACAGAGCTTGCAGGCAAACTGTTGCTCAATCAGCATTCGGTCTATGTCTTCTAGCTTCAGTCCATACTTCCTCATCAAGGAAGCTCGATAATTGGCTAATTTGACAGCTTCCGGGTGTGCTTTCCCATATTCCTTTGCGTAGGTTCGTGCATACTCTGGGTGAGCAAGATTGTACTTCTTAGAGGCGTTCAACTGAGACTTATGTAGCTTCAGATGCGTTGGTTCAGGGCAGTTTGGTGGAGGTTTTCTGTAAGCATTCTGTTTGCATCCAAGACATATCCTGACTATTTTGCCCTCCTCTTGCACTATGCAAGTACTCCAACCACGCTTTGGCATACTGCTTATATTATTCTATTTTTATTTATATGTTTGTGTCCGGTTGTGATATAAATGACAATGAGTCACTTGCTGCGGAAACTGTGGATGGACAGGAAGGAGTTTGTGACAGCGGAAGAGCTGAAGACATACTGCAAGTCGACGAGTATGGATTACGCCACGGTCGTATCGTACTTTGTCAAGCGTAAGTACTTCGTCAGGGTATTGAGAGGAATTTTCTACGTCAAATCATTAGAAGAGGCGAAACTAGGACGCAGTCGTTACAATCACCTAGAGCTCGTGGCCGAAGGGCTGGAGCTCAAACACGTGAAGAACTGGTATTTCGGCCTGCACACCGCGCTCAAGCTCAACAACATGACACATGAGACTTTTGCTGTAGAAGACGTAGTCAGTGATAGGATATTCAGAGCGAACCCGATTAAGATAGCAGGCTACAAGTTCAGATTCGTCAAGCTTTCGCCTTCATTGTTCGGATTCGGGACAAAGAAAGAGAACGGCGCACGCTTTTCAGATCATGAGAAGACTCTTCTTGACTTCATCTACGTCTGGAGGTACAACGGGATTCCCGAAGAGAAGATTGTGGCCGATGTTAGCGGCTGGGCGAAGGGCGCGTCAAAGGAGAAGCTGAGGACGTATGCGAAGAAGTATCCGAACACGGTAGCAAAGATTGCGGCGATGGTGGCAAAGTGAGAGCGGATTTCGTAAACGAAGTCGCAAGAGTACTGAAAATCGGGAGAAGGGACCTGATCGAGAAGGACCTCATTCTTCATCAGATACTGACCGACTTATCGCAGGACAAGTTCTTCGCTGATAACTTCCTCTTCAAGGGCGGAACATGCCTCATCAAGTGCTACTTCGGATATATGCGGTTCTCAGAGGACATCGATTTCACATGGAAGGACCAGATGGCATTCAAGGAAATGTTGGGGAAGAAAATCAGGTCCCAATTGACCAAAATCATCGACAAGACTGGAAGCGTTTTCGAAGCTATCGCCGAGAAAAAAGGCCTCGATTTCAAGTGCGTTAAGAGCAACACGAACTATGTCGAGCTAGGCGGAAGCGACAAGACCTGCACGTTCAAGATATGGTATGATTCAGAGATACTTGAACGCCGAAGCTTCGTCAAAGTGCAGATCAATTTTGTTGAACAGATGTGCTTCTCGCCGGCGATGGCTCAGCTAAGCGGACTGTTAGCGGGAAAGCACGAGGAGCTAAAGGCACTGTTTCCGGATGAAACTGCAGAATACTCCAAGAAGATACCTTTCGGCGTTTACGACATCCGCGAGATACTCTGCGAGAAGGTGCGCGCGCTCCTTACAAGGGAGGAAACGAAAGCGCGGGATTTCCTTGATGTCTACTTGATATGGAAACGGTTTGGCATAAGGCCCGAGGACCAGGAGAAATGCATAGTCGGCAAGATAGATTTCTCGCTGAAGCTCTACGCAAAGTACAGGGACCACCTGAAGCAGAAAGTGGCCTTGCTGAATTCTGGGAAGCTGTTCGACTGGGGCGCGGAGAAGGAATTGCTGCTGTCGGATATCGACGAGGAAGACTTCTACAAATTCCTAAGCGGGTTTGAGACATTCCTCAAGAAGATAGTCGCCGCTCTGAGATACTGAGAGTAATGACTCCTATTGCGATGGATGATGCGGTGGCGATTCCGATAGCAACGGCGATGGCGAAACAGAGGACGGAGCCGAAGACCAATATAATGATGGCGACGGAGCTGACGGAGGAAGGAGCGGATGAAGAGCATGCATTTGTGTGAACACTTCGGCGTAAGAAGGTTTATTTATCGTTGACACTGTCGTTCAACGTGAAGGCCAACGATGGCGACTGTCACGGTTTCCTCGAAATTTCAGGTAGTAATCCCGGAAGAAGTTCGAGTTAGACTGAAGCTTCAACCAGGGCAGAAGGTAGTCGTCATCGAAAAAGATGGGGTTGTACATTTGATTCCTCTGCGACCCATCAAGGAAACACGGGGCTTTGCGAAAGGCGCTCGAACCGAGAACATTCGCGACGAGCATGACAGATTTTGAGAGTTATAGACTCATACGGATGGATCGAGTACTTCACCGACGGTGGGCTAGCCAAGAAATATGCGACCTACATAGAGGATGCAGATGAAAGCAACACGATTACCCCAGCGATAGTTATCTACGAAGTCTACAAGCGGCTGAAGAGGGAGAGGGGTGAGCAACTGGCCTTAGAGGCCTATGCTCAGCTGACGAGAACCAAGATAATTCCCCTTGATGAAGACACAGCACTAAACGCAGCTGACATCAGCTTAGCAATGGGGTTAGCTATGGCTGATGCGATTGTCTATTCAACAGCCAGGCGTCATTCAGCAGAACTGATTACGAGCGACAGCGACTTGAAAGACTTGGAATGGGTCAGGTTCATACAATGAGTACGGTAACTCGTGCACTTCTCCATTGAACCCCCCATGTCGTGGGTTCATATCCCAATGGTCCCACGATTCACGATCAGTGCTTCGATGGGAAACCTAGCTAGAAAAAGGTCCAAAAGAGGCGATTTGAAAGTAGCCCCACCGTGAATTTCAATTAAGGCAGCCTACAAGAGAAGGCGGACAGGTTACAGCTAGCACCCGAGGTCAGACTTAAGGAAACTATCAATCAAATCGATGCTCTTGCATGTGCAACCGTCAAACCGAATGAAATTCTCGTCTTCGGACACACTCATCAGCCGTTCGTGAACATTACGGAGAATGTGGTCAAAAGTGGCTCATGGGTAGCCGACGCGCCTGTACACAACACGTTCGTGGAGTTATCAAACGGAAAACCTCGCCTCTTTGTTTTCGGAGGGCAAGAGATAACGTAACGCGTGCCTTGTTAGCGAGCGCACAAATGGCACCGCGCTCAAAGACTGATGCGGAAAGATTGTAGCGAGACGCCAATTGTGTAGTGCTTATCTTCTCAGACTTAAGAGCGTGTCTTGCAATAGGAATTAGTCGATTTAAGTTGCTCAAGACTAAACCGACCGTGGCATCGGTTGCCGGAAGGAGTTTACACTGTAAGAACTGGCAGATCGAAGGAGCTTATAGAATGCTGCACAATGTTCTCGACCCAGAAGTGGCGAAGGACCCTGAAAACCTGATCGTTTATGGGGGCACAGGCAAAGCTGCCCGCAATTGGGATTGCTTCGAGAAGATTGTTCTGACCCTGCAGGAATTGAAACCGAACGAAACTCTACTGATACAAAGTGGCAAGCCGGTCGCGGTTTTCGAGACACATGAATGGGCACCGCGCGTGCTGATTTCGAATGCGATGCTTGTGCCCAAGTGGGCTACGTGGGATTATTTCTACGAGCTGGAGCAGAAAGGCCTGATAATGTACGGACAGATGACCGCAGGCTCCTGGGCGTACATAGGCACTCAAGGCATACTCCAAGGAACTTACGAGACATTAGCGGCCGTGGCGAAGAAGCATTTCAACGGCACACTCAAAGGACGATTAGTAGTGACGGCGGGACTGGGAGAGATGGGTGGCGCGCAGCCACTCGCCGTAACGATGAACGATGGAGTGGCGTTAGTCGTTGAAATCAACAAGGCAGCTATTGACCGCCGGCTGAAACATGGTTTCGTCGAGAAATGGACCAATGACCTAGACGAAGCTTTGCGAATGGTGGAAAACGCCAAGCAGGCGAAGCAACCATTAAGCATTGGCCTGCTCGGCAACGCAGCGGAAGTCCTTCCAGAATTGGTTAAGAGAGGAATTGTACCTGACATCTTGACAGACCAAACCTCAGCGCATGATCCGCTACACGGATACTACCCAGCGGGGATGAGCAAAGAGGAGGCTGATGATCTTCGCAGCAAAGATCCTCAGCATTATCTTCGTGAAGCCAAAGTAAGCATCAAGGCACATGTACAAGCTATGCTTCGGCTCATGCAGCGTGGCGCGGTCACATTCGAATATGGCAACAACATAAGGCAGCAGGCCTTCGATGAAGGCTTGAAAGAGGCGTTTGCCTTCTCGGGTTTCGTACCGGAATATATCCGACCAATGTTTTGTGAAGGGCGCGGACCCTTCCGCTGGACATCACTCGTTAATGAACCAGAGGACATCTTCAGAATAGACGAGATGATTGTCAAGGAATTCGGCTACAATAAAGACCTCGTTCGATGGATGGAGAAGGCAAGAGAACACGTGAGATTTCAGGGACTGCCTGCGAGAGTCTGCTGGCTCGGCTACGGCGAACGAGCGAAGTTTGGCAAGATAGTCAATGACATGGTGGCTTCAGGTAAGCTCTCAGGACCGATCTGGGTTGGAAGAGATCACCTGGACACTGGAAGCGTCGCCTCTCCTAGGAGGGAAACCGAGAACATGAAAGACGGAAGCGATGCGATCGCTGACTGGCCGATCCTTAACGCGTTGCTGAATGCTGTCTCCGGAGCAACTTGGGTTTCAGTGCACCACGGAGGAGGGGTTGGCATAGGCTACAGCATTCACGCAGGCCAGTGCCTCGTCCTAGATGGAACGACCGAAATTGAGAAGCGAGCCGTCCGCGTTCTAACGGCTGACCCAGGAATCGGTGTGGTTAGACATGCGGATGCGGGATATGAAAGTGCAAGAAAAGTTGCCCTAGAGAACAAGATCAAGATGCCGATGCTCAAATAACTAATCTGTTAATCGCCATAGGTTTGAGCCCATCTTGAACTCGAGTCCCGTGTCGTCCGATTCTCTGCGTCAGCTCCCATGCGAATCCTATGTGCGGTCCCGCTTTGTTTTCTCATGACCGAAACTGAATTAGCTGCAATAAATCATCTCAAGTCGCGATCAGTCTTGAAGCTTGTCGAGTGTTTCCCAAACTTTAGCGAAGGCAGAAGAAGGGACGTCATTGACGCCATTGTTGCTGAGGCATGTTCGAGAAACGTCAGAGTATTGGATGTCGAGTTCGACGCGGATCATAATCGACCTGTCCTGACCTTCGTCGGAGCACCGGACGCCGTGGGCTTGGCAAGAGAATTCGCGAAACAATATGCGTCACGATTCAATGTCCCCGTCTTTCTGTACGAGGAGGCTGCCGCCCGTCCTGACAGACGGAACCTTGCTGATGTCAGGAAAGGTGAATTTGAAGGGTTAAGGGATGAAATCGGGAAGAAACCTGATAGGTCACCTGATTTTGGAGAGTAGAAGCAAATCGTATCTTTCGAGACAAGGGCTTCGCCCTCTCCAAAGCCTTTTGCTACCTTATGACATCTGACGGTGGTTTCCAAGATTTCCTCACCTCTCAACGCTGGCAGCCACACATGCGCTGTGTGATCTCTTTGGTCAGATGACTCCAGCCGACTATTACGATTTCGTTTCCCTGAATTCTTTGTTTCAATTCTTGATCGGACTTGGGTGGATCACGAAAAATCTGGACCTCACCAACTGCTCTAAGCCGCCCGATATGCTGCTCCTCTAGATACACGTGGTCCACGACAACTATCTTCATCTTACCTGCCCAACTTTGATGCGTTGAACCCATCAGCTATCGTGACCTTTCAATTCTTTCCATCAGTTCAGAATATGGCAAACGTTGTTGGTTGCGAATAGATGTGACAAGGTTAATCTCCGTAGCCTTCGTATTGCAGCAACGGTTGAAACTCG
>Ga0315282_10008336_pt1 | contig 16802 bp, 15 predicted proteins | sample YL17G07_20_MG_FD_203693 | JGI IMG/M metagenome (GOLD analysis project Ga0315282, IMG submission 203693) | Sediment microbial communities from Yellowstone Lake, YNP, Wyoming, USA - YL17G07_20 | ecosystem: Environmental > Aquatic > Freshwater > Lake > Sediment | place: USA: Wyoming | collected...
GCCCGTGCATATCAACGGGTGGGTTTCTCCTGATCTTTGTTACAGGTCTGAGCCGCCCGTGACGCCACTCTTGCCCCTGAAAGCGGACCGGGCCCTTAGCCTTGTCGAGAAGTACACGCTTCTGGCTGCCATTCACGACTACGCTTGCGCTGGCGAGGAGAAGATCGACCCGTGGCACAACGAATGGCCGAGCGCGATATCGAAGACCCAATCCCTACGCTGGTGCCTGTCACTGCACTTTTATCAGCGCGGTAGCAGGAAATTGTTGCCGGCCGTTGCTGCGAAGCAGGAGCCTGTCCTCAGCGATTTCCTGGCCGACGTGGAGAAGGACCTCGTTGTGGCGGCCGAGATGGCCCTGGCAAAGCAGAGCGGAAGCGGCGGGGCCGGCGCTGGAACTGCCTTAGCAAGTATCTGGCAGGACGTTCAACGCCGACTCTTGGAACTCGTCGAGAAAGGGGAACGCTTCACGTCTTACAGCGAACTCGGCGTTAGCCTCAAATGCTCGAAAAACACAGTCCGCAAGGCGCTGGGGAAATCCCAGAAGTTGCGTGCGTGGAAGAACGCAGAGGCCAAGAAGTCGCCCCGCGCGCAGAGCCTTAACGCCGTGGTGATGGACAAAACGCGAAGCAATGAACCAGACCCGGCTGACATGTTGCCTGCCGAGGACGTTGACAGGATCATGGCACGCCTGATTGAGCAAGCCAAGCCCCAGGAACGGGCACAGTTGAACGCAATGGACGCAAGAAAGCGCCAAGAGATGGCCCGCCTCGTGCTTGAACAGGACAGGGACCAGCACATTGAGGAAAAAGCCCGCCGCAATAAGATTCTTGGCCGCAAGCCGTGAATGCGTGTACGCGTTCACGTGAACGTTCACGCGCCATCGCGTCGTAAAAACCCCGCCAATTAGGCTCATTTAGGCCCATTTTTCGCCGTTCACGTGGCACGTGCAGCCATCTTTTATGGGTGGGCGATGATGCCCGCCGAAGGATGGTGACACGTGACGATGGCGACTCCCGTTCCAAGGCTACGGACGCCCGGCGTTATCGCGGCTGAGTTGGGCGAGCCGTTGCACCGCGTCCAGTACGTCCTGCGAACTCGACACCACATCAGCCCAGCGGCCACCGCTGGCCGCCTGCGGCTTTTCGATAGTCAGGCCGTGGCTATGATCCGGCTGGCCCTGTATGCCATCGACGCATGGAAGGGGGCAAGCCATGTCTGACGCCCCGCCCGCCCCCAAGCGAGTCGTTCGCTTCCTGAAGCGCCGCCGAGAACCGGGCGAAATCGCCACGCCCGTTGCCAGCATCCGCAACCACTGTCTCGAATGCTGCGGCTATCAGCCGAGCGAAGTTGAACTCTGCACGGCCCCGAAGTGTTGGCTTTGGCCCTGGCGCTTCGGCCGGACGCCGGAAGGGGCGGCCCGGCAGGGCAAAAACAGCGGCGTTGAGGCTCAGACCCGCCGAATCCTTCCCAAGAACGCCGGGCAGGCCCCCCGTTTTCGCGGCGCAGGGCAGGCCGCGGCAGGGCATGGCCCCGGCGGCCTTCAAGGTACGCCGCCGATGGACCCAGACCGATGAGCCAGGCCACCACGACCAATGCCGGGAACCGAGAGCCGGGATTCTGGCGCCTTCCCCATGACGACCTTGGGGCACTCCTGGCACGGACCGATCTTACATGGGAGACGGCGCGCGTCTACCTGGCCCTGGCCGACCTGACCATCGGATGGTGCAAGAAGCGCGATACCGTGTCCCTTTCCCAGATCGCCGAGCACGCCGGCATGTTCTACGAAGCCGAGGACGGCAGCCGATGCGCCGACCGCGCCCACGCCTGCCGCGCCCTTAGAGCCTTGGCCGCGGCTGGCCTGTGCGGGTCCACACCAGGCGAGGGGCAAAGCGTGGTGCGTTGGGTGACTTGGCCAGTGCCGCAAGCAGGCTCAGGGACTGTTGCCACGTGTGGCAACAGCGCTGGTGCCGAAACTGCTGCCGTGCGTGGCAGCAGTTCTGTTGCCGAAGGTGTTGCCAACACTGGTGCCAAGGGTGCTGCCACGGCTGGCAACCACCAAGACGTCCAAGAAGACCAAGACACCGAGAAGGAGAGAGACAGACAGCGGCCACGGCCCGCCTCTCTCTCTGAAGGCGCGCAGACGGAAACGGCAAAGGCAACGGCGAGCGGCAACGACGTTGACCGGCTCTTGGCCTTTGCCTTCCCAAGCGGCAAGCCGCCCGAAAAGGCTCTCGCCGCCTGCATGGATCGAATCGCTGAGGCCATGCGGCTGGGGGCGACATACCCGCTGTTGGCGCACGCCGTGATAAGCCCCAAAGCGAAAGGTTCAACACCGTGGGAGCGGGTCACGGCGGCGGGAGAGTGCGTTCGAGAACTGATCGACAGGGCAAAGGCCGAGATCGCCTTCCCTGGCGACACCTTGGCGGCGCTCTTGGAGTACGTGCCGGTGAACGGAAGGCCGTCGAACGAAAGGGCAGAATGCTTCCAGAAGGAACTTCGCGGCTGGCGAAGACAGGCAACCAAGTGGCCGCTTACGGAAGCGGAGGGTGCAGCGAAGGCTACGCCACAGAAAGGTGCGAGCATGAAGCGCCGAGTGTAAGGAGGTCGGAAGATGGGCGAGTTGCGGGTGGTAAAATCGGCGGACCAGCGCCCGCTTGAGCGTTTGCTTTCGGAAAACGAAGCGGTCGAGGTCCTGGGGCTGGGCGGACGGCCGAATCCGCGCGGGGCCTTGCGGTGGCTCATGCGGACGGGCAAACTGGCCTACGTCCGCCTGGCGCGTGGCATCTACGGCTTCCGCCGGGAAGACCTGGCGGCCCTTATCGACGCCGGGCGCGTGGAGGCGGCGGCCACCGCAAGAAAAAATGTCGTTGACACTTGACACAGGCGCAAGCGTGGTGTATAATGCCGGTGACAAATGACACAGGAGGGCGCCGTGAGCGGCAGGAAAGCCAAGACGTTCAGTGAGCGGCTGCGGCGGTTCATCGTCGAGCGCGGCGAGAGCCTGGCGCAGATCGGCCGGGCTTCGGGCATCAGCCACGCGGCCCTGAGCCGCTTCCTGCGGGACGAGCGGGGCCTAAGCACAAGGACACTGGACCGGCTTTGCGAGTACCTGGGCCTGGAACTCCGCAAGTCCGGGCCACGAAAGGGGGTATGAGTCATGGCGCTGAGGCGAAACCCGACGGCGGTGTGGATCGTGACCCGGAGCGGCAAGCGCGGCAAGAGTTACCGGCTGCGGTGGATCGACCCGCGAACGGGCCGGTGGGCCTCGGAGGCGTGCGGGCGGGACCTGGCCTATGCCCGCCTGCGCCGCGATGAGGTCAAGCGCGAACTCCGCGACGGCCTGGCCGGGAAGTTGCCGGCGGTCACCGTCGGCGAACTGGCGGGCCGCCTGGATACGCTCATGGCCGGGCGCAGCGCGTCCACGATCAAGAAGACCCAAGACAGCCTGCGGCTGCTGGAAAGGCTCTGCGGCAGCCGGGTAATCGGCGCTGTTGACCGGGGCTTCATCATGGCCTTCCGCTCGAAGCGGCTTGAGGGCGGAGTAGCCGCGGCGACGGTCAACAAGGACCTGCGGGAAATCCGCTCGGCCTTGAGTTACGCCGTCGATGCGGGGCTGCTGCGGGCGAATCCGCTCCTGCGGTGGAAGGGCCTGATGCTGCGGGAACCTGAGAAACAAGTCCGCGTTGTCGAGGAAGGGGAGTTTGCCAAGTTGGTGAAGGCGTGCAAGAATCCGGCCCTGCGCTGCCTCCTCGTGGTGGCCTACCGGCAGGGCCTGCGGCGGAATGAACTCGTGAATCTGCGGTGGGCGGCGGTGGACCTTGAGCGCTGCATCCTGCACGTGGTCAACGTGCCCGAGGCCGGGGAACTCACCAAGAGCCGGAAGAACCGCAGCCTGCCCATGCACCCGGGCGTCCGTGAGGCGCTGACGGCGCTGTGGGCTGAGGCGCCCAAGCGGGTCGATGACGGGCAGGTTGGGCCGGCAAGCCCGCATGTGTTCACCTGGCCCGACGGGCAGCCGTTCAAGCCCGACTGGATCACGCACTGGTTCAACGGGCTTGTGAAGCATGCTCGAATCGGATACTGTAGCATTCACGACCTGCGGCGGTCATTCAGCACGATCTGCCAGAGGGCAGGAATCGACCGGAACATCGTCAAGGACATGGGCGGATGGTCGAGCGTGGGAGTGGTCGAGAAGCACTACACCGGCGACGTGTCCGCCGTCTACCGGGAAGCCATGGCGCGAGTGGCGCGGGTGCAGAGTGCCTGAAATCGGGGGCGCGCGCAGCCGAATACCTGCCCAAGTGGCTTTTGCGGCTGAGGGGAGAAACGGGGTAAGTGCTTGCAGCATAAGGGGTTGGGCGAGTGGCGGAATAGGCATACGCTGGGGACTTAAAATCCCCTGGCCGCAAGGCCATGCGGGTTCGAACCCCGCCTCGCCCACCATGACAGGTATTGACAAGTGGCCACACGTGGCGACTTTTTCGAAGATTTGCGCGCCAGGGCCGTCTTCTCTTCCGAGTTGCTTTCTTGGCAAGTGATGGCAGGTGCTGGCTTACCGGGGCGCCTGCGCGCTGAAAGGGCGCTGCCCGCTTCGGGCGGCGCAGGCGGCCATCGCTTTCCAGCGGCAGAGGACGGGCCACTCACCCAAAGCGGTGACCGTGGTCCTGAGTGAGGACACGCTGGTGATCACGCTGCACGGGGCCTTGACGCCAGCCGAGGAAGCCGTGGCCAAGAAGAGCCCGGCAGGCGCCGCCCAGGTGCAGGAGTTTCACCGACATCTCTTCGCCACCTCCTCCGACTCGCTGCGGAAGGAGATCAAGAGAATCACGGGCGTGAAGGTGCGCGAAGCCGCCGCGGAAGTCGAGCCGACTACGGGGGCCGTGGTCCACGCCTTCATGAGCGGCACCATGGTGCAGGTGTTCCAACTCGCCCAGAGCGTGCCTGCGGACACGTGGAACGGGAAGTAGGCCTCTCCTGCAATGAACAGTCGCCTGTCTGACTGGGCCGCAATGCAGGCAGGTCGTAGTCGGGATGATCGATGATTGCCATTGGAGTGGACGGGACGCCGAATAATGAGGAAGGAAGGCGTGGCATGAACGAAAGCCCTCAGACGGAGGTCGCCCCCGCCCCTGCTGCGACGGCGGTCGTGGCGGAGGCCTGCCAGGCGGCCGAAACGTTGCGTCTGCGCTATCTCATCCGCCAGATGCCGGCAGTCCGCATGGACAAGGTCCGGAGGATGCGATGGCTGATCGCCCGTGGGGCACTCGAAACGCCGAACCGCATCGAGGAGACCGTGCGCCGGCTCACGGCGGAACTCTGGACGTAACAAGAGGCGGCATATATGCGCACTCTAAAATCAGATTCCCCGATGCCGTATTCAGAACTCCTTCCGATTGCGCGCGCCCAGTGCAATGTCAGGACCGGAAAAGGATGTTCGGCTGGGAGGTAAACATGCGGATTGCCTTGCTCTCCTGGGAATCGCTTCACTCCATTGCCGTGGGCGGGGTCGCGTCGCACGTGACTGAACTCGGGGCGGTCCTCGCGCGGAAGGGCCACGAGGTCCACGTGTTCACGCGCCTGGCCGCGGGCCAGCGGTGCCACGACTGGATCGACGGCGTCCACTACCACCGGTGCCCGTACGCCGGGCACCCCGACTTCGTCGACGACGTCAACAACATGTGCCGCGCGTTCGTCGACCGCGTCTTCGCGGTCGAGGACATGATCGGCCCGTTCGACATCGTCCACGCCCACGACTGGCTGGCCGCCAACGCGATGATCTGGATCAAGCAGGGGCGCGGCCGGCGGACCGTCCTGACGATCCACGCTACCGAGTACGCCCGGTGCGGCAACAGTTTCCCGAACGGCCGCAGCCAGCGGATCCGCGACCAGGAGCGGGCGGGCGCCTACTGGGCCGACCGCGTCGTCACCGTCTCCCACGCGACCCGCGGCGAAGTCATGTGGATGTACGAGGCGCCGGACTGGAAGACGACAGTGGTCTACAACGCGGTCAGCCCGCACCGGTTCGACGGGGCGGTCGACGCCGGGGCGGTGAAGCAGCGGTACGGGATCGGGCCGGTGGACCCGATGGTCCTCTTCTGCGGGCGGCTGGAGTGGCAGAAGGGGCCGGACCTCCTGGTGGAGGCGATCCCGGCGGTCCTGGGGGCCCACCCGGACGCGAGGTTCGTCTTCGCGGGGGACGGCGGGATGCGGGGCCAACTCGAGGCCCGCGTGCGGCACCTGGGCGTCGCGCACGCCGTGCGGTTCGTGGGGTTCAAGAGCGGCCAGGAGTTGGTCGACCTTTTCAAGGCGTGCGAGACGGTGTGCGTCCCGAGCCGCAACGAGCCCTTCGGGATCGTGGTGCTGGAGGCGTGGGCGGCGCACAAGCCGGTCGTCGTGACGCAGAACGGGGGGCCGAACGAGTACGTGTCGCACGAGCAGGACGGGCTGAAGATCTACCCGCGTCCCGACTCGGTGACGTGGGGCCTGGCGCGGATGTTCTCGAACTTCGACCGCGGCCGGGCCTCAGCCGTCGAGGATGTTGACAATGCCCGACAAGTTCGCCGGGACAGGATCAAGGCGATACTTCGGCTGGGTCAAGAGCGTCATGATCACGGTCCGCGGCCCCTGGGCCTTGTGGGGGATGTTCAGGTCCTGGGCGGCAACGATGATGTCCAGGTCGGACTGCCCAGCCGGTATCGTGGCGACGTTGGAGTACAGTATCTGGGCGCCGAGTTTGAGGCGGTAGTCCGTGCCGCCCCTGGCCGTGCCGCCGAGTCTCCAGGGCACCGTCAGGTCGTAATACGTGCTGCCGGTACGGTGGATGCGGAAGATGCCCGTGTCCGCCGAATCCTCGGTGGCCTGGTTATCGAACACCACCAGGGAAATGGTCGGCTCGTTGTCCAGTACGTTCACAGTGGCGGTTCGATTGGCCGCCGTCGGGTCCATGCTGTAAGCCGAATTCTTCGTCAGCGTCAGCACCATCGTCTTGGCGGGCTCGACGGTGAAGTCATCTCCGGGCACGACGGCGACGGTGACGCTGGATTGGCCGGCCGGAATGGTCACTCTGTTGATGCCCAAGGCCACGCCGTTCACCTTCAAGTGCGTGCCCTTGGGGTCGCCCCAGCCCTCGGTGCCGCCAATCTGGAGCATGACGTTCAGAGGATGGGCGGTGTCGCCCGAGCGCGTGATGATGAACGCCCCGGTGTCTGGATCTTCGTCGGGAGTGGTCTCGGCCGCCGTGGCGTCCGTGGCCGCTATGCTCAACACCGGCTCGTTGTCCAGGATGGTCACCGTGGCGGTTCGGTTGGCTGCCGTCGGGTCCAGGTGGTAGGCGGGCCTGGCCGCCAGGGTCAGCACCACCGTCTCGGCCGGCTCCGCCAGGGGGTTGTCGTGCGTGGTCACCGTGATGTCCACGTGGTCCTGCCCGTCGGGGATCACCGCCGAGGTCGTGGTCAGGTTCGCGTCCCCCGCCAGCGTGTAGTCGGCCGTGGGTCCGAACGTCGCCGTCCCCTTGCGCGTGAAGTACACCGTCAAGGCGCCGCCGGTCGTCGTCCGGCTGATCCGGAACGTCCCCGGGTTGGCAAGGTCGCCGGCGAGCGTCTCGGCCGCCGCGGCGTCCGCGGCCGCTATGCTCACCACCGGCTCGTTGTCCAGGATGGTCACCGTGGCGGTTCGGTTGGCCGCCGTCGGGTCCAGGTTGTACGCGGGCTTGGCCGCCAGCGTCAGCACCACCGTCTCCGCCGGCTCCGCCAGGAGGTCGTCCTGCGGGGTCACCGTGATGTCCACGTGGTCCTGCCCGTCGGGAATCACCGTAGAGGTCGTCTTCAGGTTCGCGGCCCCCAGGCCCAGCGTGTAGTCGGCCGTGGGTCCGAACTTCGCCGTCCCCGTGCGCGTGAAGTACACCGTCAAGGCGCCGCCGGTCGTCGTCCGGCTGATCCGGAACGTCCCCGGGTTGGCAAGGTCGCCGGCGAGCGTCTCGGCCGCCGTGGCGTCCGTGGCCGCCATGCTGACAGTGGGCTTGACCGGCGTATCCGAGGTCGTGTACAGGCGGGCGTAAACCCCGGCGGCATCCGCGGCGCCCTCCCCCGACCAGGCGACGACGAAGTTGCCCTGGCCGTTCATGGCGATGGCGGGCGCGGTCTGGAAACCGGCGGTATAGGCGTTGACGCCCAATTCCGCCCCCTGAGCGACGCCGGCGTTGTCGTAGTTGCGGCCTCGAATGTCGCAGTCGTCGAAGGTGGACTGCAAGGCCCAGACGACCTCAAACCCGGTGACGCACGCGGCCACAGCCGGGCTTCCCTGAATTGAGCCGGCAGCGGCCGGATCGTTAATCAAGAAATTCCCGCCCTGCGCCACGCCCGAACTGTCGTAACGTTGGCCCACCACTCCGTCGTCGGCGACGCCGGCCGAGTACTGTCCCGCCCAGACAACCACGAAATTGCCGCCGTCGTCCATGGCGACGTCCGGCCTCACCTGCCCGCCATCCGTGTAGGTGCTGACCGCGAATTCCTGGCCAACGCCCTGGCCCGCGCCGTCAAAGCGCCTGGCGACGATGTGGGGTTGGTTGTCGTCGATATCGTTGGCGCACAGGACCGCCGCGAAACTCGAGCCGTCCGCGTTGGCGGCCACGTCCACGTCCCACTGGAACCCGGCGCCGCCGCTGACGAGCATTTCCCCGGTCACCGGCCCGGAGGGGCCGAACCACCGGGCGTAGGCGTCCATGTCGTCGAAAGCGACCTGCCGGGTCCAGACGACCGCGAAGTTGCCATTGTCGGCCATGGCGATACCCGGTCGTTCCTGGGTGCCGGCGGTGTCGGTGTTGACCATGAAAGCGTCGCCCGCCGGCGTGCCGCAGGAGTTGTAGAGCCGACCATAAATGTCGTTGTCGGCCGTCCAGGCGATGACGAAGTTGCCGGACGAGTCCATGGCAACGGCGGGCTCGGCGAGGTAGACGCCTGTGCCGTCGGCCACCAGAAGCGGAGCCCCCTGGGCAACGCCCGAGGCGTTGCAGCGGCGGGCGTAAATCCCGGCCGTGTTGGCCGTGCCGTCATCTGTCCAGACGACCACGAGGCTGCCGCTGTCGTTGCGGGCGACGGCCGGGTTGGCCTGCTCGCCGGCAGTCAGCGGCGTGTTGACCAGGAAGTCGGCCCCCGCGGGCGTGACCGTCAGCAGCATGCGCTGCTCAAGGGGCTCGAAGGCCTGTACGCCGATTCGACCCAGGCTGGCCTGTGACTTGGCGTTGCGGTTCTTGCGTGGTTTCATGGCGCCTTTTCCTTCTCAGCCGACATTTACCGGATGACGTTGGCCCGCGACCCCCGCGGGCGTCTGCTCTTAGATTATCGGCATTGTTCAGACATCGGTTACACTTTATCCGGCAACAGAGGCCCTGATGGCGGTGCGCAAGTCCTGCAATGACAATGACTTGTTGCGCGGAGTTCGATTTCGTCGGATGTGCAAAATGTGGCCCTGCCGCCTGCTCGTCTGAACCGTGCCGGATTGTCCCTCTTTTCCATGATCCTGTGTACTGGTCCGCCGATTTTTGCGTCCGCTGTCTCCCCGTTCAGTTCCCCGCGCCCGACTCGGCGTTGATGGCGTCGCGGACGTAAACCCCAGGCTTCCCGGAACCCTCACTGGACTGGCCGCCGCAATTTGAGCAAGCGGCGCGATGGTCATTGCGGCGCCCTTTCCGCCTTGCGGCCCGTGGCGCAATGCCCCTGACGTAGCGGGTTCTCGTTGTGCCAGGGGCCATGCAGCGATAAAAATCTCCACGTTTCCGGGTCGTGTTCTGCTTGGCGGGTGCCCAGACGCCCGCCGGAGCGCAAGCGGCCGCGGATGCCTTGGCTGTCGCAATTACCTTCCTGGCAACGACTTACAGACGCCCCGCACTGAACCTGCCTCGGTCTATCCCCTGTCGGCGGCCCCGGTTTGCCTCTCCGGGCAAAATCCGTAGACTTGATTTCGGAGCAGGCAATCGAGCGATTTCGCGCCCTCGCGCTCCGGCCGGGACCTTGAGGCCGGCTTACGGCCGATTTGCCGCCGGCCCCTGCGTCGCCACCCGCGCCAAAGGGGGATCCGAGATGAGACTCGCAGGATGGATTGCTGCCCTTATCGCGTGTGCGGCCGCCGCCGGGGGATGCGGCCGCGAGTACCGGACTGAGGCCGACCGTTTCGTGAACCTCTCGGCCGGCGCAGGCTACGACCGGGGACTCGTGGTGTGCCTGAGCGGCGCCGGCGGAGCGACGGGCGAGGTCGATCGAATTCGCCAGGGGCTGCTCGACGGCGGCGTCGCGTGCGCAATCGAGGCGTTCGAGTGGTCCACAGGGAACGTCCTGGCCGACCAGATGGACCTCGCGGCCAACAGGGAGAAGGCCGCGATGCTAGCCAGGCGCATCGAGAAGTATCAAGATGAACATCCCGACTGCCCGGTCCACCTGATCGGCGTGTCGGCGGGGACCGGACTTGTCGTGTGGGCCGTGGAGAACCTGGACCCGGAGCGCCCGGTGGCCAACGTCGTGCTGGTCGCGTCGAGCCTCTCGAGCCGGTACGACCTCAGGAGCGCCCTGACGAACGTCAGCGGCTGCCTGTACTGTTATTACAGCGCGGCGGACCTCGTGCTGGGCCTTCTGGTGCCGGCCACGGGAACCGTGGACCGGACGGGCGGCGACTCCGGGGGCCTTCACGGATTCCAGGCGCCGGACGATGCCGACGATCACGCCTGGGCTCTTTACACCGAGAAATTGTCGCAGATCGGCTGGACGGCGGCGGACGTGGCCTACGGGCACATCGGCGATCATCTTGGCGGCACGCAGCCGGCCTACGTGCGCCAGTACATCGCCTCGGTGGCGTGGGCCCGGCCGGCCGGTGCGGCGCCGCCGGGCAGCGAAGGTTCCGGGCCGGCCACGGCGGACTCGACCCGTACGAACCGCACCGCGGCGACCGCCTCGACGGCACCATCCCCACCGCCGCCGTAGGGCTAGGCCTTGATGCCGGTCATGACGATGCCCTTGATGAAGTACCGCTGGCCGACGAGGAAGATGACGATCACCGGCGCAATGTGCAGAAGCGACGCGGCCATCAGCAGCGGCAGGTTGGTCTGCCCGTACTGGTCCTGGAACAGCCTGAGGCCGATCGAGACGGTGAGTTTCTCCTGCGAGTGGAGGTAGATCAGCGGGCCCATGAAGTCGTCCCAGTTGGCCATGAAACTGAACAGCAGGACGGCGATGAGGGCGGGCCAGGACTGCGGCAGGATGATGTGGCGCCAGATACCGAAGTAACTGCATCCGTCGATCATTGCCGCTCCGCTCTGGACAGGCGTGGCCGGCCCAAAGAAAATGCCGTGCGTGAGGTGCGGCCCCGCACGGCTCGCTTTCCTCTGGACCCGGCCCGGCCGACGGATGATCAGTCGGCCCACCTGGTACTCCGCGCCGATCCACTTCTGCGTTTCGTTCAGCGAAGGTTCGCCGGGAGGTCCGTGAGGCGTCTCACGGGCAGATTCGCGCGCCTCATGAGGCGCCTCACGCCGTGCCTCACAAGGCTAATGAGGTGCCTCAACTTCAATGTGGCGGGCCCTAAGTGCCAATCATCGCAAGCCGATTCGCCGCCTGAGGTAAGCCACTACACACACGAGGCCGATAGCGCCCGAGGCAAGCGAGACCGGCTCGGGGATGGCGGTGGCGGGCGTCACGTTGACAGCCACCCAATTTGCAGCTATGTCCCATGTCAGTCCGCTCACCCTCGCATCGGGATACCCAAAGAACTGGCTCACGAACCCTTGATCGCGCGCCTGCTGGTACTGCGCTAAAGTCCAATCCCAGCCTACGTCATTACCATCGTACCACACTGCAGACCATGCAGGATGCGTTGCGGACATTACTTGTGCAAGGTTGTAGGTGCCAGCAAAGGCTATCGGCAAGTAGTAGGTTCCCGGCGTATTCGGCGCGGTCTTATTCACGGGAATATCGTAATAGTTAGTCCCGGTGCCAATCCAAGGATTGATCGTCACTACTTGCGCAACCCGATCACCCCACGTTGCTGTGTAGCCCAAGGGTTCAATCGCACTTGGGGGGTGTGAGTTGTAGGTCTGGACCTTTATCGTGCCTGAAATCGTGGCACCCGGGTCAACGTCGATCGAATAATGCGAAGCATCAACGGTCTGACCGTTGAGACTCCCGCCCGGCTGGAGGAAGATCGTGAAGTCCGCGTCCGCATTTGCGACGGAAGAGAAGCCACAAACGACTGCAAGTACCAACAACGCAATCGCGAGACATCCTTTCGAGAACACCATGTGTCTCCCATTCCACGACTTATCGTGGACACGCACGCTGTCTCTGTCTCTTGCATACATGTTGAATCTCCTTCAGTGGAACGGTCCCGAGTTCTGCCGCGCCCCAATGACGCGAGGTCTATGCCATGCGGTACCAAAGAAATAGGGGAAGCCGGTCCCTACGGACCGATCTCCCCCGGACATCCGCTCTTATTCCTACCCGTGTTGCCTGGAACCCCGCCAGGCAACACAAAGAGAAACACCCCCTTCGCTCTGCTCCCCCTCAGCAAACCGGGCATGACTTCCCCCTCCGCAATGCCCAACTCCGACAGGAGTATAGCACGAATTTTCGGGCAGTCAACAAAATCACGCGTAAGGGGCAAGTTCTTATTGTACGTGGCGTGACACTATTGGATACGGCACGCGCCGTGATCTGGACCATCTCCGGCCCCGGCGGGCTTTCATCCCCCCGTACTTCCCCACATCGTGCCCCGCCTCCCGCACCAATGTAGACCAACCTGCGCGATTGTAAAGAGCCTGAGCGGATGCGTTGCCGAATCACTGGCATGGCGGCAGGGGCGGAAGTACAATCCCCGCACCTGACATTCCGGGGCCGCGAACCGACACGGGCATCCTGCGCAACTACGCTGGTTCGAGCGGAAAGGCCGACCATGAACCGTCGCCTGACGGGCCTCGTCGCCGCCGTCTACACGCCGATGCACGCTGACGGCAGTCTGAATCTGGCGATGGTCCCCGCAGTCGTGGACCACCTGGCTGCCGGCGGCGTAAGCGGCCTGTTCGTGTGCGGCAGCACGGGGGAGGGGGTCTCGCTGACCGGCCAGGAGCGACGCGCCGTGGCCGAGGCGTACGTCCGTGCGGCGCGGGGACGCCTGCCGGCCATCGTGCAGGTCGGGCATAACAGCCTGGCCGAAGCGCGGCAACTGGCCGAGCACGCGCGGCAGGCGGGCGCGTGGGCGGTCTCGGCCATCCCGCCGTCGTACTTCAAGATAACGTCGGTCGGGGTGCTGGTGGACTGCATGGCCGAGATTGCGGGCGCTGCAGCGGACATCCCGTTCTACTACTATCACATCCCGTCGCTGACGGGCGTGACACTCGACATGGCGGAGTTCCTGGAGCAGGCGTCGCCGCGGCTGGCCAACCTGGCCGGGGTGAAGTTCACGGCGCCGGCGCTGGACGAGTTCCAGGCGTGCCTGGAGTTGGCGCAGGGGCGGTTCGACGTGCTGTGGGGCCTCGACGAGATGCTCCTGGCGGCGCTGGCGGTCGGGGCGCGCGGCGCGGTGGGCAGCACGTACAATATCGCCGCGCCTCTGTATCGGCGCTTGATCGGCGCGCTGGAGGCCGGCCGCCTGGAAGATGCCCGCCGGTGCCAGTCCATGGCGGTGCAGTTGATACGCATCCTGAGCCGCCGGCCGTTTCACTCGGCCGTCAAGGCGGTCCTGAAGATGCTGGGTATAGATTGCGGTCCGTGCCGGTTGCCCATCGCGCCCGTTCGGCCCGAAGACGCAGGGGCGCTGCGCCGGGAACTTGATGGTATCGGGTTCTTCGAGTGGAGCAGACCCGAGAGTGCTGAACGCCGGTGAGGGGCGGGGAGCCAGGCGGGCATCATGGTGAAGGCGAGCCCGCTTTTCCCGCCTTGCAAACCGCCGGCCGGCCGCTACAATGGGGCGGTTGCGCAAGAGGGTTCGCCTGGCTAGGAGATATTGAATGCTTCGCAGGAACCTCATCGGTATGGTGCTGATCCTGGCAACGATCGGCGTTCTGGTCTGGGCGTTTGAGGCGGCGGCCGAGCAGGAATCGAAGGACGCCAAACTCTTCAGCGAGGTCAACCGCTTCGTTGAAATCCTTCGCCTGGTCCAGAAGCAGTACGTCCGCGACGTCGACACCAAGAAGATGTTCCAGGACGCCATCAGCGGGATGCTGAACGGGCTGGACCCGTTCTCGAACTACGTGCCCGAAGAGGACATGGAGGAGTTCAAGAAGCAGACCATCGGCAAGTTCGGCGGCATCGGCATCCAGATCGGCATGCGCAAGGGCATGCTCTCGGTCATCAGTCCTCTGGAGGGCACCCCCGCGTACCGGGCGGGCGTCCTGGCGGGCGACATCATCATGGAGATTGACGGCAAGAGCACCGAGAACATCCGCCTCGACCAGGCCGTCAAGACCCTCACGGGCGAACCCGGCACGAAGGTCCGCCTCAAGGTCCACCACATGACCGGTGAGAGCGGCGAGTTCACCATCACGCGCGAACTCATCGAAGTCCATACCGTCAAGGGCGTCAAGCGCGACGACAAGAACGAGTGGGTCTACATGATCGACCCCGAGAAGAAGATCGGGTACGTCCGCTTGACGAGTTTCGTCGAGAACTCGACGGGCGACCTCAAGAAGGCCATCGAGAGCCTTCAGAAGGACGGGATGAAGGCACTGGTCCTGGACCTGCGTTTCGACCCCGGAGGAATCCTGAAGACCGCCATCGAGGTCTGCGACATGTTCGTCGACAAGGGCATCATCGTCCAGACCAAGGGCCGCACCGCGCCGAACGTGGAGGCCACGGCCACCAAGGAGGGAACGCTCCCGTACTTCCCGATGGTCGTCCTGGTGAACCAGTTCAGCGCGAGCGCCTCGGAGATCCTGGCCGGGTGCCTCCAGGACCATCACCGCGCAATCGTCGTCGGCGAACGCACCTTCGGCAAGGGAAGCGTCCAGAACGTCATCCCGCTGGAGGGCGAGAAGGCGGCCCTGAAACTCACGACCAGCAAGTACTACCTGCCCAGCGGTCGCAACATCCATCGCGATGAAGATATGACCGACAAGGATGAGTGGGGCGTCATGCCCGACATTTCTGTGCCGATGACGCCGGAGGAGTATGTCGCGATCGTCCGTGCCCGGCAGGACGCCGACGTCATGAAGACGCCCAACGGTCCGCCGCCGCCGAAGCCCGACAAGGAGAAACCGGAGACCCCGAAGCCGGAAAAGGAAAAGCCCCAATCGGAGAAACCCAAGGTCGAGCCGTCGCGGAGCGATCTGCCCAAGAGGCCCCCCGCGCTCGGCGACATCCATGACGAGGCCGGCACGCCCGAAGGGCCTGGGGGCGCGGCCGCCAAGGTCGCCAAGCCGGCCGAGGACCGCCAACTCCTGCGGGCCCTCGACGTCCTGCGATCGATGGACGTGATCGAGAAGTACTTCAAGCACGAGGAGCCCAAGCAGGAAACACCGAAGAAAACCGGGTCCGTGAAGAAAGCGGCGTGAGTTCGCCTTGGTTCGCAGCGGGCCTGCCCGCCGCGCGCCATGCGTGGCGGTCGGGCGTCGCGAGCGCGCTCTGAATGAGAATCCTCGGCATCGAGACCTCTTGTGACGAAACCTGCGCGGCGGTCGTTGAAGACGGCCGCCGCGTCCTTTCCAACGTGGTCGCCACGCAGACCGAGATTCACCGCAAGTACGGCGGCGTGGTGCCGGAGATCGCCTCGCGCGCCCACCTCGAAGCCCTCGTGCCGGTGGTCGCGGAGGCCCTTCAGCAGGCCCGCCTGGACAGCCATGCGATCGACGCCGTGGCGGTCGTGCATCGGCCGGGCCTCATCGGGTCGCTCATCCTGGGCGTGACGGCCGCCAAGACCCTCGCCTGGCTCCACGACCGGCCGCTCGTGGGCCTCAACCACGTGGAGTGCCACATCTACGCGGCCTGCCTGGGGCGCGGCGAACTGCCGTTCCCGTGCGTCGCCCTGATCGTCTCGGGCGGCCACACCAGCCTGTACCTGTGCGAGAGTCCGCTGGCGCAGGCGCTCCTGGGTGCGACGACCGACGATGCGGCCGGCGAAGCCTTCGACAAGGTGGCCGGCCTGCTGGGGCTGCCGTACCCCGGCGGTCCGAGCATCGATTCTGCCGCCGGGCACGGGTCGCCGGCGGCGGTGCGGTTCTCGCGGCCGTGGCTGGCGCCGGAATCGTTCGACTTCAGTTTCAGCGGCCTCAAGACCGCCGTCCTGTACCACGTCCGCGGACACGGCGCCGACGCCAAGAAACGCCTGACACAATTGTCCGAGCGCGAGGTGGCAGACGTGGCCGCGAGTTTCCAGGAGTGCGTCGTCGACGTCCTGGTGGGCAAGACCTTCCGGGCGGCCGAGGTCCACGGCCTGGACCGCATCATTGTCGGCGGCGGCGTGGCCGCTAACAGGCGATTGCGGGCCAGGTTCCAGGACCAGGCCCGGGCCGCAGGCATTGAACTCCTCCTGCCCGAGATGCGGTATTGCACCGACAATGCCGCCATGGTGGCCGGCTTGGCCTATCATTACGTTCAGGCCGGCCGGGTCTCAGGGCTCGACCTTGAAGCCAAGGCGTAACGAACAGTCCAAGGTTCAAGGTTCAAACATGTGCGCGGTTGCGTCTTGGGCGGTGGCGGTGTGACTGATTTTTCTGAGACTGTAGCAGCATTACCGGCGTAGAGGCTGTCCGAAAAACCGAGGGTCAGGCATATTTATTGAGGCAAACGCGCTTTTGCGTTTGCCTCAGTAAAGTTGTTGCGGTTCTC